>Ga0070683_100002781_pt1 | contig 13987 bp, 15 predicted proteins | sample KBSC713LmetaG_FD_64662 | JGI IMG/M metagenome (GOLD analysis project Ga0070683, IMG submission 64662) | Corn rhizosphere microbial communities from Kellogg Biological Station, Michigan, USA - KBS C7.1-3L metaG | ecosystem: Host-associated > Plants > Roots > Rhizosphere ...
CCCTGGGCGTCTCCAAGCTTCGTCTCAATCGCTATAGTCGGCGGCCGCCCGGAGCCGGCAAGGCGCCGCTCGGGAACTCGACATGGCCAACATAGCCTCACAGAAGAAGCGGATACTGCGCAGCGAGCGTGAGCGGACCGAGAACCGCCTGCTCACGAGCACGGTGAAGACGCACTTCCGCCGCCTCGAAAGCGCGGTGGAGTCAGGCGACGCCGAGACGATCGCCAGCGAGCAGCGCGATCTTGTCTCGAAGATCGACAAGGCCGTGCAGAAGGGCGCCCTCCACCGCAATACGGGAGCGCGCAAGAAGGCCAAAGCAGCACGGATCGCCTCCGGCGCCGTTTCCTAAGCAGCGCCAGCAGCAGCTTTCCTCAAAGCCAGCGTGAATGCCAGCTCGTCGCCGTAGTCGGCGCCGCCGCGGCACCAGAGCTCTAGGTCGGCCAGCGTCTCGGTCGCCGTGCGCAGGCTCGCCAGGTCGGTGCCCTGCAGGCGCTTGACCAGCTGCTTCGCTGCGTAGGGGTGCATCTTCAGCGAGGACTCGACCTGCTGGGGCGGGATCCCCTCTTCGAGCTGGGCGGCCGCGGTGCAGGCGCCGCGCAGGCGCGAGGCGAGGCCGTAGATCAGGCCGGTGACGTTCTCCCCCTGCCCGATCAGGCGCTCGCCGATCCGCAGCGCGGCCGCCGCGTCACCTTCGATCAGGGCGTCGGAGAGCGACCAGACGGCCGCCTCGGAGGTGTCGGCGATCATCTCAGCCAGGTCGGCGGCACTGACCTCTCCCCCTTCGCCCGACCACAGCGCCAGCCGCTCCAGCTCGTTGTGGAGGCGAACCGGGTTGGCCCCCATCCGCTCGACCAGCATCCGCGCCGCCGCCGGCTCAAGCCGGAAGCCGAGTCGCTGCGCCTCGCCGACCAGGACGCGCGGCATCTCCCGCGCCTTCGGCGCCTCGAACTCGTGCACCTCGCCCTGGCCGCCCTTGACGGCTTTGAGCAGCTTGGCCGGCGGCTTGTCTCGGCAGATCAGGACCAGCGTCAGGTCCGGCGGCAGCTCGTCAAGCGCTGCGATCACCGGCTCGAGCTGCCTGTCCCGCCAGCGCTCGATCCCATCGGCGAGCAGGTAGCGGCGCGAATTCATCAGCGACATCGCCGGGATCGCCGCCAGCAGGGCCTCGTGGTCGGGCATGCCCCGGCCCTCGCTGGCCTCGAATACCTCCAGCGCCGCGGCGCCTCCCTCGCGTTCGGCCCGGGCCCGCAGCCGCGCTCGGGTCGCGTCGATCTTCGCCCCGTCGCTGCCGGCGATCAGGTAGAGCGGCTTCATCTCGTCGGCCATCGCCGCCGAGTCTACGGGCCGCTTGCGGCGCTACTTGTCGTGGCCCAGCGCTTTGCCATTGCCGTTGGCCGGCGAGGATTCCACAGGCGGTTCCGTCGCGCTCGTGGCGGCCTTCGCCGAGCTCGCTTCGGCGCTCTGCTTCGAGGAGGCTTCGATCCCGCGTTCGCTCGCGTGGGCCGCCGCGGCGGTCGACTGGGAGTTGCCTGGCGCGGGCGGCGGAGTCGGCGTGGCCGGCCTGGCGGGAGTCGGGGTCGGCTTCGCGGGAGGACTGGCGTCGGGGACGGGGGTCGGGGACGGCGCGGGCTTGGCCGAAGGAACGGGGGGCGATTCCGAGGTGGGTGCTTCCAAGGATTCGCTGTCCGAGGTCCCGCCTCCCGGCTCAGGTGACGAGGACGGCGGGGATGCCATCCCACCCTGCTCTGCCGGAGAGCGAGTGCGACTGGCCCCTTCGGCGGCAGAATCGCCGGCCGGGCGGCTGTCTCCAACCGGCGTCCTGGAGGTCGCCGGCCTGGCCTGATGACCCAGCGCCACCGCCCCCGAGACCGCATCGCCCGCTGCTGGTCCGCTCGGCGCCGGAGCCGGCGAGAGAACCGAAAAGTTGATTTGGGCGAAGATCGCCACCAAGGCCAGGCCCGTCGCCGCGGTCAGGCCGAGGAAGGCGAAGGCGGTGCTGCGCATCCGTTCCGGCAGACCGTCGCCGGCGAAGCTCGACCGTCGCAACGGCCCGATGATCCTGGTCTGGAAGCTCGAGCGCACCATGTCGTGCATCGGCACCGGCGGCAGTGACAGGAGCCATTGGATCGACTTCCTCAAGTATCGATTCGGTCATCTGTCCACTCGCATCCAGTGCGGGCCGACGGCAATATCGACCACGCCATCCCTGTCGGTGCGCAGGGTCGGGACCCCGTGCTTCTGCAGCGTTTGCAGGGTTTGCGGCGTCGGGTGGCCGTATGGGTTTCCCTGCCCGACCGAGATCACCGCCAACCGAGGCCGCGTGCGCTCCAGCAGGGACGCGAGGCCGGCGTCGTCGCTGCCGTGGTGAGCGACCTTGAGCACGTCGATCGGCCCAGGTTCGATCGGCACCGATTCGGCCTCGGCATCGGCCGTCAGCAGCATGCTGAAGTCGTGCCAGCGGGCCTCGATCACCAGCGCCTGCTGGTTCGGGTCCTGGTCCGACAGAGGCGACGCCAGCAGCGCCGGCGGCGGCCAGAGGACGCGCAGGCGCAGGCTGCCGGAACGCAGCTCGCTGCCGGCCGCGATCCGCTGCGGCTCGGCGCCCGCCGCGACCGCCCTCGCCAGCAGCCCTCGATGAACCCGGGCGAAGAGGAACCGTTCGACCGCGAGCGAGCCGAGCAGCTCTTCGATACCGCCCGCGTGATCGGCCTGGTCATGGGTGACGATCGCGGCGCCGAGCCGATCGACTCCGATCTCGGAGAGCTTGCGGTCCAAGCCGTCGCCCGGCGGGCCACCGTCCACGAGGACGGCGGGAGCGTCGGCCGGCCGCAGGAGGATGGCGTCGCCCTGGCCGACGTCCAGGACCTCGACATGGAGCCCGGCGGGCGGCTCGGCCCTTGCCGCTCCCGGCAACGGCAGCGGCAGCCAGCAGACGAGGACGGCGGCAGCGACAGCAATCATCGCCCGCGGCCAGCGCCAGCAGGCAAGCAGAGCGAACCCCAGCACCAGATAGGCGACCAGCAGGCCGGTGCCGTCGAGATGCACCTTCAGCTCCGCCCAGGACGGAGCCGCACACCAGCTGGCGACTTGAGCGACATAGGCGAGGAGCAGGGCGTCGAACCCGTTCAGCGGCGCCAGCGGCACACCCGGCAACTGCGCCAGGGCGCCGCTGCACATCCCCAGCCACATCGCCGGCGCCACCGCCGGAAGCGCCAGCACGTTCGCGATCAGCGTCGTCGTCGAGACGGTTTCGAAGTGGAAGGCGATCAGCGGCGCGGTCGCCAGGGTGGCGGCGACCGTCACCGCCACGCCCTCGGCCAGCGCCCGGCGCCAGCGGCCCGGGCCGAGCAAGCCGAGCAGCCGTCCTCGCAGCGGCGGCGCCAGCAGCAGGATCCCCAGCACCGCAGCGAAGCTGAGCTGCCAGCCGACGTCGGCGGCGACAGCTGGGTCGATTGCCAGGGTGACCCCCGCCGCCAGCACGAGCGCGTAGAGGCGCGATGCACGCCTGCCGCCGAGCGTCGCCAGCAACCCAAGTGCACCCATCACCGCCGCCCGCTGAATCGAAGGCCCAGCCCCGGCCACCGGCACGTAGACGGCGATCAGCGCCAGCACCCAGAGCAGCCGCTCCCCCAACGAGACCCCCAGCATCCCCAGGACCGGCATCGCCAGCAGCGCCAGCAGGGTTACGTTCTCACCGGAAACGGCGAGAAGATGGCTGAGGCCGGAGCGGCGGAAGTCTTCCTCGGTCCTGGCGTCGATCTCCTCGTCTTCGCCGAGGACGAAGCCGCGCGCCAGCGCCGCCTCGCGCGATGGCATGCCCTGGCCGAGTCCAGCGGAGGCCCGCTGGCGGAGCTCGCCGCTCTTCCCCAGCGCGAGCAGGACCAGCAGGGCGATCCCGATCAGGACCGGCAGGGCTGGCCGCGGCGGGCGCACGTCCCCTACGGCTGCAGCCGCGCCCGCAGCGACTCCATCGTCGCCGGGCCGATCCCGGGAACCTGGTCGAGCTGGTCGACCGAGGAGAGGCCGCCGTGCTGGTCGCGGAACTCGATGATGTCGGCTGCGGTCACCGGTCCGATCCCGTCGATCCCTTCGAGCTGTTCGACGGTGGCGCTGCCGAGGCTGATCGGACCTTCTTCGCCGGCCTCCGCCGGTGCGCTCGCACTGGTGCCGGCAATTCGTTTCGGCACCATCACCTGCTGGCCGTCGGCCAGCCGCGCCGCCAGGTTGATCGCTTCCAGCTCCGCGCCCGGCGCCGCGCCCCCGGCCCTCCTCACCGCATCGTTGACCCGGCTCCCGGCCGGCATCCGGTAGACGCCTGGGTCGCGCACGGCACCGGTCACGTCAACCACCACCTCCCCGCTCGAGCCGCTGATAGAGAAATTCCCGCTGCTGCCGCCCCCGCCCCCACTGCCGCCGCTGGCGGCGGCGAACGAACCCCCGGTCGCCCCCTCACCCCGAATCGCCCGGGCCCCGACCAGCAGCAGCGCCAGCGCCACCGCGGCGTAAACCACCAACTGACTCCGACTCATCTCCGGCATCCCCGCCGATGCTGCCGGTCCTCAACGCACGCGTGGCGCGCGCAAAGCAAATTCTCAGGAGAAAAAGGTGCGCGAGAGGGTAACTACGGACTAGTAGTCATCATCTTCGTCGTAACCCGCCACCTCGGCCAATTGGTCGCTGTACAACTCCGCGGCAGCCACCGGCGGCGACTGGATCGAGACGCAGGCCAGCTCCCCCTCGCCCTCGTTTCCGATCGAGTGCTCGGTGGCGGGCGGGACGAGGATCAGGTCGCCCTCGGCGACCTCCTGTGTGTCGCCCGCAACCGACATCGAGCCGCTGCCGCGGACGACCACGTAAGCCTGCTCGGCCTCGCCGGAGGAGTGCAGCGTCTGCTTGGCACCGGCGGGAACCGTCACCCAGGTGACGGATAGGTTGCGCGAACCCAGTTCGCCCGCGTCCATGAGGACATGGGCCCGCAGCCGGTGCCACTCCTCCACAGCCGCTTCGTTCAGTCGCCTGACCAGCATTCCGCGGCTTTCTACCAGAACCGCAGTGCCCGCGGAGGGCGCTACCGGATCACCAGGTTGACCAGCTTGCCCGGAACTACAATTTCCTTGACTATTTTTCCCCCATCGAGGTGCTTGGCGACCTTGTCACTCGCCCGCGCCAGCCGCAACAGCTCCTCCTTCGATGCCTCCGTCGGCGCCTCTATCCGGTCGCGCAGCTTGCCGTTCACCTGCACGACCAGCGTCACGGTGTCTCTGACCAGCAGGGCCCGATCCGCCTGCGGCCAGGGCTGCTCCCAGACGCGCTCCCCGGTCAGTCGCTCATAGACCTCGCTGCCGAGGTGCGGCGCGAAGGGGAAGATCAACGAAGCAGCGGTCGCCGTGGCGAAGCGCACCGCCGCTCCACCCTCGGTCGTACCGTAGAGGCCGTCTTTGAGCCGGTAGGCGTCGTTGACAAGCTCCATCACCGCCGAGATCACCGTGTTGAACTGGAAGCCGCGCTGGAAGTCCCGCGTCGCCTTCTCGATCGCCCAGTGTGCCTTCCCCAGCAGCTCACGCGCCTCTCCCCCCGCCGCCGGATCCGGCGCCCCGGGCTCGGACCGCTCCTCGGCCTCCTCGCAGAGCCGCCAGAGCCGGGAGAGGAAGCGGTTGACGCCCTCGACCCCCTCGTCGGTCCAGTCGCCGCCGCGCTCGGGCGGTCCCATGAAGCAGACATAGGTGCGGGCGGTGTCGGCGCCGTAGCGCTGGACGTAGTCGCCAGGGCTGACCGTGTTGCCCTTCGACTTCGACATCTTCGCTCCGTCGCGGGTGATCATCCCCTGGGTGAAGAGGCTGGCGAAGGGCTCCTGAACGCCGAGCTGGCCCAGATCGGAAAGCGCCTTGGTGAAGAAGCGCGCGTACATCAGGTGCAGGATCGCGTGCTCGACACCGCCGATGTACTGGTCGACCGGCATCCAGTGGTCGACCGCGGCACGGTCGAAGGCCGCGCTGTCGTTATCCGCATCGAGATAGCGCAGGAAGTACCAGGAGGAGTCGACGAAGGTGTCCATCGTGTCGGTCTCGCGACGGGCGGCGGCGGCGCAGCGCGGGCACTCGGTTGCAACCCAGTCCTCGGCCGCCGCCAGCGGGCTCTTGCCCTGCGGCGCGTAGTCCTCGATCTCCGGCAGCTCGACCGGCAGCTGCTCCTCGGGCACCGGGACGATCCCGCACTCGTCGCAGTAGACGACCGGGATCGGCGCCCCCCAGTAGCGCTGACGCGAGACCAGCCAGTCGCGCAGGCGGTAGTTGACCGCCGGCTTGCCCCGGTCCTCGCCCTCGAGCCAGGCGACGATCTCCCCGTAGGCCTCGCGGTTGTTCTGGCCATCGAAGCGGCCGGACTCGACCATCGGACCGTCGCCGGGATAGGGCAGGCCGAGCTCGTCTTTAGCGGACTCCGGATCTTCGCCTTCGATCACGCGCTGCACCGGAAGGCCGAACCTCTGGGCGAATTCGTAGTCGCGGCTATCGTGACCGGGCACCGCCATGATCGCCCCGGTCCCGTACTCCATCAGCACGTAGTCGGCGACGAACATCGGGATCTCCTCGCCGTTGACCGGGTTGACGACGGAACGGCCGAGCGGCACCCCGGTCTTCTCCCGGTCCTCCGCCCCGCGCTCCTCGGCCGACTCGCGCCCGACGCGGTTGACGTACTCGCGCACCTCCGCCTCGGCTGGCGTGCCGGCGACCAGCCGCTCCAGCTCCGGGTGCTCGGGCGCGAGGACGAAGAAGGTGGCGCCGAAGAGGGTGTCGGGACGAGTCGTGAAGACGGGGAAGTCGAGGCCGACCTCCTCGCAGCGGAAGACGACTTCGGCGCCCTCGGAGCGGCCGATCCAGTTGCGCTGCATCGTGATCACGTGCTCAGGCCAGGACTCGAGCGCCTCGAAGTCGGCGAGCAGCCGGTCGGCGTACTCGGTGATCTTGAAGAACCACTGCTCGAGGTTGCGCTGGACGACCTCGGTGCCGCAGCGCTCGCAGCGGCCATCGACGACCTGCTCGTTGGCCAGCACCGTCGCGTCCTTCGGGCACCACTGCACCGGCGCCTCGGTCCGGTAGGCGAGGCCTCGCTCGAATAGCTGCAGGAAGATCCATTGGGTCCAGCGGTAGTACTCGGGCGTGTGGGTCGCCAGTTCGCGCGACCAGTCGATCGAGATCCCCCACTCGCGGAACTGGCGTCGGAACGACTCGATCGAGCGCTCGGTCGCCACCCGCGGCGGCTCGCCGGTCTTGATCGCGTTGTTCTCCGCCGGCAGGCCGAAGGAGTCGTAACCCATCGGGTGGATCACCTCGAACCCATGGCGGCGGCGAAAGTGGGCGATCGCGTCGCCGACCGCGTAGCACTTGAGGTGGCCGACGTGGGGCTCACCGGAGGGGTAGGGCAGCATCTCCAGCACGTAGGACTTCGGTTTCTCCTCGTCGAAGCCGGGCCGGCCGGGGTTGGCGACCTCCCAGGTCTTCTCCTCTGCCCAGACCCGCTGCCATTTGCGCTCGATCTCTTTCGGCTCGTAACCGGCCATCGCGGCTGCGATCTTACGAGGGGCGCCCGCGGCGGCGCTTCGCCCTCTCAGGCCGGGTAGGAGTAGGTGACGCCGGAGATGCTCTGCAGGATGTGGGGCCAGACGTAGACCTCGATCGTCGCCGCGATCACCAGCACCGGAATCGCCAGGGCGACGGTGATGAAGGTGGCTGCGAGGAGCTGGTTCCACTCGCCGCGACGGCTGGCGATCAGCCAGGCGGCGAGCGGCAGGAAGAGCGCGGTCAGCTCCGGGATCGCGTGCGGGAGGACGCTGAGGATCAGCTCGAAGCGGGAGATCTGCAGTTGATAGGCGATCGTCGATCCCTGGAAGCCGAGATAGAGCGCCTGGGTCGAGAGCGAGAACAAGGTGACGGCGCAGACGAAGAGGATCGCGAACTCGCCCGCCTTGACGTGGACCCAGCGGCTTAACCCGGTCCGCTGCGCCGCCGCGATCGGCATCGAGGCGCCGGCGATGAAACCGGCGACGCAGGCGGTCCCGTGGAGGGCGAGGACCAGCGAGTTGCGCCAGAGGATCGGCAACAAGTCGTCGGGTTCGCTCGGGCTGGTGAGGCCGGCGATGTGGATCGGCGTCAGGTCCGGCGTCAGCAACCCGGCGACGATCCAGGTGGCCGTCAGCAGCGTCAGCGCGATCGCCACGCTCAGCGCCAGCCATGCCCGCAGCACCTGCCAGGGCCGCTCGCTCCAGGACGCGAGCGTTGCCCGGGTGTCGCGCATGCCGTGGCTGAAGACATGCTGGTTGGCACTCATCCCGGAGAACATCGGCAGCGCCTGGCCGATGGTTGAGATTTTCAGCGTTTAGGCGGCTTGGCCGCGCCGTGCTTGCGCTCGAACTCCTCGGCGAGGGCGGCGAGCTGCTCCAGCGGCACGTCCAGCCCTTTGGCGATGCGCCGCACGTTCCCCCAGGTGGGGTTGATCCGCCCCGACTCGATGTGAGAGATCCAGGTCGGGTGGATCTCGGCCCGGTGCCCGAGCGTCTCCTGGCTCAGCTCACGCTCTGAGCGGAGCGCCCGGATTGCCTTTCCGAGGCCGATTTGGGGGTCGTCGCGCCGCGGCATCTAGGGCAGGGAATTGGGCTCCTCGCCCAAGGTCCATAGAGATGAACTCAACCGCCGCACCAGATCCCGCGACATGCGCATTCCGGTACGTCTGGTTTCGCCCGCGGCGAGGCCGTGCAGGGGCGTTACGACTCGAACGTGAGAGGAGGAAGCGTCTGGAGCTGCTACGGATGCAGCCGGTGCCGCGCAACTGGTGGGCTGAGGGCGAAAGTGGAGCTGAGGGGGCTCGAACCCCTGACCTCATCGCTGCCAGCGATGCGCTCTTCCAGCTGAGCTACAGCCCCGAACATGGGGTCAGTTTAGCGACGCTAGGGCTACCGTCGAGCCCTCCTAGGCGGCGCGTTGCTCTGGGCCCTGATCCTCGTCGACGTCGAGGATAAGGTTGTCCCGGGCGACGTGGCGGACCTTGAAGTCGAGGTTGGAGAGCTCCTCGAGCTCCCGCACCAGGTCGGTCGGCTGCTCGAGGTTCATCGAGAACGTCGCCCGACCCTCGGAGAAGCGCTCGACCGAGATATCGGAGGCCCCGATCTGCCCCACCGCGTCCTCGAAGCCGACCAGCTGGGAGAAGTCATCCAGGGGTCCGATCTCGAGCTTGACGCGCCCGGCGTGCAGGCCTTGGTCGCCAGCTTCGGGCTCGGACTCGGCCTGCTCGACATCGGTGAGCGCCTTCACCTTCTTGCTCACCTCGACCGCCTCGCGCAGCGCTTTCATCCGGATCCGCGTCGCCTGGCCCCGCGCCTGCGCCTCCAGCTCCTCGAGCCGGGCGGTGATCGAGTCGAGGGAGGCGATGCTGCGATCGTGGCACTCGTTCGCCTCGCGCAGGCGCTGGTCGAGCACCCGGATCTCCCGCTCGCGTTCGAGCACCATCCCGGAAAGGACCATGGTCTCCGCCTCGAACTCGTCGAGCTTCTCACGCTGGGAATCGCCCTTCAGCTCGAGGCCGAGGATGCGGGCGTCGCGGAGGGAGATCGCATCCTCCACTTCCGTGCGCCGGTAGCCGAACAGCGAACGCCTGAACCCACTCATTGCGCGGCACCGTAAGGGGGGGCTCGGACGGTATTCCGTCACATAGCCGCCGGGGAGGCCTCCGGAGCTTCCAGATCGAGCTCCAGACGGGGCGCGTCGCGCCACAGCTCCTCAAGCCCGTAGCGCTCGCGCGCCTCCGGCGTGAAGACGTGGAGGACGCAGTCGAGGTAGTCGAGGATCGTCCAACCCGCGTCGCCGCCACCGTCGACGCCGCCCGGCAGCAGGCCCGCCTCGCGCTTCACCCGCACCCGCACCTCGTCGACGATCGCCCGCGCCTGGCGTTCGCCGCGAGCGGTGCAGATCGCGAGGAAATCGGTGTAGGCGACCAAATCCCGCATGTCGAGGACAACGACCTCCTCGGCTTTTTTCGAGTCGGCGATCGCGGCGAGGTGCCGCGCCAACTGCTCGGACTGCGCCTGGTTCACCGGTAGATCCCCTTCTCTTCGACGTATTCGGCGACGGGCTGCGGCACGAGGTAGCGCAGCGGCCTGCCCTGCCTGGCCCGTTCCCGAACCGCCGAGGAAGAAACCCCGAACTGCGGCATCTCCAGCATCGTCGCCCCACCCTCGCAGCCGAGGCTGCGCATCACCGTCGCCACCTCGGCGTCGGAGACGCCTGCGCGCCGCGCCACCGCGAGGCTCGCCAGCTCGACCACGCGTTCCGGCTCTCGCCAGCTCTCCAGCCCGACCGCAGCGTCCGCCCCCATCACGAACACCAGCTCCCTGTCGGACCGTTCCTCTGCAAGCGCCTCCAAGGTCTCATACGTGTAGGACGGCCCCTCGCGCTCGACCTCCAGCGCCGAGACCGAGAAACGGCCGTCCTCGGCCGCCGCCAAGCGCGTCATCTCCATCCGCGCCTCGCAACCGGGGTCCTCGGCGATCCGCTTGTGCGGCGCCTGGCCGGTGGGGACGAGGATCACCTCCTCGAGGCCGAGCTGCCAGAGCGCCTCCTGGGCGAGTGCCAGGTGACCGAGGTGCGGGGGGTTGAAGGCGGACCCCAGCACGCCGATCGCGGCCTTGCCGTTACTCACGCACCTGGCCGTCGCCGCGCGCCACGTACTTGAAGGTGGTCAGCTCGCGCATCCCGATCGGGCCGCGGGCGTGCAGCTTCTGCGTCGAGTTGCCGATCTCGGCCCCCATCCCGTACTCGAAGCCGTCGGTGAAGCGGGTCGAAGCATTGACGTAGACGGCGGCGGCGTCGACGCCGCTGACGAAGCTCTCGGCCGCGGCCTCGGAGGTGGTGACGATCGCCTCCGAGTGGCCGGTGCCGTGACGGTTGACGTGGTCGATCGCCTCCTCGACGCCGTCGACCACGGCGACCGCCATCTTCAGGCCGAGGTACTCGCTGTCCCAGTCCTCCTCATTCGCCGCTCCGACTTCGACTTCGCTGGCGGCGGCGCGGGCGCGCTCGTCCCCGACCAGCTGGACCCCGGCGGCGCGAAGGTCGGCGAGAACGGCGGGAGCAAAGCGGTCGACGATCGCGGCGTTGATCAGCAGGGTCTCGGCGGCGTTGCAGACCCCTGGTCGCTGGACCTTGGCGTTGAAGGCGATCCGGCGAGCCATCTCGAGGTCGGCGTCGGCGTCGACGTAGACATGGCAGTTGCCGGCCGCCGCATACATCACGGGCACCGTCGCCACCTTCTTGATCGCCGTCTTCAGGCCTTCGCCGCCACGAGGGATCAGCAGGTCGACGAGGCCCTCCTGGGTCGCCAGCTCGGCCAGCTCCTCGTGGCCGCCGCCGCCGAGCGAGATCACCGCGTCCTCGGGCAGTCCCGCCTCGGCGAGCGCCTCGCGGACGATCGCCGCCAGCGCGGCGTTGGAGCGCTCGGCGTAGCTGGAGCCGCGGAGGACGATCGCGTTGCCGCTCTTGATCGTCAGCGCCGCGCAGTCGATCGTCACGTTCGGCCGCGCCTCATAGACGACGGCAACGACTCCCAGCGGCACCCGGACCTTGCGCAGGTCGAGCCCGCTCGCAAGCTTTTTCCGTTCCAGCTCCTCGCCGACCGGGTCGTCGAGCGCCTCGACCACCCGCACCCCTTCCGCCATCGCCGCCACCCGCTCCGGCGTCAGCCGCAGCCGATCGCGCAATGCCTCGGTGAGGCCGGCAGCGCGCTCGTCGGCGAGATCGCCGGCGTTCGCCTCGAGGATCTCCTCGCCGCGCTCTTCCAGCAGGCGCGCGGTCGCCTCCAAGGCGACGTTCTTCACCTCGGTGTTCGCGGTCGCGATATCACGGGCCGCGCGCTTAGCAGCGGCGCAGCTCTCGGCGACGGTGGTCTCCGTTACGGCCATCGGACAAGGGTAGCTGGGGGCTAGACGAGAACGAACCGGTCGCGGTGGATGACCTCGTCGGCGGCGTGCGGCAGCAGCTCGCGGACCTGGGCGCTCTGCATCCCGATCACCCGCTGCAGCTCGCGCGAGGAGTAGTCGGTGATTCCTTTGCCGATCGTCTTGCCATCGCTTGCGACATCGATCGCGTCGCCGGCCTCGAAATCGCCTTCGACGGCGGCGATCCCCACGGGCAGCAAGCTGGAGCCGCTTTCGCGAAGGACGCGGGCGGCGCCCGCATCGACGATGAGGCGGCCCCGCGCCGGCTTCGCGTACTTGAGCCAGAGCTTGAAGCTGGAGGTCCTGCCTCGACCCGGCGCGAAGCGGGTGCCGCATGCCCCGCCACCAGCCGCTGTGAGCAGCGTCCCGCTCTTGGTGCCGTTGCAGATCACCGCCGGGATCCCGGCCTCGCTCGCCATCTCGGCCGCCGCGACCTTGCTGCGCATGCCGCCGGAGCCGAAGACCGAGGTGCGGTCGCCGATCTCGAGCCGGTCGAGCTGGGCGAAGTCGGTCACCTCGGCGATCAGCTCCGCCTCTGCATCGGTCCGCGGATCGCCCGAGAGCAACCCCTCGACGTTGGTGAGGAGGACGAGCAAGCGTGCGTCGAGCAGCACCGCCACCTGGGCAGCGAGGAAGTCGTTGTCGCCGAAGGTGATCTCGTCGGTGGCGGTGGTGTCGTTCTCGTTGACCACCGGCACCACCCTCCACTCGATCAGCCGGCGCAGCGTCTGGCGCGCGTTCAGGTAATTGGTGCGGGCGCCGATGTCGGCCGCCGTCAGCAGGACCTGGGCGGCGCGGGTGCCATGAGAGGAGAGGCGGCTCTCGTAAGCGCGGAAGAGGTCGCCCTGCCCCACCGCCGAGGCGGCCTGCAGCTCGTCCATCGTCCGCGGCCGCGCCGGCAGCTCCAGCATCCGCATCCCGCGGGCGATCGCGCCGGAGGTGACCATCACCACCCGCTCTCCTCCCTGCTCCAGCCGGGCGACCTGCTCGCAGACGGAGTCGAGGACATCGGCGCGCAGCTCGCCGTCGTCGGCGGCGACGATTGAGGATCCGAGCTTGACGACCAGGGTCATGGCCGGGAAAGTAGCCGAGATGGGGTCCGCAATCGGTTGGGGCGCGCTTGCCGCAAGCTCCCTCGTCATCGGCGCCGCGCTCAGCTTCGCCCGCCGCTGGCCGGCGCGCCAGGTCGGCTTCGTCCTCTCCTTCGGCGCCGGCGCCCTGATCAGCGCCGTCAGCTTCGAGCTCGCCGCCGAGGGAATTGCGATCAGCGGCGCCGGCTACACCAGCGTCGGCCTCGCCGTCGGCGCCCTCGTCTACTACTTCCTCGACGGCCTGATCTCGCGACGGATGTCGACCGGACGGGGACGTCAGGGGCGGACCGAAGGGAGCGGCAGCGGCACCGCGCTGGCACTCGGCGCCTTCCTCGACGGGATTCCCGAGCAGCTGGTGCTGGGGATCGGCATCGCCGGCGGCGCCGGCGTCGGTATCTCGCTCCTGGTCGCGATCTTCGTCTCCAACCTGCCCGAGTCGCTGGGCTCGGCGACCGACATGAGCGACGCCGGCCGCTCGCGCGAGGCGATCCTGCGGCTCTGGGTGCTCGTCGCAGCGATCTGCGCGGTCGCCACCGTCGTCGGCTACATCGCGGCCGACGTCGTCAGCGCCAACGCTCGCGCCGCAATCGACGGCTTCGCCGCCGGCGCCCTGCTGGTGATGCTGATCGACTCGATGATCCCCGACGCCCGCGAGGATGCCGGCCGCGGCGCCGGCCTCGTCACCGTCCTCGGCTTCGCCCTCGCCACCGGCCTCTCCAGCCTCAGCTGAGTGGCCCTAGATGTGGAGCTCGAACTCGTGCTCGCCGATCCTCACATCGTCGCCGGCTTCGAAGCCAGCGCGGTCTAGGGCGGCGAGGACGCCCATCTCCTTCAGTCGCTGCTCGAGGTAGGCAAGCGCCTCCTCGTTTTTCGTGTCGTGCCGTTCGAACAGCATCTCGACGCCGCGGCCGAG
>Ga0070683_100002787_pt1 | contig 13976 bp, 13 predicted proteins | sample KBSC713LmetaG_FD_64662 | JGI IMG/M metagenome (GOLD analysis project Ga0070683, IMG submission 64662) | Corn rhizosphere microbial communities from Kellogg Biological Station, Michigan, USA - KBS C7.1-3L metaG | ecosystem: Host-associated > Plants > Roots > Rhizosphere ...
CGCCACTACATCCGCAACTCGGTCGCGCACGCCGAGCTGGCCGACCGCGTTCCCGACTTCGCCGGCACCCGCCGCATCACCGCCTCCACCGCGGTGTTCGTCGCTACGAGCGCGAGCTGAAGCCGAGGTCGAGCAGCCGCTTCGCGTCGGCGTACATGTCCGGCGAGTTGAGGACGACCGCGATCAATGAGACGCCGCCGCGGGTCGCCGACGCGACGAGGCACGGCCCGGCCTTGTGCGTGTACCCGGTCTTGACGCCGTCCGCGCCGCGATACGTCGTCAGCAGCCGGTTGTTGTTGACGTAGATCTTCGAGTACGTCGGAGCCGTCCAGGGCACCTGCTTGCGCGGCGTCCGGACGATCCGCCGGAAGCGCGGGCTCCGCATCGCGACGCGCGTCAGCGCGGCGAGATCCCACGCGCTCGAATAGTTGTCCACGTCGACCACCCCGCTCGGGGAGACGAAGTGCGTGTCCTTCAGCCCGAGGATGCGCGCCTCCACGTTCATCTGGTGGACGAAGTGCCACTTCGTGCCGCCGGCGGCGATCGCGACCGCCAGTGCGTCGTCGTTCCCCGAGTACAGGAGCATCGAGTAGAAGATCTTCCACGCCTCCACGTGCTCGCCGGCGCGCAGGCCCTCGCGGACGAGGGGCACGCGCGGCACCGACTTGGCGACCGTGACGATGTCGTGCGGCTTCAGCTTCCGCATCGCGAGCAGTGCGGTCATGATCTTCGTCGTGGAGGCGACCGGCCGCCGCGCGTGCGGACGAAGGGCCCACAGCACGCGTCCCGTCTTCGCGTCGACGAGGATGGCCGACTTCCCGAGCAGCCTCGGAGCGAACCGGTGCACGAGCAGCGGCGCGTCGGCGGTGAGCAAGCGCTCGGGCGCCCGGACGACCTTCGTCGCCGCGACGCCGACACCCCCGAGCGGCGCCTGAGCGACGGCGATCGTCGCGGTCGGGGAGCCGTCCTGTCGCGCGCCGATCCAGACACCGCAGAGCGCTGCGACGACGACCGCCGCGGCGACCGGCGTCAGGCGGCGCAGCCGGTAGCGGTAGCGCTTCCGCGGAGCAGGCACGACTCGATCCTAGAATGGCCGCCTGATGACCTCCAGCAACGAGATCCGCGACGGCTTCCAGGCCTTCTTCGAGGAGCACGGCCACCTGCGGGTCCCTTCGGCATCGCTGATTCCACGCGCGGACGACCGGTCGACGCTGCTCACGACTGCCGGGATGCAGCCCCAGATGCCGTACTTCCTGGGCCGCGAGCAGCCCCCGGCGCCGTTGACCACGACCGTCCAGAAGTGCTTCCGCACCCCGGACATCGACGAGGTCGGCCTCGACACCTACCACCTGACCTTCTTCGAGATGCTCGGCAACTTCTCGTTCGGGCAGTACTTCAAGGAGGGCGCGATCGCGTTCGCCACCGAGTACATCCGCGACCGCCTGCAGCTGCCGTGGGAGCGGATCTGGGTGAGCGTCCACGCCGGCGACGCCGAGCTGAAGCTCGGCCCCGACCAGGTCGCGATCGACCTGTGGGAGCAGATCGGCGTGCCGCCCGAGCGAATCGTGCCGCTGCCGTCCTCGGAGAACTTCTGGTCGGTCGGCGGCCCCGGCCCCTGCGGGCCCGACAGCGAGATCTACTACGACTGGGGCGAGGAGACGGGCTGCGGCGAGCCCGACTGCAAGCCCGGCTGCACGCGGTGCGAGCGCTTCCTCGAGTTCTGGAACCTCGTCTTCATGGCGTACGAGCTGCACCCGGACGGGACGCTCACCGACCTGCCGAAGCAGAACATCGACACGGGCATGGGGCTGGAGCGGACGGCGTGGATCGTGCAGCAGGTGCCGTCCGTCTACGACACCGACGGCTACCAGACGATCATGGCGTGGGTGGCCGCGAACTCGGGCGTGGCCTACGGGGACTCGGCCGACGCGACGAAGGCGCACCGCGTGCTCGCCGACCACGGCCGAGGGATGACGTTCCTCGTCGGCGACGGCGTCACGCCGTCGAACGAGGGCCGCGGCTACGTCCTGCGCCGCATCGTGCGCCGCGCCGCGCAGCACGGCCTGCGGATCGGCATGCAGGCGCCGTTCCTCGCCGGCCTCGCCGAGGCCGTGGTCGAGCAGATGGGCGACGCCTATCCCGAGCTCGTCGAGCACCGGCGCGAGATCGCCGACGTGCTCACGGCCGAGGAGGAGCAGTTCGCGAAGACGCTCGAGCGCGGCATGAGCCTCTTCGAGGAGGCGGCCGAGCGAGCTGGGTCTGCAGGGGGTGAGATCTCGGGTGAGGACGCCTTCACGCTGCAGGCGACCTACGGCTTCCCGATCGAGCTGACCGAGGAGCTCGCGCGCGAGCGCGGGCTCGCGCTGAACGACGAGGAGTACACGCGGCAGATGGAGCAGCACCGCGAGATCTCGCGCCGCGGCGGCGGCTCGCAGTCGCAGGTGCGCTTCCCCGGCGCGACACGTACCGAGTTCGTCGGCTACGAGCGCACGGACGTCCTCACGACGATCACCGCGTTCGCCGACGTCGGCGGCGGCCTCTTCCAGGTCAAGCTCGAGGAGTCGCCCTTCTACCCGGCGGGCGGCGGCCAGGTCGCCGACGCCGGCTTCCTCGAGAAGGAGGACGGCGCGCGCGCCGAGCTCGTCGAGGCGTTGCGCCTGGAGAACGACCAGGAGCTCGTCCTGGAGGGGAGCGGCTTCGCGCAGGGCGACCGCGTGCGGGCGGTCGTGCCGTGGGGCGTCCGCTACCCGACGATGGCGAACCACACCGCGACGCACCTGTTGCACAAGGCGCTGCAGGAGGTGCTCGGCGACCACGTGCGCCAGGCCGGTTCTGCCGTCCGCCCCGACAAGCTGCGCTTCGACTTCACGCATCCGCAGGCGCTCTCTCCGGAGGAGATCGAACGTGTGACGCAGATCGTCAACGAGCGTGTGTTCGCGAACCATCCGGTGCGGATCTACGAGACGACGCAGGAGGAGGCGCGCGAGCTCGGCGCGATGATGCTGTTCGGCGAGAAGTACGGCGACGTCGTGCGGCTCGTCGACGTGGACGGCTGGTCGCGCGAGCTCTGCGGCGGCACACACGTTGGCTCGACCGCCGAGGTGGGGCCGTTCGTGATCACGCGGGAGCAGGCTGTGGGCGCCGGCGCACGGCGGATCGAGGCGGTCACCGCCGGCGAGGCGTTCGCCTATCTCCGTACGCAGGCGCTGGAAGCCGACGCGCTGCGCGGCGAGCTCGAGCGCGTGCGCAGGGAGAAGCCGAAGCAGCAGGCGGAGGCGGCGGCCGCGCACGTCGAGCGCGCCGGCGACGTCGTGCTCGCCCGGACGAGCGGCGTGAAGGGCGGGCCGTTGCGCGATCTCTCCGACCGGCTGCGGCAGCAGGAGAAGGCGGCGGGCGCGATCGTGGGCTCGAGCGACGACGGGCGTGCATTCCTCGTCGTCAACTTCGACCAGTCGCTCGTCGACCGCGGGCTCGACGCGGTGCAGGTCGTGCGCGAGCTCGGCCGGCACATCGGCGGCGGCGGAGGCGGCAAGCCGACGCTCGCCGAGGCGGGCGGCAAGAACCCGGACGGCATCGGGGACGCGCTCGCGGCGGCGAAGGCGCTCGTCGCGTGAAGGTGCTGGCGCTCGACTACGGCTCGGTGCGCACCGGCGTCGCCGTCTCGGACCCCAGCGGGACGATCGCCCGCCCGCTCTGCGTCGTCGAGCGCGCGCACACCGAAAAGGGGATGCAACGCGTCGTCGAGCTCGTCGGCGAGGAGTCGGCCGAGCAGGTGATCGTCGGCCTGCCGCTGACCCTGCGCGGTGAGCGCGGACAGCAGGCGCGCGCGAGCGAGCAGTTCGCGAACCGGCTCCGCAAGCTCGTGGGCGTCCCGGTCGTCATGTTCGACGAGCGGTTCACGACCGATCTCGCGCAGCAGACGCCCGCCGACGCCGATCTGGACGCGCTCGCCGCCGCCCACCTCCTCTCCACCTATCTCGCGTGGTCGAGCGGCGCCCCGGTGTGATGCCGCCGCGGCCGGGGCCTCCGCCCCGGCAGGTGTCGCGTCGCCGGATCCTCGTACGCCGGCTGATCGCGCTCGCGGCCCTGCTCGTCGCCGCGGGGGTGATCGCGGGGCTCGTGCTCGCGGTCCGAGGGCACGAGGACACCCCGCCCGCGACGACTGCGGCGGCGCCACCGCCGAAGCCGTTCCGGATCATCTTCCCCGAGGGCTACACGCGCGCGGCGATGGCGCACCGCGTGTCCGTCGTCGCGAAGATCGCCGAGCGGAAGTCGCACAAGCACGTCAAGCTCTCCACGCGCGGCTACCTGCACTGGTCGCAGCCGCGCGCGGTGGACGGGTTCGGACGCCAGAGGCGGAACCTCGAGGGCTTCCTCTTCCCGGCCACGTACGACTTCCTGCGCAACACGACGTCCCGGCAGCTCGTCGACGACCAGCTGGACGCGTTCCACCGGAACTGGGGCAAGCTCGACCTGAAGTACGCGCGCTCGAAGAACCTGACGCCGTACGACGTCCTGATCATCGCGTCGATGGTCGAGGGCGAGGCGGCGGTCGCCGACGAGCGGCCGCTGATCGCGGCGGTGATCTACAACCGGCTGAAGGCGCGGATGCCGCTCGGGATCGACGCGACGATCCGCTACGGGCTGCATGTGCCGGGGACGGAGTCGCTGCACGAGTCGCAGCTCAACTCGGACAATCCGTACAACACGCGCAAGTTCCTGGGGCTTCCACCGACGCCGATCGGCAATCCTGGGCTCGCGTCGATGCAGGCGGCGGCGCATCCCGCGCACGTCGACTACCTGTACTTCGTCCGCAAGCCCGACAAGATCCACCACTACTTCACCGCCAGCTTCCAGGACTTCGTGAACCACGAGATCGCCTACGGCTACAAGTGAGCGGTGCGACGCGCGTCGTCGCGCTGCTCGGCCATCCTGTGGCGCACTCGCTGTCCCCGCGGATGCAGAACGCCGCGTTCGCCGCGCGCGCGCTCGACTGGGTCTACGTCGCGCTGGACGTCGAGCCGGAGCGACTCGAGGAGGCCGTGCCCGGCCTCGACGCGCTCGGCTTCGCGGGCGCGAACGTGACCGCGCCGCACAAGCAGGCGGTGGCGCGGATCCTCGGCTCCGACCTGCCGTCCGTGAACACGATCCTCCCCGGCGGCCGCGGCGTCTCCACGGACGCGGCGATCCTGGAGCAAGTAACACACTGCAACTTGCCGGCGATCCTCGGCGACGGCGGGGCGGCGGCGGCGTTCCGGCACGCGCTGCCGGCGGCGCGCGTGTTCTCCCGCCGCGGCGAGTGGCCGCCGTGCGTGGACGACGCCGACGTGGTGATCAACGCGACACCCGTGCGCGACGAGGTGCTCGTCGAGCTGGGGGAGGGGCAGGTGCTCGTCGACCTGCCGTATCCACGGTCCGCGACCGCCGACGCCGCTGCGGCCGGCGGCGCGACCGTCCACGACGGGCTGGACGTGCTCGTCGCGCAGGGCGCCGCGTCCTTCGAGCTGTGGACCGGCGTGCCGGCACCCGTCGACGTGATGCGCCGCGCCGTAGGGTTGGACGCATGACCCTCGAGCTCTCGACCGCCGGCGAGTCGCACGGCCCCGCGCTCGTCGCGATCCTCAGCGGCGTGCCCGCCGGGCTCTCGCTCGACCGGGCGGCGATCGACGCCGACCTCCGTCGCCGCCAGCAGGGCTACGGGCGTTCGCCGCGGCAGCAGATCGAGACGGACGAGGTGGAGGTGCTCGCGGGGCTACGCCACGGGCGGACGCTCGGGACGCCGCTCGCGCTCGTCGTCCGCAACCGCGACCACCGGAACTGGACGTGGGGGATGAATCCGTGGCCGCCCGAGGGCGAGCCGGAAGGGAAGGGGACGAAGGCCGTGACGCTGCCCCGGCCCGGTCATGCCGACCTCGCGGGCGTGCAGAAGTACGGGCTCGACGACGTCCGGAACGCGCTCGAGCGGGCCTCCGCGCGGCACACTGCCGTGCACGTGGCCGCAGGCGGGGTGGCGAAGGCACTGCTCGCGGCGATCGGTGTCGAGGTGCGTGGGGAAGCCGTCGCCGAGCACGGCGCGGACCCTGCGGCGGTCGACGAGGCGCGCAAGGACCGCGACACGCTCGGCGGCACGGTCGTCGTGCGAGCTACCGGCGTCCCGCCGGGGCTCGGCTCCTACGCGCGGAAGGAGGACCGGCTGGACGCGCGGCTCGCCGCGACGCTGATGGGCATCCAGGCGGTGAAGAGCGTCGAGATCGGCGACGGGAAGGAGCTCGCCGGGCTGCGCGGCTCCGTCGCGCACGACGAGATCTATCCCGGGCCGACCCGCCGCACGAACCACGCGGGCGGGATCGAGGGCGGCATGTCGAACGGCGAGGAGGTGGTCGTGCGCGCCTCGATGAAGCCGCTGCCGACGCTGATGCGTCCGCTCGCGTCGATCGACCTCGCGACGGGCGAGCCGGCTCAGGCGCTCGTGGAGCGCAGCGACGTCTCCGCCGTGGAGGCGCTCGCCGTCGTCGCGGAGTCGTCCGTCGCGTTCGAGCTCGCCCGCGCCGCGCGCGAGAAGTTCGGCGGCGACGCCCTCGGCGACTTCGTTGCGGCCCACCGCGCCTACCTCGAGCGGATCACCCGTGTCTGACACCGGGACAATGCCCGGGTCGGCCATGCCCGAGCGCCGGACGCACGCTCTTTGCGGGCGAAGGTGTCACGAGACCGTCTCGGGTTTCTAAGAGCCTGACACCCGGACGTGGCCGCTCTGACCAGGCATGTCGCGCTCGTCGGGTTCATGGGCGCCGGCAAGACGACCGTTGCGCAGGCCCTCGGGCTGCCGTTCGCGGCCGTCGACGCGTCGATCGAGCGGGACGCCGGCCGGACGATTCCCGAGCTGTTCGAGCAGGAGGGAGAGCAGGGCTTCCGCGCCCGCGAGGCGGAGCTCGTCGAACGGCTGCTCGCCTCGCCCCAACCGCTCCTCCTCGACCTGGGCGGCGGCGCCGTGACGACGCCGCGCGTGCGCGCGCTGCTGCGCGAGCACGCGACCGTCGTCTGGCTCGACACCGACGTCGAGACGTGCTGGCAGCGTGTCGCGGGCACGGGCCGGCCGCTCGCGCAGGACGAAGCCGAGTTCCGCCGCCTCTACGACGAGCGCCGCCCGCTCTACGCGGACGCGGCCGACGTCGTCGCCCGCGACGAGCACGACGTCGCGCTCGCCGCGGCGGGCGTCCACGTGCAGGACGGCGCCCTGGCGCGACTCGGCGAGCTCGTCCCCGGCTCGGGCGCCGTCGAGCTCGTCAGCGACCCGAACGTCGCCGGCATCCACGGCATGGACGCGCAGCTCGCTCTCGGCGCCCGGCTCACCGCCGCCCACCAGCTACCGGCAGGCGAGGAGGCGAAGACGCTGACCGTGCTCGACCGGCTGTGGCAGGCGCTCCGCCTCGACCGCGCGGGCACGCTCGTCGCGCTCGGCGGCGGCTGCACGACCGACGCCGCCGGCTTCGCCGCGGCCACGTACCTCAGAGGCATCGCGTGGGTGCCCGTCCCGACGAGCCTCGTCGCGCAGGTGGACGCGGCGATCGGCGGCAAGACGGCGATCGACCTGCCGCAGGGCAAGAACCTCGTCGGCGCCTTCCACTGGCCCGCCCGCACGATTGTCGACCCAACCCTGCTCCAGACGCTCCCCGACAAGGAGCGCCGCGAGGGGATGGCCGAGGTCGTGAAGACGAGCCTGCTCGCCGGCGAGAACTTCCACGACCCGCTCGACGTGCGCCGGTGCGCCGCGTTCAAGGCGGCGATCTGCCTGCGCGACCCGCACGACCGCGGCGAGCGCAAGCGGCTCAACCTCGGGCACACGTTCGCGCACGCGCTCGAGGCCGCGGGCGGCTACGAGACCGTCACGCACGGGCAGGCGGTCGCGCTCGGCCTGAAGGCCGCCCTCGAGCTGAGCGGGGAGGATGCGAGCATCGTCGACGACCTGTTGCGGCCGAAGCCCGTCCGCGTCGACCGTGAGCGTGCGTGGAACGCGCTGCTGCGCGACAAGAAGCACGAAGCCGGCGAGCTGCGGCTCGTGACGCTGCACGAGTGGGATGTCTCGTTCCCCGCCGCCGACGTGCGCGCGGCGCTCGACCGGCTGATCGCCGGATAGAGTCGCCGGGTGCGCGTGATCGTCCTCAACGGCGTCAACCTGAACATCCTCGGGCGGCGCGACCCCAACATGTACGGCGGGATCTCGATCGCCGAGCTGGAGAGCCGCATCTACGGCTGGGCCCGCGAGCTCGAGCTGAGCGTCCAGTGTCGGCAGACGAACGACGAGGGCGAGTTCGTCAAGTGGTGCCACGACGCGTTCGACAACACGGACGGGATCGTCGTCAACCCCGGCGCGTGGTCCCACTACGCCTGGTCGATCCACGACGCGCTGGAGGCGCTGCCCGTCCCGATCGTCGAGGTCCACCTCTCGAACGTCGACGAGCGCGACGAGTGGCGCCGCATGTCCGTGATCTCGGACCTCGTCGCGCAGCGCTTCGTCGGGCACGGACCGGACGGATATCGCATGGCCCTCGAATACCTGAAGAGCCGCGAATGAGCGATCGCGTCGCCCGCGTGCAGGAACAGCTCGAGCAGCCGCTGCTCGTCACGAACCCCGTCAACGTCAAGTACCTCGTCGGCTTCGATAGCTCGAACTGCGCGCTGCTCGTCGAGCGCGACCACGTCCGCCTGTTCACCGACTTCCGCTACATCCAGTCGGCGCGCGCGGTGCAGGGCGTCGAGCCGGTGGAGACGAAGCGTGACACGATCGGCGCGCTCGGCGAGACGCTGAGCGGGAAGGCGATCTCATTCGAGCCGCTGCTGCCGTGGTCGCTGCACGAGCGGCTGCGTACGGCCGGGGTCGAGCTGTCGCCCGCCGAGCCGCTGATCGAGCGGTTGCGCGCCGTCAAGGACGAGCAGGAGCTCGCGACGCTGCGTCGTGCGTGCGCGATCACCGACCGCGCCTACGAGCGGCTCGCCGAGGTGCAGTTCACCGGGCGCACCGAGCGCGAGGTCTCCTGGGAGCTCGAGCAGATCTTCCACGAGGAGGGCGGAGAGGGGATCGCGTTCGAGTTCATCGTCGGTGCCGGGCCGACCGGGTCGAGCCCGCATGCGCGCGCCGGTGACAGAACGATCGGCCGGGGCGAGCTCGTCGTGATCGACGCCGGCTGCGTCGTCGACGGCTACGCGTCCGACTACACGCGCACGTTTGCGACCGGGGAGGTGGACGGAGAGCAGCGGGAGGCGTACGACGTCGTGCTCGCGGCGCAGCGCGCTGCGCTCGACGGGATCCGCGCCGGCCTCTCCGGCGTCGAGGCGGACGCGCTCGCGCGCGACGTGATCGAGGGAAGCGCCTTCAACGGGGCGTTCGGGCACGGCCTCGGGCACGGGCTCGGCCTCGACGTCCACGAGCTGCCGCGGCTGTCCACCGAGTCGCCCGACACGCTCGCGCCGGGGAACGTCGTCACCGTCGAGCCCGGCGTCTACCTCGAGGGGCGGTTCGGCGTCCGGATCGAGGACGACGTCGTCGTCACCGGGGACGGGATCGAGAACCTCACCGGGCTGACGAAGGAGTGGACCGAGGTCGCCTAGCTACACTCCTGCGCCGTGGCAGACCAGGTGGACACGAACAGCTTCAAGAACGGGATGCACATCGAGCTCGAGGGCAAGGTGTGGCGCATCCTCGAGTTCCAGCACGTCAAGCCGGGCAAGGGCGGCGCGTTCGTGCGCACGAAGCTTCGCAACCTCGAGTCGAGCGCGGTCGTCGACAAGACCTTCCGCGCGGGGGAGAAGTTCCCGCGCGTGCACACGGAGGTCAAGAACGTGCAGTACCTCTACGAGGACGGCAGCGAGGCGCACTTCATGGACGCGGAGACGTTCGAGCAGTTCGCCGTGCCGAGCTCCGACCTCGAGGAGGAGCTGACGTTCATGCAGCCGAACGCGACCGTCCAGGTGCTCGCCGTGAACGGGAAGCCCTCGAGCGTGCAGCTGCCCGCGTCCGTGGAGCTCGCCGTCGTCGACACCGAGCCGGGCGTCAAGGGCGACACGGTCAGCAACGTCACCAAGCCGGCGACGCTCGAGACGGGAGCCGTCGTCCAGGTTCCGTTGTTCGTCAACGTCGGCGACAAGCTCAAGGTCGATCCGAAGGAAAAGCGGTACATCTCGCGCGCGTAGCCGGCGTCGCCGGTGTGTGCGGCGCGCTCGGCGGGCTGCTCTACGCCGCGGCCGCAGGCCTGGAGTACCACCGCGGGATCGCGTACGGCCTCTACATCGCGGGGGCGGTCGTGCTCGTGCTTGCGCCGCTCGCGGCGACGAAGCTCGTCTACCGGCGGACGAGCCTGCCGCTCGTCGAGCCGTGGGTGTTCGTCGCCGCGGCGATCGCGCTCTGCGTCGTCGGCGCCGTCGTCGACGTCGCCTGGAACTAGTGCGGAGAGAACATCAGCACGCCCATGGCCGCCAGGCAGACCCAGACGGCGAGCGCGAGCCGCAGCACGATCACCATGCCAGGCAGATCGGCACGATGCGTGTGGTTCTTTAGCCCGCGGTAAGGTCTCCGCGTGCCGACCCTCGCCGACACGACGATCCGCCTGCTCGGCCAGGACCCGCTCGCCGGGGCGATGCCGACGGCGGCGCAGCTGCAGCTGGCGGAGGTCCTCGACCAGGCGGGGTTCGCCTATCTGGAGGTCGCGGGCGGCGGGACGTTCGAGGCCGCCGTCAAGCGCGGCGTCGAGAGCCCCTGGGAGCGCATCCGCGCGCTGAAGGCACGCGTGAAGACGCCGCTCGGCCTGGCGCTGCGCGGCCGCTTCCTCGTCGGCTCGCGGCCGGTCGACGCCGACTTCGCCCGCCGCTTCGTGGCCTCCGCCGCCGAGAACGGCATCGACGTCTTTCGCCTGCACGACCCGCTGAACGACGTCTCGAACCTGCGCGAGGCGGCCGAGGCGATCGTCGCCGCCGAGCGCGACTTCGAGGCCGGGCTCGTCTACAGCCCCGGGCGGACGAGTGCCGTGGACACGCTGATCGAGCGCGCGAAGGCGCTGCCCGAGCTCGGCGCCGTCCGCGTGCTCCTCCACGATCCGACCGGCTCGCTGCAGCCGCACACCGCGGAGAACCTCGTCCGCGCGCTCGCCGAGGCGAGCGGCCTGCCGATCGGCATCTACGTCCAGGGCTCGGGCGGCAGCGCGCTCGCGGCGAGCCTCGCGGCCGCGCGGGCCGGCGCGCAGCTGATCGCGTGCACCGTCTTCCCGCTCGCCCTCAGCCTGCACCGCGTCTCCGGGGAGGCGCTCGCCGAGGCGCTCGCGGGGATCGGGCTCGACCCCGCCGTCGACGTCGCCAGGCTGTGGGAGGCGACCGACCTCGTCGACGAGCACCTCGGCGACGAGCCCGTCGCGCCGCTCGCCCCGCGCATCGCCGTCCGCGCGGCGCAGCACGACGTCCCCGCGGGCCTCGTCGCCGGCGTGGACGCGACGCTCCGGGGGCAGGACGCCGGCGACCGGCTCGAGGAGGTGCTGGAGGAGCTCGACCACATCCGGGCCGAGGCCGGCTGGCCGCCGCTCGCCGCCCCGATCGGACAGGTGCTCGCCTCGCAGGCGCTCCTGAACGTCCTCTCGGCGAGCCGCTACCTGACGATCGTGGACGAGCTGCGCTCGCTCGTCGGCGGCTCCTTCGGGACGCCGCCGGAGCCGATCGACCCCGCGCTCGCACGCGCGGTCGAGCTGACGCGGGACCCCGAGTCGACCGAGGACGTCGTCGCGCCGCTCAGCGAGCTGCGCGAGCAGGCCGAGGGCGTGGCCGCGAGCGAGGAGGAGCTGCTGCTGCTCGGGCTCTTCGGCGAGGACGCGGAGGAGCTGCTGCAGGCGATTCGCGGCCGCGCCCGCCGCGACGAGGACGAGCTCGCCGGCGTCGACAAGGCACGTGCCGAACGGATCCGCGAGGTGGTCCGCATCGTCCAGGAGACCGGGATCGGCGAGGTGACGATCGAGGAGGCCGGGATGCGCGTCACCGTGCGCGCGACGCCCGACGCACCGGGAGCGCCGCCCTCCGCCGCGCCGCTCGCCATCCCCGAGCCCGAGCCGGCGCCGATCGTGCGGCCGTCCAACGGCCTCGTGCGCGTCGAGTCGCCGATGGTCGGGACGTTCTACCGCGCCGCCGACCCGTCCTCGCCGCCGTTCGTCCAGGAGGGCGACCTCGTCGCCGCCGGCCAGACGCTCTGCATCCTCGAGGCGATGAAGCTGATGAACGAGGTGAAGTCCGACCTCGAAGCCGTCGTCCGCAAGATCCACGTCGAGAACGCCCAGCCCGTGGAGTTCGGGCAGGTGCTTTTCGAGCTGGAGCCGCTCGCCGGCCCGCCCACGCTCTAGGCCGCCGGCTTCTCCCAGACGGAGATGTGCTTCGTGCTCTCGTTCGTGAAGGGAGCGCGGTCCCAGTCCTGCCAGCGGTCGCGCAGGCGCAGCCCGGCGATCCGCGCCATCAGGTCGAGCTCGGCGGGCCACACGTAGCGGAAGGGCACCGACGCCTTCCCGCGCGCCGTGACGTGGTGCGAGACGAGGCCCTGCGTCGCGACGTCGTACTCGTCGACGCCGACGTGGCTCTCGCCGACGTGGAAGGTGACGAACCGCTCGCCGGGCGGCAGGCGTCGCAGCTCCGGGATGTTGACCTCGATCACGAAGACGCCGCCCGGCTCGAGATGGAGGGCGGCGTTCTCGAAGCACGCGACCTGCGCCTCCTGCGTGGTCAGGTTCTCGATCGTGTTGAAGACGAGGTAGACGAGGCGGAACGCGCCGTCGACGCGGACGCTCGTCATGTCTCCGATCGTCACGGGGATCTCCGGGCCGCCGGGCTTCGCCCGCAGCTGCTCGACCATCGGCCCGGAGAGGTCGATCCCGTGCACCTCGACGCCGCGCCGCGCGAGCGGCAGCCCGATCCGGCCGGTGCCGATCGCGAGCTCGAGCGCGCGGCCGCCGCCCGCCAGCTCCTCCAGGACGTCCACCGTCCGCTCGATCGTCGCCGGCTCGAACATGAAGCCCTCGGACACGTCGTAGGTGGCCGCGCCCTTGGCGAACCAGTCCTTCACGCCGTCGACCATAGACTCTCCCCGTGTTCCAGCGTGTCCTCGTGGCGAACCGGGGCGAGATCGCCGTGCGCGTGATCCGTGCGCTGCACGAGCTCGGGATGGAGGCGGTCGCCGTCTACTCGACGGCGGACGCCGACGCGCTCCACGTCCGGCTCGCCGACCGTGCAGTTCGGATCGGCCCACCGCCCGCGAACCGGAGCTACCTGAGCATCCCGACGATCGTCGCCGCCGCGACGACGACCGGCTGCGACGCCGTCCATCCCGGCTACGGCTTCCTCTCCGAGAACGACGACTTCGTGCGCGCGTGCGAGGACAACGACCTCGTCTTCGTCGGCCCGCCCGCGGACGTGATGGCGAAGATGGGCGACAAGGCGCAGGCGAAGGCGGAGATGCGCGCCGCCGGCGTCCCGCTCGTCCCCGGAACCGAGGGCACGGCCACGCTCGAGCAGGCACGCGCCGCCGCCGACGAGTTCGGCTTCCCCGTCCTGCTGAAGGCCGCGGCAGGCGGCGGCGGGCGCGGCATGCGGCTCGTCACCGAAGTGTCCGAGCTCGACGACGCATACGCGCGCGCCTCTGCCGAGGCGGAGGCGGCCTTCGGCGACGGCACCCTCTACGTCGAGAAGGCGATCACGCCGGCGCGGCACGTGGAGGTCCAGGTGATGTGCGACGCGCACGGCAACGTCCTCACCTGCGGCGAGCGCGAGTGCTCGATTCAGCGGCGCCACCAGAAGCTGATCGAGGAGTCGCCGTCGCCCGCGCTCGACCCCGAGCGCCGCGAGGCGATGGAGGAGGCGGCCGAGCGCGCGTGCCGCCACATCGGCTACCGGAACGCGGGCACGTTCGAGTTCCTCGTCGGCCCCGACGGGAGCTTCAGCTTCATCGAGCTGAACGC
>Ga0070683_100002793_pt1 | contig 13965 bp, 13 predicted proteins | sample KBSC713LmetaG_FD_64662 | JGI IMG/M metagenome (GOLD analysis project Ga0070683, IMG submission 64662) | Corn rhizosphere microbial communities from Kellogg Biological Station, Michigan, USA - KBS C7.1-3L metaG | ecosystem: Host-associated > Plants > Roots > Rhizosphere ...
GCCGCAGGAGGGCTACCGGATCGCGCTGGTCCTGCTTCCCGCGGCGACGGCGGGTTTTGCGGCAATCGCGTCGGTACTCCTGCAAAGGCGTAAAAGTCCTGTTAACGCCGTTCCCGACGTCTATCCAACGGGTACCGATCCTCGTCGAAGCTGATGAAAACACGAGGAGGTTCGATGACCCGTAAAGCTCTTCCGCGCCTGTTGGGCGCCGCGGCCGCACTCGTCCTGCTCGTCCTCGCCCTGACCGCGATCGCGGGGACGGGGATGGCACAGAGCTCGGCCGCCGAAGCGAACTACGCGCCGCAGAACACGGCGGCACCCACGATCAGCGGCAGCGCCCAGGTCGGTCAGACGCTGACCGCGGCGAACGGCACGTGGAACAGCAGCACCACGCCGACGTTCACGTACGAGTGGCGGCGCTGCGACACGGCCGGCAACAACTGCGCGTCGATCTCCGGCGCGACGAAGCAGACGTACGTCGTCGCGAACGACGACACGAACCACACGCTCCGCGTCGTCGTGACGGCGAAGAACTCGACCGGCTCGAGCTCGGCGACGTCGGCGCAGACCGGAATCGTCGGTCAGAGCGGGCCGCCCGGTGCGATCAAGACCGCGCAGGGCCAGACGTCGATCCCGGCGTCGAGTGTCTCGCTTCCCGAGCGGATGATCATCGATCGCGTCACCCCGGCGACGATCCCGTCCCGGCGGCCGTTCACCGAGCGCGTACACGTCGTGGACACGCGGGGGTACGTCGTCCGCGACGCCCTCGTCAAGCTGACCGGGCTGCCGTACAACTGGACGCGCGGCACGCCGGAGGTGCGGACGGACATGAACGGCTGGGCGACGATCAGCGTCGTCCCGACGATCAACATGCCGACCCGCCGCAACACGGCGATCGTGATGTTCCTGCGGGCGCGCACCGAGGGCCAGAACCTGCTCGTCGGCTCCTCCACGCGCCGGCTCGTACAGGTCAGGATCCGCTAGCTCGTCCCAGCGGATTGAGCTGCGCCGCCTTCGCCTCGGCGAGGCGGCGCAGCTCACCGCTCGAGACGCCGGCGAGCCGCTCCCACAGGCTCCAGTCCGCCGGATCGAGCGCGGTCGCGCGCCGGTAGGCCCGGACGCGCTCGGCCCGCACGGAGGAGACGTCGCCGAGCACGCGCCAGGGCTCCGGCGAGTACGGCTGCCAGCGCAGCGCGCTCCGCGCCTCGGTCCGGGCCGCGGCGAAGTCGCCCCGCCGGGCCGCATCCTGCGCCGCCGACAGCCGGGCGTTGCCGAGGTACGCGAGCAGCGCGGCGACGCCGACCGCGAGCGCGAGCGGACGGACGGGCAGCGGCCGGCGCCGCCGTGCGTCGGCGACCGCCAGGGCCGCGACGATCAGCGCCGGCACGGTCACGCCGGCGAGCTCCCAGTCGAAGTCGACGGCCGCGCCCGCCGCATAGGCGGCGACGCCGGCGGCGAGCTCCGGGCGCCGGGTCACGGCGAGCGGCACCGCGAGCACGACGAGCACGAGCGCGAGGCCGACCGGGCCGAGCTCCGCCCACGTCTCGACGTAGAGCGAGTGCGCCTCCTCGGTCTGCTGGGGGACGCTGCGCTCGCGCAGCCACCAGTTCGCGTACGTTCCGGCGCCCGAGCCGAGGACGGGGTGCGCGTGCGCGTCCCGCGCGGCCGCACGCCAGTAGCGGTCGCGTTCGTGCCCGCCCAGGAGGAACGGCGACGCCAGCAGCGCCGCCACTCCGGCGGCGGCGAGCGCGACGCGCAGCGCGCGCTGCCGGACGACGTACGCGACGAGGCCCACCGCGAGCGCTGCGTAGGCGCCGTCGCTGTGCTGCAGGACGAGCACGACCGCGAGCGGAATTCCGGTGAGCCACGCGAGCCGCGGCAGCGCGGGCAGCAGCACGATCCCGAGCACGCAGAGCAGCGCGAGCGCATTCGCGTAGCCGACGGGCTCCGAGCCCGCGCCGGTCGAGCGCCCGATCCCGTTCGCGCGCGTAACGAGGTTCCAGCAGGCGGCGACGGTCGCTCCGCCGACGACGCTCCACGCCGGGACGCGCGGCGCGACGAGCACCACCGCGACCACGACGGCGGCGTACAGCGCCAGGCGCTGCGCCTCGTCGAGCGCGACCGGCGGCGATTCCGACCAGAAATACGAGAGCGCCGTCCACGCCGCGAGCGCGACGGCCGCGGAGACGACGATCCCCCCGGCGCGCGACGCCCGTCGGCCGCCGGTGACGAGGACGACGAGCGCGAGCCCGAGCAGCGCACGGTCCCACGAGAGCGCGGTGAAGCCGCCGTCGTCGACGGCGAGGCCGGCGACGAGCAGGAACGCCGCTAGACCAGCAAGTCGTGCGTCGAGAGCTGCTCTGTGAGGAGCGAGCGGAATCTCGTCACGTCCCCCGCGACCCAGCGCTTGCACAGCTCGTACCCGGACGTGTAGCAGCAGACGTACGCGCGCCACGTCGGGTGGGTGATGAACTCGAGCGTCTTCTCCGCGCGCACGCGCGGCGCGAGCGTCCAGCGCTCGAGGTAGTCGACGACCTCGTCCGCCGGACGGCCGTCCACGTGGAGCAGCAGCGCGGCGTTCACCGAGGCCCCTTCCAGGTCGGCGCGTGCGCCGCGCACGGCGTCGGCCACCTCGGGCTCGTAGTCCACTCCGAGCTCCGCGTACACCTCCGGCGCGAGCGCCGCGGCCTCCGCAAGCTCGGGCGCGAGCGACGCGATCCCTTCGCTGACGACCGACTGCGGCGTGCCCGTGAGCATGATCGACTCCTCGAAGCGCCCCTCCCCGTCCACGAGCAGCGCCTCCTTCCACGCGCGCTCCGTGTGGTGCCCCGGATACAGCTCGTGCGCGACGAGGTCCGGCAGCCGGAACGAGTAGACGGGCAGGTCCGTGTTGATGACGACGCGACTGCGCCGTCCGCCGAGGTAGTAGTTGAAGGCGCCCCACGGCTCGTCGCGCACCGCCTCGAGCTCGGTGCCGCCGCCCCTGGGCAGGCCGACGAGCTCGCAGGTGCGCTCGCGCAGGTGCGACTCGAACGCGCGGGCGGCCTCGATGAGACGGTCGACCGGGAGCGCCTGGCGCCCGGCCCACTCCCGGTAGCGCTCGCCGACGTCGCCGTCGCCCGGCAGTGCCTCATCGAGCCGTGCCTGTGCGCCGGCGAAGACGTCCTCGCTCGTACGCTTCGGCCGGATGCCGTAGCAACCCTCCACCTCGTCCGCCCAGCCGAGCTCCTCGCCGGCGAGTCGCCGCGCGGTCGTCTCGCAGCCGGCGAGCTGCGCGCGGAGGTACTCGCTCGCCGTCGCGACGCCCAGCTCGGCCGCCTCGCGCGCGAGCTCGCCCGGAGGGACGACGTCGAGGCCCTCGGCGAGATCGGGCGGCCCGTAGTAGGCGTCGACGAAGCCGTCGACATGGCGGCCCAGGTGCAGGCCGAGCCGCAGATAGCGCTCGACGAGTTCGTCCACGGTGGCGAGACTATCCTGGCCTCGATGCGTCTCGTGATCGTCCGCCACGGGGAAGCGGCGTCGGGGCATCCCGACGAGCTGCGCCCGCTCACCGCCGCGGGCCTGGATCAGGCGCGCCGGCTCGGGGACGAGCTGCGCGCGCGCGGTGTCGACGCGGTCGTCTCCAGCCCGCTCCTGCGCGCGCGCGAGACGGCGGCGGCGCTCGGCCTCGGCGAGCCCGAGGTGGACGAGCGGCTCGCACCGGGCGCGGAGCCCGACGACGTGCGCGCAGCCGCGGCGGGCCGCGGCGACACGGTCGTCGTCGTCGGCCACCAGCCCGACTGCGGGCGGGCGGCAGCGGCGCTCGGCGACGGCGCGGAGCCGGCGTTCCCGCCCTGCGGACACGTCACGGTCGACATTTCGTGAGCGCGATCTCCGTTCACGGTCTCCGCAAGGCGTACGGGGGGCTGGAGGCCGTGCGGGGCGTCGACTTCGAGATCGAGGAGGGCGAGGTCTTCGGGCTCCTCGGCCCGAACGGCGCCGGCAAGACGACGACGGTGGAGATCCTCGAGGGCTACCGCGCGCGGGACGCCGGGCAGGTGACCGTGCTCGGGCACGACCCGCAGCGGCCCGGGCCGGAGTTCCGGCAGCGGATCGGCGTCGTCCTGCAGCAGTCCGACCTCTGGCCGAACCTGACCGTGCAGGAGGTGCACCGTGCCTTCGCCGGCTACTACACGCATCCGCGCGACGTCGACGAGGTGATCGAGCTCGTCGGGCTCGCCAAGAAGCGCGGGGCGCGGGTGAAGTCGCTCTCCGGCGGTCAGAAGCGGCGCCTCGACCTCGGGGTCGCGCTCGTCGGTGACCCCGACCTCGTCTTCCTCGACGAGCCGACGACGGGCTTCGATCCAGCCGCGAGGCGCGCGGCCTGGGAGATGATCCGTTCGCTGCGGTCGCTCGGGAAGACGGTGCTGCTGACGACGCACTACCTCGACGAGGCGGAGCAGCTCGCCGACCGGGTCGCCGTGATGCGCGAGGGGCGCATCGTCCGCGTCGGCACGCCGCGCGAGCTGACGAGTGCGGAGATCGACGTGGAGATCCGCTACCGGCGCGACGGCGAAGATGTCCTCCTGCGCACGACCGAGGCGACACGCGTGCTGAACGAGCTGACCACCGACGCGCTCGCGCGCGGCGAGGAGCTCGAGCGGCTCGAGGTGCGCCGGCCCACGCTCGAGGAGGTCTACCTCGCGCTCGTCCAGGACGAGACCGAGGTCGAGCGGTGAAGCTCCTCATGTCTCTGGGGCGGCGCTCACGACGCACGCCATCGTTCGCCGGCCCGAGGACAGTACTCGTCGGTACGGACTCGGGCCGGCGGACCTCGGCGGGTGGCGTGAGCGCCGTCAGCCGCTCGCGGCGCCCCGCTCTGCGAGGCGGGAGCGAGAGGCGGCCAGAGGCGTGAGACTGCTCCTGCACCAGTTGCGAACCGAGCAACTTCTGTACTGGCGCTCGCGCGAGTCGGCGGTGTTCACGTTCATCTTCCCGCTGCTGCTGTTCGTGCTGCTCGGGTCGGTGTACTCGGGTCGGATCTACGGTGTGCCGGCCTCGGAGGCGCTACTCGCTGCGCTGCTCGCGTACGGCTGCGCGATGGTCGCGTTCGCCGGGTTGGCGATCACGCTCGTGATCCGGCGCGAGCAGTCGCTGTTGAAGCGCCTGCGCGCCACGCCGCTGCCTCCCCCGACCTATCTCCTCTCGCTGCTCGCCTCGACGTTGATCGTGTTCGCGCTCGAAGTGGTCGCCCTCTTCCTGCTCGGCCGCCTCGTGTTCGGGACGCCGTTCCCGTCGCGCGTCGGATCGATCGTGCTCGTCGTCGTGTTCGGGGTCGTCTGCTTCGCCGCTCTCGGTGTCGGGCTGTCCGGGCTCGTGCGGTCGGCGGAGGGATCGTCGGCCGTCGTCAACCTGGTCGTGCTGCCGATGGCGTTCCTCACCGGCGCCTTCGGCCCGACGCAGCACTATCCCCGGGTGCTGCGCGCGATCGGGGACGTCCTCCCCCTGAAATACCTCGTCGACCTGGCGAACGCGGTCTATCTGCACCACCATTCGTTCTGGTCGAAACCGGGCGCGATCGGCGTGCTCGCCGCCTGGGGCGTAGCCGGATTGCTCGTTGCCGCGTTCAAGTTTCGATGGGAGCCGACGGAGTCATGACGGAGCTCGTCTTTCGCGCCCAGGGGGCGCCGGAGGCCGCGCTGTCCGTGCGCGTCAACTTCGGCGTGTTCGCCGGCCGCAACGCGACGCAGGCGGAGATCGAGGAGCTCGCCCGGAGGCTGCGCGACGAGGTGGAGTCGTTCGCGATCGTCGCCGAGGAGCGGCACGAGTTCGGCGGCGACCGGGAGGCGTCGCTGCGCCAGGTCGTGATCGAGGTGACCCCCGAGTACGCAGGCTACGACGTGGACGAGCTTTCCGATCGCGTGCTACGGCTGGCCGACGCGTGGGCGACCGCCTGCATCCAGTCGCGCTCCGATCTCGGCGAGCTCGGCGCCGAGCTCTAGCTTCTCAGCGCCGGGCCGCCGCGAGCGCGAACTTCGTCAGCGCGCTCGGCATCCGCCGCGCTTGCTCGACCGTCTCGCGAAGCGCGTCGACGAACCCCTCCAGGTCGTCGTCGCCGAGCATCAGCGGCGGCAGCACCTTCACGACCGCCATGTTGTGACCGGCGACCTGCGTCAGGATCCGGTGGTCGCGGAAGAGCGGCACGACGACGAGCTGCGCGAAGAGGCCGCGCTGCGCACGCTCGAGCAGCCGGTACATGCGGCCGTCGCCCTCGAACTCGATCGCCCACATCAGGCCGAGGCCGCGCACCTCGCGAACGACGTCGAACTCGTCCACGAGCGGTTGCGTCAGCTCGAGCAGCCGGTCGCCGAGTCGTGCGGAGCGCTCGACGAGCCGCTCGCGATCGAGCTCCTCGAGCGTCGCGAGGCCCGCGGCCATCGCGAGCTCGTTGGGGGCGAACGTGGAGCCGTGCGACATCGCGTTCGACATCGAGTCGTAGACGGACTCGTGCACGGCGCGCGACATGAGCAACGCGCCGACCGGGACATAGCCGCCCGACAGCGACTTCGCGACGGGGACGAGGTCGGGCTCGAGCCCCCAGTGCTCGTACGCGAAGAGCTTCCCCGTGCGGCCGAAGCCGGTCTGGATCTCGTCCACGGCGAAGAGCGTCCCGTAGCGGCGGCAGAGCTCTTGCGCGCCCGCGAGGTAGCCGGCCGGCGGCAGGTTGACGCCCTTCCCCTGGATCGGCTCGACGAGGAAGAGCGCGACGTCCTCGTGACGCAGCTCGCGCTCGAGCGCGTCGAGGTCGCCGAACGGCACGCGGTCGAAGCCGGGCAGCAGCGGCTGGAAGCGCGCGGTGAACTCGGGATTGCCGTTCGCGCTGAGCGAGCCGAGCGTCAGCCCGTGGAAGGCGTGGTCGGCGGACAGGACCCGCGGCCGCTTCGTCGCGGCGCGGCCGAGCTTCAGCGCCGCCTCGACCGCCTCCGTGCCGGAGCTCGTGAACAGGCAGCGCTCCAGGCGCGGCGGCGTGCGGCGGAGCAGCTCCTCCGCCAGGAGACCGGGGAGTGCGGTGACGCCCATCGCGAGCATCCCCGGCGTGTCGAGCTCGAGCGCCTCGACGAGCGCGGCTCGGATGCGCGGGTTGTTGCGGCCGACGTTGTACATCCCGAAACCGCCGAGCATGTCGAGGTAGCGGTCGCCGTTCGCGTCGTAGAGATAGGCGCCCTCGCTGCGTGTCCAGTCGCGGTCGAACCCGATCGTGCGCAGCACGCGCACGAACTGCGGGTTGATGGTGCGCGCCCAGAGCTCGTGCGCGTCGCCGGCGCCGTCGATCAGTGCGCGCAGCTCCATGCGTGGAGCGTATCTAGGCGATGGCGGCGCGGACGGAGAGCTCGGGCCCGTCGAAGCAGATGTCGACGACCCGGGCGACGCGCCGGACGACGGCGAGCGCGGCCGGGTTGTCGGGCGAGGTGAGCGCGGTGATCTCGGTGATCCCGGCCATGCGCGCGTCCGCGATCAGCTCGGCGGCGAGCGCGGCGCCGATCCCCTGCGCCTGGTAGGCGTCGGCGACCGCGAAGGCGATCTCGGCGCTGCCGCGCGACGTGCGGGCGAGGCGGGCGATCGCGGCCGGCTGCGGGTCGCCCTCCACCCAGCCGACGAGCGCATGGTGGGCGCCGTCCACCCGGGCCAGCTGGGCCAGCTCGGCGTCGCTCAGGCAGGGCTTCGGGCCGTTGAACCGGGCGCGGCGCGACGCCTCGCCCAGGCGCTCGAAGACGGCGAGGACGGTGGCGGTGTCGCCGTCGCGGAGCGGGCGGACGACGAGCGAGGGGCCGTGCTTCGGGGTGATCACGCGGGTGTGCACGAGTGAGTTGGAAAAACCTACTCTAGGTGGGTTGGGAAAGTCAACTCGCTCTGGCACACTACGAGGCGATGGACGACGTGGATCCCCGTCCCTGCTCGATCGCCTCGTCGCTGACGTTCCTGGGCGAGAAGTGGTCGTTCCTCGTCGTGCGGGAGCTCGCCTTGGGCGTGCACCGCTTCGACGCGATCCGCCGCAACACCGGGGCGCCGCGGGACGTGCTGACGGCCCGGCTTCGCCGGCTCGAGGAGGTCGGCGTCCTCCAGCGGCGGCTCTATCAGGAGCGGCCGGAGCGCTTCGAGTACGTGCTGACCGAGGCGGGCCGCGAGCTGCGGCCGATTCTGCTCAGCCTCGCGCAGTGGGGCGACCGATGGGCGCCCTCGCCGCGGGTGACCGTGTGGGAGCACGAGTGCGGCGCCGAGCTCGAGCTCGAGCACACGTGCGCGGCGTGCGGCGGTGCGGTGACCGGCGGGAACGTGCGCGTCAAGCGCTACGTCTCGGTCGAGCCGGTTACTGCGGTGGGCCGCTAGCGAGCACGATCGTCGTGCTCGTCTGGTTGCCGAGCGTGTCGGTGTAGCCGACCGCGATCGAGTCGCCGGGCTGGTGCGGGAAGAGGGCGTCGCGCACGTTGTCGAACGTCGTGACCGGCGCCCCGTCGATCGACGTGATCGTGTCGCCCTTGACGAGCCCGGCCTGCTCGGCGGGCGCGCCCGGGACGACGTCCTGCACGACGAGGCTGCCGTTCGGGCCGGCCTGGACGAGCAGACCGATGAAGGCGGTCGCGCCGATGTGCACCAGCGTGGTGGCGACGCCAGTCCGGATCTGCGTGACGATCGACCAGGCCTTGTTGATCGGGATCGCGTAGCCGGGCGCGTTCGTGTCGAACGCGAACGTCGGCGAGCCGGCCGCGTCGACGCCGATCACGCGACCCTTCGCGTCGAGCAGCGGGCCGCCGGAGTCGCCCGGGACGAGGCGTGCGCTCGTCTCGATCAGGCCGGCGAGCTGATGGACGTCCCCGTTGTCGTCCTGCACGGCGATCGTCTTCTTCAGCGCGGTGATCTTGCCCTTGGTGATCACGAGCTTGCCGCCGCCGTTCGCGTTGCCGACCGCGGTCGTGAGCGCACCGATCTTGAGCGTGGCCGAGTTGCCGCGTGTCGCCGTCGCGAGATTCGTCGCGCCGTTCACCTTGATCAGGGCGATGTCGTCGACGATGTTGTATCCCATCACCGAGGCGGTGTAACTGCGGTTCGTCGCCGGCACGACGACGGTGATCGTCGTCGCGCCGCGGATCACGTGGTTGTTCGTGAGGATCTCGCCCGTCTTCGTCAGGACGATCCCCGTCCCCGCCGCGCTCGCGTTCTCGAGCGCGAGGTCCGTCTTCACGAGCACGACGCCGCGCGTCGGGTTCGGCTTCGGGACGTGCTTGGGCTTCGGCTTGGCCGCCGCGGCCTGCGCGCCGCCGACTGCGAGCGCCGCGGAGGCGAGCGTGGCGACGAGAAGGCGGTATCCGGGCACGCTCTACTAGTACCGGGGATTGGTAAGCACCGCGTAAGGAACGGTCGGGGAGGCCGGTGTCCCGGCCTCCCCGCGCGGCCTACTTGCCCGTGTTGACGTACTGGAGGCAGTCGCCCTGGTTGGCGAAGGCGGTGCCGTTTGCCCGCGCCACCGAGTCCCATCCGTCGCCCTTGCACTGATCCACGGACGAGGCAGTGACGTCCTGCTCGAAGTCGTACGACGTGCCGTCGAAGTCGACGAGATCGGTCTCGACGTCGTAGTTCGGGTTGTACGTCCCGACGTTGACGCCGAAGCCGATCACGACCGCGTCAGGGCACATGGTGGCGATCTCGCCCAGCGTGTACAGCGGCGGCCCGCCGGCCCCGCTCGTCACCCCGCCGCCCGAGCACGTGACGGTAGCGCTCGACCAGAACTGACCGGAGTCGACGTCCCACGACTGCCAGGTGGCCGAAGTGACCGTGCCGTTCCAGTAGGGCTCGTAGACGAGCGTCGTGAAGCCGGAGGTGCCGTCCAGCTCGACGGCGAGCTGGTACGACGGCGCGGCGACGGCCGGCCCGGCGTTCTGCTTCGTCTGGTAGCTCAGCTCGGTGACGTCCGCGAGCGGTGTGCTCGTCTCGTGCATGTACTGCGCTTTCGCGGCGTTCGTCGCATCGGTCGTCAACTGCAGCGCCGCCCCGCCGGGCGCCGATGCGTCGGACACGAAGTTCACCATCCCCCCGGGCCGTGTGTCCGCCGTCGACCAGCCCTGCGGGTGGGCGGGCGTGACGACGACGGCGCTCGCCGCCACGGCGACTCCGACCCCGACGGCGAGGCTCACGGCCGCGACGCACAGCGCGATCAAGCTCTTCATCTGTTCCCTCTCTGTCGCGCGTCTCCCCAGTGGACGCGACAAACATCACTATACGATCCATTCTGGAAGCTGTACAGAGCGGGATACCCTGCAAACGCCTCGCTTCCGCCCCCGTAGCTCAGTGGATAGAGCAGCGGTTTCCTAAACCGCGTGCGCAAGTTCGATTCTTGCCGGGGGCACTGCTCCTGCTGCTCGCCCCTTCAGAAGCTCCCGCGCTCGACTGCAGCCGGCGCGCCGTTCGAGCGGGCCACGGAACGGCCCAACGCGACTGCTTCCTCGAGCGTCAGCGCTCGACCGTCGAGCCACGCCCTCTCGAACGCGGCGGCATCCAGCTGCTCGTGGAGGTCGGCCAGGATCTCTTCGTTGATGTTCCTGATCCACGACTCGTCGTGTCCTGCGTTCTCCCGTACCGTCTCCGATGCCGCGAGGATTCGCGCTGCCGGCTCGGCCCGGCCGAGCTTCGCCAGCGAGTATGCGACCCGGCGAAGCTCTCGTGCGATCATCGCAGGGTCGCCAATGCTCGCCCAGATCTCGAGGCTCTCGTCGAGCAGTCGCAGGGCCTCGTCATGCCTCCCCTCGCTCCGTGCCCCGACCGCGAGCTGTCCGAGCGCGCCCGCCTGGTGAACCGCGACGCCCGCCTCGCGACTCTCGCGAAGTGCTCGTTCGAGCACGGCCCGGCTCTCGGCGAACTGGTCGACGGTCTGATGGACGTAGCCGAGATTGATCAGGGCCTGCCGCGCTGTGAATTCGTCGCCGGCGCTGCGAAGAAGCTCGACGCTTTCGGCGGTCAACCGTAGGCCCGTCTGGAAATCCTCTCTCTCGGTGGCGACGACGCCGAGTTGGAAGAGCGTGAATGCGATGCCCTGGTCATCCCGAAGCACGCGGTGAAGCGCGAGCGCCTCCTTCCCGTGGTGCCAGGCCGACTCGGCGTCGTTCCGGCCGACGGCGAGCGCGACGGCCCCGTTGAGCGCCCGTGCCCGAACGGGGCTCGGGCGTGCGTCCTGTGCCAGGAGCCGCTCCAGGCGAGCTCTCCCTTCGGAGAAGTGGCCACGCCTCGCCCAAAACCGGGAGAGCGCACCGGCGAGCTGGAGCGCCTGCTCCACCTCCGCGTCGGCCTCCAGACGGTCGAGCACGGCACGGAAGTTGTCGTGCTCGACCTCAAGCCGGTCGAGCCACTCCTCCGGTCGGAGGTTTCCCTCGTCCCACGCCGTCTCCGCAAGCGCGACGTAGTACTCGATGTGCCGTCGAGCGACGTCCGGTTCGCTGAAGCGCTCGGCCGCGAACTCGCGGATCGTCTCGAGCATCCAGAACCGGTCTTCCGTCCGCCGGACGAGACTCTGCTCGACGAGCGACTGCAGCGTGTCGACGTCGGCGTCCGTGACGGCTTCGGCGGCATCGAGCGTACATCCGCCGGCGAAGACCGACAGCCGCGCGAACGAACGCTGCTCGCGCTCGCCGAGCAGATCGTGGGACCATGCGATCGTCGCCCGCAGCGTCTGCTGGCGTGGATCCGCGTCGCGGCCGCCCTTGAGCAGATCGAGGCGCTGTGCGAGTCGGTCGAGGATCGCCGCGGGGGAGAGCACACGCGCGCGGGCCGCTGCAAGCTCCACCGCAAGCGGCAGATCATCGAGGCGACGGCAAAGCTCGGTGACGATCGGTCCGGCCTCGACGCCGGCACGCGTTGCGAAGAGGGAGGCCGCCTCGACGCGCGAGAGCGGCGGCACCGAATACTCGACCTCGCCATCGATGCGCAGGAGCGTCCGGCTCGTCACCAGGAGGCTGAGATTCGGGCACGTTCGAAGGAGAGGCGACAACCGCGGCGCCGCCTCGACGACCTGCTCGAAGTTGTCGAGCAGCAGGAGCATCTGGCGCTCGCCGATCGCCGCTGCGAGGTCCGATTGCGCGCCGAGCACGGCGCCCATCTCCTGGAGCACGAGATCCGGCTCCTGCAGGGTCGCGAGACCGACCCAGAACACACCCGCTTTGAACTCGGGGATGAGCTCCGTCGCCGCCTCGATCGCCACGCGCGTCTTGCCTGTTCCGCCGGGCCCGGTCAACGTCACCAACCGCGCCGGCCGACGCAGCGCCGCGACGATCGCCTCCACCTCGCGTTCTCGCCCGACGAATGAGGACACCGGCCGGGGCAGGTTCGTGTTCGAAATCGTCTTCAGGACCGGAAACCGCGCTCGGCCGAGCTGGAAGATGCGCACCGGCTCGTCGAAGTCCTTCAACCGGTGCTCGCCGAGATCCGTCACGTCGGCCTCGACGAGCGACCACGTCGCCGCCGACAAGAGCACCTGCCCGCCGTGGCCCGCCGCGGCGATCCGCGCCCCGAGATGCACGTCCTCGCCGACGTAACCCTCCGCTGCGAGATGCGGCCTGCCGGTGTGCAGCCCCATACGGACGCGTATCGGCCCCTCCGACAGCGCCGTCTGTGCGGCCGCCGCCGCCAGGACCGCCGCCGAGGCCGACGGGAATGCGACGAAGAACGCATCGCCCTGGGTGTCGACCTCGGTGCCTCCCCCGGCTGCAAACGCCTGCCTCAGGAGGCGTCGGTGCGCCGTCAGCAGATCGGCATAGCGCTCCGGGCCGACTTCGTGCAGCAACGCCGTGGAGCCCTCCACGTCCGTGAAGAGCAGGGTCACCTCGCCGTTCGGAAGGCCACTGCCCACGCTCGTGATCATGGAGTTTTCGCGGCCTCACTCCAAGGCGCCCAAATTACATTCCCCTTACCGTCCGTCGCGCAGGATTCCGATGGAATCGGGCATCTCCTTTCTTGGAAGCCAACGAAGGGAGTCCCGATGAGAAAGCTCATTCTGGTGAGCGCCGTGGTCGTCGCACTCGGCGTGGCAGGCACCGCCGCCGCGGCGCTCGCCCCGTGGACGTTTGATCCCGGTAATACGGGCTGCGTCACGTCCACCTATTCGAACGGCACGCTGCACCTGGCGAAGAACTGCTCGACGTCGACCAACGCGTCCGCGGGCGCCGACCTGACGGGGCTGGACGGCCAGACGTTCGTGTCGTCCTCGTTCACGCTCGCGAGCACGAGCCAGTGCCAGGGCGGCTCGCCGCGGTTCAACGTGGTGACGACGAACGGGTCGACCGACACCACCTTCTTCCTCGGCTGCAACAACGTCACGCCGACCACGAACTCGAACGGCACCGTGACGTACACCTTCGACGCGGCGACGCTCGCGGCGGGCGGCAACCAGGTCCCGTTCCCGACCGGCACGATCAAGTCGGTGAGCGTCCTGATCGACGTGCAGGGCACTGCCGACCTGACGAGCATCACCGTCAACGGTCAGCTCCAGGTCCCGGCCCCGACCGCGACGACGCCGTCGACGAAGGCGGACTGCAAGAAGGGCGGCTGGCGGAACTTCGACTCGCCGTCGTTCAAGAACCAGGGCCAGTGCGTGAAGTACGTCGTGCACCACACCCAGCACGGCCACAGCGCCCACCACAAGCCCTGAACCGAGCAAGCCAGGGTGGCGCGGCCGAGCCGCGCCACCCTTCGATTGCGCAGCACCCGATGCGCCTTGGTGAAGCAACTCGGGGCGGCCCGGCGAGTGCAGGGGTCGCGCTCCGACCGAGTTGATCTCGCCAAGCGCCGATCACGGGTCGGCCGGCGGCTCGGTGAACGCCGCGCCCGCGATCGTCAACGGAACGCTGTACTGGGCTCGGGTTACGCCCACCTGGGCATTCCGCCCTGGTCGACGAACAACAAGTTCTACGCGTTCAGCATCGGCGGGAAGTAACGGGATGG
>Ga0070683_100002795_pt1 | contig 13959 bp, 11 predicted proteins | sample KBSC713LmetaG_FD_64662 | JGI IMG/M metagenome (GOLD analysis project Ga0070683, IMG submission 64662) | Corn rhizosphere microbial communities from Kellogg Biological Station, Michigan, USA - KBS C7.1-3L metaG | ecosystem: Host-associated > Plants > Roots > Rhizosphere ...
GATCTCATCGCCATCGCCGACATCATTACGGTCCACACGCCGCTGACGGATGAAACGCGCGGTATGATCGGCGAACGAGAATTGGCGCGAGTCAAGCCGGACGCCGTTGTCGCGAACATGGCGCGCGGTGGAATAGTCAATGAGAACGCCCTGACCGACGCGCTCGTCGCGGGGCGACTTCGCGGCGCGCTGCTCGACGTCTATCAAAAGGAACCTCTCGCCACCGATCACCCGCTCCGAAAACTCGACAGCGTCGTACTGACCCCGCACCTCGGTGCGTCGACGGCAGAAGGACAGCGAAACGTCGCGCTCGACGTCTGTGAATCCGTTCGCGACGCGTTGCTGACGGGCGAGTTGTCGCGCGCGATCAACGTCGGCGGCGTATCGCACGATCGATGGATGTCGCTCCAACCGGCGTTGCTCCTCACGCAGAGAGCCGCGCGAGTCGCCCGCGTCCTACTGGCCGAGCGTGGAGGGCGCGCGATCGATCAGATTGCGGTGCGGCTGAGTAACGATCTCGCCGATGCCCGTGACGTGCTCTTATCCGCCGCCGCGGTCGGCGTGCTGGAGGACATCGCGAACGGAGAGCGGTTGAACCTCGTCAATGCGCGAGCGCATGCGGAGTCGCGAGGTGTGATGATGGGAACGACGATCGCGCCGACGGAGGATCTCGCGAGCTCCGTGAGCATCACCGTGCATGCCGGCGGGGCATCGATGTGCGTGAGCGGGGCAGCACTTGGACCGGTCGGCCGTCTCACCACGATCGGTGAGTTCACGATCGACGTCACGCCGCGACGCACGCTGCTCGTGCTGCGTAACCGCGACGTGCCCGGCGTCATCGGTCGCGTCGGAACTCTTCTTGGCGACGAAGCAGTGAATATCGCCGAGTATCATCAGTCGCGCGTGGTGCAGGGCGGGGACGCGCTGGCGGCGGTGACGCTCGACGCACCGCTCAATGAAGCCCAGCGCCAACGCCTTCTTGCGCTGCCGGACATCAACTCGGCGTCGGTGATCAACTTCGAGGACGGCGTTCGGCTCGCCATCGACGACGCGAACTCTCACTCGTGAGCGCGCCTGCGTTTGCCAGCGTGATTCTCGACGTCGATTCGACGGTGTCGGGGATCGAGGGAATCGATTGGCTGGCGGAACGCCGTGGACCGGTCGTCGCGCAGGAAGTAGCGGCGTTGACCGATCGCGCGATGCGAGGCGAGATCGCCCTCGAGGACGTGTATGGCGCGCGTCTCGCACTCGTGCGTCCGGATCGCGACGGAATCGATGTACTTTCGCGCGAGTACATCGCGAACATCGCACCGGGATGCGCCGACACGATCGCGCGAATCTTGTCGGCCGGGATAGAAGTGAAGCTCGTGAGCGGCGGGCTTCGCCCCGCGATTCTTCCTCTCGCCGAATTCCTCCATCTCGGGCCGGGCGATCTCTTCGCGGTCGACATCCAGCTCGACGGTCATGGCGAGTACGCCTCATTCGAAGCGACGTCTCCACTCACTACCGCGAGCGGAAAGCAAGCGGTCGTCGAGTCGATGGGTGTCAGGCGACCGGCGATTGCCGTCGGCGACGCGAGCACTGATCTCGCGATGCGTCCTGCCGTCGACTGCTTCGCGTGCTTCACGGGCTTCAGACACCGAGATGCGATCGTCCGACGAGCGGACCTCGTCGTCGCTACCTTCGACGAGCTTCTTCATGTCGTTCTTCCACCGTAGCGCGCTAACCCACCCGAGCAGCATATGAGAACGCTAATTGCGGCCGTCGGCCTTCTAGCTGTGACGGCCTGTTTTCACCGAACGCCGGAACTCCCGCCGCCGATTCCGAAGATCGAGGGCGACAAGCGACTTGCGTTCGCCCTTCGGTACACCGACGTCTCGATTGGGACCGGCCCGGAAGTGGCGCCGAGGAAGTGTTTGTATGCGCACTACACCGGTTGGCTGACCGATGGGAAGAAGTTCGATTCGTCGCGCGACACGACGAACGACGGCCAGCCGCGGACTCCGATCAGCTTCCCGCAGGGCTCGAGGCGTGTCATTGCGGGTTGGGACCTCGGCTTCGACGGAATGCGCGTCGGCGGTCGGCGGCGTCTCTTCATTCCATATCAGCTCGCGTACGGCGAAGCGGGGCGGCCGCCGGTCATTCCACCGAAGGCGGAGCTCGTCTTCGACGTCGAGCTCATGGCCGTGGCAGACACGCTGCCGCGCGCCGAAGCGGCTCCTCGAAACCAGCCGGCGCCGCCACCGCAATGCCCGCAATGGAGCGCCGTGAGCGGCCGGTGAGCATGCAAGTCTTTCTGTCGTAGAGGGATACGCTCGGCGGAGCGGGTTGCGCCACTGCGAGGCGAGGGAACCCGGTAACTCGGTGGTGCTAAGGGTCGTCACACTTGCAGCCGAAACTCAAGAACGCGAGGGGACTAGTCACGTCCTTCGCGTCTCCCTGCCCGCGTCCGCCGTCCTTCGCATCCGCTCCGCCTCATGGCCGCTCCGAACATCAATACCGCTGACCACATTGGTGACCTCCTCATTCGCGAGGGGCTAATCAACAAACAGCAGCTTGCGGCGGCACTGCAGGAGCAGAAACAGAGTGGGACGCGCGTCGGCTACAATCTCGTCAAGCTCGGCCACATCGCTGAGATCGATCTCACGAAGGCGTTGGCGAAGCAGTTCAAGATGCCGGCGGTCGATCTCTCGCGGTTCGAAGTCGATTTAAAGATCGCGAAACTGATCCCGTCGGATCTCGCGACGAAGAACCAGGTCATCGCGCTGAAGCGCGACGGTCGCACGCTCACCGTCGCGATCGCCGATCCGACGAACCTCGCGATGCTCGAGGATCTGAAGTTCATCACGCGCTACGACATCTTCCCCGTTCTCGCGGGGGAGATGACACTCAAGGGGCTCGTCGAGAAGGTGTACGGCTCGAGCGACGACCAGCAGATGGCGTCGCTGATGGACACGATCAACGAGCTCTCGCAGGACGGTGACGTCGAAGTCGTCGAGGAGACCGACGAAGAGATGTCCGCCGCGGCGCTCGCCGCGCAGATGGAGGACGCGCCGGTCGTCAAACTCATCAACGCGATTCTGACCGACGCGGTGAAGCGCGGCGCATCGGACATTCACTTCGAGACGTTCGAGCACGAGATCCGCGTTCGCTACCGCATCGACGGTGCGCTGCAAGAAGTGATGAAGCCGCCGATGAAGCTGAAAGCGGCGCTCATCTCGCGCTTCAAGATCATGGCCCAGCTCAACATCGCCGAGCGACGCGTGCCGCAGGACGGCCGCATCAAGCTCAAGATGGGGAACAAGGTCATCGACTACCGCGTGTCGACGCTGCCGACGCTGTTCGGTGAGAAGATCGTTCTTCGAATTCTCGACAAGGGAAACCTGACGTTCGATCTCTCGGCATTCGGCATCGAGCCACGCGCCGAGAAGGATCTGATGGAAGCGGTCTCGAATCCGTACGGGATGGTGCTTGTCACGGGGCCGACCGGCTCCGGCAAGACGACGACGCTGTATTCAGCGTTGTCTAAAGTGAACAACATCGACGTCAACATCATGACGGCCGAGGATCCGGTCGAGTACAACCTGTTCGGGATCAACCAGGTGCTGGTTCGAACGGAGATCGGCATGACGTTCGCGGCGGCGCTGAAAGCGTTTCTCCGTCAGGATCCGAACATCATCATGGTCGGCGAGATTCGAGATCTCGAAACCGGCGGTATCGCGATCAAGGCGGCGCTCACGGGGCACATGGTGCTCTCGACGCTGCACACGAACTCGGCGCCGGAAACCGTCACGCGCTTGCTCGATATGGGACTCGAGCCGTTCAACGTCGCGTCGGCGATCAACTTGATCCTCGCCCAGCGACTCGTTCGGAGAATCTGCTCCAGCTGTAAGACGCGCTACGAGCCGTCGCCGGAAGAGTTGGCAGCCGCGAAAGTCACGCGCGAGACGACGATGCGCGATCTCAAATTCACGGAAGAGGCTCTGCACAACGCGAAGGCGAAGGCGACGCCAGAGGCGATGCCGTTCATGAGCAAACTCAGTCTCGATACGAAGGTCGGTGAGATCGCGTTCTTCAAGGGCAAAGGCTGCGATACGTGCAACGGCACGGGTCTCAAAGGCCGTCAGGGTGTATATGAAGTGCTCGTGATGACGCAGTCCATCCGGAAGCTCGTGATGCAGAACGTCGGCGCGAACGAGATTCGCGACCTCGCGATCGAGGAAGGCATGCTGACGTTGCGCATGGATGCGTGGCTCAAGGTGATCAAGGGGATCACGACGACCGAGCAGATGATGCGAGAGACGTCGGCCTAGCACTCGAGACGATCGGAAGACCAACAGTAGAAGGGCGGTCGCCGCGGTCTACCGTGGCCGCAATTGCCCCGCCGTGATTTGCGGCCCAAGATTCGCGTTTCGCGATCGGGTCGAATCGGCGGCTGAATGACTGAATCAGAAGAGACTGAAGTCGAAGTCGAGCGTCCCCATACACTCACCGGGGACATTCGAACACACGAGGGCTTTCATTCGCGCTACCTCGAGCGCGATCGCACCGTCGTGGTCTACCTACCGCCGACCTACGATCACGAGACGGCGGATCGATATCCGGTTCTCTATCTCCACGACGGTCAGAACGTCTTCGACCAGGCAACGTCGTTCGGCGACGAATGGCACGTCGACGAGACCGCCCAAGAACTGATTCTCGCCGGGCGGATCGAGCCGATCATCGTGGTCGGCATCTACAACACGGGCGACGCGCGCATCGACGAATACACGCCGACGGCCCGCGGGAAGGACGGCAAAGGCGGTCACGCGGACGACTACGGCCGAATGCTCGTCGAGGATCTCAAGCCGTTCATCGATGAGACATACAAGACTTTTCCCGGGGCCGCGAACACCGCGATCGGTGGCTCGTCGCTCGGCGGACTTCTGACGATGCACCTCGGGCTCAAGTACCCGACGGCGTTTGGAAAACTTGCCGTGCTGTCCCCATCGGTTTGGTGGGACGACCGCGTCATTCTCAAGGAAGTCGACGCGATTCCCGGCAAGCTGCCGCAGCGGATTTGGCTCGACGCCGGCGCTCGGGAAGGGGAGAATACGATCGCCAACGCGCGCCTACTGCGCGACGCCCTAGTAAAGAAGGGCTGGACGTTGGGTGAGGATCTGTCGTATCTCGAAGCGGAAGACGGCGAACACAACGAACGGAGTTGGGCGGCGCGCGTCGCGCCGGTGCTCGAATTCCTTTTTCCGAAATCATGAACCGCGAACACCATCGCTGGTACAGCCCATCGCTTGGTAAGGACATGGACTTGCTCGTATTCGGCCATGCTGGGACGCGAGCGATCGTCTTTCCGACGTCGATGGGGAAGTTTTTCGAGTGGGAAGATCGCGGAATGATCGGCGCCCTTGCCGAGCCGCTCGAGCGAGGCTGGTTGCAACTCTATTGCGTTGACAGCGTCGACGAGGACAGCTGGTACGCGAAATGGAAATGGCCGGGCGACCGTGCGTATCGTCACGCCCAGTACGACGCGTACATCCACGACGAAGTCGTTCCGCTCACGCGAGTGAAGAACGATCATCCGTTGTTGTCGACGATGGGCGCGAGCTTCGGTGCGTATCACGCGGTGACGTTCGCGCTGCGATATCCGGAGTTGGTTGGTCGCGCGATCGGGCTCAGCGGGATGTATGACATTCGCGAGAACACGGACGGCTATTCCGACGCGACGGTCTACCACTACAATCCGGCGGACTTCATCGACGGTGAGCACGGCGAGCGTTTGGAGCAGATCAAGCGTCTCGAGCTCGTGCTCGCGATCGGGCGCGACGATCCGATGCGCGCCGAGAACGACGATTTCTCAGGGAAGCTGTGGTCGAAAGGGGTGTGGCACGCGTTACGAATCTGGGACGGGTGGTCACATGATTGGCCGTACTGGCGAGACATGATACGACACTATGCATTCGGATCGGGGTGAGGTTGCGGGTAAGGGGTTTGGGTTGGAGTGGGTTTGAGGTGCCGATTCGGGGCCGACGGTTTGGAGTTGGGTGTTCGGGGTGCTTGCGAGTGACTTGGTCACTGAGTCACCGGGTGACCGAGTCACGCGCCGGCACCGGAGACGCCAGACTCCGCACCGTAGACCGCAGACCGGCACACCAAACCCACTGCAACCCCTAACCGCCAGCTCCAAACCCTACCCAGAGAGAGCCACACCGATCTGTCCTTAACGAGGGTGAGCAATGCAGAAGATTGGGTTGATCGTTGGTCGTGAGTGGTCGTTCCCGCCTGCGTTCATCGCGGAAGTCGCGAAGCGTGACGAAGACGTCATCGCGGAGTTCGTAACCCTCGGCGGAACGTCGAACGATGAGCCGGTGGACTACTCGGTCATCATCGATCGCATCTCGCATGAGGTGCCGTACTACCGAACGTTCCTGAAGCACGCGGTGCTTCAGGGGACGACCGTCGTCAATAACCCGTTCATGTGGTCGTCGGACGACAAGCTGTTCGGCGCGTCGCTCGCGACACAGCTCGGCGTCGCGAGTCCGCGGACGATCGCGCTGCCGAACCGCGAGTATATCCCCGGGATCAAGCACGATGAGAGTTTGCGAAACCTGAAGTATCCGCTCGATTGGACCGCGATCATCGAGTACATCGGGCTGCCCTGCATTCTCAAGGACGCCCACGGCGGCGGATGGAAAGACGTCTACGTCTGCCGCTCGCTCGACGAAGTCATTCATCACTACGACACGTCCGGTCTCCTCACGATGATTCTGCAGGAGTTCATCGAGTGGGATCAATTCATCCGATGCCTCGCCCTCGGGCAGCGCGACGTGCTGCCGATGAAATACGATCCGAAGGAGCGACGCTATCTCGTCGAGCACGATCATTTGTCGCCCGAGCTCGGCGCCCGAATCATCAGCGATTCGCAAACACTCATGCGCGCGCTCGGCTACGACATGTGTTCGCTCGAGTTCGCGGTGCGGGACGGAATTCCGTACGCGATCGACTTCATGAATCCCGCGCCGGACATGGACATCAATTCGCTGACGCCGCACTACTTCGAGTGGGCGGTGAAAAACATGGCGGACATGGCTATCCGGTTCGCGAAGAAGAAGCGCGTGAAGCCCGAGTTTGCGACGGGGAAATTCCTCCTCGGCCGTCGCGAGCGGGCGTAGCGCATGCTTCGCGATGGCATCGACGAATATCATGCGCTCCTGACCGACGAGCTCGCGGGCGAGTCGCAATCGCAACTCGATCAACAGCTTCGCAATCGCGGGCTGTTCTTCGGCGATCGTGCGCTGTGCTCCGTGTTGCGTCCACGCTTCTTGTCGCCCGCGCAGTATCGATTTCTTCAGCAGCGCGGGGCTGTCGTGCTGCGAGCGTTCCGAAAGGCGCACCGGGCGGCGCTCGCGGACGACGCCGTGCTCGCGCAATTTCGCCTGGAAGACTGGGAGCGAAGTCTCGCCCACGTGGACCCCGGCTATCGCGATTCGAGTCCGGTCTCGCGGCTCGACGCGTTCTTTGTCGCCGAGGCGGGCGGACTTCGCTTCACGGAGTACAACGCCGAAACGCCGGCGGGTGGCGCATACAACGATGTGCTGACCGAGGTGTTCTTCGGTCTACCGATCATGCGCGAATTTCTCCGCGCGTGGGACGCGCGTCCGCTGCCGGCACGACACAACGTGCTTCACGCGTTGCTCGATGCGTATGCCCAATGGTCCGGATCGCGAAAGGCGCCGCGAATCGCGATCGTCGATTGGTCGGACGTTCCCACGCGCAGCGAATTTGTGCTCTTTCAGGACTATTTCATGCGCCAGGGACTCGAGTGCATCATCATCGACCCGCGTGAGCTCGAGTATGACGGCCGAGCGCTGTGCTCGAAGTACGGCGATATCGATCTCGTGTACAAACGCGTGCTCCTGACGGAGCTCGTCGAGCGTTGCGGTCTCGACAACGACGTTCTCCGCGCGGTGAAGGCGCATCACGTCTGCATGGTCAATCCGCCGAGCTGCAAGATTCTGCACAAGAAGGCGAGTCTTGCCGTGCTGCACGACGAGCGAAACGCCTCGCTGTTCGACGCCGAGGAGGCGCAGGCGATTCAGGCATCGATTCCGTGGACGCGCGTCGTCGAAGAGCGGCAGACAACGCACGACGGCGTCGCGATCGACCTGCTTCCGTTCATCGCCGAGCATCGCGAGCAGCTCGTGCTCAAACCCAACGACGAATACGGCGGGAAGGGCATCATCCTCGGCTGGGAGGCGGACGATGCGACTTGGAACGCCACGATCAAGACAGCACTCGAGCAGCCGTACATCGTGCAGCAGCGGATCGCGCTTCCAGCGGAGCCTTACCCGAGCATGAGCGAGGGGAAGGTCGTATTCATCGATCGCATGGTCGACACCGCGCCGTACGTCGCGTACGGCGATCACGTCGACGGATGTCTCACCCGACTCGCGACGGCCGCGTTGCTGAACGTGACCGCCGGCGGCGGAAGTCAAACGCCAACATTTATCGCCGAACGGCGGCCGATCTCATGAAAGCGCCATCGTTGACGCTGGGCATCGAAGAGGAGTATCAGATCATCGATCCGGAGACGCGCGAGCTCCGATCGTATATCACGGAAATTCTGCAAGGCGACAAAGTCATCCTCGACGAAGTGAAGCCGGAGCTTCACCAGTCGATGGTGGAGATCGGGAGCAAGGTGTGTCGCGCGCCGTCCGATCTGCGCGCTGAATTGGTTCGACTGCGAGGCATGGTGATGGATCTCGCGGCGCGGAGCAATCTCGTGATCGCCGCGGCCGGCACGCACCCGTTCTCGTCGTGGACGGAACAAGAGATCACGCCGCTCGAGCGATACATGGGTGTTCGCGAGGATCTTCAGGATCTCGCGCAGCAGCTGCTCATCTTCGGGACGCACATCCACGTCGGCATCGAGGATAAGGATTTTCTCATCGACGCGATGAACGTCGCGCGGTATCTGCTGCCGCACGTGCTGTGCTTGTCGACGAGCTCTCCATTCTGGCAGGGGCGTCGGACGGGGCTCAAGTCGTACCGAAGCATCGTTTTTCGCAATTTCCCGCGCACCGGCGTGCCGCCGATCATGCGGTCGTACACGGATTACGGCGAGTTGCTCGAGTCGCTCGTGACGACGCGCTGTGTGCCCGACGGATCGAAGATCTGGTGGGATGTTCGTCCGCACCACGCGTATCCGACTCTCGAGTTCCGCGTGTGCGACGTCTGCACGCGCGTCGACGAGGCGGTGTGCATCGCGGCGATTCTGCAGGCGATCGTCGCGAAGATCTGGAAGCTGCGCCGTGACAACCTGACCTTCCGCGTCTATCCGTCGGCGATGGTCGAGGAGAACAAGTGGCGCGCGGTTCGATTTGGTCTCGACGGAAAGCTCATCGACTTCGGGAAAGAGCAGGAGCAGCCGGCGCGCGAGCTGATCGCGGAAATGCTGCAGTGGTTCGTGGACGACGTCGTCGATGAGCTCGGAAGCCGGCGCGAAGTCGAGTACGCGTTCGAGATCATGCGACACGGCACGAGCGCGGACCGCCAGCTCGCGACGTACGACCAGACGAAAGACCTCAAGCGAGTCGTTGATCGCGTCGTCGCCGAAACGGCGGAAGGCGTACGTCCAGAGATCGCCAAGCGGTTTTCGGAGCGCCTCTAGCCAAAGGCGATGTGAACAGGTTTCTCGTCAGGTTCTTTGGGACAGCGGGTCCCTCCACGCGGATCAGACTAAGAAACGAAGAGAATTCATTGCCGAATCCGGAGCGCTCGCCGGTGCCTCATACCTGCCCCTGCTCCGCGACACAAAAGGACGACGTTGCCGCGATCAAACAGCTGATTCGTAACGACTACTCGTTTTTCTACACTGATCGAACAAGCAGAAGTACCGATCGCTCTTGACCGAAGACTATTTACTTCTTGAACAAGGCGAGATTCTCGATGTCGACGGCGAAGACCGCATGATGCCGTTGCCGAGCGACGACTACAAACGCGCCGACTCGTTCGATTTTCGTCGAGTGTCGGGGTATGGCGATACCGCGTACGTCGTCTACTCCGTCACGGCGACTGTCGCGAACAAAAAGAAGCCGGCGCAGAATGGAGAGGCGCGGTTTCCGGAGAGTGCGGTCCTTCGCCGGTCGGGCGCCAAGTGGCGTGTCGCACTGCTTCACGCGACGCAGGTGAGGAAAGCCGCCTCGTAAACCCAAACGCGAAATCCTGCCGCCCCCGCCGGTTCCGGGTTCTCGCGATACTTGATTGTCTAGTGGTCGAGGCATAGGTTGCCTGAACACTAGACAGTCTAGTCATGACATCAAAATCCCCGACCCTCCTCCAGGGCACGCTCGATCTCATCGTGCTGCAATTGCTGCAGGCCGAGCCGACGAATGGCTACGAGCTCGCGCAGCGCATTCAGACGATCTCGAGCGACACACTCAATGTGAATGCCGGCTCGCTGTATCCGTCGCTGTATCGACTCGAGTCGCGCGGGCTCATTGGCGCCGAGTGGCAAGAATCAAAAACGGGGCGCCGGGTCAAAGTGTATTCGGTGACGACCACGGGAAAACGACACCTCGCAAAACAGCGCGAGGAATGGTCGCTCTTCGCCGGCGCGATGTCGGCGATCCTCAAAACGACCTGATCGCTTGGGAGTCGTCGAATGTTCGATCGGATTCGCTACGCGTTTCGCGCGGTCTTTCGCCGCTCCGCGCTCGAGCGCGAGATGCGTGACGAGATGCAGTATCATCTCGATGAGCGCACCGCGGCGTTCGTCGCCGGCGGCTTGAGCCAACGCGAAGCGCACCGCGCCGCGCGACGCGAGTTCGGGAACGTCGCGACGCACCAAGAGTCGGGGCGCGACGCTCGGCCGGCGAGCTTCATCCATTCGATGCTCGGCGACATTCGATTCGCGCTTCGGTACTACAGGCGCAAACCGCTTGCGTCGGCGACGATTGTGTTGGTTCTCGCGATCGGAATCGGCGGGCATGCGTTTCAGATGTCGCTGTTGGTTGGCGTCGTGAGCAATCGAGCGCCGGGGATGCCGAGCGACGTTCCGCTGGTTCGCATTCGTGGGATGCAGCGCCCGAAGGACGTCCCGAAATGGGTCGGCGCGCCGCTGTCGTATTCCGCGGTTCGAGAGATCGAAAAGCTCTCGGGCACGTTCTCGTCGACTGCCGCGTGGACGACGCAAACGGTCGTCGCGAACAACGGACGCGGAACCGATGGCGAGCCGACGATCGCGCACTTCGTCACTGACGACTACTTCTCCGTCGCCGGACTGCGTCCGACGAACGGACCGGGGCTCCCGCGCGGCGCGAACGAACACGCGCTCGCTGCCGTCATTTCCTACGGAATGTGGGAAGACGCGTTCGCGCGCGGTGACATCGCTGATCGCGAGATCACTGTCAACGGAGCCGCGGTCCGAATCGTCGGGGTCGCGCCGTCGCGATTCGGCGGAATTGCCGGCGCCGAGAGTCGACGCGTCATATGGATGCCGCTCGCAGCGCGCTCTGTGATCCTTGGACCGAGTGGCGCGACTGCGATCGCGCTCTCGAGCCCTGACTCGTTGTTGCTCGAGACAGTGGCGCGTCTTCAGCCTCGCGTGTCGACGGCCGGCGCAACGTCCGCGGTGCACGTGGTCGCGAGCCAAGTCGCATCGCGAATGACGCCGCCGACCGCGACCGGCCCAAAGACCGCCATGGTGTACGACGCCGACGTCGTCGAGATGGGCGGCATCACGGAAGTCGATTCCGACATGCCGTTGATCACCGCCGTTTTCGGCGTGATCACGCTGCTCGCGCTGCTCATCGCGTGCGCAAACGTCAGCGCGCTCGTCGTGAGCGCGGGCGTCGCGCGGCGACAAGAGATCGCGGTTCGCCTTTCGCTTGGCGCGTCGCGTCCGCGGATCATTCGGCAACTCGTCACCGAGACGACACTGCTCGCGCTGATCGGCGGCGCGCTCGGTCTCGGGATTTATTGGGCGATTATCAAAGCGCTGTCGGCCGTTCCGGAGATCGACTTCATCAAGCCGAGTTTCGCGACAGTTGGCCTCACGATGCTCGTTGCGCTCGCGACGGGAATTCTCTTCGGATTGACACCGGCTTTCCACGCGACGCGCAGTGCTCTTTCCGACGCACTCAAGGCTTCGTCGCACGGCGCGACCGGCCGCACGCGGCTCCAAGGAAGATTTGTCATCGCTCAGATCGCGCTGACGCAGCCGATCCTCATGCTGTTCGGCTCACTCACCGGCGGAGCGCTGGTCGAGCGACACGCGTCGCTCCCAGCCGGCGTCGGCGAACGCGTCCTCAATCTCCGCTTCGACGCAACCACCATCGCCGGCGACGATCGAGCGCGCGCGGCCGTTCTTCAGCGACTCGAGCAACGTTTGCGAGAAATGCCGAACGTCGTAAGCGTCATTGCGAATCCGCGGTTCGAGCTCAATAGCTCACTCTCGGTTCGGCCGAGTGATGCGGGGGCTCGCGATGTCGCGCGCAATACGATTCCGGCGCGCATCTTTCGCGTTCGCGAAGGCTACTTCCGGATGCTCGACGCTCCGCTGCTGCGCGGCAGCGACGTGCCGAGCTCCGATTCGAGCGCGTCGCTGATCATCAGCAGCGACCTCGCGCGCGAGCTATGGGGAGATGCGGACCCGATCGGAAAACATTTCTCGCAGAACGTCTCACAAGCTCTGGCGGGCCGTGTCCCGCCCAAGGAGCTCGTCGTCGCGGGCGTCTACGATGCTCGCTACATCGAAAAAGGTTCGAACGACGCGCGGGTCTTTCGGCCCACAGCCGATTGGTGGAATGACGAAATTCTCATACGCACGAACGGCCCTGCCGAAGATCTTGCGACGGCGATCCGCCGTGCGGCACGTGAAGTACTCCCAGCCACGCCGATCGAGCTGCCTTCGACACTCGCGCGAATAGAGACCGAGGATCGCAAGGAACAGCGGAACATCGAATTCGTCGCGGTCGGAGCGATCGGGTTGGTGTTGCTGCTCGCGTCGATTGGACTGTACGGCGTCGTTGCCCTTGCCGTCGAACAACGCCGACGCGAGATCGGCGTCCGCATGGCCCTCGGCGCCCGTGCCCGAGAGGTTGTCGCGATGTTCTGCGTCAATGGCGTGAGACTCGGCGTCACCAGTCTCGCGATCGGACTGCCGCTCAGCGTCGCAGGCATCTTGATCCTCAACGCCCACCGGACGCGGGTCGCCAACCGGTGGGAGCCGAGTATCTGGTTGGTGGGCGGGTTGATCGCGGTGGTCGTGCTGGCCATCGCGGTGGTCGCGACACTGCTGCCGGCGTCGCGCGCGTCGAGAGTCGATCCGGTCTTGGCGCTTCGAAGCGAGTAGTCGCAAGGGTCATGCGCTAGCTCGAAGCGACCGAATGCCGCACTAAACCTTGGGTCGCGAACTTCCGGTTCGCCCAATGGGGTGTTGCGTGGTAAGATCGTCGGACTCGCCAACAGGCGCCGCAGTATCGTGGCGTCTATGACCGTTTTCTGAATCGATCAACTCCCATGCGCGCTCGCTCGATCATTCTCCTCGCCACCGCCGGCCTTCTTCCGTTCGCGATCCGGCCGCCCGTCAATCCCAACCTTTACTCGGGACTGGTATGGCGGAACATCGGCCCGTTCCGCGGCGGTCGCGTTTCGGCGGTCAGCGGCGTGATCGGACAACCCGGCGTCTTTTACATCGGCCTGCCGCTCGGTGGCGTGTGGAAGACGACCGGTGCGGGCACGACGTGGAATCCGATCTTCGATGACGTGAAGGAGGTGTCGTCCGTCGGCAGCATTCAGGTGGCGCCGTCGGATCCGAACGTCATCTACGTCGGAATGGGCGATCTGATAACGGGTGGTGGCATCAACGAAGGGAATGGCGTCTACAAGTCGACGGACGCGGGCAAAACGTGGAATCATCTCGGGCTCGACGACACGAAGCAGATCCCATCCATTCTCGTCGAT
>Ga0070683_100002796_pt1 | contig 13953 bp, 13 predicted proteins | sample KBSC713LmetaG_FD_64662 | JGI IMG/M metagenome (GOLD analysis project Ga0070683, IMG submission 64662) | Corn rhizosphere microbial communities from Kellogg Biological Station, Michigan, USA - KBS C7.1-3L metaG | ecosystem: Host-associated > Plants > Roots > Rhizosphere ...
GCCGCCCGCCACGACGATCACGTTGCCGCCGCTGACCGCCAGGAGGTGGTAGAGGCCGGAGGCGCGGAAGCGGTCGCGCAGCGTCTCGGTCAGCCCCTGGTCCTCACCGAGCACGACCCCCTCCAGGACCGCGCGGCGTTCTCCCGGCAGGCCGGGGACGGACGCGCGCGCGAGCCACGCGTGCAGGCGGTCGGCGACGCTGCCGCGGCTCCCGACGACGTGCGACGTGCCGGCACGCAGCACGACGTGCACGCCGTGCAGGCGCAGCCAGCCGCGCTCCGCGTCGCTCGGGCGCCGCAGCGTGCCGAGCACCCGCAGCCTGGAGCCCTGCGGCGGCGCGCGGCCCAGCGGTAACTCGAGCAGGACGGGCTCGTGCGGGCGGAGCTCGCCCCAGCGGAGCACGAGCGCGCGCACGCGCACGGCGTAGCGCGTCGTCCGTGCCGGCTCGAGCGTCTCGACGAGCGCGCGCTCTGCCGTGCCGGCCCGCGGCGCGAGCACGCTGCGGTCGAGCGCCTGCACACGGACGCTGCCCCACCACCAGCCGCCGACGAGCAGGAAGGCGGCGAGAAGGAGCGGCGGCCGGAGCACGAGCGTCGCGACGACGAGGACGACGGCCGGCACGAGGGCAGCCCGCAGGAGGACGGAGAGCGCGAGCCCCCCGCAGAGCGAGCCGGCGACGAAGTACGGGTTCCGGATCACGACGGCACCACGAGCCCCTTCAGCTGCGCGATCCGGCCGGCCCCGATCCCCGGTACGGCATCGAGCTCGGCGAGCGAGCGAAACGGTCCGTGCGCCTGCCGGTACGCGATGATCTTCTCCGCCGTGGAGGGGCCGACGCCCGGCAGTGCGTCGAGCTGCTCGGCCGTGGCGCTGTTCAGGTCGACGGGCCCTGCGCCTGCCGAGCCGCCCGGAGCGGCGGCGCCCGCGGCGCTGCGCACGGGGACGAGCACCTGCTCGCCGTCGGCGAGCGGCGCCGCGAGGTTGACCGCAGCGACCTCCGCGCGGGCGCTCGCGCCGCCTGCGGCAGCGAGCGCATCGGCCACGCGCGAGCCGGTGGCCAGGTGGTAGAGGCCCGGCCGGCGCACAGCGCCCGCGACGTCCACGACGAGTCGCGGCGCGGCGCGCGCAGGCCGGGCGACGCGCAGCGGAGGGGCGGCTGCGCGCGCGCCGTTGCGGCCCGGGTCCGCCCGGTGCACGAGCCGCGGCGCGACGAGGACGAGCGCCACCCCGAGCGCAAGAACGACGGCGAGCAGCCGCCGGCGCTCGGGCGAGAGGGAGGCGAGCAGGTCCACGCCGAAGAGCGTCGCGGGAAAACCGTCACGAGAGGGTCACGACTTCCGCGAGAAATGCCGACAAGGACGGCGATGGCGTTCGTCCGCGGCCACCTGCTCGCCACCCTCGCCGTCGTCGCCGCCGTCGCCGCCGCGGGGACGGTCTTCGCGTTCTTCCGGCCGGCCTACCACCCGGACGTGCCGACGCCGCCGCCGGGCTCCGGGCTCTCGTACACGCGGGTCCGCTACGGCGCGCACGTCGTGCGGCGCGCGTTCGCGCGGCACGGCATCGAGCTGATCCGCCGCTCGCAGCTCGGCCCGATGACCGACCTGAGCACCCGCGACCTGCGGATCGAGGTGACGGTCCTCGGCGAGCGCGCGAAGGTCGAGGCCGCGGGCTTCCACGACTACACGGTCGACGCGGGCGGACGCTACGTCCACTTCCCGGCGTCGTGCGCGAACGGCGCGAAGCAGATGGAGCGGTGGCGCGAGAACGTCCGCGTGCTCACGAGCTGCCCGGCCCCGGCTGCGGTCGCCGCGGCGCTCACCGCGCTGCGCTAACCGACGACGACGTTCACGAGCTTGCGCGGGACGACGATCGTCTTCCGCACCTGCGCGCCGTCGATGTGCTGCTGCACCTTGGGCGACGCGAGCGCGCGCGCCACCAGCTCCTCCTCCTCGAGCGTCGCCTCGACCTCGAAGCGGTCGCGCACCTTCCCGTTCACCTGGACGACGAGCTCGAACGTGTCGCGCTGCAGTTGCGACTCGTCGGCGACCGGCCACGGCGACTCCCAGAGCCGTTCGTGCCCGAGCTTCTGCCAGAGCTCCTCGCAGACGTGCGGGGCGTACGGCTGGATCAGCGCCACCGCCGTCTCCGCCGCGAAACGCGCGGCGGGATCGCCGGCCCCGGCGCGGGACAGCTCGTTCAGCAGCTCGATCACCGCCGAGATCGCCGTGTGGAACGACTGCCGGCGGCCCACGTCGTCGGTGACGCGGACGATCGTCTCGTGCGCCTTGCGCGACAGCTCGTTCACGGGGGGCGCCTCGCGCGAGGCCGACTCGGCCGCCGTCGAGACGAGGCGCCACAGCCGCCGTGTGAAGCGGACCATCCCCTCGACGCCGTCGTCGGTCCAGTCCATGTCCTCGTTCGCGGGACCGATGAAGAGGATGTAGAGCCGGACGGCATCCGCGCCGTAGCGGTCGAGCAGCTCGTCGGGGCCGATCACGTTGCCCTTCGACTTCGACATCTTCGTGCCGCCGAGGTTGACCCACCCGTTCGCGAAGAAGGCGGCGAACGGCTCGCGGAAGCCGATCAGCCCGAGGTCGTTCAGCGCCTTCATGAAGAAGCGCGCGTAGATCATGTGCATCGTGGCGTGATCGACGCCGCCGATGTACTGGTCGATCGGGTTCCAGTAGTCGGCAAGGTCGCGCCGCCACGGCGCCTCGGAGTCGTGCGGGTCGGTGTAGCGCAGGAAGTACCAGGACGAATCGACGAACGTGTCCATCGTCTCGACCTCGCGCTTCGCTGCACCACCGCACGACGGACACGTCGTGCGCACCCACTCCTCGGCTCCCGCGAGCGGCGCGATCCCTCTCGGTCGGAAGTCGTCGATGTGCGGCAGCAGGACCGGCAGCTCCTCGTACGGCACGGGGACGGTCCCGCATCCGTCGCAGTAGACGATCGGGATCGGCGTCCCCCAGTAGCGCTGCCTCGACCAGCCCCAGTCGCGCAGCCGGTAGGAGATCGCCGGCGTTGCGCAGTCGCGCTCGCCGAGCCACTCGACGATCGCACGCTTGCCCTCCTCCGCCGGCATGCCCGTGAACTGGGCGGAGTCGACGAGCCGGTCGTCCTCGTCGATCACGGCGACGACCGGCAGGTCGAAGGTCTCCGCGAAGGCGCGGTCGCGGTCGTCGTGCGCAGGCACCGCCATGATCGCTCCGGTGCCGTAGTCCATCAGGACGTAGTCGGCGACCCAGATCGGGATACGCGCCTCGTTGACCGGGTTCGTCGCGAAGAAGCCGGTGAACACGCCTGTCTTCTCCTCGGCGGCCGCCCGTTCCTCGCCGCGCTTCGCGGCGGCGCGCTGGACGTACGTGCGCAGCTCCTCGCCGTTCGGCGACCGCTCGATCAGCCGCTCGACCAGCGGATGCTCGGGCGCCAGCACGAAGAAGGTCGCGCCGTACAGCGTGTCCGGGCGCGTCGTGAAGACCGCGACGTCCTGCTGCAGCTCGTCGACGCGGAACTGGATCTCGGCACCCTCGGACCGACCGATCCAGTTGCGCTGCGCAGCCTTGATGCGCTCGGGCCAGTCCAGGTTGTCGAGCTCGTCCAGCATCTCCTGCGCGTACGCGGTCGTGCGGAAGAACCACTGCTCGAGATTCTTCGCGATCACCTCCGTGCCGCAGTACTCGCAGCGGCCGTCGTGCACCTGTTCGTTCGCGAGCACGACCTGGTCCTTCGGGCACCACTTCACCGGCGCGCCCTTGCGATATGCGAGCCCGGCCTCGTACAGCTTCAGGAACAGCCACTGGTTCCACACGTAGTACGTCGGCTCGTGCGCGGCGATGAGGCGCGACCAGTCGAACGCCCAGCCCATCCGGCGCATCGACTGCGTGATCGTCTCGATGTTGCGCTCCGTGCTCTCGAACGGGTGGATCCCGTCCCGGATCGCGGCATTCTCCGCGGGCAGGCCGAAGGAGTCGAAGCCGATCGGGTGCAGCACCTCCATCCCCTGCCGCTTGCGGAACCGCGTCAGGACGTCGCCGATCGTGTAGACGAGCACGTGGCCCATGTGCAGCGTCCCCGACGGGTACGGCCACATCGCGACGACGTAGCTCTTCTGCTTCGACGGATCGGGCTCGTCGACGCGCGCGGCGTCCGCGTCGTCCCAGACGCGCTGCCATTTCGCCTCGATCCGGTGGGGTTCGTATGCGTCCATAGAGACGGAAAAGCCTCTCCGAGGAGAGGCCGAGGGAAGCCGTCGCGGCGACGCCGCGGTCAGCTCCCAGCTAGATGGTGAGCAGCTCCTTCATCCGGGTTCTCGATACTAGCAATATGCAGGCGATCCTTCCCCTCTCCGCACGGACGGACGACGCCGACCTGACCGCCGGCGGCGTCACCGCACGCGCGCTCGCCGAGGAGTACGGGACGCCGCTCGTCGTCTACTGCGAGGAGACGCTGCGAGCCCAGGCCCGGGCCTACGCCGAGGCAGCCCCGGGGGCGCTCGTCGTCTACGGGACGAAGGCGTTCGCGAACGTCGCGATCCTCCGGGTGTTGGCCGAGGAGGGCGTCGGCGCCGACGTGTCGACGCTCGGCGAGCTCGCCTTCGCGCGGCGGGCGGAGATCGGCGGCGACCGGATCCTCTTCCACGGCAACAACAAGTCGGACGAGGAGCTGCGCGCGGCGGCGGAGGCCGGCGCGACGGTCGTGCTCGACGCCCCCGACGAGCCGGAGCGTGCGGCGGCGGCCGGGGCCGGGCAGGTGCTCGTCCGGCTGACGCCCGGCGTCGACGCGCACACGCACGAGTCGATCCGCACCGCCCACGACGAGTCGAAGTTCGGGCTGCCGCCGGAGCGCGCGCTGCGCGTGATCGTCGACGCGGGCGAGCGCGGGCTGGACGTCGCGGGCGTCCACTTCCACGTCGGCTCGCAGCTCGCGCGCATCGACGAGAGCCTGCTTGCCGTGCAGCGGCTGCTGGCGTTCTGCGAGCGCGCCGAGGCCGAGCTCGGCTGGCGGCCGCGCGTCCTCGACATCGGCGGCGGGCTCGGGATCGCGTACACGCGCGAGGACGTGGTGCCGTCGATCGCCGAGTTCGTCGGACCGCTCGTCGCAGCGCTGCCCGACGACGTGCAGATCGTGCTCGAGCCCGGCCGCTCGCTCGTCGGCCGCGCCGGGCTGACGCTCTACCGCGTCGGCGTCGTCAAGGAGAGCGGCGGCATCTGGTACGTCGCGGTCGACGGCGGCATGTCGGACAACCCGCGACCGCAGCTGTACGGCGCCCGCTACGAGGCGCTGCTCGCGAACCGCGCGGACGAGCTGCCGGACGGCGTCTTCCGTGTCGCCGGCAAGCACTGCGAGTCGGGCGACGTCCTGATCCAGGCGGCCGAGCTCCCCCGCCCGCGCCGCGGCGACCTGCTCGCCGTGCCGGCGACGGGCGCGTACACGCTCGCCATGGGCTCGACGTACAACGGCGTCCCCCGGCCGGCCGTCGTGCTCGTGCGCGACGGCGCGGCACGGCTGATCCGCTCCCGGGAACCCGTGGACGACCTCCTGCGTTACGAACAGGAGTGAATCGACACTCGATCCTCATCTGGTCGGACTACATCTGACCGTTCTGCCGCCTCGGCCAGAAGACGGCCGAGACGCTGCGGAGCCGGTACGGCGCCGAGATCACCTTCCTGCCGTTCGACCTCCATCCGGAGTATCCACCGGAGGGCATCTCTCGCGCGCAGCTCCACGCGCGCTACGGAGACTCGTTCCACGACCGGCTGAAGGAGAGCTTCGCGGCGAACGGGCTCGTGTACGCCCCGCCGGCGGACGTCGTCCCGAACACGCAGTTCGCGCTGCGCGTGACGGAGCTTGCACGCGACCGCGAGCTGCACGAGGCGGTGCACGACCGGTTGATGGACGCGTACTGGGCCGAAGGGCGGAACATCGGCGACGTCGACGAGTTGCGGACGCTCGCCGCGGAAGCAGGGCTCGACGACATCGCGCCCGCGCTCGACAACGACCTCTACGGCGCACGGGTGCAGGCGTCGACGCAGCAGGCGCACCGGCACGGGATCAACGCGATCCCCGCGTTCGTGCTCGACGGCACGTTGCTCGTCTTAGGCGCACAACACCTCGAGGTCTTCGAGCGCGCATTCGATACGCTGGCAGAGTGAAAGCGCGCCTCCTCGCCGTCCCCGGCGTCGTGCTCATCGCGATCGCCGCAGCGATGTGGGGCACCGACCCGATCATCCGCAAGACCATGAGCTTCTCGACGCAGGCGACGACGATCGTCTTCGGGGAGCACGTCGTTCTCGTTGCGCTGACCCTGCCCCTGCTCTATCCGGCGCTCCGTGCCGTCTTGCGCGCGGGCTGGCGCCAGTTGTTCGCCGCCGCGATTGTGGGCATCGGCGCGTCCGCGGTGGCGACGATCCTCTTCACGGACGCGCTGATCGGCCACAACGACTTCATCACTCCGGTCGTGATCCAGAAGGTGCAGCCGCTCGTGGCGATTCTCGGAGCGGCTGTGATCCTCGGCGAGCGGCCACGAACCCGGTTCGTATGGTTCCTCGTTCCGGCGCTCGCGGGCTTCTGGCTGGTAAACCAGGCGAACCCGCTGGACCCGTCGGCGAAGGGGCTCGTCGTGATCGCGGAGGCGACCGCGGCCGCGGTCCTCTGGGCGCTTGGCACGGTGCTCGGCCGTTACCTCAGCCGCGACCTCGAGTTCCAGCACATCCTCTCGCTCCGCTTTTTCTTCGGCCTGATCGGAAGCGCAGCCGCCCTGCCGATCATGGGCACGAGCGCGTGGTCGAATGGCCACGACAGCCTCTTGATCGTCTATCTCGCAGTCGTCACAGGGTTGCTGGCTCTTGCCCTCTACTACTTCGGTCTGCAGCGGACCCCGGCGGTCATGTCGTCGCTCGCCGAGCTGACGTATCCCGTGATCGCAGTCATCGCCGGCATCTACGCATACAACCAGCACCTGCGCTGGACGCAATGGATCGGCGTAGCGGTGATCATCGGAGTCGTCACGCTCCTCCCGGTTCAGCGACGCCGAACGATCGTCGCGTTGCAGGCGCGCGACGCCGCCCTCGCGCCGACCTAGACGCTGCGCGATACTCCCTGAATGGATCTCAGGGACACGCCGGAGGAGGCACAGTTCCGCTCCGAGCTGCGCGCCTGGCTCGACGCGAACCTCCCCGAGGACAAGAAGGGCAGCCGCGGCGGGGCACAGCGTTTCGAGGACCCGTTCATGCGCGAGTGGAGCCGCAAGCTCCACCATACGGGGTATGCGGGGCTGACGTGGCCGAAGGAGTACGGCGGCGGGGGGGCGCCGTACAGCTTCCAGGCGATCTTCTACGAGGAGATGGCGGCGGCGCAGGCGCCGCCGCACGTGGGTGTGATCGGCCTCGGGATGGCGGGGCCGACGATCATCGCGCACGGCAGCGAGGAGCAGAAGGCGCGCTATCTGCAGCCGCTGCTGGCCGCGGAGGAGATCTGGTGCCAGGGCTTCAGCGAGCCGGACGCGGGCTCCGATCTCGCGGCGGCGCGCACGCGCGCCGAGCGCAAGGGCGAGGTGTACGTGGTGAACGGGCAGAAGGTGTGGTCGTCCTTCGCACACATCGCCGACTTCTGCATCCTCGTCACGCAGAGCGACCCGGAGGCGCCGCGCTACCGCAACCTGACGTATCTGATCGTGGACATGCACGCGCCCGGGGTGGAGGTGCGGCCGCTGCGCCAGATCACCGGGGAGGCGGAGTTCAACGAGATCTTCTTCTCCGACGTGGAGGTGCCGGTCGCGAACCGGCTCGGCGAGGAGGGCGAGGGCTGGAACGTCGCCATGACGACGCTCCTGCACGAGCGCGGCACGCTCGGCTTCGCGCTCACCGCGAGCTTCGACGCGGGCGTGAACCGGCTGCTCGACACCGCCCGCGACCGGCTGGACGGTCCCGACTCCGGCGATTCAGGGCGGCTGCGCGAGCGAGTCGCACAGGAGTGGATCGAGCTACAGGCGCTCCGCTACACGAACTACCGCGCGCTCGGCACCTACCAGCGCACCGGCATCCCCGGCCCCGAGGGCTCCGGGGTGAAGCTGCGCTGGTCGGAGGCGAACCAGCGCATGACCAGGCTCGCGCGCGAGCTGCAAGGGCCCGAAGGGATCCTCGTCGGCGACGGCTGGTGGCACCACCAGCAGCTGCGCAGCCGCGGCAACACGATCGAGGCCGGCACGAGCGAGGTGCTCCGCAACATCGTCGCCGAGCGCGTGCTCGGGCTTCCGAAGAGCAGATAGATGGACTTCGCGCTGAACGAGATCCAGCAGGAGCTGAAGCAGCAGGCCCGCCAGTGGCTCGGCGAGCGCTACCCGCTCGAACGCGACTGGGAGCACCAGGACGACCGCTGGGCCGAGCTGGGCGAACTGGGTTGGCTCGACGTCGCCGAGGCAGACCTCGGCTTCCTCGAGGAGGCGCTGCTCGTGGAGGAGCTCGGCTACGCCCTCTACCCCGGCCCCTACCTCGCGCACGTCACCGGCCAGACCGACGTCTTCGGCAGCGGCGGCGAGCTCGAGACCGTCGACCCGACCCGGCCGCTGAAGAAACTGCCCAACAGCGCCGCCGAGTCGCCGCGCCTGCGCGCCGCGCTCGCCGCCGAAGCGGTCGGCATCGCGCAACGCGCGCTCGAGCTCGGCATCGAGCACGCCACCACCCGCATGCAGTTCGGCAAGCCGATCGGCCAGTACCAGGCCGTCTCCCACCAGCTCGCCGACACCTACACCGACCTCGAGCTCTCCCGCTCGCTCGCCTACTGGGCCGCCTGGTGCGTCGCCGAAGACGACGAGCAGGCCCCCCTCGCAGCCGCCGCCGCCAAGGCGTTCGCGACCGAAGCCGCCGTCGCCGCCTGCGAGCGCTCCATCCAGGTCCACGGCGGCATCGGCTTCACCTGGGAGCACCCCCTCCACCGCTACTACAAACGCGCCCTCTGGCTCGAAGGCTTCGGCACACGACCCGCACAGCTGCGGCTCGAGGTGGCGGACGCGCTGCTCGGCGCGGAGGTGCCCGCGTGATGGACGGCCTGATGATGGACTTCCCGCTCACGCTCAACCACCTGCTGAAGCGGGCGGAGACGTACTTCGGCAACGGGGAGATCGTCACGCGCCAGAGCGACAAGTCGCTCGCCCGCACGAACTACCGCGAGACGATGCGGCGCGCGAAGCGACTCGCCGCGGCGCTGCAGCAGCTCGGGCTCGAGCGCGGCGACCGTGTCGCGACGCTCTGCTGGAACCACGCGCAGCACCACGAGGCGTACTTCGGCATCCCGTGCGGCGGCTTCGTCCTGCACACGCTGAACCTTCGCCTGCACCCGAACGACCTCGCCTACATCGCGAACCACGCCGGCGACAAGGCGGTGATCGTCGACCGCTCGTTGCTGCCGCTGCTCGACCAATTCCGCGAGCGCACGCAGATCGAGCACGTGCTCGTCGTGGAAGACAGCTACGAAGAGCTGCTCGGCACGGTCTCGGACGACGACTTCCGCGAGCTCGACCTCGACGAGCGCGAAGCGGCCGCGATGTGTTACACGAGCGGGACGACCGGCATGCCGAAGGGCGTCGTGTACTCGCACCGCTCGACCGTGCTCCACACGTTCGGCGTCGCGGCGAACAACCCACTCGGGCTCGGCATCTCCGTCAACGACGCGATCCTGCCTGTCGTGCCGATGTTCCACGCGAACGCGTGGGGCTACCCGTACGTCGCGACGATGCTCGGTTCGAAACTCGTCTACCCCGGGCCGCACCTCGACCCGGAGTCGCTGCTCGACCTGATGTCGGAGGAGCGGGTCGCGTGGGCTGCGGGCGTGCCGACGATCTGGATGGGGATCCTGCAGCTGCTCGACTCGAACGCGGCGCGCTGGGACCTCTCACCGATGAAGGCGATGCTCGTCGGCGGCTCCGCCGTCCCGCGCGCGATGATCGCCGCCTACAAGCAGCGGCACGGGATCCAGATCATCCAGGGCTGGGGGATGACCGAGACGTCGCCGGTCGCGAGCACGGCGACGCTTCCCCACGATCTCGCGGACGTCGACGAGGAGACCCGCTTCGACCTGGAGGCGATGGCGGGCATCCCGCTGCCGTTCGTCGAGGTGCGCGGCCGCGTCGGCGACGAGGAGATCCCGTGGGACGGCGAGGCGATGGGCGAGCTCGAGGTGCGGGGCCCCTGGGTCTCCGCGGCCTACTACGACACGCCCGAGGCCGCCGACCGCTGGACGGGGGACGGCTGGTTCCGTACCGGCGACATCGTCTCGCTCCATCCGCGCGGCTACATCCAGATCAAAGACCGCTCGAAAGACGTGATCAAGTCCGGCGGCGAGTGGATCTCCTCCGTCGAGCTGGAGAACGCGCTGATGGCACACCCGTCGGTGGCGGAGGCGGCGGTGATCGCGATCCCCGACGAGAAGTGGGCGGAGCGGCCGCTCGCCTGCGTCGTGCTGAAAGAGAACGCATCGACGTCGGCGGACGAGCTGCGCGAGTTCCTCGCGCCGCAGTTCGCGAAGTGGTGGCTGCCGGACCGGGTCGAGTTCGTCGAGGAGATCCCGAAGACGAGCGTCGGCAAGTTCCGGAAGATCGCGCTGCGCGAGCGGTTCGCGCAAGAGCCCGCCCGCACTTGAGAGCGGCGCTGCTGCGCGAGGTCGGCGGGCCGTTCGAGCTCGCCGACGTCCCCGACGCCGAGCCGGCGGGCGGCAAGGTGATCGTGCGCGTGCGCGCAGCCGGCGTGAACTTCGCCGACGTGATGATCCGGCGCGGCGTCTACCCGCAGATGCCGGAGCTGCCGGCGGTGCTCGGCTCGGAGGTGGCCGGCGAGCTCGAGGACGGCACACGCGTGATGGCGATCACCGGCGGGGGCGGATACGCGCAGCAGGTGGCAGTCGACGCGTCCCAGGTCGTGCCGCTGCCGGATCACGCGTCGTTCGCCGACGGTGCGTCGTTCCTGCTCACGTTCCTCACCGCGTACGTGCCGCTCACGCGGCAGGTGCGCATCGGCCCCGGCTCGCGCGTGCTCGTCACCGCTGCGGCCGGCGGCGTCGGCTCGGCGGCGATCCAGGTCGCGCGAGGGCTCGGCGCGGACGTCGTGGGCGCGGTCGGCTCGCGGGAGAAGATCGACGCGTGCCTCTCGCTCGGCGCCGAAGCCGCGTACGTCTACGACGAGCTCCCCGAGGACGAGCGCTTCGACGCGATCCTCGACCAGGTCGGCGGCGAGCGGTTCGCCGCGCTGCTCGGCCTCCTGCGCCCGCTCGGAACGCTGATCGCCGTCGGGTCCGCGGCGGGTGCGTGGCCGCCGGTCGAGCCGGCCCGGATCGTCGGCCGCAACGCGGCACTCGCCGGCTTCTACCTCGGCCGGCTTCTTCGCCTCGACCCAGAGCTCGTCGGGACGGCCGTCGGCGAGTTGCTCGGCCTCTGGCAGGCGGGGGCGCTGCAGCCGCTCGTGGGCGCGGAGATTCCGCTCGACGAGGTCGAGCGCGCGCACGAGCTCGTCGAGTCGCGGCGCAGCGTCGGCAAGGTCGTGCTGATCCCGTGAGCCGCGCGCTGATCACCGGCGGTCGCGGCGGAATCGGGCGCGCCATCGCGGAGGCTTACGACGGCGACGCGGTCGCGCTCGACCTGCCGGAGTTCGACGTCGGCTCACCCGAGGCGTGGGCGTCCCTCGAGGGGGAGTTCGACGCCGCGTTTCTGAACGCCGGAATCGGTATCGGGTATCCCGACGCCGCCGAGTTGCCGGACGACGAGATCGACCGGATCGTGCGGGCGAACCTGCTCGGCGTCGTCTACGGCACGCGCGAGTGCGCGCGGCGGCTGATGCCGCACGGCGGCGCGATCGTCGCGACCGCGTCGCTCGCCGGGCTCGTCGGGATGCCGTACGACCCGATGTACACGGCGACGAAGCACGCGGTCGTCGGCTGGGTGCGGTCGGCGTCGGCCGGGCTCGCGGCGCGCGGGATCCGGCTCAACGCGCTCTGTCCCGGCTTCACCGACACCCCGATCGTCGAGGACGAGCTGCGGGGGATGCTGCCGGTGCCGCTGATGGAGCCGTCGTTCGTCGCCGACGCGGCGCTGCTCGCGCTGCACGACGAGGAGACCGGCCGCGCCTGGATCGTGCAGCCGGGCCGCATCGAGCCGTACACCTTCCGCGGGGTCCCCGGCCCTCGATGAGCAGGCCGCGTCGTGGTTGGGGCGACGACGCCCCGGCCGATCCGCACATCTGGAACACGCTCGGCTACCGCGGCTCGGAACCTGGTGTGATCGAGTGGGACGCGACGCAAGAGTTCTGCTTCCACGACGGCAGCGGCGGCTTCATCGTCCACGGCGGGATGGTGACGACGCTGCTCGACACGGCGATGGGCGGCGCGTGCTGGGCGACGCTCGGCGACGACGAGTCGTTTCTCACCGCCGACCTGCGCGTGGAGTTCCTGCGCAGCGCGCGGCCGGGGACGCTCCGCGCGGTCGGGACGGTCGTCCGGCGCAACCGCCGCGTCGCGTTCTGCTCGGCCGAGCTGTATCAGGACGACGTGCTGCTCGCGACCTCCCACTGCACGCAGATCATCCGCTAACCCGCCCGGCGGCGGATGCCGACACAGAGGGCATGCGGACCCGCCTGGCCTGGCTCCTCCCCGCCCTCGCCGCCGCGCTGACGGCGCCGTTCGCGCGTGGCGGCGACGGCGACGGGCGCGCTTTCGCGGCCGCCGGCCGCACGCTGCTCTCGGGTGACTGGAGCCACGCGTTCGCCGACCCGCGCATCCAGGTCGGCCCGCTCCAGCTCGCCCTCTACGGCTCGGTCGGACGCTCGACGTTCGCGCTCTCGATCGTGCTCGCCGTCGCGGCAGCGCTGCTCGTCGCCGCGGCGACGTACTCCGTCGGCGTGCGCCGCCCGGCGGTGCTCGGCGGCGTCGGCATGCTCGCCGTCCTCGCCGGGATCACGCGCAACGTCTACGAGGCGGGTCACCCTGCCGACGGGCTCGTCCCGCTGGTCTGGATCCTCGCCGCGGTCGAGGCGCGGCGCGGCCGCGCCGTGCGCGCCGGGCTGCTCGTCGGCCTGACCGCCGGCTTCGAGACCTGGGGCATCCTCGGCGTCGCCGTGCTCGTGCTCGCCCCGCGGGCGCTCGCGGTCGCGGCGGCCACCGCAGCGCTGCTCTTCGCGCCGTTCGTACTCGCCGGCGACTTCCACTCCACCGGGTTCCAGTGGGCGATCGAGGGCCGCTCGCTGCTCGGCCACCTCGTCGAGCCGGGAACGACGTTCGGCTGGCCGCTGCGCCTGCTCCAGGGCGGCGCCGCGGTCGCGGCGGGCGGGCTCCTGATGTGGCGGGCGCGTCGCAGCGAGCACGTCGTCTGGCTCGTCCCCTTCGTCGCCGTCGCGGTCCGGCTCCTGCTCGACCCGCTCGACAACGCCTACTACTTCCTCGGGCTCGCCACCCCGGCGCTCGTCGCGCTCGCCGTGCTCGCGGGCCGCCTTCCCGGCCTTGTCGCCACCTCCGAGGCCGTGCAATCGTGAGCCGGGGATGGCACTCGAATTCCGTGTGCTCGGACCGCTCGAGGTACGTCGCGACGGCGTCCGGGTCCAGGTCCGCGGCGCCCGGCTCCGGACGCTGCTCGCCGCGCTGCTCGTCGACCCGGGCCGCGTCGCCTCCGCCGACGCGCTGATCGAGGCCCTCTGGCCCGACGACCCGCCCGCCGACGCCCGGCATGCGCTCGAGATGGGCGTGTCGCGCCTGCGCGGCCTACTCGGCGGACGGAGCTGCGTCGCGGCCCGGCCGCCGGGCTACGCGCTCGACGTCGACGAGTTGGCCGTCGACTCCGGCCGCTTTCGCCGTCTGCTCGCAGAGGCGCGCGACCTCGTCGAGGTCGACGCGCGCCGGGCGGCGGCGCGGGTGGACGACGGCCTCGCGCTCTGGCGCGGCGACCCGTACGCCGACTTCGCCTTCGAGCCGTTC
>Ga0070683_100002798_pt1 | contig 13949 bp, 16 predicted proteins | sample KBSC713LmetaG_FD_64662 | JGI IMG/M metagenome (GOLD analysis project Ga0070683, IMG submission 64662) | Corn rhizosphere microbial communities from Kellogg Biological Station, Michigan, USA - KBS C7.1-3L metaG | ecosystem: Host-associated > Plants > Roots > Rhizosphere ...
AACGACTCGTGCATGGCGCACGACGTGAAGTTCGCGAACGGCGCGAACAACCACCTGCTCGTCTCGATCGCGCAGGCGTTCGGCGTGAACATCGACAGCTTCGGCAAGGGACCGAGCAGCGCCTTCACGACCGGCGGCCTCGCCGGGCTGACCTGATCGATCGCCGCTCGCGTAAATCTGGGCGTTCCCCTCATCGACGTCGCCATTGACGAGTCGCAGCTTTGGCGTCGGTTGACGGGGCGCGCCGACACCGAGACGGGGCGCGGAGGCTGCAAACGAGGGGGAGCACATGATCCGGAGACTTTCATGTTTGTTGGTCGTCGCTTCGATGGCGGCTGCGTGCGGTACGGCAGATCCTGAGGCGGCCGGTCCTCCGGCGTCCGACCCGACGGTGAACGCCCTCGAGGCCTCCGGTCAGGTCGAGTTCTTCGTCAAGGTGGTGGGCGCGAACGGCCAGGTCTTCAGCGGCGAGTCGAACAACGCCCGCTTCCGCGATTCAATCCCGGCCATCCGCTACTTCTCGGACGTGAACAAGGGCGCCGCGAACGCCCGCACGCGTTGCACCGCCTTCCGCTTCACGAAGGTGGTGGGCGCGGCCAGCCCACAGCTGATCGCGGCCGTGGCGTCGGGCGAGACCCTGCAGAGCGTGCACTTCGACTTCGTGCGCGCCAATGGCACCGTCTTTCAGGAGGTCGATCTCGCCGGCGTCCGGCTCTCCCAGGTGGAACAGGCGGTCGCCCCGCCCGACGATCTTTCCGCCTCGGTGATCCTCGAGGAGGCGACGCTGGTGCCGACCGGTATCGCGACCGTCACGCTGACGGCCAATCCCCTGAACGCCGACGGCTCGCCCGCGGCGTCCATCGTCAGCACGTTCACCTGCAGGAGCTGACTCGCAGATCAAGATGCGCATCGGGTGGGGTGCAACCATCGGGACGCGGATTGATCTTTCCCCGGACGCGCACAGGTTTCGATCGTGACGACGGAAGAGGGACGCGAGCTTCAGTACATCTTCGATGCGGTGGTACGGCTGGGGAAGGAGGTCGACGAGGCCGAGCCCGGGGATCCGGAGTTGGCCGCGGTCATCCCGACGGTGAAGGATCTCCAGCAGCGCCTGAAGCGCGCCCGCAGCGTGATGGGTCCGCTCGTGCCCGATGCGAGCCGCGAGCCGAGCCTCGACGAGAAGTCCGCCGACCACCTCGAGCGCGCCCTGAGCAACCTGCTCGCCGCAGCGGAGGCCAAGCAGGACGCGGGCTAGCACCCGCGTGCGGACGGCTACCGAACCTTCGTGTGGCCGCTTTCGACGTAGCGCTTGAGGCCGCCGAAGAAGCTCTGGATGCCGGCGTCCCATTTGCGTCTCACCACGAACGCGTCGAGCAACCTGCCCAGCGCCCCGAACTTCAGCTCGTATTCCATGCGCTGGCGCACCACCGTGCCAGCGCCGTCGGCGACCAGGGCGTACGTGTGTTTCAGCCGGCGCACGGGCAGCGTGCATTCGTACAGCTCGAACGCGAGCGCCTCGTGCGGTCTCCACTCGGAGACCTTCTCCTTGAACCACCCGCCCGGCGTCAGATCGCACCGGCGGGCGGCCCCTGGCCCTTCCCTCACGTCGGATACGATCTGAGCCTTCGCCACGCCCGGATCGTAGCGTTCGAGGGCGTCCAGCGAGGCCAGGACGGTCCAGACCTTCTCCGGCGCCGCATCGATGCGGATCGAGTTCTCCAGTACGGTCATGTCATTCCTCCTTCGCGCGCGCCGCGAGATCGGCGCGCAGATCGGCGAGCAGCCCGCGCCGGTCGGTGCGCAGGCGCCGCACGAAGCCCTTCTCCGCCGCCGTCCGCGCATCGTGCTTCGCGCTCCAGCCGATGATCTCGACCATCACCGGCGCGAGGTCGATCCCCTTCGGGGTGAGTCGATAGGTCACGCCGGCGCCCGGCCGCTCGTCGCGCGCGATGATTCCGTCTTCCTCCAGCCGGACCAGACGGTCGGCCAGGACGTTGGTCGCAATGCCTTCCTCGGCGCGGAGGAACTCGCTGTACGTCCGGCGATCCTTGAACATCAGGTCGCGGATGATGAGCAACGACCACGTGTCGCCGAACACCTCGAGCGCGAAGTGTACGGGGCAGTCGGATCGGCGCTGACGACGTCGCATGGCTGTACTTGCTTTTAACAAGCACGGTAGCGGCGCGACTTGTTAAAAGCAAGTCCTAGCGCCCGAGCCGCCGCCGCAGCGACGTCCGGATCGCTTCCGTCGGCGCCAGGGCAAGGGCGCGCTCTCCATGCCGGTCGGCTGTTTCAGCATGTCCCGCCCGGCGATGAAGATCGCTGAGCGCGGCCTCCCAGAGGTAGGAGCCGGCCAGCCAGGTGGGCGGATCCAGGTCCTGCAAGAGCGCCAGCCCTTCGTCGGGCCCCCGCCATTCAGCGACCGCCACGGCGCGGTTCATCGTGTGAAGCGGCGACGGCGCGATGCGCTCGAGCATCTCGTAGAGGTCGGCGATCTTCTCCCACCGCGTGTCGGCAAAAGAAGGCGCCAGGCAATGCTCGGCGGCGATGCCGGCCTCCGCGTGGTAGCGCGAGAAGACCTCGCCGCTGGCAGCTCGTTCCAGCCACCCCATGCCGACGTGCATTCTTTCGCGATCCCAGCGCGAGCGGTCCTGTTCCTCCAGCAAGAGCAACCCTCCCGCGCCGTCGAGTCGTGCCCCCAGCCGCGCGGCATGGAGGTGCATGAGAGCGAGCAGGGCAAAGGTCTCCGGGACAGCTCCCACCGGGTGCTCCGCCACGACCGTGGCGAGCCGGATCGCCTCCTCGCAGAGGTCGCGGCGAATCGCCTCGTCGTCCTGGGACGTCAGGTAACCCTCGTTGAAGAGGAGGTAGAGCACCGCGTGCACGCTCGGCAGCCTGGCCTGGAGGTCCGTCAGCGACGGCGTCTCGAGGTCGGGCGCGATCGCGCGCAGGCGGTCGCGGGCGCGCGCGAGGCGCTTGTGCACGTTGGCTTCGGTCGTGAACAGGCGGAGCGCGATCTCGGCGGTGCCGAAGCCGCAGAGGATCTTGAGTGCGAACACCAGACGCGATTCGGGCGGGATCGCGTCGTGACAGCAAACGAACAGCATGCGGAGCATGTCGTCCCGCACCTCGCCGCTGAAATGCGACGGCGGGTGGCCGTCGCTTCTTTCCGTCCCCGTATCGCCTGCCGCCTCCAGTATCCGGCGCCGGTTCGCGGTTGCGCGTAGCTCGCCGACCAGGCGGTTGTGGGCGACCCGGTACAACCAGGCGCCGGGATCCGCGGGGACGCCTCCGGTCCTCCAGCTCTCGAGCGCGGCCGTGAACGCACTCTGGACCGCGTCCTCGGCGAGCGCGAGGTGCTCGAGGCCCGCAACGCGCGCCAGCGTCGCCAGCAGCTCGCCGTACTGGCGCCTGAAAAAGTGTTCGGGGAGCTCGCTCAGGGGCCGGCCAGCTCTCGGATTTCAATGCGTGTTCCGGGGCCCATCATCCCGAACATCTCTCGCGCCATCTCGAGCGCCTCGTCGTAGCCGTCGGCCGTCACGATCATGTAGCCGCCGACGATCTCCTTGGTCTCGACGAGCGGTCCATCCATCACGCCCGAAGCCGTCAGCACCTTGCCGCTCGACTTGAGCTTGCCCCCCATGTCGACGACCCGGGCCTTGAACTTCTCCATCCACGCGCTCCAGACGGCGAACATCTCCTGCATGCGCGCGGGCGAGGGCGGCTGCTGGTCGGTCGAGCTTCGGTGAAGGAACAAATATCTCTGGCTTGGCATCAGGTCTCCTTGATTTGGCGCCAGCTGGATCGCCGGCACCTACAGACGCGTGAACGACGCGGTTCTGGACACCGTCGCGAACGATTCTGCTCCATCGCGTCACCCATCGACACTGCTATCCTCGGCGACCGACGGTGAGGGAGGGACGACCAGCTCTTCGTCTTCATCCGACGGTGGTCGCGCTGGCCATCGTGTCGATGCTGCATGACCTCGCGGGCGACATGGTCACGCCCCTGTTGCCGGCGTTGCTCGCGACGATGGGCAGCGGCCCGGCGGCGCTCGGTCTCGTGGAGGGCGTCGCGGACGCGACCGGCAGCCTCCTCAAGCTGGTGTCGGGCTACGTCGGGGATCGGATCGGGCATCTGAAGGCGCTCACCATCCTCGGCTACGGCGTCGCGAACGTGCTGCGACCCCTGCTCGCTTTCTCGGGCGCCTGGTGGCAGGTGCTCGCGTTCCGTTTCGGAGACCGCGTCGGCAAGGGGATCCGCGGAAGCCCGCGAGACGCGCTGGTCGCGTCGGTCACCACGAAGGAGACGCGCGGTTACGCCTTTGGCTTCCACCACGCGCTCGAGAGCCTGGGCGCGGTGTTCGGGACCATCCTCGGCTACGTCCTGCTCTCCGCGGGTCTGTCCGTTCGCCAGGTGATCATCTGGTCCGCCGCGCCCGGCGTTCTGACGATGCTCGTCGTTGGGCTCGGCGTCAGGGCGCCGGCGGCGGCGCCATCACCGGGCGTGGTCAAGATCGGGATTCCGCCGGTCGCCGGCTTCCGGCAGCTACTGGTCGCCGTCGTCGTGTTCACGCTCGGCAACTCGTCCGACGCATTCTTGCTCTGGCGCGCGCACGAGGTTGGCGTCCCCATCACGCTCACGCCGATCCTGTGGGCCTTGCTCCACGTGAGCCGCTCGGCGACGGCGACGTGGGGTGGCCGGCTCAGCGATCGGCGCGGGCGGCAGTTCGCGATGACGGCGGGCTGGCTCGTCTACGCGCTCACCTACGCGGGGTTCGCGCTCTGCCGCGAGAGCTGGCAGATCTGGCTGCTCTTCACGGTTTACGGCGCGTACTACGGCCTGACGGAGGGCGCGCAGAAGGCGATGGTCGTCGACATCGTGCCGAAGGATTGGCAGGGCCGCGCGCTGGGCGCCTTCCAGATGGCCGTCGGTCTGGCCGCGCTGCCCGCCAGCGCGCTGTTCGGGCTCCTCTACAAGCGGTGGGGCGCGCCGGCCGCGTTCGCGACGGGCTCTCTCCTCGCGCTCGTCGCCATCATCGCCTTGCCGCGTCCGGACCGTCGCGCGACAGAGAGCCGCTAGACCTGCACGCCTTCCAGTCGCCAGGCTTGCGCGAGGTCGTCGCAGCAGCCGTCCTCGATGACGTCGGCGTGTCCGACGATGAGGCGCCGGGCGGGCCGATCCAGCATGGCGTGGATGGACCGCGCGGCCGCCGTCTTGTCCGCGATCTTCTTTCTGACGTCTGGAGAGACGCGCACCCGTTCGTAGCAGCCGGTGATGCGCGCGGCCCAGCGCCAGCTCCAGTGGTCCCTGGCGTTCGCGCAAACAACGATGTCGGCGCCCAGCAGGGTTTGCGTGGGCCGATGGTAAAGCACCGTCTCGTCGAGAAACGGCACGCCCAGAAGCGGCAAGGCCTCGAGCTCGGGGACCTGTGCGCCGAACGGGGCGTCGCCGATGCCCACGTGGAGCTTCAACGCTTTGTTCCTGCTCAGCGCCGACGTCGGTCCCACCACCTGCGCCTCGGGGAAACGGGCCGCCGCCGCCGGTGTCCCGAGATGATGAAAGCAGTTGGGGACGACCAGCCAGCGCACCGGGCCCAGCGCGCGGAGCTGCGCTGCGAACGCGTCGGTGGGAGGCGCCGGCGTGTGCAGCAGCAAGCTGCCGTCGTCGAGGCGTACGACCGTCGTGCGGGCGCGCAGCCTGACGCCGCCGAACCACACCGGACGATCGAGCGTCCAGATCCTGTCGTCGACCACGGCGGTGAGAGCGCTCTGAGGCATGCGGGCGGCCGACTGTCCCAGCCGGCGCACGCGGACGCTAGCACGCCGTCGCAGGGTTCCCGGACCGCGGTGTCGCCGAGGAACGGGCGCTCCGCGCCGAAAGCGCGATCAGCCGCCGAACGCCAGGCAGCAGCCGTTGGCGCAGACGGTCCCTTCCGGGCACGCGTTGGGCGCGACACCGCCGGGGCCGCAGATGGTGGTGGCTTCGGGGCAGCCTGGACTACCGCCCGACCCGCCCGTCCCCGTGCTGCCGCAGCTCTCGGTCGCGTTGCAATCCGTGCCGGCGCAGAACAGCACGCACGCCTCGCCCGAATCGCCGCCGGTCTTGTTTTGATCGCCGTCGTGCACCAGCACCTGCAGGCGGTACGAGTGGCCGGGCGTCAGCGTGACGTTCCAGCGCGCCTCGGCCCCGTAACCCTCGTTTGCGATTCCCATCGGGACAGGATCGGCCCCCGCGCCGAGATTCAGGTTGTTCTTCGTGGGATCGGCGTCGGGCGTGATCGTCACCGTGGCCGGATTCTTGGTGTAGTCGACCGTGCGTACGGCGGCCTTCCAGGTGCCGAAGATCGCGCTCGGGTTGCGCGGAACGCCGCCCATCTGCCAGTCGCCAGCTCTGTTCATTGGATCGTTGCTGATGTCGGTGATGAACAACGCCGGCCACATCGGCCGCAGCGACGCGTCCAGCCCGCTCTGATCGCCGACGAGCGCGTTGCTGCCCAGCTGCGCGTTGGTGGAGCTGCCCGGATTGGTGGCGAGCGGCGTGACCGGATAGTCGGTCATCGTCGTGCCCGACGCGGTCTTCACGACGACCTGGCGTACGCCGAGCGTCATCGCGTGTTCGTCGTTGTAGAACATCTGGACGATGCCGTTCGGCCACGAGCCCGCCGGACGGATCGCGCGCAGGACCTCGTTCTCGTTGAACACCGTTTTGGTGAGCGGGTTGGTGGTCGTCGTCGGGTAGCCGCAGTCGGTGATGATGAGCTGCTCGACGCCGGGCGTGCAGCTGTAGACGCCGCTGCTGCCGCCGATCGGGATCGTGCCGCCGGCGCCGGTGGTGCCGCCTGCGCCGCCGTTGCCCGCGGTGGCGCCGCCATTCCCTGCGGCGCTATTTCCGCCGGTGCCGGTGCCGCTGATCCCGCCCGCGCCCGCCATTCCGGCCGCCGTTCCGCCCGCGCCCGCGCCCGCGCCGCCGACGCCGCTGGTGTGGCCGCCCGTTCCTGGCGTCGACGTCGCCGAGGTGCCACCACAAGCCAGCGAAAGTGCCGCCACCGCCAGCGCCAGAAATCGGACATGCCCGAATGCGTTCATCGTCATGGTCAGAGCCCTCAGCTGACCCCATCGGCTCGGATGCGGTCGCCATTGAGCCGCCCTTTTGTCGAGGGGAGGACGCGCCGCACCGGGACGTAATCGACGACCGGCGCGGCAGCGCGTGAGCCGTTCCGGCATCCTGGTTCCTCTCACCTACAGAGTTATCGCCACCTCTGACGGGAGGAAGAGCATGGATCCACTGCACGTCGTGGCAGCACGCTTGCGGTCACCGGCGGCTCCTGCCGATGACGACGAGGATTGGGACGCCGTGATCGCGCGCGCGAAGATGCAGGCGGCGTCGGCGAGGATCCCGGGCCCGACGCCACCTCCGCTGCCGCGTCACGCCCCGGCGAAGGCGCCGAGCCCGCCGCCGCCGACGCGCCGGCGGGACGAATGGGCGGAGATGCCGCCCACGCCGCCGCCCTTACCGCGGGCGCCGCGGGCCAGGCCGTTCGAGGCCGCGCACGCGACGCTGGACGCCTTCATCTCGCGCTCGGCGAGGCGACCGTAGCCGCCCGCGAGGATCAATTCGATCCGGCCTGGTCCAGCAGGCTCGCGTAGCGTTGCGCGAGGACGTCCTTGAGGTGGCTCGCGCTCCAATCGAACTCCGCGTTGGTGAACGCCTTGAACGGATCCTCGTACGCCGCCTGCTGGATCTGCTGGTAGATCGCGTCCACCTCACCCTGGAGAGAGGTCAGCGGAACGGTGGTCATCACCGCCCTGATCTTCGCGACGTATCGGGCGTACACGTCTGACGTATCGCGGACCAGACGCGACAGGGCGTTGCGGCTGAAGCTCTTGGTGATTGACCGGGTGGGCAGCTCGTCCTGGGACGACCAGGTGTTGTCGGGGTCCCAGGGCAGGATGAAGAACTTGCCCGACTGGGGATCGAAATACTGGAAGTGGTCGGATACCCCGTGGTCGCCGACGAAGCCATCGGTGCACATGACCACCGCGAAGGCCGCGAGGTAGTCGAGCAGGTCCTCCACGTCGACGACGCTTTCGATCATCGCCGGGTTGTTGTTGATGACGTCCAGCAGGGCCGGGATCACCTCGTCGCCCCGCGCGGGCTTGTCGATATGAGACTCCCACGGCGACGGGACGTACGCCGAAGTCGTCGGGCCGAGATACGCGTAGGGGTCCATGCCGACGAAGCCGCGCACGCGGTAGAGCGGTCCGAGCGGCTCGGGGAAGTGCGCCTTGATCGAATCCGCGTCCCAGATCTCGCGGATCGTGTACAGCCCGCGCAGCTGGCCGTTGACCACCAAGCGGACGTGCGCCGCTTGCGGCGTGGGCAGCATCTGACGGAAGACGAAGTACGACAGCCGCTCGCGCATCATCGAGTAGTCGTCGTACTCGCCCTTGATGTTGATCTCCTTGAGGCCGGCGAACTTCCCGTGGCCGAAGGCGTCGAGCTTCACGCGGATCGACTGCTTCGAGTTGCCCGGCATGCGCGACGACTCGCCGGAGGGACGAATCCCGACGTCGTCGACCACGACGCCGTCGTAGGTCAGCTTCGCGTGGCGCAGGTCGTCGCCGCGCGTGTCATCGATGATCGACTGCCAATCGTCCGCCGACATCGTGAGCTCTGCCTGGTGCAGCTGTGTGTCGTCGTGAATGGGAACCGCCGGCTGTGGTCGCACCGACAGGCCGTCGCCGGCGTCGGCGTCGGGATTGCCCGGTCCACGAGTGATGGGGTTACGAGACGCCTCGCCGCCGCCGCACGCCCCGACCAACGACAGGATGACCAGACCCACGCCCAACTTCCGCATCCCGACCTCCGCGCGAGTCGACGAGATTGCAAGCGAAGTGCCGCTGCATTTTGGCCGGGGCGCGCGCGCGCCGTTACCGACGGAGACCTGCGCCTCGCGTGGCGTGCCCCCCGGCGGTGACGGGATCGGGACTAACGCTGACTGACACCCGGAAGTCGGCATCTCCATGTTCTGCCTGCGGTGGCAGGGGAGAACGAAGCGGCACGAAGCTCGAGTCGGCGCTCGACGGCGTCGAGCCGCGCAGTGGGCCGGAGGGTCGCCGGCATCGTCGCCGCGCTGTTGCTGCTGCTGGGGACCGCGTTCGGTGGGCGGGCTCTGCGGACGTCCGAGCCGCCTCGACTTCTTCCCGTGCCCCTCATCTCCCAGGCCCGTCCGTGGAGCTGTGGCGCCGCGTCGCTGATGGCCGCCCTCGTCTACTTCAGCGTCTTCGATGAGGCTGAGTCAGTGCTCGACGCCGACCTCCACGTCAATCCGGACGAGGGCACGAGCGTCGAGAGCATCGTCAGCGAAGCTCGTCGGTTCGGCTTGAAGGCCGCGGCGCGCACCGAGCTGACGCTGGACGACGTCGGCCGCGAGCTCTCCCGAGGCGCGGTGGTGATCGCGGCCATCCAGGCCTGGCCGACAGGCAAGATCGCCGACTGGCGGACGGATTGGGAGGACGGGCATTACGTCGTGGTCGTCGGGTTGTCGAGTGACCGCATCTACTTGATGGATCCCTCCGTTCGCACTGGCTACGCGTACCTGGACCGGAACGACTTCCTGACCCGTTGGCACGACTACGACGTCGACGGCTCTCGCCGGATCGTCTGGAACAGGCTGGGGATCGTCATCCAGGGCGACAGGCCGATCCGCCGCTACCCCGCCGATCCCACACCGATCCAGTGACGCCTTCGACGCGATTCCGCGAACCCCATTCGGGCGCGGGCGGCTCTCACCGGGATGAAGTTTGTCGTGGAATCAATCGGGAAGGTCGGCAGTCGCGTGAGCGTCGGGGGACATGAGCTCGTCTTCGATCAGCCGAAGACGGTGCCGGGCGGCGACGATCGGGGGCCGTCGCCGCTGGATGTGATGGCCGTGTCCGTGGCGGCCTGCGCGCACTACTTTGCGGCGGCTTATCTTCACGGTCGCGGTCTGTCGCCCGAGGGGTTGGCGGTCGAGGTCGTCTCCGAAAAAGAGCGGATTCCGGTCTCGCGCATCGGCCGGCTCGCGATCACTGTGCAGGTGCCGAAGGACCTGGACGGTCGCCACCTGGCTGGCATCGAACGCGCGATCAAGAGCTGTCCCGCGTACGGAACGCTGCTGCACCCGCCGTCGGTCGACGTTTCCGTGATGTGCGGCGGCCCCGAAGAGGTAGAACCCTTTGGCGAGCGCGTGGCTCCCACGGACATGGAGGCGAAATGGCGACCGTTCAGGTGACCGAACAGAACTTCGACGCGACCGTGGAGCAGGGGATCGTGGTCCTCGACTTCTGGGCAAACTGGTGCGGTCCTTGCCGCGCGTTCGCGCCCGTGTTCGAGGCGGCGGCGCAGCGGCATCCGGACGTGGTCTTCGGCAAGGTGGACACCGAGGCGGAGCGGGGGCTCGCCGCGACCTTCGACATCCGGTCCATCCCGAGCCTGATGGTCATCCGCGACGGTGTTTTGCTCGCGACGCTTCCCGGCGCGCGGCCGGCAGCGTCGCTCGATGCGATCATCGGCAAGGTCCGCGACCTCGATATGGAGGATGTCCGGCGAGAGCTCGATGCCCACACGGCGGATGCGTGGGTCGCGAAGACGGGGGCGGCCTGATGTGCCGTCGGGTCGACTGCCCGAAGTGCGGGCGCCCGACGTTCGCCGGGTGCGGCATGCACGTCGAGCAAGTCCTGGGAAACGTGCCGCCGGATCAGCGCTGCCGCTGCCGCGAAGAGAAGGCGACGGCGCCCGCGCCAGGCGGAAGCCCGGCGGGCGGTCTTCGTGCGCGGCTGAAGCGTCTCTTCGGCGACTGACAGCCGGTCAGGCGTCGGCGGGCACACACGTGCGCAGCGCAGCCCGGACGGAGGACTGGACCGGCGCTGGCACCGCCGTTGCCGTGGCCGAATCGCGGCAGAGCGCGAGCGTTTGCTTGAGAGTGTCGCAGGCGCCGCGGCACCGTTCGCACGTCTCGAGGTGCCGTTCCAGTTGCGCGCAGAGATCCGCGCTGATCTCGTCCTCGAGGCAATGCTCGAACATCGCGAGCGCATCCGGACACGTTCCGGGCGCCTTCGGCAGATCGGTGGGGATCTGGAGGAGCGGGGCGATGCGCTCGCGCACGGATATCCGCGCCCGATGCAGCCGGCTCTTCACCGCCTGGGGGGTCACGCCGAGAACGTCCGCGACCTCGGGCGTCGTCAGGCCTTCGACGTCGCGGAGCATGATGGCCTCGCGGTAGATCGGCTCGAGCTCGTCGATCGCCTCCCCGAGCGCGCGCTCGACCTGCTTGCGCGCCAGCACCTCGTCCGCCCGTCGGGCGGGATCGGCGACATCCTTCGCCTCGGTCGTGGCGCCGATCTCCAGCGAGCGCTCGTGCTCGGGCGCGAACTTGCTCCTGCGGTGCAGCTTGATGCAGGCGTTTCGCGCGATGGTGAACAGCCACGTCGAGAGCGACGACTCGCCCCGGAAATCGCGGATGCCGCTGGCCATCGTCAGCAGCGTCTCCTGGAGCACGTCCTTCGCGTCGTCGGGGTTGCCGCACATCCTCATCCCGAAGCCATAGACCTGCCTCTGATAGCGCTCGAGTAGCGCTTCCAGCGCCTGGCGATTTCCGGCTCTAGCTTGTGCGAGCAGGATATCGTGGCCCGCAGAGGCGTCGTCCACGATCAAATGCTAACCGGGGACCGCGCAACCTGCGTTACGGCGCAATCCTGAATCCATTCGCCGCCATGTGGCTCTGATGGAGAATGAACCAAATACGCAACCACGGGAGCCTGAGCTGACGGCGACTCGTCGCGTGTTGCTCGTGGAGGACGACGAACGGCTGCGCTCCCGGCTCGCCGCTGTGCTTCGGCGGCGGCCGCACCTTCGCGTCGTCGGCGAAGTCGACGGTGCCGAGGAGGCCCTCGCCCTGCTCCGGCAAGGCCTGGACGTCGACGTCGTCCTCGTCGATCTGCGCCTGCCCGGGATGCCGGGGCAGCAGCTCATCTCGATCGCGAAGGCGACCTGGCCTCGTATCGAGCTGATGGTCCTGACCGGGTTCGCCGACGACGACAGCATCTACGAGGCGCTTCGCGCCGGCGCGACGGGCTACCTCTTGAAGGACGCGGGCCCCGCGGAGATCGCGTCCGCGATTGACGAGGTCTGCGACGGCGGCGCGCCCATGTCGCCGGAGATCGCGCGGCGGGTGCTGGCTGGATTCCACGCGCACCGAGAGGGTCCCGAGCCCGACCTGACGCCGCGAGAGCGGCAGGTCCTCGATCTGCTGACGCGCGGGGCGAGCTACCCGCAGATCGGCCAAGGCCTGGGCATTTCGACGAGCACCGTGCAGAGCCACATCCGATCGATCTACCGGAAGCTGCAGGTGTCGACGAAATCGGAGGCGACGCTGGTCGCGATCCGACGCGGGTACGTGCGCTGATCGCGCGCTGACTCTCGCGACCACATGGTCATGTGATGGTGGCGGACCGCGCGTCTGCCCACAATGCGCGCTGGCGTGACCTGGTCGGCCGCCGCGCGCGTTCGAAGACAGAATGACTCATCCGCCAGGCGAGGTTCCGATCGAGGCAGCCGCCTGCGATCTTCAGGTGAAGGCTCTCGAGCCCTGGCGTGACAGCGTCTCGCGCGGGACGCTCACGGTCTGCGCGGTCGTCGCGCCCCTCCTGGCGGCGCTCGGCCTCTTCGTCGGTCCGACGGAACGCGAGCCGGCGGACATCGCCGTGCTGGCGTCGGCGGGGGTGTTGCTTCCGGGGCTTCGGTGGGGCCTGCGCGGGCCCGCCCGAAGCCGGGCGATCGCCGCGATCCTCGTGATGGTCGCGGCGGCGCTCTATCTCACCGCGCGGGCGGGATTCGCCGCGGGCGCGAACGGCGTTCTGGTCAGCAGCTGTGTCCTCGGGGCCATCATCCTGGGCCGTTCACTCGGCCTCGCGCTGATCGGTGTGGTGGCGCTGGCACACGTGATCGTCGGCGTCCTGGTGGTCGAGGGCGTCTTCCTGCTCGATCCGCGCGAGGTCGACCCGCTCCTTCACCGCACCTGGCTCCGCATGGCGGCCTCGACGGCGCTGCTCGCGATCCTGCTGACGCTGGTCATCGACTTCATCGTTCGCCACGTCGAGGCCAGCGCGCGCGCGACGGCAGCGACGCTGAAGGAGCTGCGCGGCGCGCACGAGGCGCTTCGGGAGAGCGAGGAGCGGTACCGCATCCTCGCCGAGCTCGGTGAGGTGCTGAGCCCGCTGCGGTACGAGAGCTCGCTCGACGACGTCGCGCCCCTGGTGGCGCGCAGTCTGGCCGACCTCGTGATCTTCTACGTCGTGCAAGCGGACGGGGAGTTGCACCGCGTCGCCGCCGCGACCCGCGACCCGGCCCAGGGTTGGGTGGCGGACGCCATCATGACGAGCCTGCGGGAAACCGTGCCGATCGAGCATCCCGCGCGGCGGGTTCTCCGGGAACGACAGCCGGTGATGAGCGAGTTTGCTCCGGAGTCACTCGAAGACGGCGCGACGAGCCCCGAGGATCTGCGCGCCCTGCGCGCGATTCGACTGCGAAGCACGATGGTCGTCCCGCTCAGCATCGGCGACGTCACCCATGGCGCCTTGGGACTGGCCTCCAGCGGGCGCGCGTTCAACGAGACGGATCTTCCCCTCGCGCTGGAGATCGGCCGGCGCTGCGCGCTGTTCATCGAGAGCGCACGCCTCCACCGCGCCGAGAGGTCGGCGACCCGGACACGTGACGAGGTGCTGGCGATCGTGGCCCACGACCTGCGCAACCCGCTGGCGAACATCATGCTCCAGTCGGCCTTGCTCCGCCGTCCGCCTGACAAACCGGAACGGCGCTCGATGGAAGCGGTCGAGGCGCTCGAGGACGGGGCCAGACGGATGAGCCGCATCCTGCAAGATCTGCTCGACGTCACGAGGTTCGAAGCC
>Ga0070683_100002799_pt1 | contig 13948 bp, 7 predicted proteins | sample KBSC713LmetaG_FD_64662 | JGI IMG/M metagenome (GOLD analysis project Ga0070683, IMG submission 64662) | Corn rhizosphere microbial communities from Kellogg Biological Station, Michigan, USA - KBS C7.1-3L metaG | ecosystem: Host-associated > Plants > Roots > Rhizosphere ...
GAGATCGCTCAGCGCGGCCGGCGCGTCGGGACGAAGCTCGGCGATCATCGGTGGCGCTTCGCCCATGTGTGCGCCGAGGACCCTCGCGGGGGTGCGTCCGTGGAACGGCGTCTTTCCGGAGAGCAGCTCGAACGCCATGCAACCGAGCGCGTAGATGTCGACCCGGTGATCGACGTTCGGATCGCCCGCGGCTTGCTCTGGCGCCATGTACGCCGGCGTTCCGATCGACGTGCCGAGCTGCGTCAGCGTCTCTCGTTCCCCGGCGCGCACGCGCGAATCACTCAGCGCTTTCGCGATGCCGAAGTCGGTGACGACTGCCGTCCCGCCCGAGAGCAAGACGTTGTCAGGCTTGATGTCGCGATGGACGATGCCGCGCTCGTGAGCATACTGAAGGGCACGTGCGACGTCGCCGAGGATGCGGACGATATCGGAGATAGAGAGCGGCGGCTGTTTCGAGAGGCGGTGCCGAAGCGACTCGCCTTCGACGAACGGCATCGTGTAGTACGGAAGGCCGTCGGTGTCGCCGGTCGCGAGAACGGGGACGATATTCGCCTGCTGGAGCGACGCCGCGGTTCTGATCTCGCGCTCGAAACGCTCCGCGCTGATTCCGGCGGCAAGTTCCGGCGACAGAACTTTGACGACGACCTTGCGTCCCAGACGCGTTTCGTCGGCCACAAAGACGCGGGACATTCCCCCGCCGCCGAGCTCACGCTCGAGTGTGTAGGCTCCACTCAGCGTCGACTGGAGCTGTAACTGAAGGTCGTCCACGCGCGAAAATGTATGGCCGAGCTTGGGATGAAGCGAGTATACGGTTGCCGGCCGTCCCCGCGACCCACAATTTGAGTCGCCCGGCTCGCGATCATCGCGGTCCGCACAACTCCAAAAACAAGACTCCATGAAGCGGCTCGTCCTCACTCTGGCGACAGTCGTCGCATTCGTCCCACTCGGCGCGCAGCAACCGACTCGCACGGTCACGACAGCCGATTATGACAGGGCGGTGCGGATGCTCGCCCCCGCGGTCGGCGGCCTCGTTACCGGCGGCAACGTCACCGCGACCTGGCTATCCGACGGCCGCATGTGGTATCGGACGGGCGCCGGCAACGCCGAGTTCATCCTCGTCGATCCAGGGAAGAAGTCGCGGGTCGTGTGCGATGCGGCGCGATCGAATTGTCCGGGTGTTCCGTCGACGGCGGACGCCGACGCGTCCGGACGCGGCGGACGCGGCGGGGGTCGAGGCGGGCGAGGCGGTGGTGGTGGACGCGGCGGCGCGGCCGGCAATGCCGTGATGTCTCCGGATGGGACGAAGGCCGCGTTCATTCGCGACTGGAATCTCTGGGTTCGCGACGTCGCGAGCGGTCAGGAGCGCCAGCTCACGAAGGACGGCGAAAAGGATTTTGGCTACGCGACGGACAACGCCGGCTGGGCGAGCAGCGATCGCGCGATTCTTCTCTGGTCGCCGGACTCGAAAAAGATCGCGACGCAGCAGCAGGACGAGCGCAAAGTCGGCGACATGTTTTTGGTGGAGACAAAGGTCGGGCACCCGACGCTCAAGGCGTGGAAATATCCGCTGCCCGGCGACTCGGTCGTGGCAATGCTGCATCGCGTCATCATCGACGTCGCATCTGGGAGCGTCGTTCGCCTTCAGCTCGCGCCCGAGTACCATCGCGCGACGACCGGCGACAACATCTCGATGAACGATTACAACTGGAGCCCGGACGGCTCGAAGTTGGCGCTCGTATCGACCGGCCGCGATCACAAGAACGCGATTTTGCGCGTCGCCGACGCGGCGACTGGCGCAGTGCGCACGGTCTTCGAAGAAAAAGTCGAGACGCAGTACGAGTCGCGTACGGGCTGGCGCGTGCTGTGGCCAACGAACGAAGTCATCTGGTACTCGCAGCGCGACGACTGGGGCCAGCTCTACCTCTACGACCTCAACACGGGACAGCTCAAGCGAAAGATCACGAGCGGCGCGGGTCCGGTGACGCAGATCGCGCGCGTCGATGAGAAAACTCGTACGATCTGGTATGCGGCGAACGGGCGCGAGGCGGGGCAGGATCCGTACTTCTCGCACTTCTACCGCATTGGCCTCGACGGCGGCGCACAGGTCGCGTTGACGCCCGACGACGGCACGCACGAGATGCAGCTGTCGCCGGACGGCAAGTATCTGGTCGACACCTACTCGAAGCCCGACGTCGCGCCCGTGGTGACGCTGCGCGACGCTGACGGCAAGCTCGTGATGCCACTCGAGAAGGCGGACATTTCGCGGCTCGTCGCCTCGGGTTGGAAGCCGCCGATCCCGATCAAGGTGAAGGCCGCGGACGGCCAGACGGATCTCTATGGGATGATGTTCGTGCCGACGAACCTCGACCCCAACAAGAAGTATCCGATCATCAACAACGCGTATCCGGGCCCGCAGAGCGGCAGCGTCGGTGCGCGATCGTTCACGGCGGCGCGCGGCGACAAGCAGGCGCTCGCTGAACTGGGATTTGTAGTCGTCTCAATAGACGGACGCGGCACCCCAGGCCGTTCGAAGTCGTTCCACGACTACTACTATGGCAAGATGGGGCGCGACAACACTGTGCCGGATCAGGTGGCGGCGATGAAGGATCTCGCGAAACGATATCCGTACATCGACATCGACAAGGCCGCGATGTGGGGCCACTCCGGCGGCGGCTTCATCACGGCGGACGCGATGTTCCGCTTCCCCGATTTCTTCAAGGTCGGCATCGCCGAGTCGGGAAATCACGACCAGCGTCAATATGAGGACGATTGGGGTGAACGATATCAGGGGCTGCTCGTTCGCAATGCGGACGGGACCGACAGCTACGACATCGAAGCCAACCAATCGCAGGCGAAGAATCTCAAGGGCCACTTGCTGCTCGCGCACGGCACGATGGACAACAACGTGCCGCCGTACAACACGCTGCTCGTCGCCGACGCTCTCATCAAAGCGAACAAGGATTTCGATTTGCTCATGCTGCCAAATCAGCCGCACGGATATGGCAACATGTCGAACTACATGATGCGGCGGCGGTGGGACTACTTCGTGAGATATCTCCTCGGAGCGGAGCCGCCGAAAGAATACGAGATCAAGAGTGCGACGCCGACGGTACCGTAGCCCGAGTCGAATTCACGGTCGCGGCTTCTCCACCGGCGTCAATCGCGCGAGTCGCTTGCGTGCGTCAGCGACTCGCGGCTGCAAATCCGCGTCGGCGTTCTTCCAAAGCTCGATGAAGGCGCGGTAGTGTTGCACCGCCTTGTCCGTGTTCCCCATCGACTCGTACAACTGTCCGAGACGCTCGTGGACCGCCGGAAGGCGCACTGGGTCCATGTCGGCGTCGATCTTCAACCAATACGGCGTCGAGAGATATCGCTCGAACATCACGACGGCGGAGTCGGATTTTCCCGCGGCGTCGAACGCCCGAGCGAGATTGAACGGAAGACAGGCGCCGCACTCATCGGCGGGCAGCCCGTCGTAGCTGATGTCTCCGCGGCGAAACTCCACCAACGCATCCTGCGGTTTGCGTTCGGCCAGACCGATCTCGCCGAGCGCCGTATGCAGCTCCGCCTCCTGCGCGCGACGGAGCGACGTGTCGGTCATTTCCGTTCGATAGCGCGCGATCATTGCACGTGCCTTCGTCGCATTGCCGCCGCGCGCGAGGACGACGGCCGAAAACAGATACGGTCGATCGACCATCGGCAGATCGTGGAACGGAACCGCGGCAATCACGGCATCGAGACGCGAATCGAGCGCTGGAGATGGTCCGCGCACCATCTCGTCGAGCCAGACCTCATAAAGGGAATCGTCCGGCAATGGTGCGCCGAAGCGACTTGCCGCCATCTCCCTGCGTTTTTGCTCGGCGGCCGCCAGGTGTCCGTCGCGAAGCAACATGGATCGCTGGATGTGCTGGCCGAAGGTATGACGAATCCCCTCGCCTTTGCGGGCCAAACTATCGGCGAGTGATCGGACCAATGAGTCCTCACCTCGCGCGTAGTAGATGTGCGTCCGTTCATATGAGCCGTACCACGGTGAAATCGGCTCGATGCGCGCCGCCATCGCCGCCGCCTCGCCAACCTTGCCTTGATCGAGCAGCATCTCAGTGGCGTTCCCGAAACCCGTCGCGCTTCCCGGGTTCGTTTTCGCGCCCAAGACATTCAGCGACTCGGCGCGCGCGTAGTCGCGACGCGTTCGAAGCATCTCAGCGAGGTTGACCGGAACTGCTCCGCTGTCACCGCGTTGGAGAAGACTCTCGTACGCACTGATCGCTTTCGCCCGATCGCGTCCCGGTCCGAGCGCGTAGAACCGCGCGATCACCCCGTCTCGCTCGATGACTGGAAGCCGATCGCGATAACGATACGCCTGCGTCAACGCGGAGTCGATCGCCGAGCGCGTTCCGCCGTAGTTCGACAATAACGCGCCCAATCCACTCCATGCCGACGCGAAGGTCGAGTCGATCGCGAGTGCCTCGCGGGTGAGCGCGATCGATCGGTTGTCGCCGAGCAAATTCGCTCGCACGCTTTCGCTGTATTTCCGCAGCGCATCGAGTGAGCTCGTGGTTGCCTGAGAGAGCGGCGGCGTCGCGTTGACTGACCTCAATGACTCGCCCGCTTTCGCGCGCAGCGAACGCGAGAGCTTGTCAGCGGCATCGATCAAGCCGCGCGGCCCATCTCCCGATTCGCGGAACGATGCGAGCTCTACTCCAGAATCGGCGCGCACCAGCCGAATCGACACGATGTACCCGCCGGGTACGCCGGTCACGTCGCCGTCGACGATGGCCTTGAAGCCTTCGCGTTGCGCGATCGCACGAGCGATGGAAGAATCGACGCGCGTCGTCGGCGGGATCGTCATGCGCTTGAGCGCACTCACAATCACGCTCCCCGGTACGAGCGTGAAGGCGGACGAACCTGCCAGTCCTGCGCGAACGGCATCACTGACGACGCGGCCGAGCGTCGTATCGACGTTCGTCGTTCTGAAATCCGTGAGAAGAATCTGATCTCGGCGGCTCAATCGTCCTGACGCGGCCAGCGATCCGAACGGACCAACGCCGAGGGCTCGAGTGATCATGAAGGCCGCGACCATCGCGACGAAAACGCCGAACGCGTAGATGCCGCCGCGCGCGGTTCGATACCAACTCACGTGCGGCGCAGCTCTCAGGGCGATCGTCGCGATCGTGCCGCGAGCGGGTTCCGCTCGCGTTCCGCCCGGCGTGAACGTCGGCGTCGCCGTCGTCGCGCGCCGCGTCACTCGCTGCACGTATCCTGTCCAGAGCACGACGGGAAGGCCGAGCGCCATGACGACGAGCGCACCGGGAAAGACCCAATCCGGCAGACCGATTGCGACAGTGGCCCCTTTCGCGGCGATCGCCACGAGGGCGAATGCCGCCACATAGATCGCGAGCGCTTTGCGAAACACACCGGGTCCGCCGAGCAACACCGGTGGCATCGCGGGAAGGTCGCTCGCGCTCGTCATCGTCTCGAGCAGGCGGACGATGTCGCCGGCAGTCTGCGGCCGTGCGTCGGGATCTTTTTCGAGGCACCGCATGACGAGATCGGCGAGCGACCCCGGCGCGTCGGCGCGGAGCTCGACGATGGGTCGCGGTGCCTCCGCGAGGTGCGCGGCGAGCATGCGCTGCGCGGTTCGACCGGCGAACACCGGTTGCCCGGCGAGCAACTCATACACCATCGCACCGAGCGCGTAGATGTCGGCGCGATGATCGATGTTCGAGTCGCCGGCTGCTTGCTCCGGCGCCATGTACGCGGGCGTCCCGATCGACGTGCCGATCTGCGTGAGCGTCGCCGCGCCGGATTGAGTGCGCGCGGCGGTGATCGCTTTGGCAATTCCGAAATCTGTGACGACGGCGGTGCCGCCGGACAGCAGGACGTTGTCGGGCTTGATGTCGCGGTGAACCACGCCGCGTTGATGCGCGTACGCCAGCGCTTTCGACACGTCCTTCATCACGGTGACGACTTCGGTGATCGCGAGAGGGCCGCCGGCGAGATGCGCGCGCAGGGATTCGCCCTCGACGAACGGCATCGTGTAGAACGGCAGCCCGTCGGTGTCACCCGCCGTCAGCACGGGAACGATGTTCGCCTGCTGCAGCGCGGCGACGATGCGGATTTCGCGCTCGAAGCGCTCGGCGCTCAATCCCTCAGCGAGCTCCGGCGACAGCACTTTGACGACGACCTTGCGTCCGAGCCGCACTTCGTCCGCGACGAAGACGCGCGACATCCCGCCGCCGCCGAGCTCGCGTTCGAGGGTGTATGCTCCAATCAGCGTCGCTTGGAGCCGCGCTCGTAGGTCGGTCACGCGCGAGAATCTACGATCGCGCGCGGGGCGAGGCGAGATCCTGCTTGGCACGAGCGAGGCGGTGAACGAGTTTCCAGAGGATTCCACCGGAGATCGCCGTATGCGCTCGTTTGCCGCGCCCATCGCGCTCGCGCTCGTTGCGTCGAGTGCGTTCGCTCAGAACCCGAAGCCTGCCGACACCGAAGTGTGGACCCCGGTTCCCCCCGTGATCACGCCGGGAAAGACGAACGCCGATCCGCCGTCCGACGCCGTCGTGCTGTTCGACGGCAAGAATCTCGACGATTGGGTGTCCCTGAAAGACGGATCGCCGGCGAAGTGGGTGGTCGCGAATGGCGTCGTCACCGTCGACAAGAAGTCGGGCGACATCATGACGAAACGCTCATTCACGAACTACCAACTGCACATCGAATGGCGCGTTCCCGAGAACGTCACCGGAACCGATCAGGCGCGGGGCAACAGCGGCGTCTACCTCGCGTGGACGAACGGCGACGGGTACGAGCTCCAGGTGCTCGACTCGTACAACAACAAGACCTACGTCAACGGACAGGCGGGGTCGATCTACAAGCAGTACGCACCGCTCGCGAATGCGATGCGTCCTCCCGGCCAGTGGCAGACGTACGACGTGGTTTGGACGGCGCCGACGTTCAAGCCCGACGGCTCGCTGGCAACGCCGGCCTACGTCACGGCGTTTCACAACGGCGTGCTGGTTCAGAATCACGTCGAACTGAAGGGGGTCACGAAGTACATCGGACAGCCCGTCTACAAGGCACACGGTGCCGCGCCAATTCTCTTGCAGGCGCACGGCGATCCGAGCCCGCCGGTCAGCTTTCGGAACATCTGGGTGCGCGAACTGTCGAAGTAGTTCAGTGATCTAACCTGGGTGGGTTTCCCCTTCGTCGAGCGAGCGATGACCGACTTTCTCCAGGACATTCGATACGCGTTTCGCACCTACAGGCGAACGGCCGGCCTGACGTCGGTGATCGTCGCGTCGCTCGCGATCGGAATTGGCGCGAACACCGCCGTGTTCAGCGTCGTGAACGCGCTTCTGCTCAAACCGCTTCCCTATCCGGAGCCGGATCGACTCGCAGTGCTCTGGCTTCGATCGCCGGGCATCAACATTCCACAGGACTGGCCGTCGCCGGGGCAAGTACGTCGACCTCAAGAACGAGAACCGATCATTCTCGGAGCTCTCGATCTCTCAAGGGAGAAGCGGAACGCTCATCGGCCGCGGCGGCGAAGCGCCGTTTCCCGACCCGCAGCGACTGGAGGTGCTTTTCACGTCGTCGAGCCTGTTTCACATCCTCGGCGCGAAAGCAATGCTCGGCCGGCTCATTCTTCCGGACGAAGACACTCCGGGCAAAGCGCCAGTCGCGGTTTTGAGCAACAGGTTCTGGAAGCGCGTGCTCAACAGCGATCCGAACATCGTCGGCAAGACAATTGTCATCAACGGATTCTCGAGCCCGAAAGATCCGAACAATCAATACGAGGTCGTCGGAGTGCTCGGCCCGGAGTTCGTGCTGAACGGCGAGATCATGCCGACTGTGACGGGCACGCAACAGATGGACGTGTTTCTGCCGCTGCCATTCGGCGCCGACGCAGTGAATCGCCGAGGCGATGAGAACTACAACATCATGGCGCGGCTGAAGCCGGGGGTGTCGATGGCGCAAGCACACGCCGACGTCGCCGCCGTCGCCGGGCGCATTCGCGACAAGGACAAGCGGGACAAAACTTTCACGATCGACGCCGTTCCGCTCGTGGAGTCCGTTGTAGGCAACGTGCGTCTTGCCGTGCTCGTCGTCATGGGTTCGGTGACGCTCGTCTTGCTCATCGCCTGCGCGAACGTCGCGAATCTGTTGCTCACGCGCGCAACCGCGCGGCATAAAGAAGTCGCCGTCCGCGTCGCGCTCGGCGCTCGCTGGCAGCGACTGGTCCGGCAGCTTCTCACGGAGACAGCGCTCCTCGGCGTGATGGGCGGAGCGGCGGGGTTGATCGTCGCTGCACTCGCGCTGCACGCGATTCGCGTGATCAATCCAGGAAACATTCCGCGCCTGGACGCGATCAGTCTGGACGGAAGAGTTCTCGCATTCACCCTCGCGGTGTCGATCGTTACCGGTCTGCTCTTCGGACTCGCGCCGGCGTTGCGCGCCGCGCGCGTCGACATCAACTCGACGCTCAAGGCAGGCGGGAGAAATACGCAAGGCGACGGCGGATTCGGAAGCTCGCGGCGACGGCTGCGCGGTCTACTCGTCGCGGGCGAGGTCGCGATCTCGATCATGCTGCTCGTCGGCGCCGGGCTGCTCATTCGCAGCTTCGTTCGGTTGCAGCAAGTTTCGCCGGGGTTCGATCCCAACGGCGTCATCTCGATGCGCCTCGGCTCGACGGCGCGACAGTTCGAGAATCGCGACGCTGCGCTCGCGTACTACTCGAACTTCGGCGAGCAGCTGTCGAGCGTTCCGGGCGTGAAAGAGCGCGGCGCGGTGTCCGCACTTCCCTTCACGTCGTCGGTTGGATGGGGCGGTATCAGCGTCGAGGGCTGGGTGCCCGAACCAGGACAGGAGTTGCAGGTCGATCAGCGGGGCGCGACGAGCAGATACTTCAGCACGATGGGCATTCCGCTCATCGCAGGACGCGTATTCAACGACGCCGATCTCGCGCAGGATGCCGCTCCAGTCATCATCATCGACAACAAGTTTGCGCGGCGGTTCTGGCCCAAGGGCGACGCGATCGGCAAACATCTCTGGAACGATCCGGCGAAAAAAGCGACGATCGTCGGAGTGGTCGGTACGGTGAAGCAGTACGGCCTCGACGTCGATGGACGAATCGTCGTGTATCGACCGTCAGCGAACGCGGGATATCAGGTCGCGCGAACGACCGGCGATCCTGGCGTCGTCGCTCGAGCGATGGTGAAGAAGATTCACGAGATGGATCCGACGCTCACCGTCTTCGACGTTCAGACGATGGCCGATCGCATGAGCGCGTCGATGGCGCGCCAGCGGTTCGCAACGACGATGCTCGGCGTGTTCGCGGCATTCGCGCTGATTCTCGCGATCGTCGGTGTGTACGGCGTGATGTCGCATCTCGTCGCGCAAGGTTCGCACGACATCGGCGTCCGCATGGCGCTCGGCGCGGACCGCGGTGGAATTCTCTTGATGGTGCTGCGTCAGGGAATGGAAATGGCGATCATCGGTGTCGTTGCCGGGCTGCTCGGCGCCGCGCTGCTGACGCGCGTCATGGCAAGCCTGTTGTTCGGCGTGAGCACGACCGATGTGACGACGTTCGCGATCGTGCCGTTGCTGCTCATCGCAACCGCGACGCTGGCGATCTACATCCCGGCGCTGCGTGCGACGCGCGTCGATCCAACGGTCGCCTTGCGAGAGGAATAGCAACTCGATCACGATCGTTCGCATCCATGAGGATTCTGTAATGCATCGATTCACCATTGGTATGTTCGCCGCCGCCGTAACCGCCTGCATGGCCGGTCCGCAAATCGCATCCGCTCAGCGTCTTTCGGTCGGAGCAGGAGTGGGAATCGCTGCATCGACTGACGGCACGCTATCAGACGGACGCGCGGGTCCCGTCGTGACAGCCCAGGCAACTACAGCCGGCGCCGTCGGCGTGGGGTTGGAAGCCGATGGTTGGTGGCACAGTAGTTCGAACATTCTGATCGGAACCGCGCACGTACAGTTTCATGCCCCGTCGACTCCCCTGCTCTTCACGCTCGGCGCGGGTATTGGCCGCGGCGACCCTGACGGACTTGGCACCATCAATGGCACCGCGGGGCACGTCGGCGCGGCGATCGACATCGGCCGTCAGACTTCGTCAGTCGCGGTGACATTGTTCGCCAACGGCTTCTTGATTTACAACTCGTCTCGCAGCTTGCAGATGGTGAACGCCGGGTTGGCGATCACCCGGCGCTGAATGACGAAGCTCGCTCGAGCTCGCCGACTTCGCTTCTTCGTCGCCGCCGTCGCCGTCGCCATTCTTCCCGCCGCTCGTCGACGCGCGGACGGGACCTTCACGATCCTCCACACCAACGACATTCACGGTGATCTGAGCGAGCTTCTCGTCGACACTGGAGACGCGACGGCGCAGACAGGAGATCGCGGACGGCCCTACCAGGAGTATTCTCGAAAGGGTGTGATTGGCGGCGTCGGCCGTCTTTCGACGGCAATCGATCGCGCGCGCCGTGCGCATCCCGCGGGTAGCGTTTTGCTCGTCGACGCCGGCGACACCTTCGGCGACGGTCTACTCGCGAACCTCACACGCGGCGAAGCGACGATTCGCGCGATGAACGCACTCCGCTACACGTTCATGACGCTCGGCAATCATGACTTCGAGTACGGTACCGCGAGAACGGCAGAGCTGCAGACTCTCGCGCACTTTCCGATGCGTGCGGCGAACGCTATCGACGCAAAGACCGGCGCCGCGTTCCTCGGCGAACCATCGCTGGTCGTGAACGCAAGCGGAATTCGTGTCGGCCTTCTCGCACTCGGCTATCACAACACCGATCAGACCGGGAACAAAGACAACACGCGCGGTCTGTCATTCGTCAGCGGAATCGACGTGGCGAAGAAGTACGTCCCGGCGCTTCGGAGCCGCGCGGATGTCGTCGTCGTCGTGTCGCATCAGGGGACGACGGTCGACAGCGTGCTCGCCGCGTCTGTTCCCGGAATCGACATCATCGTCGGCGGACATTCGCACGACCGCATCACTCCGCCGAGGAGAATTGGCAACACGTGGATGGTACAGGCGTTGTCTGACGCCTCGGCCCTCGGCGAGCTCACCGTCCGCGTCGTCGGAGGACGCGTCGCGTCGGTTTCGGGCGAGGTTCACGAGCTGTATTCCGACGGGTATTCGGTCGACCCGAACATGGTCCGCATGCTCGATAGCATTCGCGCGCCATTCCGCGACACGCTCGGCGCGGTGATCGCGACGGCGGCGGATCGACTCGGACGCCAGTACAAATCGGAGAGTCCCGTCGACGCCCTCGCGGCGGAGATCGTTCGACGTTCGGGAAACGCGGACGTCGCATTTCTGCCCGGGCTCGGTTTCGGCGTGACGATTCAGCCTGGGCCGATCACGCGCGAAATGGTTGCCGGTCTCTTTCCACACCCAACGGCTGTGATTCACGAGAAGCTGTCGGGGCGACAGATCCGCGACATTCTCGAGCAGAGCGCCACGAACTTGCGTCCGACCAACGAGCTCGATCGCGTTGGCGGATTGATTCAGACGTCAGGAATGCGATGGACCGTCGATCTCACCGCGCCCATCGGCAAGCGAATCAGCGGCGTGTTCGTCGGCACGAATCCGATTGACGACGACAAGCTCTACACCGTGATGACGAACGGCGGGCTGTTGCAGGGCACGCATCGTCAGACGACATTTGCGCGCGGCCAAGACATCGTGCGGGACCCGCGTTCCTTCGCGGCGATCCTCGAGGATGGATTGAAGCATCTCGGGACGATTCACGCGCCGGCGATCGGCGCCGTGACTCTCATCAAGTGACTCGCGCCAATCGCGCGCGAACGAATTTCATGGAGCTTGAAAAAGTGAATCTGCGCACGAACAACGACCGGAGCACGTCGCCCCGGCGCGGGTTTCTCGGTCGTCTCGCCGGCGGCGCCGCGGCGATGGCGCTCTTTGGAGTGCCGGAGAAGGCGTTTGCTGAAGAACGCGTTCAGGGCACCGACTGGATGGACGCGCTCACGGCAAAGCATCGCACGGTGTTCGATATGTCCGCCCATGGCAACGGCAAACCGTTGACGCAGGCAAAGAACTACCTCGACGCGTGGCGCGATGCGTTCAAGGTCACCGAGCATGACGTCAATCTCGTCATCGGATGCCACGGTGACGCGATTCCTGTCGTGCTCACCGACGCGCTGTGGTCGCGGTACAAAATCGGCGAGCAATACAACATCACCGACGGCGGCACGAAGGCTCCCGCCGTGCGCAATGTGTTTTCGACGGCAAATGCGACCGCCGGCGGTCTCGTCACCCCAGAGCAATCCGTCGACGGGCTGCAAAAGCGCGGGGTTCGGTTTCTCATCTGCATGAACACGATCGCGGGCGCGACGAAGAAGCTCGTCGCCGCGGGACTCGGCAGCTCCGACGAAATCCACGCGGCGATCATGGGCGGACTTCTCCCGAACGTCATGACGGTTCCGGCGATGGTCGTTGCCATGACTCAGCTCCAGGAGCACGGCCTGAAGTACACGAAGATCGCCTGACCGTTCTACCAGGCCGCCTATATGCTTGGCGGACCCGAGCTTCGTGCATTACATAAAGAACTGGTCACCGAAGAAGATGAGCGATCGTGAGCTCCACGACGCGCTGCTTCTCGGCGGCCGATTTCGTTCAAGAAGAAGCAAACGAGCCCGCCACAAAACGTCCCCCACGGAGTTGCACATGATCGGTCGAAGACAGACGAGTCGGTCCGCGCGAATCGCCGCGCTGGCAGTGATCGTCGTCGCGCTGCCCTCGAGCGCGCAAAACGGAAACGGCGGCTCCCGCAATGCGCCCAGCAGCGCGAACAATCCGGCCGGCGCGTTCAACCCGCAGCAGATTCTGCGGACCGAGACCTATGTGAAGCCGCCGGCGGACGTCGAGCGGATCATCATGGCGCCGAGAACGGACATATCGTTCACGAATCCGAGCCCCGACCGGCACTGGTTCATTCGGATGCCAGGCGCCGACCGCGGCGACATCGACGAATACGGCAAGTCGCACATCTACCTCGGCGGCTTGCAGGTCGATACGAAGGCGAATCGCGCACGATCGCTGACGACGAGCACGAAAACAGGAATCACGCTCGTCGATCCGCGAACGAATGCGACCAGGACGATCGACACACCGAAGGGTGCGAGCATCTCTGCGCCAGTGTGGTCGCCGGACGGGAAGCAGATCGCGTACATCGCAAACTTCGACGCGAGGTCGGACATCTACGTCGCGGATGTCGCGAGCGGAAAGTCGCAGCAGGTGACGAAGACACCGATTCTCGGGACGCTCGTGACGACTGTCGACTGGCTGGCGGACAGCAAGGCAATCATCACCGTGCTCGTGCCCGACAATCGCGGCCCAGCGCCGACGCATGGGAAGAATGGCGTCGAAGACGGTCCGCAGGTTCGAATCACCGATTCGCGCGCGCTTCCGCAGGTGATTCATCCGAGCCTGCTCGAGGATCCGCACGACAAAGCGATGCTCAAGTATTACACGACGGGGCAGATCGCGATCGTCGACGTGAAGTCGAAGAACGTGCAGAAGATCGGCGCGCCGTTGATGGTTCGCTCGATCGACGTCTCTCCAGACGGCGACTATGCGCGTGTGACGCAGATGACAGAGCCGTTCTCATACATCGTGCCGGTGACGAGCTTCGGTTCGATTACCGAGCTGTGGGATCTCGCTCGCAGCGGGAAGATCATCACGACGCTGTCGAAGACGCCGCTCCGTGAAGGGGGACGCGGTGGCGACGGTGACGACGCGCCGGTGGGGCGCGGCGGGCAGTCGAATCCGTCAGATACGGGCAAGCGGAACATTCAGTGGAATCCAGTTGGTCCGGGACTCGTGTATTTGCAGTCGGTGTTTACTGGGGACGGGGGACAGGCGGCGGGCGGAGGCGGGCGGGCGGGACGCGGCGGTGGTCGG
>Ga0070683_100002802_pt1 | contig 13944 bp, 14 predicted proteins | sample KBSC713LmetaG_FD_64662 | JGI IMG/M metagenome (GOLD analysis project Ga0070683, IMG submission 64662) | Corn rhizosphere microbial communities from Kellogg Biological Station, Michigan, USA - KBS C7.1-3L metaG | ecosystem: Host-associated > Plants > Roots > Rhizosphere ...
CTGGCACTCTCGGGCCACAGCTTTCTCGATGGCGTCGGCATCGGCCTGGGATTTCAGGTCAACACGGCGGTGGGCATCGTTGTCGCCATCGCGGTCGTCGCCCATGACTTCTCCGACGGGCTGAATACGGTCACGCTGATGCTGGTCAACCGCAATACCAGCCGCCGCGCCTTTGGTCTCTTGCTGGTGGACGCCGCCGCTCCGGTCCTTGGCGCGCTCTCGACGCTGCTCTTCACGATTCCCGCGGCCTGGCTGCCGATCTACCTGGGCTTCTTCGCGGGCTTCCTGCTCTACATCGGCGCCAGCGACATTCTGCCCGAGGCGCATAGCGAGCGCAGCACGCCGACCACGCTGCTGCTGACGGTCCTTGGCGCGACCTTCGCCTTCCTGGTCACCCGCTTCGTCGGGTAGCGGCTGACGCATTGCTCATAGGTATGAGATACTACTACCCAACAGCAGACTGTCCGCTGCCTGAAAGGGATTGCGCCATGACAGCCGAAGAAATCACCCTCCGAGTAACCCCAGAGGCTGCCGAGGCATTCCGGTGAGCATCGCCAGCGGAACAACTGAAACTCGAAACGCTTGTGAGCCTTCAGTTGCTGGCGATGCTCCAGCCGTCACGCCCACTCGACGAGATCATCGAAGATATCGGTAAGCACGCGCAGGAAGCGGGCCTCACGCCGGAACTCCTTGAGGAGTTGCTCCGTGACGACGCCTGAGTCCATAGACAACATTCCATCGCAGGGGTTACGTGTTGTTTGCGATACAAACGTGCTGGTGAGCGCTGTAATGTTTCCGCAGAGCGTTCCTGGCCGGGCGTTTACCCACGCGCGTCATGCGGGAAAACTATTGACGACTCCTGAACTTGCTAGCGAGTTGCGAGACGTGCTTTTACGCCCCAAGATGTCCCGATATATCACTGGGGACCTGCGAGATGAATTCCTTGCGGCATACCTCGCTATGGCTGAGTTCGTAGTGACAACCGAACAGATCACTGCCTGACGCGATCCCAAAGACAATCATGTCCTGGAGGCGGCGATAGATGGGCATGCGACGTGTATAGTAAGTGGGGATAAAGACCTGCTCGTGCTGAACCCATTTCGAGACATTCCAATTCTCAGTCCAAGCGAGTTTCTTGGCCTCTATCTCCCATCGTAAGGACGTAGCCTTCGCCTTCTTCCTGGTTATACGCTTCGTATAGCGAGCGTCATGAACGGCTCAGGGGAGCAGGCCAAGGTATTGCGCCAGGAAGAAGCCGAACGCCAGCAGGCCCGCGCCCAGGCAGTAGTATGCGAACGGGTCCAGCGATTTCGTCTCGAAGTAGCGCATGAGGAAGCGCACCGAGAGATATGCCGCGACGCCCGCGATCACGCCGCCGATGAGCGCCAGCACCAGTATCTGCGTGCCCGCGCCGAAGAGCTTGGGGATCTCGAGTAGGCCCGCCGCCAGGATGATAGGCGTGGCCAGCAGGAACGAGAAGCGCGCCGCCGACTCATGGCTCAGCCCGATGCTCATTCCGGCGACCATTGTGATGCCGGAACGCGAGATACCGGGGAAGAGCGCCAGCGACTGCGCCAGACCAATCAGCGCCGCCTGCACAAAGCTCATCTCGTGCAGCGATTGATCGAACTCGGCGTCGTCCGCCGCGCGCGTTATATCATCAGGCGACCTATAGGCGCCACCTTGTAGCGCGGTTGCCCCCAGGGTTACGCTACTCTTGTTGATGGATTGCGCGTGGATCAGGCGCTGACGCCGTGTCAGGCGCTCGGCGGCAAGCAGCACCGCGCCATTCATGCAGAGAAACGATGCCGCCAGAATAGGCGCGCCAAAGAGCGCCTCCAATTTTGTCTGGAAAAGCACGCCAACGAGACCGGCGGGCAGCGTTCCGACAATCACGAGGGCCAGCTGGCGCCCATAGCCGTGGGGATCGACATCCGGCGTGAACCGCCCCGCGATCAGCACCTTCACCCCGCCGCGGAGCAGATGCACCCAGTCGCGCCAGAAGAAGGTGAGGAGCGCCAGCGCGGTGCCCAGATGCAGCGTGACGACCAGCGGCAGAAACGTGTCGCTGCGCAAGAGGTCGCCCCAGCCCAACAGACCTGGGATGATGACGGTATGGCCGAGGCTGCTGACGGGGAAAAGCTCGGCGACGCCCTGCAGCAGGGCCAGCAGCACGACACGCACAGGATCCATCAGGGCAATCCTTCAGATAGCAGCGACGACAACAACAATGACAACGACAACTACGACGAGGCTTTGGCGTTGGCGGCGAACCGCGCGCCGACGAGGGCAACGATGGCCAGGGCGAAGAAGACAATTGAGTGTTTGATGTGCTGCGCCTGCGGTGGGTCGGCGAGGACGTGGTTGATACCGGGGATGAGGTAATAGATGCCGAGCGCGACGCAGACCAGAGCAATGATGCCGCCGATGAGATACGCCGTCGAGGGCTTCACAGGTGATCGTCCTTTCTTGACATCGCGGGCATGGGACATGATGCACAGCGCGCCACGCCCACCGCCGATGCTGATGAGCAGCATGTGGAGCCGCGCCAATCGTGCTGCTCGATGCCGCCTCATAGACGATACCGGAGCAAGGTTAAGGATACGTTAAAGCGCCGTGCAGGTTATAGCGCCGTGGCTGCGCTACCGCTACCCCGCCGACACCTTTGGCGCCATGGCCTCGCGCATGAATTGTGTCAGCAGGGCGGTGAAGCGCGCGGGAATCTCGATTGGCCCGGAATGGCCGACCCCATGCCAGACTTCCAGGCTACAGTTGGGAATGCTGGTGAACGCCTCGACAATCGCGGGGAACGGAATGACGGTGTCTTTGTCGCCCCACGTCACCAGCGTTGGCACGCTGATCGCGCCGAGCTGGTCCGCGATACGGACCGCCGCCATGTCGTCCATCATGCCCAGATAGATCGGCCTGTCCCAGCGCACGCCCTCGGCGATGAGCCGCTCCAGATAGGCGCCCGTCGGCGGCGAGGCAAAGGCGCCAAGCACGAGCAGGCGGACGCCTTCAGGGTTGCCCTGCTGCGCGTTCACCCATGCCGTTTCATTGGCGGTGAGCGTCGTGCCGCTCGGCCCCAACGGGTCAACCAGCACCAGCGCCTTCAGCCGGTCCTGGTGCTTGAGCGCGTACAGCATCGAAATGCCGCCGCCAAGGGAGTGCCCCACCAGCGTGAATCGCTCCAGCCCAAGCGCATCCACGAACGCATGCAGGTCATCGGCATGCTGCGCGACAGTATGGCCCGTCTCGATCTGGTCAGACTCGCCGCACGCGCGCAGGTCTACCGCATAGGCGTGATAGTCGCTCTGGGAGACCTGCTCCAGCGTCGGCAGCCACCATGAGTAGGTGCTGATGAATCCGTGCACGAAGACGATAGGCTCAGGGCCGGTCCCCTGCTCATGGTAATGCATGCTGAACTCGGGAAGTTGCACGTGTGGCAAGGGAAGCTCCTTGTTGCGCTCATCGGTTTGTTTAGGAGGGGGCTTTCAACGGTCGCCACATGCATTATGTCACTCTACACTGCTGATGCCACAGCGTTGCCACTCGGAATAGCGGCGATTCGCTCGAGCCAACCGCCGCAACCCACCGGTGTTCTCGTGGCCCAGCGTATAGGGAAGCTGTAAATTGGCCTGCTCGCGGGTCTTGAACTGGCCCTCGATAATATGCAGGTCAGTGCGGCAGAGGCCCGCGCCGCCGACGCGCACGATAACGTCGAATGGCGAGGTGATCTTCGGCTCGTCGACTTCTTCGACGGCTTGGGCGACTGCGCTAGCTCCACGCGCGCGTGCGCGACCAGTTGACCCCGTCCGCGTGCCTTGTGGTGGTCGGCTGCCCAATTTCGTCTCGTCAGGAGACCGTCAGGATTGTCCGCCAATGCTGGCCGCCGTCGGTTGTCATATCGAGCTGTACGGGGTAGGAGAAGCCGACATACGCGGTTCCAGGGTCGGTTGGGTCAGCCTCCACCAGGGTGGGGTGCCCACTCAGCGCCGCTGTCGCCTGCCAGGTTGTTCCGCCATCGGCTGTCCGTTCAACCCCCGTCCCGGTGAGGCCGTAGCCCTGAGCCGGGGCCGCCGTGCTGAAACTGATGCTTGAGAAGCTGGCGGTGGAGCTGACCAGATGGAAGCTCGTCCCCGTTGAATCGGAGACAAACAGCCCCGAATCACTCTGAACGTAGACCTGATTCCCGGCGAAGGAGAGCGCGTAGACGCCGCCCTCGACACCCGAGACCGCTTTCCACGTCGCTCCGTGATCGGCGCTCAGATACAACCCACTCACCGGACTCCAGACAAAGAGATGGCCCGAATGGCCGGGATCATCCGCGATGCCCGAAATATCGCTGATCGGCAGCGCAGGTGACGCCTGCCAGCGCGTCCCCGCGTCGCGGCTTACCATCAGGCCGTTGCTTGCCCGCGAGGGAAGATAGGCGTAGACGTCGTCGGCGGTCGCTGCGCCCGCGCTCATGGTGTAGATGCTGCTCGTCGAGAGCGACTCGAACGAGGCGGCCAGTCGCCAGGTTAGCCCGGCGTCAGCGCTGGTGTAGACGCCGGGGAGCGCGGGTGGCGGTGCGCTGGTACGCAGTGCGGCTAGCGCGTAGATGCGCCGCGGATCTACCGGACTTTGCGCCAGCTTGAAGATCATCAGGCTGTCCATCACCTGGCCATGCCCGCCCGCAACCTCACGCCATGTCTGACCGTGATCCGTGGTGCGATACAGCCCCAGGTGAGTCGCCGCCAGCACAATACCTCCGGCGCCAACTCCCCGGAGCGGCAACACATCATGGAGATGATTGATCGAGCCGCTGGCGGCGCCAGGAGTCGTCGTTGTTGTTCCTTGAGCAGGGGCACACCCGGCCATCCCGGCCAGCAGGACCATGCCGCAGAGGGCAAGGCAGAGGGTGATGGTAAGGCAGTACATCGCGGAACGGCGCTGTGCTCCCGGCGGGCGTTTCGCGCCAAAATGAATCGCCGAGCACATTAATCAGCCTCCTCGCGTTGTTTGGCGTTATCTTGCTCGGCGGCCCGGCGACTGTCTCGGAGATAGCCCCGAACCATGAATGCGAGGAGAACGACTACCGCGAGCGCGAAGGCGCCATAGACCCACGCCGTGATGGTGCTCGACGCATCGCGATTGAGCGCGGGCGGATACGGACCTGTCACGACGGCATTTGGCGCGCCGCCGATGGATATCGTGCCGAGCGTCTGGCGTGTCGTGACATCGATCTCTTCGACGCGTCCGCTGTCCCGTTCGGTGACGAACCCCAGAGCGCTATCAAAGGTGATCGCAACCGCCGAGGGCGCACCGGAGAATGGAAGGGTGCGCAGCGGCTCCGCCGGGGCCACCAGGCTCCCATCGGCTCCCACTCCGGCTGGCCGTAGTATCACGACCTGATCTCTCGTGGGAACTGGCACATAGATCTGTCCCGTGACAGCGTCATAATCCATCGCGCCTGGCGCCCCGCCCAAACCCGAGAACAGCGTGCCGAGAACCCGGTGCGAAGCCAGGCCAATTGCGAGTACCTTTCCCGTGCAGGTCGCCACATACGCGACGCCGCCCGTTTGTGGAATGGTAAGCGCGCACGGCGGCTCAGGTAGCGCAATCGTAGCCGCTACGTGGGGATTCCTGGTATCGCTGACCAGGACTACCGAGAGTGTCTGGCTCGCGCGATTGGCGACATATACCTCACGCGACGATGGATCGCCAGAGTCGCTGATGCCGCTCAGTGGCGAGGCGACCGCGACGCCAACAGGCTCCTGGCCCACCGGTATTGTCGCGCGCACTTGCTGTGTAACGGCGTCGAGCGCGGTGAGCGAATTGCCCTTCGCGTTGGCGACGAACAACGAGTAGAGGCTGCTCGTTGGATCCGCTGCCATTGCCTGTGGCCGGGAGCCGACCGTCATGCTCCCGACCACCTGATGAGCGCTCGTGTCAACGATGGCGACACGATTGGCGCCTGGCTCGGTCACGTATGCGAAACGCCCGTCGGCGCTGAGTACGATACTCTGCGGCTGGCTTCCAAGAGAAACCGACCATGCGACCTTCCGCTGCGCGATGTCCACGACGACGAGGTGGTCGCCCTGGTTTCCGCCGCCGACAACATAGGCGAGGTTGGGAGCGCCGCCATCGGCGAGCGCCGACGGGCTTCCGCCACCCCATCCAGCTGCCAGCACCACCAGCAGCAGCCACACCAGATACATGAGACATGTCGGCAGGCGGCTCTCCATGCCCGTCTGCCCTACATGCCCCTCAGCGTTCACGCTCCGGGCAGGCGGCTGCGGAAAGGGAGAGCCACTGCGCCGCCAAATGTTCCGCATCAATTGCTCCTGCCGCCCGGTATCACCAGTACGGTACCCGGTACATGTACGACCGTGCGCCAAGCTCTAGTATATGGCTTCCCGATGATGCGGCGTCGGCGTCATCCTAAAATGGCCAGCGAAGAGACTCGCCAGGCCACTGCTCTCTCCATTGCTCACTCCATTGCCGCCGCGAACGTCCGCACGTCTCCGGCATGACTGTCAACATGATGGCAAACGGCATGTAGATGGAGAAGACGCTCGCGGGCAGCAAAAATCCCACCCTGGTGAAAAGGTGGGACGTAGATGTATAGGTAAGGTGGATGATGTCCCGGAGGCGACGACCGGATTCGAACCGGTGATGAGGGTTTTGCAGACCGCGTGGCTCGCGCCACGGTGGGGCATCTTGACGTTGCGCAATCCGCCCGCCTTGCCTTCACCCAGGTGTATTCACGTTTTACTCGTGACCTTTGTCCGCAACACCCCACACCTCTGTCCGCCAGGGTAGCTGCGCATCAAAGGTCCAACGGGCACATTGTAGCACCTCCTACGGTCGGAAACACGTCCTGCAACCATCGCAGGCTCTCCTGCCCCTGTCCGGGCGGCGGGCAGGCAAGGCATCACCTGACGACAATGTCATCAAACAAACGTTGAGCGGCGTATGTTTCCGCCTCACGTCGGCTCTGCCTCTTGCCTCGTGTGACCTTGGAGCACGGTCGTGAGATGCAGACCGCCAACACGCCAGCCGCGCTACGATAGCCCTCCCTGTCTCTCTGCTTCCTTTGCCCCATGCCCCATTGTCATGTGCTGCATAGCTAGCCCCCTGAAATCCTCCTCCAGCCATGTAGCGCGACAAGGGAAGTGGGTGGCAAGAGCGTGCTGGACAACATGGCCTGCGGCGCAGTCGCAGTGCAGTGCAACACCATGAGAGCTACGTCCGCGGGCGATATCGGCTTCCGCGTCTCACTAGGGGACAGTTCCCACTACGCCCGCTTCTACTTGCGCAATGACAGACAGTTCGAGCGCAAGCAGAAGAGCGCAAGCAGAAGAGCGCAAGCAGAAGAGCCAAGCGTCGAGTGCATCCTGCCGCCAGTCTGCCCGGTTCAGGATATGGCGGGCAATGTCTGGGAATGGACGAGTCGCCTGTTTCAGCCGTATCCGTACCGCGAAAAAGACGAGCGAGAGAGTCGTGACTCTCCTGAGAGACGAGTGCTGCGTGGTGGTTCCTTCGCGAGCCATCCCGTGTACGCCCGTGTGCCCTGCCGCGGCTACCTCTACAGGGTGACCCAATTCCTCGGCGTCGCCGGTATCCGTTCGGCCTGGGCGGCTGACGGTTAAAACCGCGCCTGAAGGGCCAACGGCCAGGAAACCCGCCTGCAGGGTTCGGGCCAGAGCCACTGTCGTCACCCAGGCATCCCCAGCGTGCGCCACTTCGCCGCCACACCATCGCTACACGGCTTCGGGGCGCCTGCACCCCGGTGGCCTGGGGATGCAACAACGAGGGCACACCGAAAGAGGTGACTCTGCACTGCGTCTATCGGCTCAGGTGTCATACCGTACCGCATGCTATACTACTGCGTCGGGAAAAGAGTAGAGGCGATTGCAGGGCAAAGGTGGGTGCGATGACCATGACAGATACCTTTTGGACGGAGGAGCGTATCCACGAGTTTGAGCGTGCTTTGTACACCCACGAGGCCGCCGACGAGGATGTGTGTTGGATGTGGGAGCGCCTCATCAATACCAGCGCTGTCGACAAAGCCACCTTGCTCGCCACCTGGGACAGCGTCAGCGATGTCTCCATGGTGACGTGGGAAGGAGAGGATACGGAGAAATATTCTCGCTTTCTCGGCTTTCTGCATGACTGGAAGCAACGGCATGGTGGGTAAGCATCGGCCAGACACTTGGGAATGCCGCTCCGCCTCCTCCACCGCGTCGAGCAACTGCTGGGGCGTGAACGACTTAGGGGCGAACGGCGCAGCGAGTTGTTCCCGCAACGCTCGTACGCGACCGCTCGTTGCACGTACCCTCGCCGCTGTCATCACAACAATGGCATGAGACCGTGCGAGTATCTTGTCTCCAGCCACCGCCTCCAGATTGAGTTCATCAATCACGATGCCGTCTGGGTGCTTCGCTGGATGCGCCGTGCGCACATGGGCCAGCTGGTAGAAGGCGCTCGTCTGCTGATGGAACTGACGCGTGTAGGCGCAGGGCGTAGCGTGCTGCTGGTGGAAGGAGAATGTGGGGAGGTCGCGCTCCAGCAAGGCTTCATGCGTCCGGTAGCCAGTGGGGCAGTTCTCGGCGCGGCACGGCAATGGCGCCTGCAATGGCGCCCGTGATGTCGCCTGCACATGGTGTTCGTAACTACGCCGTGCTGCTTGCGCACCTGCGTAATTGTGCTCATACATTTTCTCCGGCAGTTCAGGGGTCGCGGTGCGGCTTGTTGGAGTGGTTGGTGTGCGCGAACGAGCAAGCCGCTAGGTGTTGCGGAGGTGAGCGCGATGGATGCAGGTATGCCTTCCCCACGGTCTGCTCCGATTCTGGTCGCTTCTGGACATGACGCACTCCGCCATGCGGTACGCAGGCAGCTGGGCGAAGCCGGGTATGAGGTGGTGGCCGTCGACGTGGCAGGGGTCGCCAGTGCCATCGCCTACCTGCATTTTGCGCAGGTGCCCCATCTCGTCCTGCTCGATTTCTGGCTTCCTCCGGGTACCGCCGAACCGTTGCTGCATGTCGCTGAACTCGATGCCACCCTGCAGCGCCATCGCTACATTCTCAGTCTGCGGCCTGACAGGCTGGTGCCAACGTTCTCCGCTGAGGCCAAACGCCTCATCCACACACAGTGCACCGCTATCCTGGAGAATCCGCTGGACGTGGACCAACTCCATGCGGCAATCGAGCAGGACAGCAGCGTCACCGCAGGCCAGGGCGTCGCGTCGCTCCCGCGACTTGGCCAGCAGCATCCCGGCACGTTGAGCGCAGCACTGGCCCAAGTCGTCAGGCGGCTCCATCTCAGTGGTAGGGGGTAATCGCCTGGCTGGCGACGCGGTCAACACGAGACAAACAGCAGTGGGTCACCCTCAGCAAAGAGGGAGCAAAGCTTGGCCTGCCGCTCCCCCACCTGCCACGCACACATGTTCCTGGCCGGGAATGATGGTACCTGCTGTCTGCTGTCTGCTGTCTCAGACCAGCATGTCGACAAAATGAGGGTTTGTGGATAAATCACCGCGCCTGCGGCGCATACACTGGGGGCGTGGCGGGCTGTGTCTTGATTATTTTCGGTTACTGTTTGGTCTTGCGTATCCACATCCGTAGCCTTATCGCATATCGTCGGTATAACGCGACTCAGTATGACGCGTTGCTCGTTACGCGGCGACTAGGAGACCTTCCTCTCGCTCTCCGCTATCTTTGCCATAGCAAGCAGTTTGTCGCTACATTCCCGGTTCCTTCCTGGCGTCGTCCACACGCCTTTCATTCTCGCCACTTCGTCCGTGATACGGCTAGCTAGCTGTTCATCATCTTCACGCGATGATTGAGACGCGCGTGTGTCACCCGGTGGGCTGGTTGAGAGGGCAATGAGAGGCGGATGTGCCCTGGTGTTGGGGGTAGGTAGGGGTGGAGACACAGCATGATGGCGTGACGCTGCGCGTCGTGGGGCAGGTCACGCCAAGCACGAATGGTCGCGCCCGGCATCCGAGCGCATGAGCATATGCGCGTGCGCGAATTAGCGCTCCTGGTCGACTCGAAAGGAGGGTCGCGATGAGGAAGTCTATGACCAAGTCCAACGCATGTGGGAGTATTGGAGGTACAGGAGGTAGTAGGATGCTGGTGCCACTCGCGGTGGCGCTGGCGAGCCTCGGCACCTCCCTGATATGGCACCGCCTGGGCCGGCGCTGGGGCGCAACCGATGCCGAAGTGCATGAACACCTCGCGGGTGACGAGCTGGTCTCCCACCCGGCGGTCGAGACCACGCATGCCATCACCATTGCTGCCCCCGCTGCCCGTGTCTGGCCCTGGCTCCTTCAGATGGGCTACGGGCGCGCCGGGTGGTACACGAACGATTGGTGGTACCGGCTGATTGATACCTATCTCTTCCACGTCAACATGCCACGGGTGGACCGGATTCTCCCGGAGTGGCAGCACCTCGCGCAGGGCGACATCATCCCGGATGGCCCCCCAGGCACCGCCTCCTTCACAGTGGTCCAACTTGAGCCCGAGCGGGCGCTCGTCCTCTATTCCACCACCCATGGCACGGTGTGGTTGCCGCGCGTCCTCCGGGATAATCCGGCCCTTGGTATCCACGGAGAGCTGGGGTGGTCATTTGTCTTACGTGAGCCCGCACCGAGCAGGCCTGGCACGCCAAGCACGGCGGGCACGACACGACTCCTCCTGCGGACCCGCGCGACCGGGGGACCCGCCCTCTATCGCGCGCTCGCTTGGGCGCTCTTGCCTCCCGCCGACTTTCTGGTCGCGCGGATGCTCCTGGAGACCGTCAAACGGAACGTCGAGCGCGAGGTCAAACGGGCTGCCACTGGACATCAAGGTGGACATCGGGGCCGCACGCTGGCAGAAGCCACAGGGAATTGAGGAGGCACGCTCATTGCGGTAAGGTAGCATGGGCGTACTCAATGGGGAAGTCCTAATGAATGGGTAATGGGGCGGGGGCGACTGCGCCATCGTCACGCCATTGGGCAAACCATTGGGGCACACCATCGGGCACGCCACGGAGCAAACGGTCCAGCCGAACTGAATGCCAGAAAGGAGGCTCACCATGGCGGTGTACTGCGAGCGCACTATGAGCGGGCGCGACGTCCGATGACCCGGCGTGGCCAGCGTACCAGCCGCCTCGTGGGGTCCTTCCTGGCAGTCGGCGCAGTCGGCGCAGTCGGCGCAGTCGGCGCAATCGGCATCCTGACAGGGTATGCTCTGTTGCTCCGTCCTTGGCTGCTGCGCTGGGGCAGCACCAGGGCCGAACGGGCATTGCCGGTGCCTGGCGATGATGTCGTGCCCACCCCGACACATGTCACTACCCGCGCTATCACGATAGCGGCGCCGACGGACGCCATCTGGCCCTGGCTGGTACAGATGGGGCAAGACCGTGCCGGCTTCTACACCCATAACTGGGTCGAGCGGCTGCTACGCTCGAGCATCCCAGAGGTGCACGACCTTCATCCTGAGTGGCAGGAGCTCCATGTGGGCGACCTGATGCGTACGAATCGGGAGCTCCAGCCGGGCCATCCGCTGGGGTGGACCGTCGCACGGGTCGAGCCACGACAAGCGCTCGTGCTGCTCAGCCGCACGCTGCCGGTTGGGACCTACGCCTTCAGCCTGCGTCCGCGCGCATCCGGCGGGAGCCGGTTGTTGGTGCGTGACCGTGCGGTGTGGCGCTGGTGGCAAGCACCGTTCCGGCTCTTCCTTTTCGAGCCGCTCCATGCCTACATGCAGACCGGTCAACTGCAGGGTATCAAGCAGCGTGCAGAGCAGCACGTCCAATCTCAAGTCAACGCCAACGCCAAGGTGTAGGCCAGGGCGTAATGAGGACTTTTCAACGGTACACCATCTTGAGGGTCCAGGTCTTGAGGTCCGGGTCTTGGCACTGCACGGCAGGTCATAACAGACAGGAATGAAAGCGCTTCGCGAGCAATTTCTCATTCAGCACCGCATCAGAGCGGTTCTTTTCTGCGTGGTCGCCTACTGATGACTATGGACTTTTCAGTTCGTAATAGAGCCATTGACCTTGGGACTCATACCCCCTACATCTCGCGTAGAGATGCTCTTCCGTTCTATGCTCAACATCGTCACCAATCTTATTTCTGGCCTCGCACGGACAGGGAGAAGCGAGGAGCACTACCAGTCAACAGCGGTGTAAGGCATATGGGTGCATCAACAAGCCCCAAGAGCATCTTGCTACGCTGCTGAGCATCACAGCAGCACATACCCCATGAGCGTCAGTGCGAGCGGCAGCACGAGACGAGCAGCCAACGAGAGGGTGTCGCCTCCTGTGTTTTACCTGCCTACAGTCTATCGCCTGTCATCTCTGTGAACAGGGCCACATGCTTACAGATTTACATACAGGAGGGACAATGTGGCGGTGCCACCGTCGGGTAACCTGTTGTCTGGATGGGCCAGGTGCTCCGGCTCTGCCGGAGCGGTCTGGCAACCCAAGGCTTCCAGCGGTCTGGTGACGCGGGAGCGCGTCCCTATGCTCCTCAAGTCCTGTACGGATGCAATTACGCACCCCGCCACCCACCACACGTTCGTTTCCCGCAACCTATAAGATATTTCTTATTGGTTCCCGGAAACGTCCTCACGAACCTTCATCATGCAGCCGTCGGGAAACACCGCGACCGTTATAATGCTCATGACGGGTTTACTCCACCGCAACATTGGGCAGCGGGAGGACAGGTTTGGGGGTCTGCGCGGCTATCAGGCGAGGGATTCTGTGGGGGCATGCTCCAATCACTCTGGACGCCAGGGCAAGCATCTGCTCGACAACATCGCCTGAGGTACATTTTGACACTATCGCAAGGCTATCGCCTCCTCGACCAATTGTTCCCGAGTGCTTATTAAGAACTCTAATAAGAGTTTGGGAACGGTCGAGGTACATACACGCGGGATGACGGCGTGGTGGAGTCCACTCCAAGAACCTGTGTCTGTAGCTGTTAGCGATACACCTGCATTGGCTGAGTGATAAGCCGTAGCGTTTCAGCGCTTCATCTGAAGCCGAAGGGGGTGGCTACTTAATGGCTCTTCCTCAAGAGTCAGGGTGAGAGCTTGGCATTGACGTCCTGCTGGTTTGTGCCCGTATTTCCAACACCGTTCCTGACCGTGAGGGTGACATGATAGCGCCCAGGCGCTGTGAAGCAATGGAACACATATTCCCCATCATCAGAATTCGTACTCCCAGACGCTGGGTCGCCAAAGTCCCACCGGTAGGTCAATGACGTTCCCGTCGAAGCACTGGCATCGAAGTCTACACATGGCACATTGCTAGACACGCCACGAGCATCAGACTTACTGGCAGTATAACCGCCAGCAAAGTCGGAGAACTTGGCAATGGGGCTTTCAAAGTATTGGCCGTCCAACCACACCAGTGCAACAGACACGGCGAGCAATATAGTCAGGAGGAGCACGATGACACGGAGATGTTGCGTGATGCGGGAACGACCGCGGGTCTGTCCGCTGTGCGTCGAGCCAACTTGCGGTGCGCCTACGGCTCTCAGCACACCAGCGAGAGCAGCAGAGTAATCTCGGGTCGCGTCGTAGCGGTGCAGCGCATCCCATTGCGCTGGGATGCTTCCTGGTGCACAGGCTTCAGCGAGTACCGGGATGACGCCATACATATAGCCCTGGTTCACACGATGGAGTGCGGTGAAGACTTCATCCCGGACATATGGCGAGGCAAGCGCGTTAGGCGTCAGGACGAGCACCATCCACTGGCAGTGCTGGAGGGCCTCATCAACGCGCTGCAGAAAGTTGCCGTGCATGATTCCGGCCTTGTCAACCCACACGTCGGTGCCAGCCTGGTGCAGGTCATCGACCAAACACGTTCTAAGCGGATTGGCAAAAGTTCTGGACAGTGCGGAAGCTGGGGCCGTCGGTCGCGTGGAAGTGCACCTCCAAAGAGGCGAGCAGCGTCTCGGTGGCC
>Ga0070683_100002803_pt1 | contig 13943 bp, 13 predicted proteins | sample KBSC713LmetaG_FD_64662 | JGI IMG/M metagenome (GOLD analysis project Ga0070683, IMG submission 64662) | Corn rhizosphere microbial communities from Kellogg Biological Station, Michigan, USA - KBS C7.1-3L metaG | ecosystem: Host-associated > Plants > Roots > Rhizosphere ...
GTCCTTCTTCAGGTTGGGCGGCAGTTGAAACAGCAGCGCGCCGAGCTTGGGTCCCAGCGACGCCGCTGTCTCGAAGAACTGGCGCACCGGCTCCGCACATTCGCGCAGGCGTCGATCGTGCGTGATGCGTTTTGGCGCCTTCAGCGTCAGCTTGAACTGTTCCGGCGTCGCCTTGTTCCAGCCGTCGAGAATCTTCTCGTTCGGCGCTCGGTAGAACGTGTAGTTGATCTCCACCGTGCGAAACCGCTCGGCGTAGTACGGCAGCATCTTCGCGGCGGCAAACTTCTCCGGATAGAAGCTGCCGCGCCACTCGGGATAGTTGTAGCCGGATGTGCCGATCCAGATAGTCATTCGTCGCCGCTCTGTGCCTCTGTGGCCCGTGATCGTGAAAGTTGTTACAGTCTATGAGATGACGTTGTTATCTCGATCTCTGTGTGTGGTCGCCATCGCACTGAGCGCGTGCAGCCGCACGCCCCCCTCGAAGGAATATCAACTCAAGGGGCAGATCCTCGACGTCAAGCCTGAAACGAAGGAAGTGCTCGTCAAACACGAGGACATTCCCGGCTTCATGCCGGCGATGACCATGCCATATAAGGTGGAGGACGGGCAGCTGCTGTCAGGCAAAGAAGCAGGCGATCTGATCACCGCCACGCTGGTCGTCGGCGAGACCGAGGCGCACCTGTCGAAGATCGACAAGACCGGACACGCGCCGATCGAGAACGCGGCCGGGCCCGAGCTGACCGCCTCGCAAATCCTCAAGCCAGGCGATGCCGTGCCGGAGACGAAGCTGGTTGACGAGAACAACACGGCGCGGCCGTTGACTTCCTACACCGGCCACCGCGTCGCGCTGACCTTCATGTACACGCGCTGTCCCCAGCCGGACTTCTGCCCGCTGATGGATCGCAACTTCGCCGCGCTGCAGAACGAGATCAAGAAGACGCCTGGCCTGGGCGACGTGCGGCTCGTGTCCGTCAGTTTCGATCCTGCCTACGACACGCCAGCGGTGCTGAAAACGCACGCGAAGGACCTGAAGGCGGACCCCGCCGTGTGGCACTTCGTGACCGCGAACCCGGACGACCTCAAAGCCTTCACCGCGAAATTCGGCGTCACGGCGGCACCAAGCGATGAAAGTCCGGCGGTTCTCACCCATAACCTGAGCACCGCCGTCATCGACGCCGGCGGCAAGCTCGTAAAAATCCGCCCGGGCAACATGTGGACGCCGGCCGATCTCATTGCCGATCTCAAAACGGCTTCCGCTCCCGCGCACTGACGCGCGGCGCGCCACCGCGCACGTCCTGAGCGTTGCGAAGACTCCGGCCATCCCACCGGCGCTGTCGTTCACCGCGGCGGAACGACGCATCCTCAACCGCCTGCGGACTCCGCTCGCTGTGCAACGCTGGCTGAATGCGCTGCCGTACAACAACGAACAAGGCGGCGAGACGCTGCGCAGTTTCCGCGGTGTCGTGCAGCACGGAACCGCGCATTGCCTCGAAGCGGCCCTCTCTGCCGCCGTGATCCTTGAACAGCATCGCTATCCGCCGCTCGTGCTCAGCTTCGAATCGATCGATCTTCTCGATCACGTGATCTTCGTCTACCGCGGGCCGCATGGATGGGGATCGGTGGCGCGTTCGCGCGATCCAGGGCTGCATGGACGCAAGCCCGTATTTGCCACGCCGCGCGCGCTCGCGCTCAGCTACTGGGACCCGTACATCGACTTTTTCGGGCGCATCAAAGGCTATGCGGTCGTCGACCTGCGTGTGCTCGGCGCTTACGACTGGCGATTGTCGGAAAAGAACGTCTGGACGGTTGAGAATCTGCTGATCGAATGGCCGCATCGGACGATCGCGCCGGCGCCGGCGCGCGAACGCTACTGGCGCAGACGCTATCGCGAGTTCCGTGCCACCCACGACTACAAGCCGTGGAAGTTCTATTCGCGCCGCGATCGATGGACCGAGCTGCCCCCGGACGTTCGGCGGCGGGGTTAATCTAGTCGAGATCGAAGTCGCGCAACGGCTTCGACACCGGCTCCTCTTTGGCCTGGCGCAGCGCTTCCTCGAAACGCCGGTCGAGCGCATCGCCGCGCGTCTTCTCTGCTTCCACCGACTGCTCGAACAGCGCCTCCCGCCGGCGTGCTTCTTCCGACAGGATGCGCGTCGCTTCGTTGAGCTCCGGCTTATCGCCGCGCTCCGGCTCCTTGTGCGAGATGACACGTCCGAGATTCTTGTCAATGACGAGCGTCGCGCGGCAGCACGGGCACTGCACCTCAATCTCGCTTGCCAGCTTCGGCATAGACGGTATTCTACTGGGAGGTGGTTCGACCCGCGAACCTCCGAACGCGCGAACCTCGACCCACCTATGCCCGACACTCACTGGCGGACCGTCCGCATCGCCACCTATAACATCCATCGCTGCCGTGGCATGGACGGCCGCACCATTCCAACGCGCGTGGCCGACGTCATCCGCTCAATCGAGCCGGACGTCATCGCGCTGCAGGAAGTCATTGGCGCCGGCGGGACTTCATCCGGGCAGGCGGAGGAGCTTGGTGCACTGCTCGGTATGGGCTGGGTGATGGCGCCGACGCGCCATCTGCGCGGCTGCCTCTTCGGCAACGTGGTGCTGAGCCGCCACCCCGTCACCCATCACGCACAGTACGACCTCTCGTGGAAAACATGCGAGCCGCGCTGCTGTCAGCGTGTGGACATCGCGTTCGGCGACGACACGCTGCACCTCTATAACGTCCACCTCGGCACGGCCTTCCTCGAGCGCCGCTACCAGGCCGGACGGCTGAGCGCGATTGTCCACGACCGCCGCATCGCGCCGCCGAAGATCGTGCTCGGTGATTTCAACGAGTGGATGAAGGGGCTGGCGACGGAGATGCTGAGCGAACGCCTGCAGAGCATCGACCTGCGATCGCATCTTCGACGCAGACGAACGTATCCGGGGATCCTGCCGGTGTTACACCTCGATCACATTTATTACGACGGGCGTGTGGAAGTGGTGAAGCTGGAATTGCCGCGAACGCGGCTGTCGCTGATGGCGTCGGATCATCTGCCGCTGGTGGCAGACTTAAAAATCAAGTTCGGGTAGTCGGCTCAGCCTTCTTCCTCGAACTCCTCTTCCTCCATCGGCAGGAAGCGCGTCGGCGGACGCAGCGCTTCGCGGTAGTCGTAGATGGGCAGGTGGCGCACGTGCAACGGCATGATGCAGCCCGGGCTCTTTTCGTCGACCACTACAGCCACAGGGCTTCCCTCGACACCCTCGCGGAACGCGATCCTGCAGCCGCAGGCAAGACGGGCGTGTGTGAATCCCTTCAGCATGTGCGGATCATATCAGAGCAGCGCCTTGATTTCCTGCTCGAACTGCTCCTTCGAGGCGATGCCCGAATGCTTCTTCGCGATCTTGCCGTCACGGTCGATGAAGACGGTGACCGGAATCCCCCACAGCGGTCCGAACGCGTCCTGCACATCGTCGCGTCCGGCGCCGACGAGCACCGGATAGTTCATGTGCATCTGCGACGCGTACGGCTTCAGCTTCTCGATGGGGTCGTCAACCGAGATGCCGAGAATGACAACGTCCATCCCGGCTTCGCCGTATTGTTTGTTCAGTTCGACGAGAGACGGAATCTCCGCGCGGCAGGGACCGCACCACGTCGCCCAGAAATTCATCACGATCGGTTTGCCCTTGAACGACGCGAGCTTCACGTCCACGCCGTTCATGTCCTTGAGCGTGAAATTGAGCGGCGCGGCTTTCCCGGCTACCTTCGCATCGGCAGCTGCGTCTTCCTCGGCCGTGTTTGGTGACCCTGTAAGATTCGACCCCGCCCCCGCGGCCGGCGGCGACGCCGGATTGTCGGCGCCGGGTGCCAGCATCACGATGAGGATGGCGATAGCCACGGCGGCCATCGCGATGAAGACGGCGACCTTGCTTGGCTTCCGCTGCGGTACATCTGTCTCCGCGAGCGCAGTCGGTGTGACGTCTTGATCGGTTGGCTGTTCAGCGTCCATCGTTACCCTCAATCTTAGCGCTACCGCGCCTCTCCGCTTACGTATTCGGCCGCTTTGGCAACAGACTGTTCCGGGACCGGCGTAATCATGACGAAGGTGTTGCCGCCGCGCGACCAGATACGCGTGTGATGGCCAAAGGCATCCAGCTCGGCGGGGGCGCGTGTCTCCCCTTCGAGAACGAATAACGAAATATCGTGACCGTTGGCTTCGTACATCAGATGCGGGATTCTGCCGTCGGCGTACAAGCACGTCCGCGCATTCACCAGGTCTACCCCTGCCGCGCTCGAGGACGACGGCACGTTGACGGCGAGGCCGAAACGCGTCTCGAGCATGCGTTGCGCCTCTGCCGCGTCGATGGTCTTGCCGTCTTCTACGCCCAACAGCCCGAAGCACTTGACGTGATCGGCGGTCAGTTGTGCGGCAAGCAGGGCGTCTGAGTGGCGGGTAACGATGGAAACGAGGGTGCCGAGGATGAGAAGGAGGGCTGCGGCAATAGCGAACCGCACCGACGGTCGCGACCAGATGCGGGTAGCTCCGGCGCGGCGGGTGGCGGCCTGACATCGAGAACGCAGGTCAGGCGGGAGCGGTTCGGCGCCACGCAGCCGGCCGGCACAGGCCCGCAGCAGCTGACGCGCGCCGCATTCCTTGCCGGCAATCGCGCGGCACGGCGGGCACGCGTCGAGATGGCGCTGGACTTCCGCGCGCTGCGCGTCTGGCAGGGCGCCGTCGGCGTATTCGGTCAGCAGGTCACAGATGCGGCGACAGTTCGGTTTCATCGCCGCGCTCCTCCCGCTTCGGCCTTCGCCTCTTCGAGGTCGCGGCGCGACAAGTCGGGGGATACAGGCGCGATCGGGGCCGCCGCGGGCACGGAGAGCTTTTCGAACAGCAGGCGGCGTCCCCGCGAGATGCGCGACATTACCGTTCCTATCGGCACGTTCAACATCTGCGCGATTTCGGCATAGGTAAATTCCTCGACATCGCGCAGCCAGACGGCCTGGCGGAACGCCTCCGGCAATTCGTCGAGCGCCGCCTGCAGGTCCGCATCGAGCGTGCTCCGCATCAGGATCCGCTCCGGTGTGTCCACCGGCTGGCCGGCGCCCGGGCCGGCGGCCGCCAGCTCCACCTGCTCGCTATCCACCTCGACTGCATCGCGGCTTGCGTCGCGCACGCGATTTCTCCACGTGTTGTGGAGAATCGTATACAGCCAGGCACGCAGGTTCGTCCCGCGTGCGAACTGGTCGGCGTGCGCGAATGCCTTCACATACGAATCCTGGACGAGATCCTCCGCATCGGCGCGGTTCCGCGTCAGCCGCATCGCTGTCGCAAACAGCGGCTCGAGAAACTGAAGCGCTTCGGCGGAAAAATCTTCCGCGTTCAACGGGGCTTGAGATGGTCGGCCGAACATCGGCTCGTGGGCCCGGTAGAAGTAACCCGGAACCCGCCTCCTTTATTCCCCTTAAGCGCCGGAGCATCCGGCGCGAAGGCGGATGGCCGCCGTAGCGCGCAGTCACAGCAGCTGTCTCAGTGTACGCCGTTGGCAGGTGACAAACACCGTAACCTGTCGTTCGAGTACGCACGATTCTCTGTTATTTCTGCCCCGACCTCGTCGGTACACGCCTTGCTCGCGTGCGACCATTCGCGTCGCTCTTTGCGATAACATGCCCACTCGTGCTCGTGCCTAGTCATGCGAGGAGAACTCCAATGAGGGCAGCGCTGGCAATCGTAGCCGCCGCCATCGTCTTCGCGCCGCTCGAAGCGGCCGCGCAAACGCCGATGGTTCCCTACTTCGGTAAGAACCAGATTCGGTATACGAACTTCCGGTGGAACATCTACACCACCGACCACTTCGAGATCTACTTCTACCCTGAGGAGGAGCAACATCTCGAGCGCGTTGCCAGCTACGCGGAGAGCGCGTACCAACACGTCAGCTCTGATCTGAAGCACGACCTCGCCTTCAAGGTGCCGCTCATCATTTTCAAGACGAGCAGCGAGTTCCAGCAGGAGAACGTCATCCCCGGCGCCGCCGTCGAAGGTGTCGCGGCATTTGCGGAACCGGAACGTGACCGGATGCTGTTGCCGCTCGACGAGCCGCCCGATCTCCTCTACCGCACGATCACCCACGAACTGACGCACATCTTTCAGTTCGACATCATTCCGACGTCCCTCATTCGCCGCAACCTGCCGCTCTGGCTGAATGAAGGTGGCGCCGACTACGAGGCGGGCTACTGGGATCCGCTCGACATCATGACCGTGCGCGATGCGGCAGTCGCCGACATCGTGCCGAAGATGAGCGAGATGGAGGGCTACGGCGGCTTCAACAACCCGCGCCTCATCTACAACCTCGGTCACGCCTGCTACGAGTTCATGGAATCGCGCTGGGGCAAGGAAGGCGTCCGGCAGTTCCTGTTCGCGCTGCGCAAAGCGGTCATTGGCGGCGGTGATGACGCGTACGAAGAAGCGTTCAAAATCAAGGGCGACGAGTTCGATCAGCAGTTCGACAAGTACCTGAAGGAACGCTTCAAGCCATTTCGCGACAAAGAGCGTCCCGCGGACTACGGCCGCAACCTGGCGCCGAACGCGGAGAAGACGGCCTTCAGCCAGGCGGTCTCGGCAGAACCATCGCCCTCTGGCGATTTGATTGCCGTGGCGAGCGGCAACCGCAAGGACGGAGAACTCGACCTCATCCTCGTGTCCGCGAAGGACGGTGCCGTCATCCGCAACCTGACGAGCGGCTTCGATCAGGACAAAGGCTGGGAGTACATCGCGCCGCCCGGCGGACGCTTCAACCGCGTGCCGTGGATGTCATGGGCACCCAACGGCGATCGCCTCGCCTATTTCGTCCGGCGGGAGAAGACGCGCACGCTGATCATTCAGAACGTCCTGACGCGGAAGGTCGAGGAGAAGATCGCCATCACCACGGTGGACGATCCGGAGTCGCCGGACTTCTCCGCCGACGGGAAGAAGGTCGTCTTCGCTGGCCTGCAGGGCGCCGTTGGCGATCTGTTCGTTCTCGACCTGGAGACGAAACAGATCACCAACATTACGAAGGACAACTTCGCCGATTCAGGTCCCACCTGGTCGCCCGACGGCAAGTCCATCGTTTACCTCGCGCGCGTCAGCGGCAATGAAAAGCTGTTCAGGCTGGACATCGAAACGGGCGCCAAGACGCAGATCACCTTCGGCACGCACGACGACGCGGCCGCGCAGTTCGTCGACAACGACACGTTGGTGTTCTCCTCGACGGCGACCGACCCGAATCAGCCGATCGATCCGGACGTCGCGCGCAACGGCAACATCTTCAATATCTGGACGTTGAACCTGAAGAACGGAGAACTGCGCCAGTACACGGACGCGGTTGCCGGCAACGTATCGCCGATCGTCCTGCATCAGGGCGACAACCGCTCACAGATTGCGTTCGTCAGCTACTACAAGGGCGACTACGAGCTGCACACGCTCGAGCGGCGCGACCCGATCATTACGGCGTCCACGTCCGACTTCGGAGCGCCGGGGCCGATTATCGACTTCCAGGCGCCGCTGACGCACACGCTGATTGCGGCGAACAAGCGCAAGAAGGGAAATTTCGAGAAGCTGTTCCTCGACGGTCGTCCCCCGGTGAACGTGGGCGTCACGAGCGGCGGCGACGTCTTCGGCGGCTCCGCGGTGACGTTCAGCGACGTCTTGGGCGACAAGCAGTTCAACCTCTACGCGCAGTCGATCTCGCAGTACCGCACGCTGTCGTTCTCGTATATCAACCTGTCGCGCCGGTTCAATTACGCGTTCCAGGCCTACTCGCAGACGCTGTTCTTCTACGGGCAGCAGCAGAACGTGTTCTACGATCCGGTCTTCAACGGAGGGCTGAGGCGTTCCGACGCGCAGGCGACGAGCACCATTCAAGGCGGCTCGGTGTTCGGGATCTATCCGTTCAACCGCTACCGCCGCATCGAGTTGAGCGGCGGCTTGCTGCAGTACAAGCAGTCGTTCAACGACCCGAGCCTGCAGCAGTACTCCCAGGACTATCAGCAGCAGGTCTTCGGGCGCAACCTGTTCCAGAACGCGACCTTCATGCCGGTGGGTCTCTCCTTCATCGAAGAGACGACGATCTTCCGCGAGTTCGGGCCGCTGTCGGGCCGAACCATGCGGTTGGCGTACGAGACGTCGCCAGGCTTCGGGGGACTGCAGTCGCGACAGACGCTCGATGGCGACATCCGAAAGTACACCCGCATCGGCAGCACCGGACTGCTCGCCATGCGGCTGCGCGGTTTCCGCAGCTGGGGCGACGTGCCGGACTTCATCTATTTCGGCGGCAACTCCGAGCTGCGCGGCTACGACTACCTGCAGTTCATCGGCTCGCGGACCGCGTTTGCGAACGTGGAGCTGCGCTTCCCGTTCATCGAAGCGATGCTCACGCCGCTCGGCGTGCTTGGCGGCGTGCGCGGCGTCTTCTTCGCCGGCATGGGCGGCGCGTATTTCAGCGGCCAGTCTTCGTCCGCAGGCGCCTGCAATACGAACCTCGGTTCGGTGACGCTGCAGGGCGTGCAGAGCGGGACGTTCGAGACGACACGCGTCGGATCGTTCACGTGGCTCAAACGCGGCGCGTCGATGGAATGCCCGATTACTTACAACGCGACGACCGGCTTGCCTGAGCTCGGCAAGCCCGTTCCCGTCAGCGGGCTGCGGCTCGTCGACTCGCGCGCGTCGTACGGCCTCGGCCTCGAAACGTTCATGCTCGGCTTCCCCGTCCACTTCGACTGGGCCTGGCGCACGCTGCTGAACCGCGACTGGGAGGATGTGCTCTTTGCATCGGAGGGCGGCAGCTCGCAGTTCCGCAAACCGCGCTTCGCGCTCTGGATTGGATACGACTTCTAGTTGGCGATTGGTCGTTGGTAGTTAACGCGGGCTGTTAACTACCAACGACGAACTCAAAACTTCTGCAGCGTCAGCTCACTGCGCTCCATGTCGAGCGCGACCTTGTAGTGGCTGAGGAAATTGTGGCCGACGATGCCGCCCAGCTGGAAGCCGAGGAGCACGCTCGGCGCCCGCAGGTTGAGCACCACCAGCGGCATGTTCTTGTATTCGATCTCGTCGAAGTTCAGGCTCATACCCGGCAGCAGGAACGCGTCACGATCCCAGCCTGACGTGCCGTAGACCTTCAGCGGAATTTTCCGGTATTCGCTGCGGTCAAAATGGCCGGCCGTGGCGGAGCTGATAGAGATGACCTCGCCACCGGTGTCGACGACGAAATACGTCGGACGCGTAGAGTTCAGCATTCCGCGGACCATCGCCAGGCGATGAATGCGCATCGGCAGGTGCAGGGCCGCCTCCTCTGACGCCGGAAGCGTACGGCCGATCGTCAGCATGCGGCGCTGGTAGTCGATGAGCATCGACATGCCGAAGGAAAGCGGCGAGAAGCTTTCGCCTTCGCGTTTCGGAATGCCGCGCAGCGCCGGGTTCTTGATGAGGACGGGCAGGTTCCTGATCTGCAGGTCGCCGAAATCCAGCCGGTTGATGCGCGACAACTGCAGGCCGCGCAGACCGACCTCGCCCACTCCGGCGCTCAAGGTGTAGGTGATGGGGCTGATGCTGGCGCGCTGCGCCGTCTCACGCGAAATGACCGTCTCCTCGGAGCCGGTATCGAGGATGAAGTCCTGATTGCGGCCGCCGTTCACCTTGGCCTGCACCACGATCTTGTCGTCCACCAGCCTGAACGGCATCGTATGCGTCGTCTTCAGATCCTCGTCGTCGATCTCGACGGGGTTCCTGCCTTCAAACGCCTTCAGGAACTTCACCTGCGAGCGCGTCCAGGACGCCTTGTCGCTGCGGTCCTTATTCGGGAGCAGGTTGATGAAATTGTTGTAGGCGTTCGCCGCTTCGTCGAAGCGGTGGAGACGCTGGTAGATTTCGCCGATCTCGGCGTGGATTTCGCCGTCGCGCGGCGCCATGGCCGCGGCCGCCTCCGCTTCGGTCAGCGCTTCCTCGAGCTTGCTGCGCGTGGCGAGCGACCGCGCCAAACCGAAGCGCGCGCGCGAAGATTCCTTGTTGATGACCAGCGCCTGGCGGTAGACCTCCTCGGCCTCGTCAAACAATCCGCTGGCCCACAGCGAATCGGCATAGAGCGACAGCATCTCCGAATCGGACGGTGCGGAGGCGCGCAGCAGCTCTCCCTCTTTCTGCGCCAGGTCGAACTCGGCGATGCGCAGCGCGGTCTTGACCTTGCCGGCGCGGGCGCGCACCTGCAGGTCGCGATCCTCGGTCTGCATCGCCTTGTCGAACGCGTCGAGCGCTTCACGGAAGCGCGTTTCCTCCGACAGCAGATTGCCAAGCTGAAACTGCAGCTCGGCGTCGCCGCCGGTGATGCGATCGTCGGCCCGCAGGACGAGCGTCGCCGCGGCAACGGCGGTGGCGCAAAACACGAAGCGAAGTGACCAGCGCATCATGACGGCGGGACCTCCCTGGGGGGAACCGGTCAGCCTGGTCGGAGGCTGATCTACTTCTGAAAGTGTTGCGAGTTGACTTCGATGAAGTTCTTCCACTTTTCCGGCGTCTCGTCGAGCGCGAAAATCGCCTCCACGGGACACGCCGGAACGCAGGCGCCGCAGTCGATGCACTCGTCCGGATGGATGAACAGCTGAATCGCCGCTTCGAATTCGGGCTCGTCCTTCCGGGGATGGATGCAGTCGACCGGACAGACATCGACACACGCCGTGTCCTTCGTGCCGATGCAGGGTTCGGTGATGATATACGCCATATACAGCGCGCAAGTATAACTCGGAGGGTCTGAGCGTTGAGATCGATAGCGGCTGTCGCGGCGGTGTTGTGGCTGAGCGCCGCAGTGGCCGGCGTCGTGCCACCGGCCGCGGCGAACTGGCAGGATGCACCCGCTTATCTGCGGCTCTTTGCGCCGGCAGGCGCACGCGCCGCGGCGTATCGTGTGTACACCTCCCCGCTGGGGATGGACGCGCTGATTGCCAGCCTCGCGCGCGAGCCATCGCTGCTGCATCCACCTGGTTCGTGGACGCCCGTTGCGATGATTGCGGCGGACGCGTTCGGCCAGACAGGCGGCTACGACCGGTCACGGCTGGCGCGGCTGTACGGGTCGAAGCGTGCAGTTGTGGCGCGCGGTCCACGCGCGACGGCGACACAGCCGACCGAGGCGTGGACGCTGGTTTCCCCCTATCCGTCGGTGGATCTCACCCGTCTCGAATCCGGAACGCTGCTGATTGTGCTGAACCTCGGATTTCCGTAATCCGTCTGTTTCTCGTAGAAATTTACGCAAGTCGTATCAACCCGCGCTGTCGTCCGAAAAGAAATACGTGCGAATTGAACTGCCGCGCTGGCCTGACCTTTGCGCTCTGGCGGGCGTTTATCCGGCGATCCTGTGATGCTCCCAACATCGTCGCTGACGAATCGGATCTTCATCGCCTGCACGCTGCTGGCAATGTTGTCGCTCGGCTTCGCGTTCTATTTCGTGAACGCGCGCGCCACGACCGAGGCGGAAGCGGAGCTGCGACGCGGCCTCAACGAGGCGGGCATTCTCGTCGATCAGAACCGTGTCGCGCTGACGGACACGTTCACGCGTCTGGCGAGACTCGTTGCCGACCTTCCTAAGCTGAAAGCAGCAATCGAGACCGGTGATCCGCCGACGGTGCAGCCGCTCGCCGACGAGTATCGCAACCAGGTCAAAGGCGACGTGCTGCTGCTGACCGGACGTCATGGGGAGTTGCTGGGACAATCGGGCGACGGCGCTGCCGAACTGACGCTTCCCCCGACGCTGAAAGACACGGACTCGCTCGACGAAATCTCGACCTTCATGCCGCATTCGCGCGGCGTCGTGCAGGTGGTGAGCGTGCCCATCGTTCTCGAACGGGATCCGGAGCCAGATGTGCTCGGCCGCCTCTCGGTCGGTTTTTTTCTCGACGACAGATTTGCGCAGCAGATCAAGCGTCTGACGGCGAGTGAGATCGCGTTCGGCGCCGGCGATCGCATTCTCGCCTCGACACTGCCGGCCGATTCACGCCGCGCGCTCGCCAACGTGATCGGCGCGCGCGACATCGCCACGGTGCGGATCGGTGACGAAGATTTCCTGGCACTGGCCCGGCCGCTCGGTCCGCAATCGCCCGGCGCTCCCGTCGTGCTGACGCTGCGCTCGCGCACCGAACGCCTGCGCTTTCTCAACACAATCCGCACCGGCCTGGAGGGCGCGCTGATCTTCACGCTGCTCCTCGCCACGATCGTCAGCTATGCCGTCGCACGCACGGTGACGCGGCCGCTCTCTGTCATCACATCCGCCATGCGCCACGTGGCGGTCACCGGCGATTTGACGCGGAAAGTATCGCTGCAAAGCAGTCCCTGGGACGACGAAGACGCGCGGCTGCTCGCGGCGACCTTTAATACCCTGACGGAATCGGTCGCGCGCTTCCAGGCGGAGGCCGCACAGCGCGAACGCCTGTCGTCGCTCGGTCGCCTCTCCACGGTGATCGCGCACGAAATCCGCAACCCGTTGATGATCATCAAGGCGACGCTGAGCACGCTCCGCCGCAGCGATCTCACGGCAGAAGAGCGCCGCGAGGCGGTTCAGGACATCGCCGACGAAACCACACGGCTCAATCGCATCGTCACCGAGGTGCTCGACTTCGCCAAGCCAATCAAGTTCGAGTTCTCCGAGTCGAGCCTCAACGACATCTGTCTGTCGTCGGCCGCCGCCGCCTGGGCGGGCGACTTCGACGGCCAGGTCGCGCTCGATCTCGACCCGCTGCTGCCGCGCATCGTCACCGACTCGGAGCGTCTTCGCGCGGCGCTCATCAACATCCTCACCAACGCCCGGCACGCCGTGCAGTCGGCGCACGTCGAGGACAGCCGCGGCAGCGTTCTTGTTCAGACGCGCGGCACGGGCGACGGCCGCGTGACCCTCTCCATCAGGGATCGCGGTATCGGCATTTCGTCCGAAGACATGGCGCGCATCTTCGATCCGTACTTCACGACGCGGCGTGCGGGCACCGGATTAGGACTGCCCATCGCCAAGAACATAGTCGAGGGGATGGGCGGGACGATCGCCGTCGCCAGCGAACTCGGCGTCGGTACGGAAATCCGCATCGACCTGCCGATCAAGCCGCCGCTCGTGACGAGCGAGGTCGAGAAAGAGGTGCACGCGTGACCCCCATCCCCGGTTCCATCCTGCTGGCGGACGACGAGGAGAAGATCCTCAAACGGCTCGGCCGTGCGCTGCGCGACGAAGGCCACGAAGTCGTCGAAACGACATCGGCGCGCGGCGCGCAGAAGCAGCTGCTCGAGAAACCGTTCGATCTGCTCGTCGTCGACAACATCATGCCCGGCATGACCGGTCTCGAGCTGATTCGCGAGCTGGCGCAGACGATGCCGCCGTCGGAGCGTCCCCAGGTGCTGATGATGACGGCGCATGCCACGGTTGAGAGCGCCATCGAAGCGATGAAGCTTGGTGCGCTCGACTACCTGCAGAAGCCGTTCGAAGTCGAGGAGCTGCTGGCACTGGTGAACCACGCGCTGGAGCACCAGCGGCTTCGCTCGCAGCGCCAGTACCTGATCAGCGAGCGCAGCGCCGAATTCAATCAGTACGGCATCGTCGGACGCAGCCGCGCCATGCAGGAGGTCATTCAGCGCGCCGAACTGGTCGCACAGACAAAGAGCACCGTGCTGATTACGGGCGAAACCGGTACCGGCAAGGAGATGGTCGCGCGCGCGATTCACCACCGCAGCGCGCAGCGCGACATGCCGCTCATCAAGGTGAACTGTGCGGCGATTCCGGAGACGCTGCTCGAGTCCGAGCTGTTCGGCCACGTGCGCGGCGCGTTCACCGGAGCGACGATGACCAAACGCGGGAAGTTCGCGCTGGCCGACGGCGGCTCCATCTTTCTCGACGAGATCGGAACCATGTCGACGGCGCTGCAGTCCAAGCTGCTGCGGGTG
>Ga0070683_100002806_pt1 | contig 13936 bp, 24 predicted proteins | sample KBSC713LmetaG_FD_64662 | JGI IMG/M metagenome (GOLD analysis project Ga0070683, IMG submission 64662) | Corn rhizosphere microbial communities from Kellogg Biological Station, Michigan, USA - KBS C7.1-3L metaG | ecosystem: Host-associated > Plants > Roots > Rhizosphere ...
TTCAATTCCAACGTTATTTAACGTGGTTAGGAGACTCATTATTGTCTCCTAAGCAAGTGCTCTTATAATGTATTGTACAACCAAATACGCGGGACTATCTGTTGCTACATTAGTCTGAGGCCCAATCGTAATTCCTGTTGTTGTTGAACTTGTTGGCTGATCATTGACCTGCAACGGCGAGACTCCACCGGCCCCACCTTGAGCATCACCGATATTTCTACCCTTAGAATTAGCGTGCGCGTGACCAGGGTCATTAACTGTATGCTTATGTTTTGGTCTACGATCCGCCACGACCAAACCATCGGATTCACCAAGGGTATCTACATCTGTATGAGTACCTTGCCCTACCGTGTGTCGGCCACGAAGATCAGGAAGATTAAATGTCGTAGTACCGTCGCCTGTACCATATGTTGTACTTAGAATGCTAAAAAGCGCACTATAGGTCGTGCGCGAAACTGCGGAACCATCACAAATTAATCACTTTGTGGATGGCGCAGATGAAGCACCAAATGGTGTTATAGTACCAACTGGTATATCAGAAGTAGGACTATAAAGGGGCATTTTAGGTAATCTCTGTGGTTCGTGCCGCTCCATTCGCCGATACCCAAATACCAGTGATTGTGCCTGTATAAATAAAACTAGGCATTTCTCAGGTTACATCAGCGGCAATTTTATAGGTGAAACTTGTAGAAGATGCTGCCGTTCCATATTTTAGATACAGAAGCGATGTTGAATCATTATGCAAGATTGCCCCTTTACGATTTGCATTTGATGCAAATAAGGTTGTACTTGCGGTAGCAGAGGTCACGTTTGCAAGTGTGGCTGTAGTATTCCCCGTAGGCGACACAGCAACGGTTCCTGATACTCTGGTAACATCAACATCAATGCCATTTGTTGCGTCCGCAGGAACAACGGAATTACTTCCATCGACACCAAGCATAACAACTTCCATATGTTCGCCAGAAGCATTTGTCCGCGTGCTAACTTGAGCATCAACACCGGTTTTAATTCCTACACTTGAATCTGCCATTTATTCTTGTTTCCTCAAAGGTGTTGTCGCCATCCTTTGTGCATCTTTGGATACCACAATCCAACTATTGTTTTGTTCACCCAATTCCTGAATGAAATGAACCGCCACACCTTCTGGATAATGTGCTGCCACATCAATAAAGCGCGATTCTTTTTCAAAAGCCTCGCCACCTAACATTTCAGCCTCCATGTGGTATTGCAAAGAATAAAATAATGGCGCGATACTAATCTCATGTAAGGCAAATCTGTCAAAATTCATCCTTGGCATATGAACAGTTCGTCCATCAATATTTAATCTAAGAGAGGTCAAATAAAGATCATTTTCAGCAGCGAATCGAGCAAATCTAACTCAAGGTTTTCTTTGTCCTGAAATTTCCTGCCACTCACCCGATTTTTCAGCAACCGTATCACCGTTGCTAAGCGTTGCTACCCATTTAATTTCAGCGTCAGCCATTAGCCGTGCCCTTTCTTTGTTTAGTTTTTAAGACTCGTCGCTTGTAACTTGGAGTGTAGCGACAACACCCTGATCTAAAGTAACTTCAACTTCAGTAGCAGATTCCGGGACTTCAATGACTTGCTCTAAATCATTAAAAGGAAGTCCGCCAACCTGAACTCGTCTTAGATCATAACCGCTCTCGTTATAATCAACAGCCGCTTCAGTCTTAACATCAAAGTCCGCTGCGTCGAGTAAATCTTGAACTGTATATTTTCCTGCCTTAATTTCTGTCATATTATACACCTTTCTATACGTAAGTTAAAGATACCTTAAACTTACCAGTTTTCGCGCCGGTAGAAGTAGGACTCAGACTTAGTGCCAAGAAAAAGTCGTGTGAAGTTGCCGCTGACTGATCGGCCAAAGAAACCGCTGAACCCAGACCATTTGCTGCCGTCCAGGACGTATTGCTCTGCTGAATTGCCTGTACTGTAACGCCCGACATTCCGGTTGCATCAGTTGTACCGTCGTAAGCGTAGAACTTCCCGGCTGAAGTTGCTACAGAAGCAGCATCAGAGAAGTTGACCTTAAGCGGGCACTGTGCCGTCGTAGGTACACTTCCTGACAAAGCAACGGAGCCACCACCGTTAATATTACAGTTTGAAGATGACACATACATAACGTTGTTAACGTGGTTAGTAGTACACTGATGAGCATCAGATGAGTTACTAATATGTGTCGAAGTTTGATAGGCTCCAACAACAACATTGTCGCCAAAGTTAGCTCCGTTAAACCATACTCTGTCGGTAGCACCAACTGTCAAAGTGCCGGTCGTCAATTGTGCCGTGACTGTTCATGTAGCCATTTATTATTTTCCTCTAGTTAGATCGTTCATTTATTTAATAGGCGCAGCAATCGATTAAATAGGTTTAATCGCCTATAGTTTCATACCCTGCCGCAATATTAGCGGCGGCGGAAGACTTTAGCCTCACGATACCCGGAACGAAGTCAGAAATTTGGAAAGCCTGCTTGCCTGCACCAGTAATGGTAGTCGTCGTGGCGGAAGCTCCACTAACAAGAGTGTACCAATCATTACCAGATTGGCCTTCAGGCCAAATAGCCTCACCAGTCTGAACAGCGTGTGGAGCAACTTCAACAGTAATCGTAGTTGTAGCACTCGTATCTACATAAATGATGATGTGCTCAACGCTTCGCGAAATCTCAACCTCAGCGGAGGTTCCTCCTACGCCTACTGCCGCAGGAACGATTGCGTTTGATGAGTTAATACTTCCTCAAAATGCCGTTGGATTACCGGCTCTTATTCTTGATGCCATTGGTACCTAGTCCCACCCTTTATAGAAGCTTCATATATTCATCTGCGGTCGCGCCCATTTTTAAATAGTATTCCTTAAATCCCTCAAGGTGCGAATCAGAAGGATCGTGCTCCTGTAATAAACGTGTCTCATCGGAGCGTGATAGCTCTCCTCATAACCATCAAGCGGATCATTATGGAGCGGTCAGATTGGATAATCGTGCCGACTTCTGTACATTAAGTTGATTCTGTGCTCTAGGTTGTAAATGATATCCGCAAACCTATTTACGCTAAGAGCCGCGAATAAGTCATTTGCCATTACCGATCCGTTACATATTCGATTTAAAGTAGCTTATTTGTCGGTTACAATCGCAATTTCCCCATCCTCACGGATAAGTCTATCTATCACGTCATAGGGAACCCAAACCTGAGGATAATCCAACCCTCAGCTATTCTTCATCTTAAATGCCTGCTTAGAATCACTCGCACCGTAAATTGCTGTGCAATGTCCGCCTCTAATTGAACCAAGGCTTCCTTTTCCGATCCACCAGTTACCTGCTGAATCCTGAATAGGGTTGTCAAAGTTGCTGTACCAGTTGATACCAATAGTACCCGGTGCTGCATTCTTGATTGACCAGCGTAGCTCATCGACGGAAGTTGCCCATCGGTTAGCCACGATTCCGGCTGCTAGGTCGGGCTTATAAGTTCCAGTCTTCGGGACTACAATACCATCGACAATTGAAATACTCGTAACCCGTTGCATTCCCTCATTACGCACAACTGCATAACCGGCATTAACAGAGGTTCCGTTATCATCACCAGGATTAGTATCTGCCCATTCGTCAATCTTCTTTGCCTCATTCCATACACGAATCGGGTTGTATCGCATGGTTCTAGGAATCGGAGCCTGTGCGATTACATTCTGCCGGGTATTCGCAATTGCCCGTTCCATAGAAATTCCATGCCCTACGCAACTACCCTCGGATGCCTGATCATGGCGTCGATGCCATCAGGGAAGGGAAATAACACGGCTCACCGTAAAATCGGGAATGGCCGCTATTGCTCTATAAGGGTACTTCTCAACGTGTGTTCAATCTGTTGGCGTTCGACGCCCTAGTGGTCTTTCTGTCATATTATGCTGCCTCCACTATTTTCTCGAACGTTTCAAGGGTTTCTGTAGCACGCTCTAACTGACGTTCCCGATAATAGTTCTCAAACTGCTCTTCCAAGAAGATTTTAACGGCTTCTGGCCAACGCATATCAGGCGGCGTAGTTAGTTCTGCTACTGTCTTAGACAGGCATTGTGGGCAATTGATAAAGTGCTCATTTAATGGTCAATGCACTTCACAAGCGCCACAGCGGAATGAGGAATCCCAATAATTCTTCGGTCAATCCTCAGGATCGATTTCAATCTTATTATGGGTTTGCATTTCTGTCCTTTGAGTGTTTAACTATATTTCCGTCACACCTTGGACAACAAAGAACTACCAATTCTCTGCGTTCCGTCTTGAAAGGAAGCTCGACCATATCCTGAATTTCGTAGTCGGAAGAGCCAGTTCTTTCAACCTCAAATTCTCTGTTCTGGGTACACACCGAACACTTTGTCATTTAGAACCTCGGAGGATTTGGATCATTTACTCCGCACCGAGAGCATCGTACCCTGTAGTAATGAATATCTCCCTTAACCTTTGGATTACCGTCAGCCACAATCACCCAATGATGCCGGGTAAAAGGCTTTTCGGTAACGGGATTAATACTGCACGGAGGATAAGAAAACTTATTCATCTTATCCTTTAAGGTACCGAGACTCTTAAAAAGTTAGGGCTTATCCCTCTTGCCAGCATTTGCGGCAACGAGCCTCATAAGAGTCATATCCACCGATCTGAATTGTGCTACCAGTGAAAGGCGCGGGCTTGCCATCGATCAACCTCTGAGTTTTCGTAGCATCGTTTCCGCATATGTGACAAACTGCTGCCAGCTTGTCAACCTTGTCGGCTAATGCCATAAGCTGAGGAACGAAACCGAACGGTTCCCCTCGATAGGTTTGATCCAATCCGCTTGCGATCACGACTTGTGAGCGGGACATAACAGGCAAGATTTCAAGTAAATACGGATCGTCATAGAACTGGACTTCATCTACCCCTATCACGTCGTATCCGAATGTTTTTAGCTTAATATCGTAAACAGAATCGATCATAAAAGCGTCTCTGCTTGACCCCGCATGTGACACGACTTGATCCTCAGAATACCTCTTGTCTATGTTAGGCTTAAGCGCCACCACTTTATATCCACCAATCTCGGCTCTACGTAATCTCCTGAGAAGTTCCTCGGACTTCCCTGAATACATTGGGCCGACGATAATTTCCAATCTACCCATAGTACCTCTTATATTCTTTGTCCTTCTTATCTAGCTCCAACCACATATATCCCAGGACAAGGACTCCTAGAAGAAATCCGGCTGCTGAGAATAAATCGTGATATGCGAGCACGGCGAAAAGGTTGTACGCCGTTACGAGCACCATCCATACCGCAACAACTATGAATATTACTGATCTATTCTTGAATAACTCTCACTTAGCTTTTAACATTTCGTCTTGCCTCGACTTCCTCGGCCCTCTGCTTCTTAAGCTTGGCGCGAACCTTGCCTAGGTTCTGCTCCATTAAATCCTCTAGAGATACATTGAGAATCGTAGCTGCTGCTGCCACATACCAGAGCACGTCGCCTAGCTCATCGATTGCGGCGCTTCTGCGCTCCTTAATATCTCCACCGGTTCGGAGTGCCTTGAATATCTCTTCTGCGAACTCTCCTGCCTCACCGTTTAACTTGCCGGTGATGTACATAAGCTTGGTAAAGTCTTTCTGCTTATCCTTCGCTTCGATGGCATCGAAAGCATCTAGGCTCTCGTCATGCGGAGCATTGAGAAACTTCTCAATTCCCATCGTTGTAAAGGTCTTGTAAGCTTCCTTCTGATATTTATTCGGCGTCAGTGCCACTTATTATCCTTCCTGGTTCGTCGCGTCTTTCAAGTTCAACCTCAAATTCCAGGTTGTTGAAGATGAGAACCGAAATAAAGTTCTCTAGTTTCGTCTGAGGACAACGGTAAGTATCTTTCTCGCCTGAGTAATTGTTCTTTACCCTAACGAGATACGTGGGAATTGTTATCACCATGTTCAATCAATCCTATTCTGTCGGCTACGTTGGAGAAGGGCGGAACCTTCTCCCAAATTGTGTGTTCGATTGGAAAGCCTAATGTAGCAATTGCTGCTGCCAGAACCCATGCTTTCCAACTTAAACGAGTTTTGTGATAACACCGATGAAGAATACCACGCTCGTCTTCGTGATAATGATACTTAATGGGTTGTGAATCGCCTAATTTAGTCATTAGAATAGTGGTGGGACGTGGCCGCAACCTACGCAACCGCTTGAGTATGGCCCCGTATCATACGTATCGCTGTCTTGCCATGGTCGATACCAATGTCCGAAAGGCCACGTCCAAAAGCAACGGATTTCTCTCCATCTTTGCTGTCTGCGCTCTCGGCTCTCCTGCTTCACAATCGCCTTTGCTTCTCGCTTAGTCATTGTCTGCCTTTGCTTAAGGTGCTTGACGCTCATTTAACCTAAAAGCCTCCATGGATATAGGCATTTCCTCAGTAACTAATTCTTCAATTATTTTCGCATATTCTCTTATTTCGAACATTGCTGTGTCTGCATTTCGTAAAGATAAGAAATTCATAATAGCCCGTAAATTTGCGCTTCAATAAAACTCAGTATACATCGCTAATGGAAGAACTAATCTAGCAAGTTCTTTTGCCACACCTTGCTCAATAGCGTAGTTGTATGTGTCAACGCAATCCTTGTAGTGATTTACAAAGATAGCATTAAGCCTGTCGGCCTTAGGGTTTGTCTTTGACCACTCTTCGAAGTAGTAAGCCCCTGGCTTGCCTACCTGAGAGCGCCAGTTCTCGGGAAGATAGAAATCAGGATTCTCAAACTTCTTGTAACGACCGCTAAGCTCGTTATAGCTCCCAATCCTGTGTCTCATCCATTCACGCGCTACAAATAGCGGAGCCTTGATATGGAAGGTGAACACAGAAGACTCGAAAGGGGTACCGTGTCTTTCACGCATGAGGAAATGAATCAATCTATCTGTTCCATCCTCAATTATATCTTCAATAACGCCGAAGCTAACTTTAGCAGAGTTAATAACATTTAAATCTGATGCATCACTAGATTGCAACTTAATAAATCCATGATCCAAAACTGATATCGAAGGGGATTGCACATACTTAATAGCACTAGCTAAAATTTTAGGATTCTCATCAAGAAATCCAATTCCTCGATTACAATCTCCACAAAGCAGTCCTCTTACCTCACCAGTAATGTGATCATGGTCAATGACTAAATCCGTTTCCTCTTTACAAATAGCACACCTTCCAGCAGCCTTTGTGAATAAATCTTCAAACTGCTTTTCCGTTATGTTATATCTAACTTGAGCCATTTGTTTCCTAATACAGGTCTTACAGACAGTTTGATACTTCTTTACATTGGGCTTGTTCTTTCTATGACCATTTTCATAAAATTGTTCTACGGGCTTATTTTCACCACATTTTGAACAAATCAATTTCCCGTCTACGGGTTCAGTTCTTCTTCCTCCATGCCCATGTAAATAACGAACAGGCTTATCCTTAATATGAAATCTTTCATATCTTGTTTTAGAGGCTAAAGGGGTCGTAAGTCCGCATCCACACCAACATTTCCCATACTCAATTCCACCTGAAACTTTATCCCACCATATTTTATGATCTAAAATTCTAATCTCTTCACTCATCTACGATCCAAATCCTAATGTCTGCTTCTGTGTTTCTTCGTTCTTGATCTGCTCGTTCTTGATAGCATATAGATCGGCTAGATTCTGCTCCTTATCAGGTACCGGTAGGCTATGCTTCTCTGCCCACGCCTGGGCCTCCGTCTTCGTGAGCGTCTTGAAGTCGATCTTTGCTCGGCATCGTCCAGGACGGATTACAGCCGCATTGAACGAATCGTAATCCTCATTAGTGGTCACGAGGACGACAATCTTGAGTCCCTGACCGATTAGGCCATCTACCACGTTGAGGAAGCGAGAGAGTCCCTGACCCGTCTCAGCCTTAGCCGTCTTGGTCAAAAGCTCACCGGTATCTTCAAATACTAGAAGCATCCAGCGGTCATCCTCATTCTCATCAGCAGCATCTTCGACTAAGTTTTCGAACTCATCTAGATTCCATTCATTTGGCTCAGCATTCTGGATATATCGATTTACCTCATTCGTCTCTGACGCCTGCATGAGGAACTTCATCATGTAGTCCGCTCCTGAGCCGAAGAAACGATCTGGATCAGTGATGAATTGGATATCACACCAATCCTTCCATCGCTTGCCTAGTGCTCGTAGAGCCGTCGTCTTGCCTGTACCCGGCTCACCTAGCCAGAGGATGAACTGACCACCACTTGTGGGGCGGAAGTCATTATTCATTAACTGCTCTAGGGATTCTCGGGTAGACGCTGAATAGTTTTCCTTGATATCCTCCCAATCCGGCACATAGAGCTTGCGGATAGTCTGCACTGGCCCTTGCGGGGCTAGATACCAGAAGTTAATAGGGATGCGATTCTCGACTGTATCCTTCTCAGCCTTGGGGATCAGGAGACGATATTCGACTAGCATATCCTCCATACCTTCAACGGTGGTTGACGCTACATGGATTGTAACACCACCCTGGGGGAATTGCCAGATATAAGCTGCGGTGAACCCGCTGGCCCAATTGCGGATGAATAGACCGTGCTTGGTTGGGCGCTTATCACCGTCTACATAGGTGTAATCCGCCCTCTTCCAAAGGTCTGTGATTTCATCAGCGTGATAGACGTTTGTTACCGTGTGCTTTAAATCTTTTTCGACAATAATAGCCGCGAACTTTTCTGAAAGGATATTCGGGCCATAAATATCGGATTTGTAATAATGTACTGGTTTCATTAGATCCTAACTGCCGATTCGTGGAATACTCCTGGGCTTAGTATAGCAAATTCTGTTACGTCGCGCAATTCTGATGCGTTTTTCACTCCACCGTAGGAAATTCCTGAACGAATTCCCCAAGCTAATTTCTTCATAGCTTCCTCTACGGTTCCTACATCTTCGACCTTACCCTCCGCACCCTCAGGAGCGTTGTGACCGTTGACGCGCTTGGAAGCCATCCCGAAGTATTCACCAGGATATGGAGCCTCCTTAGTGCCCGCTAAGAGCCTGCCCACCATTACAGTGTCAGCACCAGCGGCTAGAGCTTTGACGATATCACCTGAGGACTTAATTGAGCCATCAGCCATAAGCGTAGGGCGCTCTTCAGCAGGCGTATCCTGTATAGCGGCATAAACCTCCATAATAGCGGATAGCTGAGCTACGCCGAACCCCGTAACCTCTCGGGTGGTGCAGGCCGCGCCAGGGCCGATTCCTACCCTTAATCCATGTACGCCAAAGTTAATAAAATCGGCTGCTGCGTTATAGGTAGCGATAGAACCTACAATAAGACGTAGGTCATCTGGAAAATATAGATTAGACAAGTAATTCTCGACTTCTAGGCTGTGTGCGTGCGCTACGTCTAGAACGAATACACGGCATCCTGACTCATAGAGCTTTTCGATGCGTTCTTTGCCGTCCTGAACACCAAATGCTGCGCCACAAACTCGCTCACGATTTTCAATGTTATTGACCGTGGCCTTCTGGAACTCTTCGGCCTGCTCCGCAATGATTCCCATTCTCGGAAGCACGCTAAAACCACCCGCGTTGTACATCGCCTCTGCCATCGCCGCATTAACAACACTTGTCATCGGAGAAGCAACGATAGGAACATTTAACTTGATATCCTTAACAAGGGTACCAGAGGTATCCGTGTCTTTACGCGAAGCCACCACGCTCTTGCGTGGAATCAACAATACATCATCGAATGATAAACCAGGATTTGGAACAAACCGATTTTGATGTACGTTCAGGTATTCTAAGAAATCACTCATACTATCTGTCTTCACTAAATTCTCTTTCTACTCGGCAATTTCCGCAAACTTCTCGCTTAGCGACAACATAACGGATACGACCACTATTAACATAACCACAAACACAAGTCCAGTCAGTTCGCGCTTCGCCTGTTCGTGCAAAGTTTCGGGGAAGTACATTCGTACCAAATCCGATAGCACCCCGTCTAAAGCCCGCCTTAACAGATTCACTAGCTCCTGCATGTAAACCCTCTCCATCACGAGCCATCTTCTCGCCAATATCACGACGCAATGACTCTACTTCATCTTCCTTCATATCTGCCATATTTCTCCTAAAATATAATAGTTGTGCCCGAACTGGTCTTGTAACTTAGCACAAAATGACCAGTGATAGGATCGCGAGCAAAATCGGGAATTTTCGGCTCTTCACTCATCATGTAAAACGCTGTTGCAAGCTGAGTTAATTCCCTCGGATGCGCGGCAAAGCCATACCTGATATATTTCTGTAATCTTAGCAGGGAATTCATCGGCTTACATATATTAGTGAATGCAATCGTCTTAGAGGCCAAATCAGAAAGATAATTTTCGTGACACACAAGCTGCTCTCTATCTACCGCGCACATTGCCACTGTCATATCAAAACTATTTAGGATTGAGGCCAAATCAGGGTAAACGTAATTGATAACTTCTACGGGTGTTTTAGTGGTTGTAAGTAGTTTAACCACCGGTTCGCTCGGATCTTCGACAACAAGAGACTCCTTATCTTTATCCTTCGTGAGGTAAACATCAATATCTCGCGGGACTTCACCAAGAACCCACGAGCGACAAGCTCCACCAGCAATTGCTGGATTTACGAGATTATACATAGAGATAGTTTCAGCGAATCGGTCATAACCATCGAAAATCCGCTCAATAGCCTCAGGGAGCTTTTCGCCGCGATAGAAATATAGGTAATTATCTACGTCTGCCACGATCACGCGCCTTTACGGTAGCTGCCTTGCCTAGCGCAAACTGAACACCTTCAACACGAGTGTTTAGGTCGTCATTTCGGTAATTCGCTGCAATGCGTAGCTGCTCCTGAAGCTTCTTAACTATCTCTTCAAGCTCAACAACACGACGATGCAGATTGATTTCCTGTTCTACGGAAGACATAGGCTTTATTATATCAGTCTTTGCTTCACTGGTCAAGTCGTTAGTCCAGGAAGGATCGTATGGTCAGTTGTCTGTTGCCATTTTTGAAAACGATCACGCGAGCCGCGACGCGCGGAAGAGCTAAGGGGTTTCCGTTTCCTCGGGATTGTTTTCTTCCTGAGGATAGCGAGCACGTTCGAAACGAGTCCTGGCAACCTCATCGATCATAGCATCTACTGCGGGGTCACGCACATCAGCGAACGTAATAAAATTATTCGCCAACCAAGTACGGAACTCCTTCATCCCAATAACTCCCTGTTGCCAGATACGTTCCATGAACTCGGTAGTTAGACCGTCTCTGGAAACCATCCTGGCATTATACCATTGAGTCTCGGCTTCGTCCATTAGTGGATCGCTACTCATTACTGTCCCGGAATCACGATGCCTGAATTGGTTACAGCGTTGGCCTGCTCCGCTGCCTCAAAGAAGCTCTTCTGCAACATGGTTGTTAGCCACATGTTGAGGACTACCACGAGGGTAGATGCTGCCTCTAAAGTGATGCGTGCGGAAGTCTTAGTGCCATCGCTACCGAAGGTGATAACCTCTAGACCACCAAGGGCGTGAGGCTGTACGTACACCTTGTTACGTGTCATGCTCTCGTTCATCTGATCGCGAGTCTCTGCGCCGGATGCAAAGCCATCGCGGACAGCCTGAGGAATCTCAACGCTGTCGTCTAGCTCGGCACCATTGAATGCCAAGTCCCGACCCTCAGTGAATAGGTCAAGGTATTCCTTATCCTGGTTCTGTACTGCCGTTCGAAAACGCTCAGTGCGTTCGTCTACTGTCTGTGTATCTGTCATTGTTCTCCTAGTATGTTAGTGCTCCATCGCGTGAAACCATCTTCTGTTGCACGCGAGGGATTAGTTCGTTGTTTAGTACATCACCTAGCTCTAGCCAGTTGTTGACCATCCAGATATGCTCCACTTCACCAGTCAAATTAATGTTGTGAGCATGAGTTAGGCTGACTACGTATGCGTTAAGCTCCGCGCGTGCCATCAGCATCGTGCGTACACGATCATCGATGACAATCTCAGGCTTGCGCTCGCGCATCCAGTGACGCTTATCCTTAGTAGCCGCCACATGCTGATCTTCAGTGTGAAGGAAACCGTTAGACTCTAGCCAATCACGAAGTGCGCCTGTCTGCTGCTCGTTACGATCTGATACGTAAGCGATTTCGATATTGTCATACGTGTTGACAATATCGGTCAACACCTTAGCGGCGTGAGGATAAGGCTTCTGCTGCGACACGTATTCGTGAGAGTGTGCTTTACGAAAGACCTTCACTAGATCATCGCGGGTGCATTGTGTGCCGTCAACCTTCTGAATCTTCTCGGCCGGAAGCCAATACTTCGCATTACGTGGCCACTTAATACCAGCCTCTACCGCAAGATCATTAAAGAGCTTGTCCGCGTCATATAAAGTTGAATCTACATCTACTTGAATTAACAAGGTACCATTATCCTATTCGTTAAATCGATTAAGTTTGTGCGAAGTTCATAAAGCGAGCGAGTATTATCTACGAACACATCTACATATTTGTCTAGATTCTGCTCGCTTGGATGATCGCTAAATACTGTCCTAGTATCTCGTTCGATCTTCCAAACCTGTCCACCCAAATCCTTGACACGACGTGCTTCATTCGGGAATCGTACATCTGTTACGACAAGAAGCCTGTCTGAATGATCAGTGTCTAAAGGCAACGCCATGTCTACCCAGAAATCTGTTCCGAAAACCTCACGATGTGACTCGGTTCCGTACCGTTGAAGATACTCGCGAATTGTCATTTGATAATCCTGCATCTTTTGATATAGTTCTTCGTAACCTTCAACGGGAAAGGCAAATACTAGTCGCACTTCCTCTTCATTCTTTAGCTCTTCCATAAGCTCTCTATCGATGCCTAGGGAGGCTGCGGCAGAATCCTTTAACTTGTCGGCAAAGGATACACGCTCAGCGTGAGGATATAAATCTTGGATGATTGAGTAAGTAGTATCCTTGCCGCTCCTGAGGCGTCCATTAAGTCCAATAATCATCCTTATCCCTTCTCAATTGTGTAAGCAAGGGCGGCTGCATCCTTGTGTGCCTTGACGACATTCTCGATAGCTTCTTCTAGTTCTCTGCGGAGCTTCTTGTCAAGCTCAGCATCGGTCATACTAAATACTGTGATCTGCATTGCGTTAACCAAGTCCTTTCGCTTCTTCTTCTTGAAGTCGTATTGCTTTTCGTCTTTCTTGTGCTTAATATCTACCCACTTTGTGTGTCCACTCATTTTACCACGTCCTCGTTACGACTTTGCTGAAGTCGGATGGAATATCCATTTCAAAGTTAGGCATTGGCCCAACCCAGATATCTCGGGTGTCATTTGTGTTACCGTAGTGCTTACCGTTGAAGATAAACCCACGTCCTGAAGCAGGGATAAGCTGAATGTTGTAATTCGTGCTGCGAGTAGAGAACGTTCCTACCCAAATCCCTTGCTGCCAGTTAGCCTCACCAGTTACGTAGTCGGGATTAAGCTGACAGAGACAACCAGTTTCGTACCAGTTAATCTCCTTGTAACCAGAGCGTGAAGCCTGCCCTAGTCTGTGAACGTGGCCCATGACTCCGCTAATAAGCGTCTCGTTGAGGCGCTGCTTGGCGGTGTCACCAGCGTTCTTGCGAACAACTGCGCCGTGCTCTACGAGGAACTCTTCATTCAAGCGAAAACCGTTGCGCGGCCAGTGCTTAATATCAAGCTCCTTTAGACCCATGAGCACGTCCGGCTTAAGGCTGTTAAGGCTCTTGAGAGCCGGTGCATTGAAGCCAGGATAGGTAAGAAGTCTTTCCTCATGGTTCCCTAGCGTTTCATGCATTGCTGCATTAGGCATAGCTGAACGGAAGGCGGCACGTAGCGCCTTGCCCTGGTCTAGCTCGTTCTGTAGATTGTCCAATCGCTCAAAGCTCTTGTTGAATCTAGACAGACCGA
>Ga0070683_100002808_pt1 | contig 13932 bp, 11 predicted proteins | sample KBSC713LmetaG_FD_64662 | JGI IMG/M metagenome (GOLD analysis project Ga0070683, IMG submission 64662) | Corn rhizosphere microbial communities from Kellogg Biological Station, Michigan, USA - KBS C7.1-3L metaG | ecosystem: Host-associated > Plants > Roots > Rhizosphere ...
GGTGGAACGGTGGAACGGTGGAACGGTGGAACGGTGGAACGGTGGAACGCGCTGTTAGGCTGGTAGCGTTCCACCGTTCAAGCGAGCGCCAGCGAGCGGCCGTACCACCGTTCCACCGGAGTAAGCGCCAGCGAGCGACCGTTCCACCTGTAAGTGCCCCCTTTACATCACGTTAGTAAACCACTACGATTCACAGCTATCACATAATGCGCACAACGAACGCCGCGCTCGCGGCTTGAGAATCAGAGAACCTCCAGGACATGGCTTTCGAAAAAAGCACGACCGTCCAAAAATATCGGACACACGAGACCGACAGTGGCTCGTCGCGCGTTCAGGTCGCCCTGCTCACCGAGCGGATCAACTATTTGACGGACCACTTCCGCACCCACAAGAAGGACCACCACAGTCGTCGTGGACTCCTCAAGATGGTCGGACGTCGTCGCCGTCTCTTGAACTACCTGAAGCGTACGGATGTCAACGGATACCGGCAGATCGTCCAGGAACTGGGCCTCCGGTACTAAGTCAGCATGAGCATGGCCGCGCGGGCGCAATGGTTGCAGCCCGCGCGTTTTGTTATCCCCCACAGCCTCTCCAGGCAAAAGAAGGCACAGAGCAATGATGCAACGCGTTGAAAAGACGTTTGCAGGGCGGAAGCTCGTCATCGAGACGGGCCGCATGGCCAAGCAGGCCTCGGGTTCCGCACTCGTTCAGTTTGGCGACACCATGGTCCTCGCCGCCGTCACCGTCAGCGACAACCAAAGCCCGCTTCCTTTCTTCCCGCTGCTCGTCGAATACCGCGAGAAGACCTACGCCGCCGGCAAAATCCCCGGCGGATTCATCAAGCGCGAAGGACGCCCGAGCGACAACGAAATTCTCTCCGCGCGCATCATCGACCGCTCCATCCGGCCGCTGTTTCCCGAAGGCTTCAAGAACGAGGTCCAGGTCTTCATCTACGTCATCTCCGCGGATCAAGAGAATGACGCCGACATCCTCGGACTCATCGCTGCGTCGTTCGCACTGAACGCGTCGAAGATTCCGTTCTCCGCGCCCATCGCCGGCGTCCGCGTCGGACGCATTCAGGACAAGTGGGTGTTGAACCCCACGTTCCAGCAGCTCGAGTACAGCGACATGGAGCTCGTCGTCGCCGGCTCGCAGGATTCGATCGTCATGGTCGAAGGCGGCGCGCTCGAGGTGCAGGAAGAAGATGTCGTCGAAGCGCTGACGATCGGACAGAAGGGAATTCGCGAGCTCATCGCGATTCAGAACGAGCTGCTCGAGAAAATGGACAATCGTCCCGCCAAGATGTCGTGGACAAAGGCCGAGATTCCTGAAGACCTGCAGGTGAAGGTCAAGGCCCTCGCCGAAGGCAAGATCACCGAGGCGCTCAACCAGAAGGACAAGCACGGCCGCATCGAAGCAGTCGAGCGCGTCAAGCGCGAAGTCGCCGAAGGATTGCTCGCGGATTTCCCCGACGCTGATAAGGACATTCACACGCTTCTCGGCGACGTCGAGTACAACCAGCTCCGTGCGCAGGTGTTGAGCTCCGGCCATCGCGTCGACGGTCGTAAGCCCAACGAAGTTCGCGCGATCTCCATCGACACAACCGTGCTGCCGCGCGCGCACGGATCCGCGCTGTTCACGCGTGGGCAGACCCAGGCGCTCGTCGCCGCGACGCTTGGCACCGCGAACGACGTCCAGCGTCTCGACTCGATCGACGAAGCGCAAGAAACGACCAAGTCGTTCATGCTGCACTACAATTTCCCGCCATTCTCAACCGGCGAAGTCCGTCCGATGCGCGGCACCTCACGCCGCGAGATCGGCCACGGCAATCTCGCCGAGCGTGCGTTGCAAGGCGTGCTGCCGGCGTTCGAGGAGTTCCCGTACACGATTCGCATCGTCTCGGACGTGCTCGAGTCGAACGGTTCGTCGTCGATGGCTTCTGTCTGCGGCGGCTCGCTCGCGTTGTTCGACGCCGGCGTTCCAATGCGTGGCGCGGTGGCAGGCGTCGCGATGGGATTGATCAAGGAAGGGAAGAAGTACGCGATCCTCACCGACATTCTCGGCACCGAAGACCACCTCGGCGACATGGATTTCAAGGTTGCTGGAACGCGCGCGGGCATCACGTCGATCCAGATGGACATCAAGGTCGAAGGCCTCGATCTGAGCATCATGAAGGAAGCGCTCGCCCAAGCAAAGGATGGTCGTCTTCACATCCTCGGCGAGATGGACAAGGCGCTTGCGCAGCCGCGCGGCGACCTGTCGCCGTTCGCGCCACGCATCGTCACGCTGCAGATCAGCCCCGAGAAGATCGGTGACCTCATTGGTCCCAAGGGCAAGACGATCCGCGGCATCCAGGACGAAACCGGCGCCGAGCTCACGGTGGACGACAGCGGTCTCGTGACGATTGCCGCCGTGGGTGGCGATTCGATGGAGCGTGCGCGCCAAATGGTGCAGGCGCTCACCGCGGAGCCCGTGGTCGGAGAGACGTATGAAGGCACCGTCAAGACGACAACGCCATTCGGCGCGTTCGTCGAGATCATGCCGGGTACGGAAGGCCTCGTACACATCTCCGAGATGCGCCATGAGCGCACCGAGAAGACCGAAGACGTCGTCAAGAAGGGCGATCGGGTGAAGGTCAAGCTGATCGATCGCGATGAGCGTGGACGCCTTCGCCTGTCCATGAAGGCGTTGCTCCCGCGACCGGAAGGCATGCCCGAGCCCGAGAACAACGGCGGTACCGGCGGCGAAGGTGGCGGCGAGCGTCCGCCTCGTCGTGAAGGCGGAGATCGTGGAGATCGCGGCGGGCGTCCGCGTGGCGGGCGCGGTGGAGAACGCTCGCGCCGCGAGTGAGCGACAGAGCAGTGGGAGGAGTCGTAGCCGCTGACGCGGCGTTGCGCCGTACCGTTCTGCCCAATGGACTGACCGTACTCTCGGAGCACATGCCCGGAGTACGGTCGGTTGCGTTTGGCGCCTGGGTACGGGCCGCATCGCTCCACGAATCGCGCGAACGGATGGGCGTGTCGCATCTCCTCGAGCACATGGTCTTCAAGGGGACGGAACGCCGCACTGCGCATGAGATCGCGCTCTCGCTCGAAGCGCTTGGTGGATCGCTCGATGCGTACACATCGCGCGAGCACACTGTGTATCAGGGTCGCGTCCTCGACGAGCACTTGATCGATGCGGCCGATGTCATCGGCGACATCGTGCTGCATCCGACGCTGCGCGAAAGCGATCTGGCGCTCGAGCGCAAAGTGATCCTCGAGGAGATCGGCATGGTCGAGGACACACCGGACGATCTCGTATTCGAGCTGCACAACGAGATCCTCTGGGGCGACCATCCGTACGGCTACTCGATTCTTGGCACGCGGGAGACGGTGAACGCGCTGGGCGTCCGGGAGCTCGAGGAGCTGCACCGGCGCGCGTACCATCCGGCGCATCTCGTCGTGGCCGCGTCCGGGAACGTCGAGCACGATCGGCTGCTCGAGGTATTGGAGAGCACCGGCTGGATCGAGGCCGCCGCTGGTGACCCAACGCCGCTCGTCTCGCAGCCGCCCCGCATTGCGCCTGCGCGCTCGCGTCACGTATCGCGTGAAGGCGCTCAAACCCACATCGTCGCCGGGACTCGCGCCGTGGCGCACGGCAATCCGCAGCGATTTCCGCTCTTGCTCCTCAGCATGCTGCTCGGCGGCGGAATGAGCTCGCGCCTCTTCCAGCGGGTGCGCGAGGAGCTTGGGCTGGCCTACTCGGTCTACACGTATCAGTCGTTCCATGCCGACAGTGGCATGCACGGCGTTTACGTCGCCACGGCGCCCGAATCGGCAAGCGCTGCACTGAATGCGATCCGAGAAGAGCTGCGTACTGTGGCGCGAGAGGGGCTCCCAGCAGAAGAGATCGCGATGGGCCGCCAGCAGCTCAAAGGCCAGGTTACGTTATCGCTCGAAAGTGTGTCCTCACGTATGTATCGCGCTGCGTCAGTGGAGCTCTACGGTGAGCCGTATCGAACGCTCGACGAGCTCCTCGCGCTGATCGATGCGATCTCCGTGGAAGACGTCGCTCGAGTTGCGAGCGAATTCTTCGATCCCGACCAGATGAGCGTCGTGAGCCTGGGTCCGAAAGGCGCGCAGTAGTTCGGCTCCCGTTACCTTCCAAGCGCCACGCAGTCACGTCTCCACAATCAGCCATTCGCTACTACGATGAAGATCGGCGTTCCCAAAGAGATCAAGACGAACGAGAATCGCATCGCGCTCGTCCCGGCTGGCGCTGAGTCGCTGGTCGGCGCGGGACATTCAGTATTGATCGAGACCGGAGCTGGCTTGGGCAGCGGCTTTCCGGACGAAGCATATACGGCAGTTGGCGCCAAGATCGCGCCCGACGCCGCGACGACATGGCGCGAGAGCGACATGATCATGAAGGTCAAGGAACCGATCGAGCGCGAGTGGCCGAACATGCGCCGTGGTCAACTGATCTTCACGTATTTTCACTTTGCCGCCGATGAAAAGCTCACGCGCGCACATCTGGCCAGCGGCGCGACCTGCGTCGCCTACGAGACCGTAGAGCTACCGACGCGTGAGCTCCCGCTGCTCACGCCCATGTCCGAGGTTGCCGGACGCATGGCTGTGCAGGAGGGCGCGAAGTACTTGGAGAAGCTGTACGGTGGACGCGGCGTGCTGCTTGGCGGCGTTCCCGGTGTCGCGCCGGCAAAGGTGGTGATCCTCGGCGGCGGCATCGTCGGCATCAACGCGGCGAAGATCGCCGCGGGCATGGGCGCCAAGGTGACGATCCTCGACCTCTCCCTCGAGCGTCTCCGCTACCTCTCGGACGTCATGCCGGCGAACTGCGTCATGATCCACTCCAACCGGCACAACATCCTCGAGCAGATCGAGACGGCGGACCTGGTTGTCGGCGCCGTGCTCATTCCCGGGGCCAAGGCACCCAAGCTCGTTCGTCGCGAAGACCTCAAGTTGATGCAACCTGGCGCCGTAATCGTCGATGTAGCGATTGACCAAGGTGGCTGTGTCGAGACGATCCATGCGACGACCCACGAGAATCCGACCTACGTCATTGACGACATCATCCATTACGGCGTCGCCAACATGCCCGGCGGAGTTCCTCGTACGTCGACGTTGGCGCTCACGAACGCGACCTTGCCGTACGCGCTGCAGCTGGCGAACAAAGGCTGGAAAAAGGCGTTGCGCGAGAACTCGGCGCTGCTCAAAGGCCTCAACATGACTGACGGGAAAATCACCTATCCGGGCGTGGCGGAAGCGTTCGGCCTCCCCTGCGAATCGCCCAACACGTTCGTTGCCTAAGTTCTGATGCCTCAATATCTTGTAATCAATGCGCTGGCCCTTCAATAAAGCCGGATCGCTGTTTCCCGCGAACGCGATTGGCGTCGATCTCGGCACGGCCAACACCCTCATCTATGTCAAAGGCGAGGGGATCGTCCTGAACGAGCCGTCCGTGGTCGCTATCGACCGCGAGACAAAGAAGATCAAAGGGGTCGGCCTGGAGGCGAAGCGCATGCTCGGCCGCACGCCCGACGGGATCATCGCCGTGAGGCCAATGAAGGACGGCGTCATCGCGGACTTCGACGTGACCGAGAAGATGCTGCGGTACTTCCTCACGCTCATCATCGAGAATCACGTCTTCAAGGTGAAACCGCGCGTCATCGTGTGTGTACCATCCGGTATCACCGAAGTGGAAAAGCGCGCCGTGCGCGATTCGGCGCTGGGTGCGGGCGCAAAGGAAGTGTTCATGGTCGCGGAGCCGATGGCGGCGGCGATCGGCGTCGGACTACCGGTCGAGACGCCCACCGGCAACATGGTGATCGACATCGGCGGCGGCACAACCGAGATCGCGGTCATCGCGCTGTCGGGCATCGTGAGCGACACGTCGATCCGTACGGGCGGGGACGAGCTGGATACGTCGATCGTGCAATTCATGCGGAAGAATTACAATTTGCTCATTGGCGAGCCGACGGCCGAACAAATCAAGATCAACATCGGATCGGCTGCGCCCGTAGGCGAAGAGCGTGAGATGGAAGTCAAGGGACGGGATCTCGTCTCCGGAATTCCGAAGACGGTGCGCGTCCACTCGAGCGAGATCCGTGAGGCCGTTCAGGAGCCGATCCAACAAATCGTCGATGCGGTCCGGCGCGCGCTCGAGATCACTCCGCCGGAGCTGGCGAGCGACATCGTCGATCGCGGCATCGTGATGACCGGCGGCGGTGCGTTGATTCGTGGTCTCGATCTGCTCCTGAGTCAGGAAACAAGTCTGCCAATTCACGTCGACGAAGATCCCCTGACGTGTGTCGTCCGCGGCACGGGGCGAATTCTCGACGATGAGGAGAAGTACTGGTCGGTCCTCAGCACGTGAGGTAGTTCGGTGGCAACGGCAGCACGTTACGGAAGTCGCGTCGACGCCGGCCTCTTGGTCGGCTGTGTCGTCTTGTCCGTGATCGCTCTGGTCTTGAAGGACGAAGACCGCGAGCCGATCGCCAGCGCGCTCAGACGCTCGATCGTCGCGCCCCTGGTCGGACTGCAGCGGGGCGCGGAACGCTGGCGAAGCGCGTGGGTCACGAGTGAACAGCGTCAGCTCGTCGCCGATTCGGTCGCCATCCGCGGCATCAAAGAGCAAGCCGCCCTCGTCGAGAATGAACAGCTTCGGAAGATCGTGGGGTTGGGATCGCGGCTCGAGTGGGGATTCATTCCCGCGGAAGCGGTGCATAGCGCCGCGCCGAGCGAGGAGGTCGTTACCAATATGACGTTGACGGCTGGGAGCGTGGCGGGAGTCCAGCGCTATAATCCAGTCGTCGCCCCCGAAGGCTTGGTTGGCGTCGTTCAGACCGCCGACCCTACGATGAGCATCGCCATCCTGTACACCAGTCCCGATTTCCGCGCGAGCGCAATGTCGGCGGATGCGTCCGCATTCGGCATCGTGTATCCGCACAGCGGGCGAGGCTCCGCGGCGTATATGCTCGAGTTGCGCGGCGTTCCGACGCGCGTGCAGCTCAAGCCTGGGACACAGATATACACGTCGGGATTGGGCGGCACATTTCCCCGAGGCATCACGATTGGCACTGTCGTGTCGGAGCTCAAGACGACGGAGCCGTGGACGCGAACATATCTGCTCCGGCCCGCCGTGAGTCCGTCGCGCGTCACGACGGTGCTCGTGTTGACGGCGCAGCGCGTCACTCAGGGCACGGGTAACGTTTGGGGCGGCGCGGTCAATGCCGATTCCGCGACTCGACGCATCGTCGCCGCGAATGACTCGATCGCACGACAGGCGGCGTCGATCGAAGCGCAGGCGCGACGTGCTGCGCTCGACTCGGTTCGCCTCGCGACGATCGACTCGGTTCGTCGATCGCTCGGCGCAGGGGTGATGCCGGAACCAACCGACAGCGCCGCGGCTCGAGCGCCGGCCGGCACGCCAATCGCACCGCATACCCCGACTCAACGTCGCGACACAACGCGCGCACGGCGCGACTCGGTTCGGCCGGCTACCAACGCCAAGTCTCCGACATGAATTGGACCGGTGCCGTGCGGACGATGCTCGTCTGCGCGATTCTGATCGTCCTGCACTACACATTGCGTCCGCTACTCGCCTGGCGTGCGTCGGTTGATTTCTTGATCGTCGCGTTGCTGCTCGGGTCGGTGCGCCTGCGGCCGGGCGCCGCGGCCGTATACGGTTTCCTGCTCGGGCTGGTGGCCGATTCGATTGCCGTGAGCCCGTTTGGCGCCGCTGCGCTCGCCATGTCGATCGTGGGGTTCGGCGCGTCGTGGCTCAAAGCAGTATTCTTCGCTGACAACCTGGCGCTGAACGGGTTCTTTCTGTTCCTCGCCAAGTGGATCTTCGATTTGATTTTCCTCATCGTCGGCCATCGAGCGGTCGGCCCTGAGCTCGCGATGCAGATTTTCGTCTGGTCCCCTCTGGCGGCGGCGGTGACGGCGGTTGCCGGTGTACTCGCCCTCTCTTTGCTCAAGCCGCTCATGGAAGTTCGAACCGCATGAGCTTTCACCCGAACGACGTCGTCCGACGCGGGCGCGCGGCAGTGGTCATCGTCTGCGGCGTGCTGGTGTTCTTGCTGAGCGCGTTCTTCCGAACGCAGATCATGCGTAACGAGCAGTACTCGTTGCAGTCGGAAGAGAACCGTCTTCGTCAGATCCCGACGGCGGCGCCACGCGGACCGATCCTCGATCGCAACCACAAACCGATCGCGGAAAACGTCGTCGGCTATTCGGTCGCGCTGTTGGCGCAGTCCGAGGATTCACTGCGCGCCACACTCACGCGGTTGCGCGGGACGATTCAACTCACCAACAAGCAGTTCCAGGACGCCATCAACCGGTTCCGCCGGGATCGCACACGCCCCGCGGTCATCATTCAGGACGCATCGTTCGACGTCGTCTCGGTGCTCGAGGAGCATCGGATCGATTTCCCGGCGCTCATCATCCAGTCGGCCCCCAAACGGATCTATCCCGACGGCGAGGCGGTCGGCGCATTCGTCGGGTACATCAACGAGATCAGTGAGGCAGAGCTGTCCAAGTTGGCCGGCTCGGGGTACAAACCCGGGCAGCTCGTTGGGAAGACGGGCCTGGAGAAACAGTACGAGGCGCAACTGCGCGGTCGTGAGGGTGTCCAGTTCGTCGAGGTCGACGCACGAAACAGAATCGTGCTCAATGGACGGACGCGCGAAGACGTGACGCCGCAGGAAGGCCCGCCGTTGTACACGAACATCGATCTCGATCTGCAGGAGTACATCCACCAGCTCTTTGCCGACACATTGGCCGGCGCAGTGGTGGCGATGATTCCGCAAACCGGTGAGGTCCTGGCACTCTACAGCTCCCCGGCGGTCGATCCGAACCGATGGGTCGGCGGTGTGTCATCGGCCTATTATGATTCGTTGAACAACGATCCGCGCCAACCGCTGTACAACAAGGCGCTCCAGGGCCAGTATCCGCCCGGCTCGACGTTCAAGCTCGCGACATCGGTCATCGCGCTGCAGGACAGCCTGATCGACTTCAAGACACGTATGCCGCAGCCGTGCACGGGCTTTTACTACTTCGGCAACCGGGTGTGGCATTGCTGGCGGAAGGAAGGCCATGGCAGTCTCGATCTCGCCGGCGCTATCGCGCAGTCCTGCGATGTGTACTTCTACCAGCTCGGCCAGAAAATTACGCTGTCCCGCCTTGTGGCCGGCGGCATCGAATTGGGGTTCGATAAGAAAACTGGCATCGACCTGCCGGAAGAGAGTCGTCCGAAATTTCCGACGAGCTTTCCCGCATACTTCAATCAGAAGTACGGTCCGCGCGGCTGGACGCCGGGCGAGAAAGAGCTGAACTTGGCGATCGGTCAAGGCGAGAACGCGCAGACCGTGGTCAACATGGCCCGCTTCTATAGCGCGTTGGCGACCGATGGTAGCGAGCCGACGCCAATGATCCGACAAGGCGCCGCCAAGCGCACGAAAACGATCTCGCTTGCGCCGGATCAACTCGTGCAACTTCGCAAAGCAATGATGGGCGTCGTATCAGAGGGCGGCACAGCGGCGGCGGCCGCCATCAAAGGCGTGAAAGTCGCCGGCAAAACGGGGACGGCGCAAACACTCAAGTACGACAAGAACGGCAAGCCGCTCTACTTCGCCTGGTTCGCCGGGATGGCGCCCGCCGAAGATCCGAAGATCGTCGTCGTCGTCATGGTGCCGAATGTGACGTTCGAGGGTGCGACGTCTGCCGGCTTGGCGACGAAGATCATCGCGCACTACCTGCATCTGCAGGTAGCCAACACCATTCAGAATACCGGCTGATGGCGACGAGTCGTCGGATCAACATCGATCTGTCGCTCGTGATCACCGCGCTTCTGCTGTCGCTCTACGGGCTCGCCATCGTGTACTCGGCCGGTCAGACCGACGTGAGGACGCCGGCGACAGGTGCGTACAAGCAGCAAGCGGAGTGGATTGTCGTCGGGATCTTGGCTGCATGGGCGGTGAGTCGCGCGTCTGTTCGTCTGATCGAATGGCTGACAGTGCCCGGCTACGCGTTTACGCTCCTATTGCTCGCCGCATTGCTTGCCGGCCTTGGCTCTGGCGCCGGCACCGCGACGAGCACCACGGGATGGTTGACGATCGGTGGCCACAGGCTTGGCCAGCCGGCTGAATTCGCCAAGCTCACCGTCGTGCTCATGCTCGCGCGAGTGCTCGGGCAAAATCGCGTCGCACCAAAATCGATGATCGAGCTATGGAAGCCGATTATCGTCGTCGGCGTTCCGCTCCTGCTCATCATGGCCCAGGGTGATCTCGGAACGTCCATCGTCTTTGTTGGAATCTTTTTCGCCATGCTGTTCTGGGCCGGCGTGCCCTGGCAACTGTTGATTCTGCTCGCGAGCCCGGTAGTGAGTCTCGTTCTCGGTTTCGATCCGCTCATTTGGGGAGCGTGGTTTCTGCTCGTGATCGCGCTGGTGCTGTGGTACAAACCGTTCCTCGGCGAAGGCCTGTTCGTCGTCGCCGCGAACGTGATGATGGGAGTTGTCGGCCCGCTGTTGTGGGAGCACATGAAGCCGTATCGACAGAATCGGCTCAAAGTTTTCCTCGATCCGTCGGTCGATCCGCGCGGCAGTGGCTATCACGTGATTCAGTCGCAAGTCGCAATCGGGTCGGGCGGGTGGTTCGGGCGCGGATATTTGCACGGACCGCAGAAGCGACTGGCGTTCCTTCCAGAGCAATACACCGACTTCATCTTCGCCGTCGTGGGCGAGGAGCTTGGCTTCATCGGGGTGACGATCGCGCTCGCCTTGTTCCTGTTCCTCTTTGTCCGGGTGATCCGAATCGCCGAGCGCGCGAACGATTCGTACAGCAGTCTGGTGGCATTCGGTCTGCTCGCGGCGTGGTTCACGCACGTGCTCGAGAACGTCGGCATGACCGTGAACAAGATGCCCATCACCGGAATTCCGCTGCCATTCTTCAGCTACGGCGGATCGTTCATGCTAGCCTGCTGGCTCTCGGTCGGCGTTTTGGCCCGCATCTCGAGTGAGGGCCGCGGCGGCATGACCGGCCCGTTGAAGGTGTGATCCAGAGCACAAGCCCTAGCCTCAGGCCTCGCCCCTACCCAAATTCTGGCAATGGCCTGGTGGAAGAAGCAGGACAAAAAGCCTCGGCAGCCCCGGCGCGAGCGCCTCGAGATCCCAGCGGACGTCTGGGAGAAGTGCGAGGCTTGCGGGCACACTGATATCCGCGAAAAGTTCGAGCGGAATATGAATGTGTGCCCGAATTGCGACTATCACCGCCGTATTCGGGCCAGTGACTATTGCAACCTCATGCTGGACGAAGGGTCAATGGAGGAAGTCGAGGTCGACCTTCGCTCGACCGACCCGCTCGGCTTCCCCGACTATCCCCAGCGCCTCAAGAAGGCAATCACCAACGCCGGCGAGACGGACGCCCTACTCGCGTGCACCGGCACGCTCGACTCTCTGCCCATCAACATCGGCGTCATGGACTTCGCTTTCATGGGCGGCTCGATGGGCTCGGTCGTGGGTGAGAAGATCGCGCGGCTCGGCCAGCGCTCGCTCGAGCGGAAATATCCGTTGATCATCATCTCGGCGTCGGGCGGAGCGCGCATGCAGGAAGGCGTGCTGTCGCTCATGCAGATGGCCAAAGTCGCCGCGGTACTGGCCATGCTCGCCGAGCGTCGCATTCCATATATTTCGATCTTGACCAATCCCACCACCGGTGGCGTCAGCGCGAGCTACGCCATGCTCGGCGACGCCATCCTTGCCGAACCGGGCGCTGTGATTGGGTTCGCCGGTCCGCGCGTCATCAAGCAGACGCTCGGACAGGATTTGCCCGAAGGCTTTCAGACCTCCGAGTTCCTACTCGATCATGGGATGCTCGATTCCGTCGTGCACCGGAGGAACCTCAAGCGGACCGTGAGCCAATTGCTGCGGCACATGTCGGGGCGTCCGGCCGCGACGGGTTGGACACCGTCCTGAAGCTCGGCTCGATCGAGCGCGAGTGATGACGAAAGGCCTCTCACTCGCCAACTATCGCGACGCGCTCGACTATTTGTTCGCGCGCACGACCGGTGGCTTCAAGTTCGGTCTCGAGCGAACGATCGCGCTCCTCGATCATCTCGGAAATCCGCAACGCGCATATCCCACGTTCCACATCGCCGGAACGAACGGGAAGGGAAGCAGCGTCGCAACGATGGCCACGCTGCTGTCCGCAAGAGGCCAGCGCGTCGCGACGTACACATCGCCGCACCTCGTCGACTTTCGCGAACGCATGGTGGTTGCCGGACAACCGATTCCCGCCGACGACGTATTGGATTTCATCACACGGTACACGCCGCTCGTCGAAGAGATCGGTGCAAGTTTCTTCGAGGCGACGACGGCAATGGCTTTCGACTACTTCGCCCGTGCGGGCGCGAGCGTCGCGATCATCGAAGCCGGGCTCGGTGGCCGGCTCGACTCGACGAACGTCATCATGCCAATCGCCGCCGGCGTGACATCGATCGGCCTCGATCACACCGAATACCTCGGCTCGACCCTCGAAGAGATTGCTGGAGAGAAGGCCGGCATTTTCAAGGCAGGGCGCCCGGCGATCGTTGGCGAGACCGATCCGCGAATCGGGGAATTGTTAGCTGCACGCGCGAAGGCCACGGGCGCGTCGAGCGTTCGCGTGGTTTCGCGCGAAATTCGAATCTCGCACACCAAGGTCGACGACGGAGGCACCACGAGCGACGTCGAGTGGCGAAGTGAGCATCTCACGCTGCGCACGCCGCTTGTCGGCGACCACCAGGCGGCAAATCTGGCCTTCGCGCTCGTCATGCTCGACGCCGGCGGGCCAACATTCGCCGTAAGCCTCGCCGAGGCGTCGCGGCATCTCGACGCCGTGCGCATCCCGGGACGCTTTCAGCACGTTGGCCAATTCATTTTCGATGTCGCACACAATCCGGCGGGCGCGGAGGTGCTGGCCCAAACGCTCGTTGCCGTGGCACCGCCTCGACCGATCACCGCTGTCCTCTGTGTGCTCGGCGACAAGGATTGGCGTGAGATGATTCGCGTCCTCAGTCGCGTCGTGTCGCACTTCGTGTTGACGATGGCGCCGACAGCACCCGCGAGCCGCGCCTGGGATCTGGCCGAGGTGAGCGAGTACACGCAAGCACTCCACCTCGATGCCGACGTCGTCGAAGATTTCGACGCCGCTCTCGACTATGCGCGCGAACGCAGCGCCACTGTGCTCGTCACCGGCTCGTTTCATACTGTTGGAGATGCGATGTCGCGGTTGCAGGTGTCGCCGCTGCGTGGGTAACTTTGCTGGATGGCCCAGGCCGCTCTTCCAGGATTTCGAGATTTCTATCCCGAGCAGTTCGCCGAACGCGCCCACATCATGGGTGTGTGGCGTGACGTTGCTCGGCGGTTCGCTTTCGTCGAGTACGATGGGCCGCCGCTCGAGCCGCTCGAGCTCTATACCAAGAAGAGCGGCGACGAAATCGTGGGACAGCTGTACAACTTCGTCGACAAGGGCGGGCGAGAGATCTCGCTGCGCCCCGAGATGACGCCGACGCTCGCGCGGATGGCATCCGCGAAGGCCAATGCGCTTCGCAAACCGGTACGCTGGTTCTCGATTCCGCAGCTCTTTCGATACGAGCGCCAGCAGCGCGGGCGATTGCGTGAGCACTTCCAGCTCAACGTCGATCTCATCGGTGAGGCCGATGTCACCGCCGACGCCGAATTGCTCGCGGTCGCTGTCGAAGTCATGCGGGGCTGCGGCTTATCGTCGAGTGACGTGCGTGCCCGGGTATCCGATCGTCGTCTGCTTCGCGCGATTCTCGCGACCTTCAATCTCGCGGAGCAGCATGTCGCGGGCGTATTCGGCGTCATCGACAAGCTCGATCGGCAGCCGCGCGACGTGTCACGAGAAAAGCTGGCCGGATTCGGACTGAA
>Ga0070683_100002812_pt1 | contig 13920 bp, 13 predicted proteins | sample KBSC713LmetaG_FD_64662 | JGI IMG/M metagenome (GOLD analysis project Ga0070683, IMG submission 64662) | Corn rhizosphere microbial communities from Kellogg Biological Station, Michigan, USA - KBS C7.1-3L metaG | ecosystem: Host-associated > Plants > Roots > Rhizosphere ...
CTCTCTCCGTGGAATGGCGAGTAGCCGAGGAAGAGGAGAGGATCGGCTGCGGGATTGCCGACGCGCGCGTTGACTTGCGACGAATCCTCGTCGATCAGTCGCCTGGCTTCCTCTGCGAGGCCAAGGGTTGACGCAACGTGCAAACTTTCGCGCGCGATCGTCGGATGTTCCGCGAGAATTCCTGTCGCTCGATCGCGGTCTTGCTCTTGTGTTGCGGCAAGGAACGCGGCAATTGCCGCACCCTCTCCATGCGACGCGTGCACGTGAGCTCTGAGCAGTGCCCACGTCGGAAATCCGTACTCGCGGGCGACGGCGCGCTGAGCGTCGGTGAGCTTTAGAGTTTTCTTGTGACCGATCGTATCGCGGATGCGCTGGACCGCGATGGCGTCCTGCTGCTCGAAGGCTTTTTGAAGTGCCTTCGCCTCGTTCTTGAGATGATCGAGGCTGGGACGCGCGGGAAGGGTGCGAACGGGCATGACAAACCTCCTTTCATGGATCGCCCGTCGTCCGCGCGTTCGGGCTGAAAGAAGGTCGATGTTGTTCTAACGACCAACGCAGGTGGACTAAGTCCTTTCCGCGGACAGATGCGCCCTGTTGCGCTGTCCACAGATTACCGGCGTCGGAGCCGCGGATCAACCGCCCTCGGTAAACATCGGACAAAGCAGTTTGGCGAGCTGCTGAAGCTCTGGACCGCGCGCTCCGAAGAACGCTTCGTCCGCCTCTTCGACGAGAGCGACGGCACGCTGAGCGACCCTACGCCCCGCCGCAGTCAGCGCGATTTGCTTGGCTCGCGCGTCGGACGGATGCGCGAGCCGCTTCACGAGCCCTTTGCGCTCGAGCGTTCGCAACACTTCGGACGTCATCACCGCGTCCGTCTTCGCGTGCGACGCGATGTCTGATTGCGTCACTGGGGAGACGTCGGCCCGAGCCTCGAGCCATCCGGCGCTCGCGAGCAACACGAATTGCGCATGAGTCAGCTCCGTCGCTTCGAGCGCGCTTCGCAATGATCGTTGCCACAACGACGCGACCTGCCACAGGACGAATCCCGGACTCGCCGGCGCGTCGTTGTAGCGGGAGTTGATCGCCGCTGTTGCGTGGCCCTTTGTCACTGGACGTCGGTTCATGCCGCGCGTTCCTCGGCTGCCGGACGAAATACTCGAACGCGATGACCATCGGGGTCGAGCGCGACGAAGGTGCGCCCAAAATCGAGGTCCGTCGGAGGCTGCGCCATCGGGATTCCACGATCCGTCCATGACGCATACACGCCGTCGACGTCGTCTTCCATGAAGCACAGCTCGGAAGCTCCAGCCGATCCGGCGATCGCCGGCTCGACGGTCTCGGACGACCAGAGTCCGATCGCGACGCCCGAGGGCAGCGCGAACATCGCGAACGTCGGCGACTGCTCGACCGGCTCGGCGCCAAGAATGTCGCGGTAGAATTCCGCGCTTCGTGCCGGGTCGCGGACGAGAAGGATGGTGAGGGCGAGGTTTTGCGTCGTGGCGGGTGATGACGTCATGGCAAGTCTCCGAGAAGGTACGTGTACGTAATAATATAATACGTATACGTAGTAATCCCGTCAAGACGCGAAAACAGGCGACCAGTGTTTGATCGCCCGCCGTGCCCGTCGCCCGCCTCAGTCCTGTCTCGTCACGCGAGACTCTAGTTGATCTTTATCACCCTTCGGTGAAGCGTCGCCCATCCTTCGCGCGCGCTTCATAGGCCTGAATGACTGTAACGTTTTTCTTCTCGATCGACGTCAGCGAGTTCAGATCGAACTTGGGGTTGGCATGGTACCACTCCTGGCTCGCGAAGTACGACTGGAGCATCGGATCTTTGAACGTACGACCGTGTCGCGCGAAGATCTCGTTGCGCAACCGCCGCGCGACCTCGGGAAACAGCCCCTCGAGCTCACGTTCGCTGATCTCTCGCGATGACAGGTCTTGGTGGCGACGCGCTTCTGCCGCCTGAATCAACTTCACGTTGTTTCTTTCATTCTCCGATAGTTCAGAGATCGTGAAGCCGGCCCGCGGCGAGTACCACGACGCATCCTTGAAGTAGTTCCGAAGCCACGGCGTCTCGAACCGGCGGCCGTGGCGAGCGTACACCTCGTTGCGAATGATTCGGAGATCGTAGAGCGAGAGCCCTCGGAGGAGGGAATCGCTGAGCGGCGAGCTCTGAAAGAGATACATCACACCGGGAGCGACGCCGAATCCGAGATCGTGCATTCGGGCGAGCGCGATGGTGTCGAGATTTGCTCGCTCGACGGCCGACAATTCTTTCGGCGAATACTCGTCTCGCCCGCGGTACCAATACCGCTCGTTGAAATACTTCTGCAGCTCGAAGTTGCCGTCCGGATCGAAGTCGTCGGGGTCGTCAGGAGCGAATCGCTGTCCGTGAACGGCACCCACCTCTCCCTCGATGACCTGCCAGTCGCCCAGCGTGTGATGCCCAAGCATCACGCTGGTGACGACACGATTGCGATAGTAGCGCATGTCGCCTGTCTCGATGTGCGCATGTTTGTGCGCCTCCGCGAGACGAATGACGTCGATGTTCGCCTTCTCCATCGCCGACAGCCGGCTGTTCCTGAAGGCCGTGTCGAGATGGTACCACGGACGCGACTTCAGATAAGTCTGAACGTCCTTCTCGTCGGTGAACGGCCGTCCGTGTTTGCCGAACACGATGCCGCGCAGCGACCGAAGATCCTGGAGCGACAATTTCTCGACCGCTGCCGAGTCGACGCGCCTGTGCGCGAAGTCGAATTTCTCCCAGTCGGCGAGCTTCTGCGCGCTCGCTCCAGTCGGAGAAAAAACAAAGGTCGCGGCGGAAAGGACCGCCGCGACCAAAGTGTTGAGGCGAACACGGTACGCGACCATGAACACCGTCCGTTTCGTTAGCTGTCGAGAGTTGGTTCGGAGCCGCGAACTGCTCAAATGTCGAGATTCTTTACGAACTGCGCGTTCTGCTCGATGAACACTCTGCGCGGTTCGACTTCGTCGCCCATGAGCGTCTGGAAAATCTGGTCGGCGCTGAACGCTTCCTCAACGCCGACTTTGAGGAGCGTCCGGCGCTCCGGATCCATCGTCGTGTCGTAGAGCTGGTCTGCGTTCATCTCGCCAAGTCCTTTATAGCGCTGGACGTTGACGTTGCCGCGTCCTTCACCGCCGCCTGTGAGGCGGTTGATGATCGAGTTGCGCTCTTCTTCGTCGTAGGCGTAGTACGCTTCCTTTCCTTTCGCGACGCGGAAGAGAGGCGGCTGTGCGATGTACACGTAGCCTGCCTCGATGAGCTCCGGCATTTGACGATAGAAGAACGTCAACAAGAGCGTGCGAATGTGCGCGCCGTCGACGTCGGCGTCCGTCATCAGGATGATCTTGTGGTAGCGGGCTTTCGAGATCTCGAACTCTTCCTTGATGCCGCTGCCGATTGCCGTGATGATCGTCCGGATTTCCTCGTTCGAGAGCACCTTGTCGATGCGCGCCTTCTCGACGTTGATGATCTTGCCGCGGAGCGGAAGAATCGCCTGGAAGTCGCGACGACGCCCCTGCTTTGCCGAACCACCCGCGGAGTCGCCTTCGACGAGGTAGAGCTCGCACATCGCCGGGTCGGTCAGCGAACAGTCAGCGAGCTTGCCCGGTAGGTTGCCGACTTCGAGCGCCGACTTGCGCCGCGTGAGGTCCCGCGCCTTTCGCGCTGCTTCGCGAGCCCGAGCCGCCGACACCGCTTTCTCGAGAACGACGTTCGCCGTGCGCGGATGCTCCTCGAGGTACGCCGCGAGGAACTCGTTGACGAGGGTCTTCACCGCGGACTCGACTTCCGAGTTGCCGAGCTTCGTCTTCGTCTGGCCCTCGAACTGCGGCTCGCGAACTTTGACCGAGAGAATCGCGGTCAGCCCTTCGCGAACATCGTCACCCGAGAGCGACGAATCCGCTTTCTTGAGGAAGTTGCCCTTCGTCGCGTACGCGTTCACGACCCGCGTGAGCGCCGACTTGAAGCCGGTGAGGTGTGTTCCCCCTTCGTGCGTGTTGATGTTGTTCACGAAGGAGAAGACGGTCTCGTTGTAGCCGTCATTGTACTGCATCGCGAGCTCGATGCCGATGTCATCACGAGTGGTCTCGATGTAAATGACGTCGTTGTGCAGCGACTTGCGATTGATGTTGAGATGCGCGACGAACTCCTTGAGTCCGCCCTTCGCGTGAAACGTCTCCGACTTCTCTTGACCCGTGCGCTCGTCCGTGAGCGTGATCATCACGCCCTTGTTGAGGAATGAGAGTTCTCTCAACCGAAGCGCGATCGTGTCGTAGCGGTAGATGAGATCGGTGAAGATCATGTGGTCCGGCTTGAACCAGACCTTCGTTCCCGTCTCCTTCTTCGGAACGTCGCGGAGTGCCTTGAGCTTCGTCGTAGTGTCGCCACGCGCGAAGTCCATGTAGTGCTCGGTGCCGTTGAGCTTGATCCAGACCTTGAGCCGCTCCGAGAGCGCGTTCACGACGGAGACGCCGACGCCGTGCAATCCGCCCGACACCTTGTAGCTGTCTTTGTCGAACTTGCCGCCGGCGTGAAGCACCGTCATCGCGAGCTCGACGCCCGGCATCTTCTCGGTCGGATGCATGTCGACCGGAATTCCGCGTCCGTTGTCTTCGACGGTGATCGAGTTGTCTTGATGGATGGTTACGCGAACCGTATCCGCGTAGCCCGCAAGCGCTTCGTCGATCGAGTTGTCGACCACTTCATAAACGAGGTGATGAAGTCCGCGCTCGGAAGTCGATCCGATGTACATGCCGGGACGCTTGCGAACGGCCTCGAGTCCCTTCAGTACTTGGATATTCCCAGCGTCGTATTTCGGCTCCTTCCCGTCGTTGCTCTTGGCCATGTCTCACCCAGGTAAAATGAGCCCGTATAAATGCCGAAGACGGGCCTTCCACAATCCCTTGAATTTAAGGCGTGGTGCACTCGGAAAGCAACAGTCGGCTGCTATCCCAAGTTAACTGGCGACAACGATTTACCTCGCAACCCTAGCCGCGTCCCTGGGGCCCCAAAACCCAACGGATTCGTCGGATCGGTGTCCGCCCGCTTTTTGAGTTCAACGAGCGCAAAAGCTCAGGCTCGAGCAACGACAATTCGTTCATCCACGAGTTCGTCGTCACCGCGACGAAGAGTGTTCCATTCGCCGTGATCGATTGCGGCGTCGTCACCGCCGCGATCTGAGGGCCGACGAGCTTCGGCCAATCAGGAATGACCGCAGCCTGGTCGATGCGATTCGCGAGGCCGCTCTCGCCGAGCCAGTTCGCGACGAGACTGCTGATTGCCTCGGGCTTCTTCTTCCGTTCACTCATCCGACGAGCTCGCGCGACGAGAAAGACGTCACTGTTCCGCTGACGACTCGCAGTCGCTCGAGTCGAGTCAGCTCCGTCGGAATATCGGTCTCGCGCGGCACTGCGAGAATCGTCTGGCCGAGCCCGGCGCGCTCCAGCAATGAAAGAATTCTCGACGACCGGCGAGCGTCGAGCTCCGCGAACGGGTCATCGAGCAAGAACACAGGGGCTCGTCCCATTCGCTCTCTGAACGTCGCCGCCTCGAGCATTCGGAGCGCGATCGCTGCCGTTCGCTGCTGTCCTGCCGATCCGAACGTGCGCAAATCGCGTCCGTCGAGCGTCATGTTCAGATCGTCGCGATGGGGCCCGGCGTGCGTCAGTCCGCGCGCGAGATCGTGCGGCCGCTTCGCCTCCAGTGATGCTGCGAGCTGTGCGACCGGATCATCCGCAACCGGCAGCGAGCTCGCGTAGCTGATCCGAACGCGTCCCGTTTCGCCGATCTCGTTGCAGAGACGTTCCAGGTCGTCTTCGACCTGCGACACCCAGGCGCGACGCTCTCGCCAGATGACCGCCCCGTATTGTGCGAGCGACGGCTCCCACACCGCGACGCTGGACGTCGACTGCCGTCCCGATCGCGCCGCCTCTCGCAGCGCCGCGTTTCGTCGCGCAAGCGCGGCACGATAGCGCTGCAGTGCGTCGAGATAGCCGTGCGTCGTCAGCGCGAGGACAATGTCGAGCAATCGACGACGCGAATTCGGCGGACCGATGATGAGATCGACGTCCGTCGGCGAGAACATCACCGCGGGCAACGCGCCAAGCGCCCGCGACATTCGCTCGGGAATGCTGCCGTCGATACGAACGCGTTTTCGCTTTCCGGCCCGCTCGAAGCCAACGCCGATGTCGTGCCGTCCGTTCGTCTCGACCGTCGCCGCGATGTGAAACCCCTCGGCGCCAAATCGCACGACGTCCTGGTCCCGCGCGCCACGGGCCGACCGGAGGATCTGCAGATAGTAGATCGACTCGAGCAGGTTTGTCTTGCCCTGACCATTTTCGCCAATCACGACGAATCCTTCAGGCGGCGGCTCGAGCTCGACGTGTGAGAGATTTCTAAAGTCGCGAACGGCGAGTCGCTCGAGTCGCGCCGGCGATCCGCTCACGCCCCGCTGAACTTCGCGGCGCGCTTCTCGAGAAACGCGCGCGTTCCTTCACGCTTGTCGTCGGTTGCGGCGAGCAACCCGAACGCCGTCGCCTCGAGCGTCAGGGCATCAGACAGCGGAAGATCGTAGCCGGAATTCACCGCTTCGATGACATGAGCCAACGCGAGCGGCCCGTTCGCGATCATCGCGTTCAGCATACTTGTCGCGGCGCCGATCAACTCTGCGCCCGGAACCACGCGATTGACGAGGCCGATGCGAAACGCCTCCTGCGCGTCGATCATCTCGCCCGTGAGAAGCAGCTGAAGCGCGCGGCCTTTGCCGATCAGCCGCGGAAGCCGTTGCGTCCCACCATAACCTGGGACGAGGCCCAGCTTCACCTCCGGTTGGCCAAACTTCGCGGCGTCCGACGCGATTCGAACGTGACACGACATCGCGAGCTCGCATCCTCCGCCGAGCGCGAAGCCGTTCACGGCCGCGATCGTCGGTTTGGGCGACGTCTCGAAGCAACGAAACACATCCTGACCTCGCTGCGCGAGCGCCTTCGCTGAAATCGCGCCGTGCGCCTCGAGCTCGGAGATGTCGGCGCCCGCGACGAACGCGCGCCCGGCCCCCGTCAGAATGATTCCCGCGACATCCGCGTTCGCGCGCGCATCATCTACCGCAACACCAAGCTCCTCGATCACGCGATCGTTGAGGGCGTTGAGCTTGTCGGGGCGATTGACGGTGATCGTCGCGATTCGGTCGGCGACGGCGACGGTGAGCGTGTCGTAGGCCATGCGCGGGAATCTATAGGTCAAAGCCCATCCCCGCCCGCACGAGGCCGCTGCTCGGTGCGTCTCTTGCCTCTAGTTTGCCACATGCCCTCTTGGATCCGCCGGATCGGCACCAAACAACGCGGATTTCGCTACGTCGATGCCTCCGATCACGCGATTCGCGACCGAAAAACCTTGGATCGCATCGACGCCATGCGGGTCCCGCCGGCATGGACGGACGTACACATTGCGCCATCGACGCGATCAGCTATTCAGGCGTGGGGCTTCGACGCGCGCGGCCGCAAGCAGTATCGCTACAACAACCGCGCGGTGGAACAACGGGAGCTGCGGAAATACCATCGTGTCCGCCAGCTCGCGAAAGACCTTCCGCGAGTCCGCCGCGCGCTCCACGACGACGCGCGCCCCTCGGCCCGCGCCGCCAATCTCGACGCCGACACCGTCGCCGCGACCGTGCTTCGGTTGATCAGCGAAACATTCTGCCGCATCGGCAACGAGCGTTACGAAAAGGAGAACGGCACGTTCGGCATCACGACGCTTCGCAAGTCGCACGTCGACGTCAACGGGAAGTGCGCACGCTTCGAGTACAAGGGGAAGGGCAGCATCAAGCAGCGTCAAACGATCGTCGATCCGGAGCTCGTGAAGCTCGTCGCGCGGCAGATGCGGACTCCCGGATCGCGCCTCTTCAGCTACTCGCGCAACGGCCGTTGGAGAACACTTTCGTCGCGCGACGTCAACGAGTATTTGCGCGATCGCGTCGGCCATTACAGCGCGAAGGATTTTCGGACGTGGGGCGGGACTCTTCGCGCGGCGACGGTGCTTGCCGAGATCGGCCGCGCGAAAAGCGAGACGGAGGCGAAACGAAACGTCGCGCTCGCAATGCGGTTGGTATCTTCGGAGCTCGGCAACACACCGACGATTTGTCGGAAGTCATACGTGCACCCAATGGTCGTCGCGCGCTACCTCGACGACGGCGAGACGATCGCGCTGCCGAGGGCCCGGCGCTCGGCGCCAAATCGCGGCCAGGCACATTCGCCCGAAGAGCGGGCGCTGATCGCGTTCCTCGACAAGCATTTCCCGGAGAGGAGGCGCCGACCGAGAGAGAAAGAGGAGTAGGAGCAAGTCGATCGCTGACTGGGTGGAGCAGGTCGATCGCTGACTGGTTGGAGCAGGTCGAGTCATCCCGAGCGGAGCGAGGGATCGCTGACTGGGTCGAGATCTGTGATGGCCTTCCGCCGAGCCGCCGAGGCGCGGAGAAACGGAGCCGCGGAACGGCGATGGTTTGTTGCAAAACGCGCCAACATCTGCTCTGCTCGGTGTCCTCCGCGCCTCCGCGTGACAATCGCCGTTCCGCCGTTCCGTAGTTCCGCTGTTCCGTTGGGCGCCGTTCCCCTTCAGTGACTCGCGGTACCGCGCCCTCATTCCTACGTTTCGGCGATGAGCGTCATCGAAGCAATCCGATGGTCTGACGACGGCCGCGCGGTTCGCATCATCGATCAACGCCGACTGCCCGGCGCCGAGGTGTATCGAGACCTCCGATCGGTCGAAGAAGTCCGCGATGCGATCGCGACCCTCGCGGTCCGCGGCGCGCCGGCGATCGGCATTGCGGGTGCGATGGGAATGCTGATCGCTCTCGACGAAGCGCAGCGCGACGGTATCGACCCGATGTCGCATCTTCGCGTTGCGCACGAAATCATCCGTTGCGCGCGCCCGACCGCCGTCAATCTCGCTTGGGCTGTCGACCGCGTGCTCGACGCGGCGGAAGCGGCACACGGAGATCTCCGCACCGTCGTCCGCGACGAAGCGACGCACATCCTCGACGAAGACCGCGCGATGTGCCGCCGCATCGGAGAACACGCCGCCGACTTGATCCCCGACGGTGCGACCATCGTCACTCATTGCAACGCCGGAGCGCTCGCGACGGGCGGCATCGGAACGGCGCTCGCCGCGATCTACGTTGCCGTCGAACAAGGCAAGCGCGTTTCCGTCTTCGCCGACGAAACGCGGCCGTTGTTTCAGGGAAGTCGACTGACGGCATGGGAGCTCGAGCGTGCGGGCATTCCCGTCACCGTTCTCGTTGACGGCGCCTCGGCATCGCTGATGCGCGAAACGAAGATCGATCTCTGCATCGTCGGCGCAGATCGAATCGCGGAGAACGGCGACGTGGCGAACAAAGTGGGAACGTTCCCGCTCGCTCTCTCCGCGAAACATCACGGCGTTCCGTTCTACGTCGCGGCGCCGTCCAGCACCGTCGATCCATCAACGAAGTCTGGTGAGGAAATTCTCATCGAGCAGCGCGGAAGAAACGAAGTCTGTTCGCCGTTCGATACGCCGACGGCTCCGGACGGCGTCGGCGTCTACAACCCGGCGTTCGACGTGACGCCCGCGGAGCTCATCACCGCGATCATCACCGATCGTGCTGTCGTGCGACCACCATTCCACTTCGCATGAGACACATTCTCGCCATCGACGAAGGGACAACCGGCGTCACGTGCCTCATGATCGCCGAAGATGGTCGCGTCGTCGGCCGCGGCTACCGCGAGATTCCGCAGTATTTCCCGCAGCCCGGCTGGGTCGAGCACGACGCGATGGAAATCCTGGGGTGCGTTCTGTCGGCGGCGCAGCACGCGATGGACGCCGCGAAGGCGACGCCGGTCGCGCTTGGAATAACGAATCAGCGAGAGACCGTCGTCATTTGGGAACGTGAGACCGGCCGCCCCGTTCATCGCGCGCTCGTCTGGCAAGACCGACGCACGGCCGAACGGTGTCAGTCGCTCGCGCCGAAGACACAATGGATCTCGGAGCGAACCGGTCTTCTGCCCGATCCATATTTCTCGGCCAGCAAAGTCGAGTGGCTCATTCAGAACGGTCGACTACTCGAGCGATACAGGCCGCAGGATCTCGCAGTAGGGACCATCGATAGTTGGCTCGTCTGGCAGCTGACGGGCGGCTCCGTTCACGCGACCGATCCGACGAACGCGTCGCGGACGATGTTGTACGACATCGATCGCCTGGAATGGAGCGCCGAGCTGTGCGAGCTCTTCGGCGTGCCGATGGAGATGCTCCCCGAGGTTCGGCCTTCGAGTGGCGATTTCGGCGTCGCTCAATCGGCGAGCATCGGCGCCGACATCCCGATTCTCGGAATCGCGGGCGATCAACAAGCCGCGCTTTTCGGTCAAGGATGCGTTCATCCGGGAACGGGGAAGAACACCTACGGCACCGGCGCATTCCTTCTATTGAATACGGGACAGGCGCGCCCTGACGCGACGAACGGCATGCTCACGACGATCGGGTGCGACGCACAGGGCAAACCAGCCTACGCGCTCGAAGCGGCGATCTTCATCGCGGGCGCGGCGGTGCAGTGGTTGCGCGACGGACTCGGAATCATCGGACAGGCGAGCGACACGGAATCACTCGCTCGATCAGTCGAATCGACGGGTGGCGTCTATTTCGTTCCCGCGCTCACCGGCCTCGGTGCGCCGCACTGGGAGGCTGACGCTCGCGGAACGATCGTCGGCCTCACCCGCGGAACGAATCGAGCCCACGTCGCGCGCGCGACGCTCGAGGCGATGGCGTACGGTACCGCCGACGTCCTCGACGGGATGCGTAAATCCGCCGGCCCATCGCTTCAGTTCGAGCGCTTGCGCGTCGACGGCGGCGCGACGAACAATGACTGGTTGATGCAGTTTCAAGCCGATATCCTCGGCGTTCCAGTCGAGCGGCCCGATATGGTCGAGACGACCGCGCTTGGCGCGGCGGGGCTCGCGGGCATTGCGGCCGGCGTTTGGAAGGACACGGACCAATTCCTCGCGACGCGTACGGTCACGTCCTTTTCACCGTCGATGTCGCGCGAAAATGCGAGTTCTCTAATGGCCGGCTGGCACCGGGCGGTCAACGCGACTGTGAGCTGGGCCCGCGATCGATGAGTCGTGCGAATAAGCTCGACCTGCACCGCCAAGCGCTCGAAGGGTGTCGCGCCTGCGGACTTGCCGTCGACATCGTCCCGATTCTTTCGCGCGCCGTATCGCCGAGAGTGATGCTCGTCGGACAGGCGCCTGGAAAGGTCGAGGCGGCGGGTGGTCGTCCGTTCGCCGGCCGTGCCGGCACGACGCTTTTCCGTTGGTTGGAACGCGCCGGAATCGACGAGGAAACAGCCCGTCGCCGGATTTACATAGCTGCCGTCACGCGCTGTTTCCCCGGACCAAGTCCAAGCGGGCGGGGCGATCGCGTTCCGTCGATCGACGAGCAGCAAGCTTGCGCGAAATGGCTTGATGCGGAGCTCGACATAATCCGTCCTCGGCTGCTGATCCCGGTCGGACGGCTCGCGATGCTTCGTTTCCTTCCGAACCTTCCCCTCGACCAGTTGATCGGTCGGGGGCACGAGGTCGAGCATCGAGCTGGGAGGTCAGTCGTGATTCCGCTGCCACATCCATCTGGCGCGAGCAGTTGGATTCATCAGGGGGACCACCCGAAGCTGCTCGATACGGCGCTTGCACTCATCGGCCGCGAATTGGCGGTTCTTGGAACTATTCCCTCGGGAAAGAAGCGGAGCGTCGCCTGATGCGTGGCTTTCTGCTCGTTTTCTCGCTGCACTTCCATGACGAACACCCGGGCGGCGACAAATGGCTCTCGGCTGACAAGGCCAAGCATTTCTTTACCGCCGCGTTCGTTCAGAGCGCTTCGTACGGTGGTCTCCGGTATCTCGGCGCTAGCCAAACGTCCTCGTTGGTCGGGGCAAGCATCGTTGGCGCGACGGTGAGCATCGGGAAGGAGGTCCGGGACTCGCGGGTCGGCGGAAATGCGAGCGGAAAGGATCTAACGTGGGACGCTGCCGGTATGATCGCTGCGTCCGCGCTCTTGCACCGCACCCAGCGCTGAAGGCTCACGTCGCGGGGGTGGCGTCTCAACCGTTATATTGAACGGCGGCAAAGCGCATCGCTGTCGCGTCTGGCCGATTCCTTCCGAGGTCCCGCATGAAGCCACGCACGAAATTCATCATCGGCGGATGCCTGGTGCTCGGCGTCGCCGGCTATTTGATGGCGAGCTCGATCAAAGAGACCGGGGTCTACTACCTGACGCCCGCCGAGCTCGCGTCCAAGATCCAAGCCGATCCCTCGTTCAAGAATGCCGGCGTGAAGGTCGGCGCTCGCGTCGTTCCGGGGTCGATCCAGCGAGATCCAAGCGGGAAGCAGTATGCCTTCCAAGTGACTGACGGCAGCAAAGTAATGCCGGTCGTTTACCGCGGAATCGCGCCGGATACCTTCACTGACAGCGTGGACGTCGTCGTCGCGGGCCGAATGGGAACCGACGGCACCTTCCAGGCGACCGAGCTCCTCGCGAAGTGCGCGTCTCGCTATGAGAACGCGCCTGACGCGAAATACAAGGAAACGCCAGGCTACAAGGCGGGAGCGCGAAAAGCGTGACCCTTATTGGAGAACTCTCATTGTGGGTCGCGCTGCTCATGGCTGCGTGGTCCACGACAGTGTCGTACGCCGGTGGGGCAACTCGGCGCATCGATCTGATCGATAGCGGCATTCGCGGACTGTACGCGACATTCGCGATGGTTCTGCTGGCCGCGATTGGACTGTGGACGGCGCTCTTAACGCGCGACTTCTCGCTCGAGTACGTGGCCGGTCACATCAGCGCCGCGATGCCGAGCATCTATGTGTTCACGGCGTTTTGGAGTGGACAGGCTGGATCGATGCTCTTCTGGGCGCTGATCCTGTCGATGTACGGAACGATCGCCGTTGCGACGAGCCGTCGACGAAATCAGGAGTTGATCCCGTGGGCCACCGGGACGATTGCCGCGATCCTCGTCTTCTTCATCGCGACGACCTGCTTCAAGGCGAATCCGTTCGTTCGCCTTCCGTTCACGCCGATCGACGGTCGCGGCATGAACCCGCAGCTCCAGAATCCAGGAATGGCGCTGCATCCGCCCAACCTCTACCTCGGCTACGTCGCGACGGCAATTCCATTTGCTTTTGCGATCGCGGCGTTGTTCGCCAAGCGTCTCGATGCCGAATGGCTCGGCGTTGTTCGGCGGTGGGCGCTGCTGTCGTGGTTTTTCCTCACGATCGGCATCGTGCTCGGCATGTGGTGGGCGTACGTCGAGCTCGGGTGGGGCGGATACTGGGCGTGGGATCCCGTCGAGAACGCGTCGCTTTTGCCGTGGCTCGTGAACACCGCGTTCCTGCATTCGATCATGGTGCAGGAGAAGCGAGGCATGCTTCGCAAATGGAATGTCACGCTCGTCGTCTCGGCGTTTCTGCTCTCGATCTTCGGGACCTTCATCACGCGCAGCGGCGTGATCTCCAGCGTCCACTCCTTTGCGCAGTCGCCGGTAGGGAAGTGGTTCGCGGCGTTCCTCATACTCGCGATCGTGCTGACGGCGTATCTCGTCTCGACCCGGCTGCAGGATCTAAGATCGACGGCCGAGCTGGAGAGCATGGTCAGTCGCGAGGCGGCGTTCCTCTACAACAATCTGGTGCTCGTCGGAATCGCGTTCTCCGTGCTGTGGGGAACGCTCTTCCCGATCATCAGCGAAGCGGTGCGCGGGAACAAGATCACCGTCGGGCCGCCGTTCTTTAACACGGTGAATATTCCGCTCGGGTTATTGCTGCTGCTTCTCACGGGAATCGGTCCGCTGATCGCGTGGCGTCGCGCGTCGGTCGCGAATCTGCG
>Ga0070683_100002815_pt1 | contig 13917 bp, 13 predicted proteins | sample KBSC713LmetaG_FD_64662 | JGI IMG/M metagenome (GOLD analysis project Ga0070683, IMG submission 64662) | Corn rhizosphere microbial communities from Kellogg Biological Station, Michigan, USA - KBS C7.1-3L metaG | ecosystem: Host-associated > Plants > Roots > Rhizosphere ...
AAACAGAAGTGGTGTACAATGTCGCACAACCCTCCATGCTCGTTTTTGAAGCAGATAAGGCGAAGGCGAACGGAACCGTGATTATTATTGCTCCCGGAGGCGGATTTCAGAGCCTTTCCATCAACCGTGAAGGGGTCGACCTGGCTAAAAAGCTGGCTGCAAAAGGCATTACTGCAATTGTTTTAAAATACAGGCTCCTGGAAACCAAATCCAATGACCCTGCCCGCGAAATGATGGACAACCTCAAAAGCAGGACTTCATTCGATGAGCGGACAGCACCCATTAAAATGATGGCCGGAGAAGATATCAGGACTGCTATTGCGTATGTCCGGACGCATGCAAAAGAAATGAACATCAAACCGGACCGTCTAGGCGTCATCGGTTTTTCTGCCGGTTCAACCGTCATTCTGGAAAGCGTGCTCCACAGCAAAGATGCATCTACGGTACCGAATTTTGCAGCCTCCATTTACGGAGGTCCTTCAGAAGATCTGCTCAAAGCTGAAATTCCTAAATCTCCGCTCCCCCTATTCATCTGTGCAGCCAGTGACGACCAGCTGAAGCTGGCTCCCAAATCTATCCTGCTGTATAACAAATGGACCGAAGCAGGACAGCCGGCCGAACTTCATCTCTATGAAAAAGGCGGCCATGGATTCGGTATGGGAAAACAGAACCTGCCGGTAGACCACTGGTCTGACGTTTACATGGAATGGCTTGCATTCCACCAGTATTTATAAAACCAATACAAAATAATACCTATGGACAAGAATACATTGACGCTGACCGGTATTTCCCGGAAAGCAAAATATTCGGGATTGTTCCTTGCTCTGCTGGCTGCTTCAACTTATGCAAAAGCACAAAACACCTATCCGATAATAAAAGCAGGCGGTAAAAGCTTTAAGGATTTTAATAAAAACGGGAAGCTTGACACCTGGGAGGACACACGGCTCCCCAAAGACCAGAGAATCAATGCCATCATACAACAGATGACCAATGCTGAAAAAGCGGATTTGCTGATCGGCACAGGCATGCCCGGAATCGAAGTGCTTACCGGGCCTGTAGGCGACTCTAAACAGGGGGCGGTTCCCGGCGCAGCCGGTGGAACCGCTTCCCTGGACCGTTTCGGAATTCCTCCGACAGTGGTCGCAGACGGACCTGCCGGACTGAGAATATCCCCTACCCGTAAAGACGATTCAAAAACCTATTATGCAACCGCATTTCCTGTAGGTACGGCTCTAGCTTCCACCTGGAACACAGCTTTGCTGGAAGAGGTGGGAAAAGCAATGGGTAATGAAGTGAAGGAATACGGAGTAGACGTACTTTTGGCTCCTGCCCTCAACATCCACAGAAACCCGCTCAACGGACGGAATTTTGAATATTACTCAGAAGACCCCCTTATTTCAGGTAAAACAGCAGCGGCTATCGTGAATGGCATCCAGTCACAGGGTGTCGGGACTTCTATCAAGCATTTTGCTGCTAACAATGAAGAAACCAACCGTCTGAAGATCAACGTACATGTTTCCGAACGCGCCATGCGTGAACTGTACCTGAAGGGCTTTGAAATTGCGGTCAAAGAATCCCAGCCGTGGACGGTAATGTCATCCTATAATAAAGTAAACGGGGTTTATACTTCAGACAGCAAAGACCTGCTTACCCAGGTACTGAGGAAAGAATGGGGATTCAAAGGCATTGTGATGACGGACTGGTTCGGAGGGTTTCCCGGATTTGAGTCTATCCGGAGCGGCGGAATCTCCGATGTCATTGCCCAGATGAATGCCGGCAACGACCTGCTGATGCCAGGGATTCCGGCTCAGAAAAAGGCATTGCTTTCCGCCCTGGATTCCGGAAAGGTGTCTCAGGAAACGGCCAACATCAATGTAAAAAGAATCCTGGAATATATATTCCACACCCCTACTTTTACCGGTTACCGGTACAGCAACCAGCCGGATCTGGACCGGCATGCTGAAGTAACGAGGAATGCCGCATCAGAAGGCATGGTCCTGCTTAAAAATGAAAGCAATACCCTTCCTTTCAGCGATAAGCAGAAAGAAGTTTCCCTGTTCGGGGTAACTTCATACGCATGGATTACAGGAGGAACCGGAAGCGGAAGCGTTAACAACAAGCATACAGTTTCCCTGCTGGAAGGGCTGAAAGCAGCAGGCTACCGGCTAGATAAGGAACTGGCAGACCTTTACACGCCCCATGCTGATCGGGAAGTAGCAGCAGAAAAGGACCGGAGGAAAGCCAAAGGAATCCTGGCCCTGCCGGAAAGGCTTCCCGAAATGAAGATGGATGATGCCTTTATCGCTAAAAAAGCGGAAACATCAGCAATAGCTTTCGTTACCCTGGGAAGAAATTCGGGCGAAGGCGGTGACCGTAAAGTGGATAATGATTTCAATCTTGCCTCTGAAGAGCTTGAAATGCTGGACAAAATCTCAAAAGTATTTCATGCGAGAGGCAAAAAGGTAGTGGTCATCCTGAACACCGGCGGTGTTATTGAAACCGCTTCCTGGAAAGACAAAGCCGATGCCATCCTGCTGGCATGGCAGCCGGGACAGGAAGGCGGGCATTCTGTAGCAGACGTCCTTTCCGGAAAAGTCAACCCATCCGGAAAACTGACCATGACATTCCCGGTAAACTATACGGATACGCCTTCGGCCAAGAATTTCCCGGGCATCCCTGCAGACAATCCTAAAGAGGTTACGTACGAAGAAGGCATCTATGTAGGATACCGTTATTTTAATACGTTTCACGTAAAGCCATCATATGAATTCGGATACGGAAAATCCTATACGGATTTCGACTATCAAAATATTAAAGTCAGTCCAACATCCGGCTCATCTTTTACAGTAAGCCTCGACGTAAAGAATACGGGAACAACCAGCGGAAAGGAAGTGGTCCAGCTGTATGTATCAGCGCCGCACCATCTGGCGGACAAACCGAAATCTGAACTGAAAGCCTATGCCAAAACAAAGCTGCTGAAACCCGGAGAAACCGAGACGGTTACCCTGACGCTTTCCCCGAAAGACCTTGCTTCATTCATTACCGCAAAAAGTGCATGGATCGCTGAAGCAGGACCCTATACCGTATCAGCCGGCGCCTCATCACTGGATATCAGACAGTCTGCAAATTTCCAGCTCCCTGAGGAAATTACCGTTGAAAAAGTGCAGCATGTGCTTCCGGAAGACCAGCCGTTCAAAGAGCTGAAACCATAAACATCCGGACTTAACACACACCATATCTTCTCTACATATACGCAGTTATCTTTTTTATGTAGTTTGATCCCGTCCTGTTTTCAGGGGCGGGATTTTTCAGCAAAATCAGATCTTAATGATTTATAAAAAACTGTAAATTAGCTTAATGCATTTATAATAAATAACAATAATTAACATGAAATTTTTAAAGTATACAGCACTTTTTGTACTTCTTACAGGGTCAGCCTATAGCTTATATTTTTATATTACGGTTTACTCGAAGCTTACCCCCGCTGATATTGACCCTGATATAAAAAATGAAAAGATATTTAAGATCATGGATTTCCAGAAGGAGCTTATAAACGGAACAGAGAAGTACGATTCTGTTGCCCGGAAAAAAAGTTCTTCAGTTTTGTTCTATGCAGGTAAAAAGCCTACAACCAAGGATGAACTTTTCATAGCTGGCTTTAATAACTGCAGAGCCATATCACTAAAAGGAAAAATTAACATCTCCATAGGTTACAATTCAGGATACAGCGGTGGAGGATATAAAATTGATTATTTATATGGCAGATATGAGATACAGCCTTATTCATTTACAGATGTTGTCCCTGACAACAGAAAAGAATCTGATTATAAGATTTTAAGGCAGAACCTTACCTTGGATAAAAGATATTATCGTGTAGGAGACAGCCTGTATGGGAAAATTGACTTTGCTATGCAATTTAATAATGCCGGAGAAAAACCAACCGTATACGGAAACGGATATTTCAGGACCAGGGTTGATGCTTATTAGCAGCCAATGCTTTGCACATGGCAAAAGTTATCTTTCACAGATAGAATCAAAAATCAAAGCTGTATAGAGTATATTGTCTATATTTGTTAATATATAACAATCCAGTGAAAAATACAGCCCTATTTTTGATCATCATGCTCAGCCATGGCATTTTTGCTCAGAACAGCCAGTTTAAAATTGAACTATATGCCCCGGGATATGAAAAAGATTCTCTTTTTATCAGCCCTCCCATGAGCGGTGGCAATACGCAAAAAATCTATGGCTTCACCGCAGATAGCGGGCCATCTATTACGGTTATGAAAGATTTTAATACCATCATCGTAAAGAAAAACCGCAACTTTACAATATCCGGTGAAATTCCTTATCCGCAGCCGATTGCCATTTCATATTATGATGCTAAAATAAATGGCGGCTATTCCACCCAGCCTCTTTTTCTGGAAAAAGGAACCATCAATGTTGAAGTAAAAAGAGCTGCAGATAATAATATGGATTATATCCTGCATTCCGGGAGCCCTGCAAATACAGAATATAAAGCCATGAAAGCGCAGCTGAAAACCTATGATGACAAGCTGAAACCCTTCCAGGAGAATGATCCAAAAGATATTGAAGCCAAACAGGCATTCCTCCAGAAATACATCAGCAAAAATCCGGGTTCGTATGTCGCTTTCTGGGAGATTGTCAGTGATTTCTCACAATACAGCTTCAATACATCTTATTTAAAAAGCCTTGCCCTGTTTTCACCTGAAGTACAAAAAACATTCAGCTATAAGGAATTTAAAAAGATGATGAATACGGAAAACTCTACCAACGTAGGAGGAAAATTCCCTGAAATCATCTTTAATGAGAAAGAAAAACTTTCCGCCAGGGATTTCTCCGGATCTTCATTGACACTTATTGATTACTGGTCCACTACCTGTAAGCCATGCATCCAGGATCTTCCCAAGCTCGTTACCCTGTATACTAAATACAAATCGCAAGGGGTTAACTTTATCAGTGTAACCGATGAAAAGGATCCGAAAAGGATTGAAACAGCCAATCATATTTTGGAAAAGAACCAGGTCACCTGGAAGAATTATTTTGATATCCTGAAAGAGTTTCCGAAAAAGTTGAATGCAGCAGGCTACCCTTTGCAGATCCTGGTAGACAGCAACGGAACTATCATCGCCCGGGAAATGGGTGCTTTGGATACCATAGAAACTAAAATGCAAAATTATCTTAGCAAACAGTAGAGCAATTTTCAGAAATAAAATACAGGTTGAAAAAAAGAATTCAAACTCAGAACCTGGGCAAATAATATACCCTGATCCTTCCCGCAATATAGTTGAGATCACAGGGAATACCAGACTCTATTATTTACGGCCAGAACGGAAAAATCCTGGGAACATCAACAGTATATCCGGGGAGAATTGATGTTTCAGAACATTTTTTCTGCCAATTATTGTATTGAGCTTAGCACGAAATATTGAAAGAATTGTATAAGTTGATTAAATAATAAGCTTGTTTATATACATGACATCCGTTCAGAAAACTGAACGGATTTTTTATTTTTAAATGCATATTAACTATTTTTAATGTAATCATTACATTTATAATGTTAAAAATTAATAATATTGCCCACTTTTTGTATTCAGGTAAATATCTTAAACCACTAAATCCGTAATCATGAAAAAATACTTGATTTTTTTACCATTTTTATTTTCAACAGCCTCAGCACAGGAAACCGGTACAGATGCTCCTGAAAAGATGAATATCGTTAAGACGAACCTCACCGGTTATGTATTCCGGAATATTAACCTGACATACGAAAGATCATTCAAACGCTGGTTTTCCGTGAATATGGGATTCGGGGCTGTACCTGAAGGAAAAGTACCCTTTATCAATTCTTTCCTGAGTGATGAGGATGAAAAAAGATTCCAGAACCTTGAAATAAAATCATTCAATTTCACCATAGAACCTCGTTTCTATCTCGGCCACGGCTATGGCAAAGGCTTTTATGCCGCTCCCTATTACCGTTACTCAAAAGTAACATCCAATACATTTGATTTTTACTATGATTATAACGGGCCGAATGGTATTTCTTACCAGATTCCGCTTAAGGGCTTTGGAAGTGTGAACGGAAACAGCGGCGGGGTGATGGTCGGTGTACAATTCCTGCTGACCAGGAAACAGAACCTGGTTCTGGACCTGTGGATTGCAGGCGCACACTACGGTGCGGGAAAAGGAGATTTTACAATGACCAGCGATTATATCCTGACTCCTGAAATGCAGGCACAGCTGAAACGCGAGATTGAAGACCTGGATATTCCATATGTCAATTATTCTGTGGAAACGAATGAGCGTGGAGCAAGGGTTATTGTGGATGGTCCATGGATCGGATTCAGGAGTGGCCTTTCACTGGGATATAGATTTTAGAATGTAAAAATTCATAACGGATCATAGTTTCGGCGCAGGTTCCCTGCGCCGAAACTATTTTACCGGTAAGCCAACCTGAACTTTTCGAGGATATGATCAAGATTATGACGTTGAACATAGACGCTCTTTACGTCTTCGTAACGGGGAGATTTATAAAAGACTTCATAAAAATCCATGCTGCCGTTGCCTACTTTTTTTATGTTTTGGACTTCAATATTGAGTTTTTTCAGTTCTGCTTTAAAATCCTGGAATTCGTCATGTATATTATTCATCGATGTGGTTTTATTTAGGGTTATCACTGTATAAGTAAGAAAATCACAAATATTAAATAAATGTAGTGATTTTTTGATTATTACTGATATAATTAACCTAACATATCGTCAAAATATTTTGAGCGCTATCCGTAATCTATCTAGCCTATGCCACAGGTTAAAAATTTTCACTCAATGATGCATGCGGACAGCACATTTTCACTGTTGTAAGATTTAACCTCAGCCCGTATTACCCATCATAAGAATAAATAAACGTATGAAAATAAAACAAACGGCATTGGTCACTCTGCTAGTAGTATCCGGTACGATCGCTGCCCAGCAGAATGACACAAAAATCATCATTAAAGATAAGAAAGGACGAACCGTTGAAACCACAGCCCGTCAGCAGAATATGCCACACTTCATCCAGTTCGGCATTATGTCGCACTCCCATGATCAGTTCAGGGAAAAATATAAGGTGGACGTAGCCTATGAAAACTGTGTCATCAGTCCTTTACGATCACAGCAGGCCAAGGAAAACAATGAGGCCGTAGCCGCATTGCTTACAAAACAGTATGGTGAAAGCTGGAAAAAAGACCTGGGGATTATTCCATATGGATTATAATGTATCCTGGTCTGCTTCTGCCTCTACCTCATGCCTGAGCTGAGCTTTGTATAAGGTGGCGTAATACCCGTTTTTATCCAGGAGTTCCAGATGTTTCCCCTCCTCTACAATCTTACCGTGCTCCATAACGATGATCTTATCCGCTTTCTCAATGGTGGAAAGCCTGTGTGCGATGATAATGGAAGTCCGGTCTTTGGTCAGCTTTTCCGTCGCGCGCTGGATCAGCTTTTCGCTTTCATGGTCGATGGAGGAAGTGGCCTCATCCAGGATAAGGATTTTAGGATCGGAAAGATAAGCTCTCAGGAATGACAATAACTGGCGCTGGCCTAATGATATGGAAGATCCCCTTTCGCTTACGACATAATCGTATCCTCCGGGAAGCTGTTCGATAAACTGGTCTACCTCAATCTGCCTGGCGCCGGCTTTGATCTTTTCCAGGGTAATCGTATCATCACCGAAGGTAAGGTTCTCAAAAATACTGCCGTGGAACAGGAAAACATCCTGTAAAACCACTCCGATATGGCTCCTGAGATTATACAGCTCATAATCTTTCAGGTTGACGTCATCAATAAGGATATTCCCGGAATTGATATCATATAACCGGGTAATCAGGCTGATGATGGTAGATTTCCCGGCGCCGGTAGCTCCTACAATGGCTACTGTTTCTCCCGGATTCACTTTAAAATCTATGCCTTTCAGCACTTCCTGCTTTTCATCATAAGCAAAATGGACGTTGCTGAATTCTATTTTACCTTCAAAATGATCCTTAACCACGGTTCCGGTATTCGGCATCGAGTTGTCTTCATCCATTAATCCCAATACCCGTTCGGCGCCCACGATGCCACGCTGGATATTGTTGAAACGGTCGGCAATCTGTCGTAAGGGACGGATCAGCATCGAAATATACTGGATAAAGGCAATAACAACACCGGCACTGATGGTAATATATCCCCCATAAAATAGGATGAACCCTATAAAAAGCGAAGAAATCAACTCTACTACCGGAAAGAACAGAGAGAAAATAAATACGGTTCTCAGCAATGCTGCTTTCAGCGTAATATTGATCTCGTCAAATTTTTTGAATTCAGCTTCCTGCCTGTTGAATACCTGGATGATCGGCATTCCGGCCAGCCTTTCCTGTACAAAAGAATTCTGGGTAGCCGTCCATGTCCTCTCATCCCCGAAAGCTTTCTTCAGCCTTTTCTGGAAAAACCTGGTGATGACAACCATCAAAGGCAGGATGGCTAAAGTAATATAGCTCAGGTGCACATTGGTGCTGAACATCATGACGAGTACAAACACAATCCTCAGGATATCCCCGAATACCATCAGGAATCCGTCCGTATATACGGTGGCAATGGTTTCCACATCACCTACCGCCCGGGTTACCAGCTGTCCGATAGGGGTTTTATCAAAAAAGGAAGTCCTGAAATAGATCAGTTTGGCGTACAGCCGTTCCCGGATGTCCCGGATGACATTCTGGGAGATGAAATTGGAAAAATACACCAGGAAAAAGTTCAGGATCGTTTCCGCAAACACCAATCCTACCAGAATGTAGATGTGCTGCATCATCAGTCCTTTATCTCTGAGCCTGGTAATGTCATTGTCCACCACTTCCATCGTAAGGTACGGCCGGTAAGTGGAAACCACAGACAATATGATCGAAATAATGAGGGTAAGGATGAACCACGAACGGAACTTCATTCCGATAAAAAAGAGCCTCCTGATGATTCCTCCGGTATCTTGTTTTTTCATTGTACGAATTGAAGAAAGAATTACATAAAATCCTATGCAAAAATAAGACTTTAAAAATTGACAGGCTTTACAACCTGATGAATTCGTAATGAAAATTTATGATCACTGTTATTTACCATATCTTTTGATAGCCGGCTTTTATTTGATCAGGAACTATTTCTACATTTTTCCGAAAAAAAATATAAAACATATTTTTATATGACAAAAATTATTACATTTAATAAATTAAAAAACACATACTTATGATGAGAAAATTAATTTCTTGGCTGGCCTTTACGATGGCTTTCTGCCTGATACTGCTTTCCTGTGTCCATGATGAGATCTATACTCCTTCCGATCCGGCTTCTAAGGAATACCATTCTAAAAGCCTGTGGAAAGAAGATGCCACATTCATTAAAAACGTAATGAAAATTTATTCTGAGCATGAATCTGCCATCAGGAAGACCGATGGAAATCCGGTTTGGGATTATGCGATGAGCATGGGAAAGTATGATGAAACTTTTATGGCGGTCCCTATTGTTAAAAACGACAAGGTGATCAACACTCTTGTATGCGGGAGATTTGGTAAGAAAGTATATTTCCGGTATGAAAATTCTGAGATGAATAATGATTTCTTTCAGGATATCATGTTTGGAACATATTCCAGGTACAACACAGAACCGAAAGAAAACAGCAGCGTGAACCATAAAGGCATCATCTGCACAACACAGTCTGTTTCTATGTGGTATCCTAATAGTGAAACCAATCCGGATGCCGGAGGACACTGGGAAACCAATTACTACAACAATTGCTACAGCTTTCAGGATTATGCGAATCCAGGCTGGGAAAATGGAGGGTATGATTATGGTGGAAGTAACGGTGGTGGAAGTGCAGCCCCTAATAATCAGGAAAGTGAAGACCCCTGCCAGAAAACAAAAAGCATAGTAACCAATCCACAGGTCAAGGCGAGCATTGATGACCTGAAAACGAAATCTACCGGGACCCTGGAAAATGCTTATAAATTTAAAGCTGACGGAACCCCTTCGAATCTGATCGTCGGTAATGCCCATACCGTAAATTTCGGGGATAAAACAGGATATCAGGGCGGTTACCATAACCATACGACAGGAATCCCTATGCTTGCCCCTGCTGATATCGAACAGCTGTTACAGTTTGCACTGGCACAAGGCAATTACGGAAATTCTTCCGCAGCTTATGTGGGGATGGTTGCTCCTAATGATGTCCATTATATCATTCAGTTCAATGGAAATTATGATGATGCTCTGGTGACTTTTTCACAAGAGGAAATGAATAATCTTTCAATGATTTATAGAGAGGAGGCAAGTGATTTCAAAGAAAAATTATTATATGGTTCCACTTATATCAACACTAATGGATCATTAAATAAACTAGGTTTGGAAAAACTCTTCTACAATACATTAAATAGAATGGGATTACAGAACAAAGTCATTTTGCAAAGAATTGAAAATAATTCAATTCAAAATATAAGTTTAGATAGTAATAACACTCCTATATCTAATCCATGTTCATAAATAAAAATATAATAATATGAGAACATTTTTTTTAAAGATAACATCACTTGTGATCTATGTAGTCTGCATTTCATCCTGCCAGGCACAAAATCTGCCTTTGTCTACTGCCTTATCAAATATTCCTAAAAATGCTCATGTAAAAGATTTAAACAATGAATTAACACCATACATTGGTACTTATAAGGCAACTTTCAATGGGAATGAGGTAACTTTATTTATTTCTAAAGAAGATGATAAACATATGTATTATGGAAACCAAGAGTTCTATCGAGATGCTTTAGTGATGAAATATGTAGTTAAAAACTCTACTGGAACTATTTTGCAGGATACAAAAAATAGTAATTCTTCTATTAATTTAGTCAGCACAAAGATTAAATCAGACGAAAATTCTGTAATATTTATTTACAGTGGTACCAACTGCGGTGTTGGCTGGGGAGATATTTATTTAAAAAAACTTAATTCCACACAGATCTCCTGGGAATATATCCCCGACAGTACCATCATCGACAGCAGCAAATGTCCGCCAGGGTCTGACACTACGATCTATCTTCCGGAAACGAAAGATTTGATTTTCACGAAGCAATAATGAAAAGTTTAATAATATTTCTGATTACATTTACTGTGTTTATTTGCAAAGCACAGCAAATCTATCCATTAAAAACAGATTATACTGAAATACCTCAAAGCTCTTATTTACAAGACATTCAAAATGAATTAGATTCCTATGTGGGAAAATGGAAGGCAAATTTCAACGGGAATACAATTACAATTTTTATAACAAAGGAAATACATAGATTTTTTAATGGAACCAAATACAAATATTATAAAGATGTACTTTCTGTAAGATATATGATTCAGAATTCCTCGAATGTTGTTTTACAGGATACTCAAAGTCTTTTTTTTACACCTGTACAACTAAAGCACAGCATTTACAGTCAATGGGCAGAAGATAATGGAAATACAGTTTTGTTGTATTACGGTGGCACCAACTGTGGAGTTGGCTGGGGAAATGTTAGCATAAAGAAAATAAGTTCAACGCAAATAGCATGGGAATATATTCCAAATACTACCATCATCGACAGCAGCAAATGTCCGCCAGGGACTGATACGACGATCTATCTTCCGGAAACGAAAGATCTGATTTTCACAAAGCAGCAGAACTAAGATATGGTGTAAAACACTTTAATGATTACCTGGAAATGAGCAATCTTTTGGTTGTAAATTCCACTTCATTGAAGACCATTCACTGGTACAAACAGATAAGGTCCCAAGCCACTTCTGCATCCCATCATTCCTTCTTCCCTATTTCCTTTATCTCCAGGGCAGGCTTATTCAGGTTTTCTTTTGTAAACCGGTCTTCCAGAATTTTGTAGAAACCCCATACTGCAATAACAGACAGAATCCAGCTGACCATATTGATCCCTGAAAAGCCCATATAGTTATTGTCATCAAGGGCTTCAGGATCTGTAATGCCTTTGTACATCCCGTAAGAAAATCCGAAAACCAGCTGGGTTCCCAGGTACACGCCTAAAGCCAGAAGGCCGTAATGCCATTTTGTTTTCCCGAACCGTTCAGCAAGGCCTGCATAGTACCGGTAGGCGGCAATCAGAATAAATAATCCTATCATCGTATTAGTTTTTGTATTCAATAAAATTTTATCATGTCATGTTTAATCAAAACTCATATCCGACATCCACCAGGTACAAGCCATGGCCGGGAGCCGAAGTTCCGGCGGCATTCCGGTTTTTATCTTCGATGATCCTGCGAAGCTCATCAGGTGAAATCTTTCCTGCGCCTATTTCCACCATGGTTCCTACGATCGCCCGCACCATATTGCGCAGGAAACGGTTGGCAGAGACGGTAAATTTCAGTTCACTGCCGTTCTGCTCCCATTCGGCCTTGTAAATTTTGCAGATGTTGGTTTTATTATCCGTCTTCAGCTTGGCAAAGCTGGTGAAATCTTCGTATTCAAACAGGATCTTGCAGGCTTCATTCATGGGAATGATGTCCAGCGGCCTTTTCCAGTGCTGCCAGGCGGATTCCTGGGTGAAAGGGTTTTTCTCCAGGGAGATATAATATTCATATGTGCGGTAGGTAGCGTCAAAGCGTGCGTGGAAATCATCCTTTACCGGAAAAATCCTGTGTACGGCTATATCGGGCGGAAGAAAGCTGTTCAGCCGGTGCGGGAGATTCGCGTCAATTTCTTTTTGGGTATCGAAATGGGCAAATATCTTTCTGGCGTGGACACCGGTATCCGTACGTCCGGCTCCGGTGGTTTTAATGTCTTCCCTGATAATGGTGGACAGTGCTTTTTCCATCTCTTCCTGCACGGAAACAGCGTCCGGCTGGATCTGATAACCGAAATAATTTTTGCCGTTGTATGAAAATTCTATGAAGTACCTCAATGTCGTCTGAATAAGTGGACAAAAATACTTTAATTTCATGAATTATTACAGAAAACTACACGCAATAGTGAAGCAGATCCTGTTAAAATCATTATTTTTGTAAGCGTATGAAAAGATGGTATCTGTATCCTTTTTCCCTTGGTTATCATTTCGTAACCGGTTTCCGGAACACCCTGTATGACCTTGGGCTTTTTAAGTCGACAAAGTTCAAAACACCGATCATTAATGTCGGTAACCTTTCTGTGGGTGGCAGCGGAAAATCCCCTATGGTGATGTACCTTGCGCAGTACCTGTCTAAGCACTACCGCACAGGGGTCCTTTCCCGCGGCTACGGAAGACTGTCGAAAGGATATGGCGTGACCAATTATGAAAGCAACTACAAAACCGTGGGCGATGAAGCCATGCAGTTGTTTGAACGCTTTAAAAACCGTTTTGTGATTGCCGTTTGTGAGGACCGGGTTCCCGGAGCCCAGAAAGTGATTTCAGATATGGACCTGGACGTGCTTATTCTTGATGATGCCCTCCAGCACAGGGCAATAAAGCCCGGCTTTACCATACTGATGACAGATTTCAATGATCCGTATTTCAGGGACCACCTGCTTCCTGCCGGTGACCTCAGGGAATCCAGGAAAGGGGCTAAAAGAGCGGATATTATTATGGTCAGCAAATGTCCAGACGAGCTTACTGAGGAAACGAAACAGTATTATGTTTCACGGATCAGGCCGGAGCGCAGCCAGAAAGTCTTCTTTTCTTCCATCGGATATGATGAGAATGTCTACGGAAAAGAAAAAATGCTTCCGGATAACAACCTCAATTACTATGATATCCTGCTGATTACAGGAATTGCCAATCCAAAGCCTTTGCTGCAGCACCTTGCCAAATTCTCACAGCGGGTCAAGCATCTGAAATTCCGTGACCATCATAATTTTTCTGATGACGACATCAAAAAA
>Ga0070683_100002818_pt1 | contig 13911 bp, 13 predicted proteins | sample KBSC713LmetaG_FD_64662 | JGI IMG/M metagenome (GOLD analysis project Ga0070683, IMG submission 64662) | Corn rhizosphere microbial communities from Kellogg Biological Station, Michigan, USA - KBS C7.1-3L metaG | ecosystem: Host-associated > Plants > Roots > Rhizosphere ...
GCAGGCGGCCGTGCATCGGAGGCCGCCGTGGCAGGCGGTTGCGTGCCGGAGGCCGCCGTGGCAGGCGGTCGTGGCGTCGGTTGCGCGCCGGAGCTGGCCGTGGCAGGCGGCCGCGAATCAGAGGCCGCCGTCGCAGGTGGCCTTGACGGCGGCTGCGCACCAGGTCCCGCATCGGCCACCGCCACGGCTGATCGGCGGGGGCAGATTGCGTCGAACGGTGGACGGTTCACGCATCGGGCCGTGCCGTCCGGCGCTGTCGTGCAGGACGCGTGGTTGCGCTCCAGCTTCGCGGCGTGCCTTGTTGCCAGCCCGAAGCGACGGGCCTCCGCGAACTCCTCGCGCATCCGGCGCCGCTTCGCCCGCGTCGCCTGGAACGCCGCCATTTGAGCCGCCAGCCGGCCGTCCGCCAACACCGCATCCACACCGAGCATTCTTCCAGCCCGGTACGACAATTCCTCCGGTCCAATGTGGACGGACGACTACTGGTAGATCTGGCGGTGTGACAGGATCTCGGCCACGGCCTTGCCGGGATTTGCCCACGACACCGGGCGGTCGGTCAAGTGGTGCAACGCGTCGCCGCGGCGCAGTGTGAACCTCCGGCCCGCGACATCGACGTCGATGGTTCCGCTCACCACGTAGAGCAGCGCCTCGCCGGGTGGCTGGCGGTCGAGCGCCACGGTGCTGCCGGGCTCGAGCCGGGAAAGCGTCGCCTCACCTCGAAAGCGCACCGTCGGGCCGGACACTCTCACGGTCCGCGCGTCCACGACCTCGCCAGCGCCGCCGGCGGTGTACCAAACGTCCCCCGCGTCACCGGGCTCATCCACAAAGTACGACAGCGGACGGTGCAGGGCCGAGGCCAGCTTGAGCAGCGTGGTGATCGTCGGCACCATCTCGCCGCGCTCGATCTTATGGATGGACGCCGCGCTCACGTCGGCGATGACGCTCATCTGCTGCAGCGACAGCCCCAACTCCGCCCGCAGCGCCTTGAGCCGGGGGCCGATGGCCCGCACGGTCTGCTCAACATCGTCAAAAGCCTCAGGAAAGGCGACCGGCGACTCAGCGGTACCCGCGGCACGTCTGGGCATCTGTGCGGCTCCTTGACTCCACCTATGCCTACAGTATAGTAGACGAGTACCTCGCATAGTTGACGCGACGGTCCGCGTCAGCCCACCCATCTTCGCAGTAGGAGTGGCCGGTGTCTCGCAGGACGGTGGTCATCGGCGGCGGATCGGCCGGCACCGGGGCGGCTGGTGGGGTCAAGGCCGTCGACAAGGCCAACGAGGTCACCGTATACACCGACTTCGAGGACATCGCCTACAGCCCGTGCGGGATCCCCTTCGTGCACGGCAAGGAGATCGACTCGTTCCAGACGCTCTTCCTGGCCACCAAGGAGGACTACGTCCGCGTCGGCATCGACATCCACTACAACACCACCGTCACCTCGATCGACGTCCCCAACCACACCGTCGAGGTCGAGGGCGAAGGCACCGTCCCCTGGGACACGCTCGTCATCGCGACCGGGTTCAAATACGCCGATCCCGGTGTGCCGGGCGCCGACCTGGACGGCCTGTACTACGTGAAGAACATCCGGGCGGCCGAGCGGTGGGACGCCCGGCTCGACGGGGTGAAGCAGGCAGTCGTCGTCGAGGCTTCGCCGCTCGGCGTCGAGATGATCACCGCACTGGCCCACCGCGGGATCGAGACCCACGTGGTCGACCCCAACCCGTGGGCGCTCGGCGAGCAGGCCGACCCCGACATCGTCGCCCCGGTCGAGCAGGCCTGGCGGGACATGGGCGTGCACCTGCACTTCAACACCCGGCTGGAGGCCTTCCTCGGCTCCGGCACGGTCACCGGCGTGCGCACCTCGGCCGGGGATCTGCCGGCCGAGCTGGTCGTGGTGGCCACGCACAAGCGACCGGAAACGACGCTCGCGAAGGCGGCCGGCGTGAAGATCGGCACTACCGGCGGGATCGTCGTGGGCGAGGACCTGTCCACCAGCATCCCGGGTGTCTACGCGGCCGGCGACTGCATCGAAGTGGTGCAGGGCAGCACCTCGATCCCGTTGCAGGGCCTGACCGGCAGCCACGCATACGCGCAGGGCAAGGTGGCCGGGTCCAACGCCGGCGGCGGCAGCCGCAAGTACCAGCCGGTCTACGTGCCGTGGGGCATGCTGGCGGCCACGCAGATGGTGGGCGGGGTGTCGTTCGGCGAGACGCTGGCCGAGAGCCTCGGCATCCCGCACATCCTCGGCGTGGCCGACGGCATCTCCCGCGCCCGCTACTACCCGGGCGTCACGAAGATCCGCGTGAAGCTCCTCGCCGATCCCGCGACCCACCGGCTCATCGGCGCCCAGATGGTCGGCGGCGAGGGCATCAAGGAGCGCGCCGACTTCCTGGCCATGGCCGTTCGCGTGGGCATCACCATCGAAGACCTGGCCACCATGGAAAACGTGTACTCGCCGGCGATCGGCGCGCTCAACGAGCCGATCAGCCTCGCCGCCCAGAACGCGCTCGCCCGGCTCCAGGCGAAGTGACATGGCGTTCTCCCGGTGGCTGCGCGTCAACTCCGAGCACTATCTCACCGTCGCCGCGCAGGCCCGCGTCGCCCGCCGCCACGGCGTGACCGGCCCAGCTGCGGCCCGCGGCGCGAAAGCGTTCTTCTGGCTCCGCATCTTCGTTCCGGTGTACCGGCTGCTGCCCTGGAAGCTCCGCCACGCCGTCATGCGCAGCATGCCCGGCAGCCACCGGCGCCAGTGGACCTACCCCGACCGGCCCGCCGGACCGGCAATTTGAAAACAAAAGACGGCAACGTCAAGGAGGAAGCAATGCCCAAGACCGTCCAGTTCCCGGCCCCGGTTGCCGGCGAGTCGATGTTCAACAGCGAGGAGAAGGTCTTCCCCGACGTACGTGCCGAGGCCGGGGAGAAGGCTTACGTCTTCATCCACACCGTGCCTTATGAGGGCTCGGTGGCCCTGGTCAACCTGCTGACCTCGACCCGGCTGGTCCGCAAGGGCTTCGACGTGTCCATCGTCCTGTACGGCCCCGGCGTGCTGCTCGCCTCCGGGACCCGCGGCTACCCGGCAATCGGGCAGGAGGCGTTCCCCGGGCACCTGGCGATCAACAACCAGCTGCAGACGCTGCTGAAGGAAGGCGCGAAGATCTACGCCTGCCGGTTCGCCATGGGCGCTCTGTACGGCTTCAGCGAGGACCAGCTCATCCCCGGTGTCACCGCGTTCAACCCGCTCGACGTGCTCGACTCGGCACTCACCGCCTGGCGGGAGAAGGCGTTCCAGCTCAACACCTGGACCGTGTAGCGATGGACGGTGTCGCCGATCTGGGCGGCATGCAGGGCTTCGGGGCGGTCAAACGCCCCGAGCCCGAGCCGGTCTTCTCCGAGCGGTGGGAGGCCCGAGCGTTCGCCCTCGGCTTGCTGTCGATGCGTACGTCCGGCACCAACCTCGACTCGTTCCGGCACGCGCTGGACCGCCAGGCCGTGCTCGACTACTTCGCCGACGGCTACTTCGGTCGCTGGTGCCATGCCGCCGAGACATTGCTGGTCGACTCGGCGATCCTGGCCCCTGGCGCGGTCGAGGCGCGTACCCGCAACCTGATGGGCCAGCAGGTGCCGGAGCCGCCGATCCCGACACCGGACAAGCCCGACTACAAGCCGACGGCGGCCGGCTCGCTGCGGCCGGTCGACGTCGCCCCGGCGTTCGCGGTCGGCCAGCGGGTGCGCGCCCGCGACCTGCATCCGCTCCGGCACACCCGGCTGGTCCGCTATGTGCGCGGGCGGCGCGGGGTCATCGAGCGCATCCAGCCGTCGGCCGTGCTCCCCGACACCCACGCCACCTTCGAGGGCGAGAACCCCCAGCATGTGTACGCGGTGAGCTTTGACTCGACGGAGCTCTGGGGGCCCGACGCCGAACGCTTCACCCTCACCATCGATCTGTGGGAGTCCTACTTGGAGGCGGACGCTTCATGAGTGACATCGTCGAGCGGTTGCCGATCGAGGTGCGCACCGAGGCTCTTGAGCAGCTGCTGGTCGAGCGCGGCCTGGTCGACCCGGCCGTCATGGACAAGTTCATCAGCACGTACGAGACCGACGTCGGGCCGCTCAACGGCGCGAAGGTGGTCGCGCACGCGTGGACCGACCCGGACTACAAGTCTCGCCTGCTCAACGACGGGACCGGCGCGATCGCCGAGCTCGGCTTCAAGGGCCCGCAGGGCGAGCACATGGTCGTCCTCGAGAACACCGACACCGTCCACAACGTCGTCGTGTGCACGCTGTGCTCGTGCTACCCGTGGCCGGTGCTCGGCCTGCCGCCGAGCTGGTACAAGGATCCGGCGTACCGGTCGCGGGTCGTGCGGGAGCCGCGCCGCGTCCTCGCCGAGATGGGCCTCGACCTGTCCGAGGACGTCGAGGTCCGGGTGTGGGACAGCAGTAGCGAGGTGCGCTACCTCGTCCTGCCGCAGCGCCCGGCCGGCACCGAGGACCTGGCCGAGGAGGATCTGGTGCCGCTGGTGACGCGCGACAGCATGGTCGGCGTGGCGCGGGCCGGAGCGAGTGCGCGATGACGCTGCCGGTCGAACTCGCGCCCGATGGCCCGACCGCGCCGCCGCGCAGCAATGGCGAGCTGGTGTTCGCCGCCCCGTGGGAGAGCCGCACCTTTGGAATGGCCGTCGCGCTGTCCGCCGCCGGAGCGTTCGAGTGGCCCGAGTTTCAGGCCGCGCTGGCCGCCCGCATCAAGGCGTGGGAGCACAGCGGCGAGTCGGCCGAGTGCTGGAACTATTACCGGTGCTGGCAGCAGGCCCTCGAAGATGTCCTGGCCGGGCATGGCCTCGTGACCCAGGACTCAGTGGCCGAGCGAGGGGCGGTGCTCGTCGAAAGACCCAAGGGCCACGACCACGACCACGATCACGAGCACTCGTAGACCTTGCGGTGGACGGCGACGCTTGCCTCCCACGTGTACCGCAAAGCCGTGCGTTGAGCACCAAGAGTGAGCCGGCGACGCAGTGCCGGGGACTCCGATAGCGACACCATCGCGTCGGCGAGCGAGGACTCGTCCCCGGTACGGGTCATCAGCGCGTCCACGCCGTCGGTGAGGTATTCCCGGAAGACCGGCAGGTCGCTGGTCACCACCGGTAGGTCGCTGGCCAGCGCCTCGAGGACGGCCAGCCCGAAGCCCTCCTTCGTGGACGGGAACGCGAGCGCGTCGGCCGCCCGATACCAGCCCGGCAGGTCGGCGTCGCTGACCGTGCCGAGCTGCACGACGTCCTCGCCGAGCCGCATCCCGAGCCGCTCGATCTCGGCCAGGCACGCGTCGCGGTACGCCCGGTAGTCCTGAAACGAGTGTCCGCCGAGCACGGCGAGGACCGGGGCCGGCTCGACCCGGCGGCGCACCTCGGCCAGCGCCCGGACCAGATGGAGGCTGCCCTTGCGCGGCTCCAGCCCACCGACCGACAGGAAGAGCATGCGCTCGTCGCGGAAGGACAGTCCGGCCTGCCGCCGCAGCTCGGCCCGCCGTCCGGCGCCGATCGGGCCGAAGCGGGACCGGTCGACGCCGTTCGGGACGACCTCGGCGGCGACGCCGTACTCGTCGCGCAGGATCTCCTGCCATTGCCGGCTGACCACCAGTACCAAATCAGGCTCTTCAATCGCTCGGAGCTGACAGTTGATCAACGCGGGAGTGGTGAAGTCGTCGATGTGGTGGACGGTCCGCAGCACCCGCACCGGCGCCCCGGCGTCGCGGATGCGCGCGGCCGCCCGCGCCGAGATGCAGTCCTGGCTGTGCAGGATGTCGAACCGGTCGGCCACCGGGCGCAGGCCGGCCTCGAGTGCGTCGACGCTCGCGAACACCCGCTCCTCGAGCGTGTCGCGCGGAGCCGGGGCCGGGATCACGAGCGTCGGCACCCGGGTCGGCCGGTAGAGGCCCTGCGCGGGGTCGCCGAGCGTCACCACGCACACGTCCATTCCGGCCCGGTACATCGCCTCGCCGAGTTCGAGCGTGTGCACGACGCCGCCGCGCGGCTTGGTCGAATACGTCAGGAGAGCGACCCTTACCACGTTTGGCGCACCACGGTCGGCCGTCGGGTGGCGATCGCGGCCGCCGCGAAGCAGGCCCGCGCGGCGGTCTCGGTGACCACGCAACCGGCGTCCCGCAGCGTCTGCCGCTGCGCGTCGAAGCCCTGCGGGTCGCGGTTGGTGCCCAGCACATACGCGACGACCTGCGGACCGCCCGCGCGATGGATCTCGGCGCAGACCGGGGCCAGCTGCCCGGCCGGGTCCGCGTGCGAGCCGTGCCCGATCACGACGTCGAGCAGGATCGCCGCGACCGCCGGGTCCTGGCCCTGCTCGCGCAGCAGCTCGATGCGCGCCTCGGGGTCGATCATCGGGTGCGGCCGGCCCTTGGTGTACTCCTCCTCGCCCAGATCCAGGCAGACGTGGGCGTCGGGCGGGGCGGGCACGGCGAGCCTCTTGTCCAGCGGAGTGTTGGAGTACACATCGCCGAGGATGGCGCCGAGGATGGTCAGCGACTCGTAGCACAGGGTGCCGCCGGAGTAGAGGCCGCGGACCAGCGTCCGGCCCTCGTCGAGCCGTTCGACCGCCGCCGCCACGTCTTCTTCCAGGCTGACAACGACGTCGGGCCGAGCCATGCCGAGCATGTCCAGGGTGCGCAGCACGCCGCCCTCCAGCGTGGTCGCGACCTGCGCGGTCGGCGGCAGCTCGAACACGGCGGTGGTGCCGACGTAGGCGGCGACGAGCGGGGTGTCACCGGCGGCCGCGAGCACCGCCCGGGCGACTTCTTCGGCGGGTGGCTTGGAGACCAGCAGGATCGCGTCGATCCGTTCGTCGTGGCGCAGGGACAGCACGGCCTGGGTCGCGGTCCGACCGGCGACGGCGGCGGTCAGGTCGCGCCCGCCCAGCCCGATGACGCAGGCGACCCCGACGCCCCAGCGGTCGAGCAGACTCATCGCCTCCTGCGCGCCGGTGCCGGCCGCGGCGACGACGCCGACCCGTCCAGGCGCCACCACATTGGCGAAACCCAGCCCGGTGCCGGCCAGCATGGCGGTGCCGGCGCCCGGACCCATGACCAGCCGTCCCAGCTGCCGGGCCCGGTCCTTCAGCTCGACCTCCGCCTCGACCGGGACGTTGTCGCTGAACAGCAGCACATCGAGCCCGGCCGACAGCGCCTTGTGCGCCTCGAGCGCAGCGTACGCGCCGGGTACCGAGATGACCGCGACGTTGCTGCCCGGCTGCTGCTGGACCGCCTCGCGCAGCGATCGGGTTTTCACAGGTGCGTCGGCGCCGGATTCACGCGCTGCGAAGATGGCGTGCTCGGCCGCGTCGAGCGCATCCTTGACGACATCGTCGTCCTCCGCGCTGGCCGCGACGAACAGGTCGTTGGCTCCGGCGGCTGGCGGCGGGAACCCCTCGGAGCGCAGGGTTTCCAGGTTCGTGGGGGTCGCCATCGCGGCCGCCGCCCAGCGGACACCGTCGACCGCGTACATCGCGCGGGTGCCGGACAACTGCACGACCGAGTCCACGTATGCGTCCTTGAACAGCCGCAGATCGGCCGGCATCAGCGCACCCCCGCCAAGGTGTTGGAGAGCACGATCGTCGTACCGACGCGATGCCCGCCGTCGGGTACCGGCTCCAATGCCTCGGCGGCCAGCTCCGGCGTGGTGATGATGACGCGCTTGCCGCCGTTGCGCAGAAACCGGATACCGGCCCGGATCTTCGGGCCCATGCTCCCCTCGGGGAACTGCCCGTCGGCCAGGTACCGCTCGGCCTCGGCCGCGGTCATCAGCTCGATCGGCCGCTGCGTCTGGCGGCCGAAGTCTAGCTGCACCTGGGCGATCCCGGTCACGAGCACGAGGGCCTCGGCGGCGATCGACGAGGCCAGCTTCTCGGCCGCGTAGTCCTTGTCCACAACCGCGTCCACGCCGGCGTACCCGTCCTCGACCGCAACGACCGGGATGCCGCCCCCACCGGCCGCCACGACGACGTCGCCGCGCTCGATGATGGCCCGGATCGCGTTGATCTCGAGGATCGCGATCGGGCGAGGGGAGGGGACCATCCGCCGGTACCCGCGGCCGGAGTCCTCGGCCATCGTCCAGCCGCGCTTGCCGGCGAGTTCCGTCAGGTCCTGGGCGGTGAAGAACGGGCCGATCGGCTTGCTGGGGAAGGCGAACGCCGGATCCTCCAGCGACACCACGGTGTGCGTGACGACCGAGACCGGCTCGACGCGTCCGCGCGAGGCCCGGCGTAACGACAGCACGATGAGGCTGCCCAGGTGCGCTTCGGTCATCGCACCGAGCGCGAACAGCGGCTGGGGCGGCACCATCGGGGTGCCTTCCTCCTGCTGGATCGCGAGGTTCCCGACCTGCGGGCCGTTGCCGTGCACGATCGCCACGTTCCAGCCGCTCTCGATGAGCGCGTTGGTGCTGTGGGCCATGGTGAGGGCGTTCGCCGCCTGCTCCGCGTAGGTGCCGCTCTGCCCCTCGCGGGTGAAGGCGTTGCCGCCCAGGGCAACTACCGCCGTTCGTTGCATGCTCGGGATCTCCATCTGCAGCCGGATGCTCCGGGGCAGCTACCTTGATAATACGAGGTGGGCGTTTAATATAGTAGACATGACGGAGGAAGCGTCGCAACCGCCGATCGACCTGGCTCGGATGATTGCGATGGCCCGGTGGCAGCAGGCCGAGGCGATGCTCTACCCGGTCGTGATGAGCGACCCCGATCAGTACAAAGCGACCGTGGAGGTTATCGCGGCGGTCACGGCCCATCTGCGGGAGCGTTACCCGTCGCGGGAGGAGCTGTTCGCCGTGCCGGACGCCGAGTTGTACGGCGTGGTCGGTGGCGAGCCGCGGCTGGCCGCGCTCGTGACCGGCAACGGCCTCGCGCTGAACCTGGTCGCCGACGCGGCCCGGGTGCACGCCCTCCGCACCCTTCCCGAACGTTTCGCATGATGGATGTACCGAAGGGCTTGGCATGACTCTCGACACCGACCTGCCGCCGGTCACGCTGGGCGCGCTCATCACCGATCTGCAAAGCCGGGGGCTGCGGCTACGGGCCGAGATCGAGCGGCGGCGGGGCGGAGCCGGGCCGACCGATGCCGGCATGATCTGGGTCGAGGGCGTCGCCGTGACCGTGCCGACCGAGACGGCGTCTTCGAAGCGCTCGCCGTACTCGCTGGAGCGCGAGGATGACGGGCTGGCCATCTACCGCGACGGACTCCGGCTGGCGACCGTGACCGGGGCGCCGCGACCGAAGTACTACGACCTCACGACCGCCGACGGCATCCCGTACTGGCAGATCGCCCTGCTGCACCTCGACTCGGTCGCCAGTACTGTCGTGCAGACGTGCGCCTACTGGGGCAACGCCGACCAGTGCACATTCTGCGGCATCGGGCTGTCGCTGGAGGCCGGGCGCACCATCGTCAAGAAGACCCCGGAGCAGCTCGCCGAGGTGGCGCTGGCGGCGAAGGAGCTCGACGGCGCGGTCGACGCCACGCTGACCACCGGTAGCTCGCACGGCCGGGACAAGGGTGCCCTGTACATCGCGCGCTGCGGGCAGGCCGTCAAGGAGACCGCCGGGCTTCCGGTCGAGGTGCAGTTCGAGCCGCCAGCCGACCTGGACGTCATCGACCGGGTCGGCGAGTACGGCGTCGACTCGGTCGGCATCCACGTCGAGAGCTTCGATCCGGCCGTGCTGCGACGCGTCGCGCCGGCCAAGGCGCGCACCGGTATCGAGCACTACTTCCGGGCCTGGGAACGGGCCGTCGAGGTGTTCGGTCCCGGGCAGGTTTCGACATACGTGATCCTCGGCATGGGCGAGGATCCCGCGCTGACCGTCGAGGGCTGCAAGCGCGCCATCGACCTCGGCGTGTATCCGTTCGTCGTGCCGGTCCGGCCGGTGGCCGGCAGCCTGATGGCCGACGTCGAGCCGCCTTCGCCCGAATACAGCGAGCGCATCTACCGGCAGGTCGCCACGTACATGCACCTGCGCGGCATGGACGCGAGCTCGGTCTCCGCCGGCTGCGCGCGCTGCCAGGCGTGCTCGGCGATCAACACGGTGGCGTTCGACCGGCCGCTGCTGCAGATCGGCCGGGCGTCGGCATGACCGAGCGCCTGCGCGAGGTCCGGAAGCACGTCAGGCCGTCCCCGCCGAGCGACAGCGAGGAGGGGTCGGCATGACGACGCTGACCGTCACGGGCTGCCGCATCGTGGAGACTGCCGAGGAACTCGCGGCCCACCGCCGCATCCGGCATCAGGTCTTCGTCGTGGAGCAAAAGCTTTTCCCGGGTACCGACCGAGACGCGCACGATGACGACCCGGCGACCGTGTGCTGCCTCGGGTTCGACGAGGGAACCCCGGTCGGTGCGGTCCGGCTGTACCCGTGCGACCCGGGCGGTGAGCACTGGCAGGGCGACCGTTTGGCCGTGCTCACCGGACACCGCGGGGCGTCGCTGGGCGGCCCGCTGGTCCGGCTGGCGGTGGCGACCGCCCGGTCGCGGGGCGGGCGGGTCATGACGGCCCACGTGCAGCTTCCCAATGTGCGGTTCTTCGAGCGGCTCGGCTGGCACCGCGACGGTCCGGAGGAGATCTACGTGGGCGTGGCCCACCAGCCGATGGCCATCAGCCTGGGCGGCCGGTCCTGACTCGCCACTGTTGGGGGAGCCGGCCGGCCGACATGAACGTGGTGCGCTGCTCCGGCGGCAGTTGCCGGGCCAGTCGCAGGATCGCCTGCCATGCCTCGTCGGGCGCGCCGACCTGGGCCAGGAGCTGATCGGAGCCGAGCGCCCGCGCGGTCTGGCCGGCCAAGTCAGCGGCGCCCAGGTGCCAGTACGCGAGCGCCTGGTACTTCACCGAGGTGCTGGCCTTCGCCATGTCGAGGAGTTCCTCGGCCTTGCCGGGGTCGAAGCGGCACTGCATCTCCAGCAGCCGCATGTGGGCGCGCGCCCGGTAGGGCAGCGGGGTGTCCAAATAGGACACTGCCTGCTCGACGAGCTGCCCGGCCGTGTCCGGGTCGCCCTCGGCCAGGTCGCAGTCGGCCAGCGCCAGTACCGCGTGCAGACCCTGCTCGAGCTCGAGCGCGCCGCCGCCCTTGCGCGCCTGCTCGACCGCGCGTTCGGCGATGTTGCGCGCCTCGGCCAGCTCGCCGATCTCACGCAGCAGCCACGACGTCGTCGTGTCGACGCCGGCGCTGTAGTACGTCACGCCGTTGCGGTCGATGAGCCGCCGGGCCCGTTGCAGGCAGCCCAGCGCGCCGTCGAAGTCGCCGCTGTCGCCCAGCGCGAGCGCGGTGAAGAACAGCGCCTGCAAGAGCGGCCGGATCAGGCCGTTGGACCGGCACAGCACCACGGCCTGGGAGAGGGTCTGCTGCGCCTCGGTGAAGCGGTCCATGTGCTGCAGCACGGCGCCGCGGAACGTCAGCGCCTGCGCGGCGATCTCGTCGTCCGGCCGTCCGGCCACCCGGTCGTAGGCCTCGACCGCGCCGGCATAGTCCCCGTCCTGGTGCCGCACCCGGCCGAGCAGCAGCCAGGCGCTGCGGGGTGCCTCCGGCGCAGCGGCCGCCGCCTCGGCCAGCCACGTCGAGCGGGCGGCCAGGTTGGCCGCGGTCAGCGCGTCGCGCGCGTACAGGGCGGTCCAGCCGAGCTGTTCCAGGGCTCGCGCTTCCAGGCGGTTGTCGAACTGTTCCCGGGCGATGTCGAGCGCCTGCTGATGGTCCTGGTGGGCACCGGTGTAGTCGCCGCGCTCGGCCCGGATCTGGCCCCGGCTCAGCAGCGTCTCGCCGAGGACGCGGGGGTCGTCGAGCCGCTGGGCATAGGGCACGGCCAGCGTCAGCAGCCGCTCCGCCTCGGCGGCCGACAAGGCCCGGTGGGCCCGATCGGCCGCGTCCAGCCAGGCCTGGACGGCCTCGCTCGGCGCCCCGGCCGCCGCCCAGTGGGCCGCCGCCGCCTCCGGGTTGGCTTCGAGCAGCACCGCCGCGCGCCGGTGCCGGCTCATGCGGGTTGGCTCCGGTACCAGGCGATAAACCACCTCGCGGAGAAGCCGGTTGGTGAAGCCGAAGCTGGATCCGGCGGCGACGACGAGGTCGGCGCGCATGGCTCGCTGGATGCGCCCGGCACAGTCCTCGACCCGAAGCTCGCCGAGCGCGGCCACGTGCTCGAGGGTGAACCGGTCGCCGAAGATCGACGCCACCTGCAGCACCTCGATGACCTCGGCCCCGACTCCGCTGATCCGCCCGGCGATCACGGCGCGCAGCGAGTCCGGCAGCTGCGGGACGTCATCGGCGCCCAGCTCTTTTTCGTGGCGGATGAGCTCCCGCAGGTACAACGGAAGCCCGCCGGTGAGGGCGAGCAGCCGTTGCGGGTCGAGCTGCGAGTGGCTGGCCCGAACCAGTTCACCGATTTCGGCCAGGGACAGCGGCCGCAGGTGCAGCACCGGCCACTCGTCGCCGAGCGCGGCGCGGACCGGACCGGCCTCGGCGATGTCACACGACGCCACGACGAACATCCGCCGCTCGGCCGCACGGGCGCCGAGGAAGTGCAGCGCACCGAGCGTCGCCTCGCTCGCATGCTCGAGCTCGTCGATCATCAGCAGGACCGGCGCCCGCCGCTCGAGCCGGCCGAGGATGCCGGCGATCGCCTCGAGGATCTGCCGGTGCCGCGCCTCGGGCAGCATCCGGCCCGGCCGTATCGGCCCGAGGATGTGCGCCACGTCGGGGATCAGGTCGCCGAGCGGCCCGGCGAAGTCGCCGACCAGGTCCCGGGCCCCGGCCGGCGACTGCTGGCGCAGGACCGTCCGGATGATCTCGATGACCGGCTGGAGGAACAGCGACCGCTCGGCCTCCAGACACGCGCTGTGCAGGACGACCGCGCCGGCCGCCTCGGCCCGGACGGCCAGCTCGTTGACCAGCGTCCGCTTGCCGATGCCGGCCGGCCCGACGACCAGCCGCCGCCCGCCCCGCCCGGCCATCGCCTCGGCCCAGCCGCGCGCCAGGTCGGCCAGTTCGGTGTCGCGTCCGGCCGGGCGGCCGCCGTGGGGCCGGCGGGCCGGGGCCGTCGTGGTGGACGGTGCGGCCTCACTGTGCAGCACGCTGAAGTAGAGCGCCTGGGTCTGTTCGGCCGGATCGATGCCGAGCGCGTCGGCGAGGGCGTTGCGCAGCCGCTCGTACGCCGAAAGCGCGGCCCCGGGGAGCGCCGATCGCCAGTACGCCTGCATGAGCGCCCGGCAGGCCTCCTCGTCGAGCGGATCTTCGGCCAGCGCCGCCTCGGCCGCCTGGATGGCGACCGCATAGTCGGAGCTGGCCAGCGCCGCGGTCCAGCGGCAGGCGCGAGCGACACGCAGCTGCCGAGCGGCCCGCGACCGGGCGTCGATCACCCATGGTTGCTCGGGCTCGTCGGCCAGCACCGGGCCGGCGCCCAGCAGCTGCTCGGCGCCGGTCGCGGCGAGCTGGGCCAGACCGTAGGCGTTGGCCCGCTGCTCCCGCTCGGCGGTGGCCAGCAGTTGCTCGGCCTCGGCGAGGTCGACCCGCAAGTCGGGGCCGGTCACCAGCTGGTAGCCGTCGGGGACGCTGCGGATGGCCTCCCGGCCGGCCACCCGGCGCAGCCGGCTCACGAGTGCGGCGATGTTGCGCTCGGCGCCGGGTGGGGCGCCGTCGGGCCAGAGCACGTCAACGACGGTTGCCGCCTGTACCTGTTGATCGTGGTGAACCGCGAGCAACTTCAGCAGGCGGGCGGCTTGGCCACCGGGCACGGCGGGAGTTGCCCCGCCTGACAGCGAAAATCCGCCGACGAGCTGCAAGCGCAGCGGCCGGACAGTGCGCTGCCCGTCGTCGATCACGACATCGTCCCTGGTCGCGATTGAATATGGGGTCCCAGGGTAACAGGCGCGCATGTCCGGGACT
>Ga0070683_100002819_pt1 | contig 13904 bp, 9 predicted proteins | sample KBSC713LmetaG_FD_64662 | JGI IMG/M metagenome (GOLD analysis project Ga0070683, IMG submission 64662) | Corn rhizosphere microbial communities from Kellogg Biological Station, Michigan, USA - KBS C7.1-3L metaG | ecosystem: Host-associated > Plants > Roots > Rhizosphere ...
TCTGTCCCTGTTGCCGACTAATTCGGCGATGAACGAGGTTGTAGTAATCGGTTACGGTACCGCGAAGAGAAAGGATTTGACGGGTTCGGTAGTGTCGGTTGGTTCGAAGGATATTAAGGATTTGGGCCTTACGCGTGTCGATCAGGCACTGTTGGGTAAGGCGGCCGGTGTACAAGTCAAGCCAGTGTCCGGTGAACCTGGCGCTTCGCCTCAAATTCTGATCCGAGGAGTCGGTAGTATCTCGGCTAGCCCGGGCCCCCTGTTCGTGGTGGATGGCTTCCCTGTTGGAAATATCGAGACGCTCAACCCAAACGATATCGAGAGCATCGACATCCTCAAGGATGCCTCCGCTACAGCTATTTACGGTTCGCGCGGGTCGGGTGGGGTCATTATCATCAATACCCGCCGGGGAAAGGTGGGTAAGCCTGTTTTTACATTTGACACGTATGGCGGAAGCCAAAAGGTGTCGAGAGAGCCGAAAATGATGAATGCCAGGCAGCAGGCGCAATATTTTTACGACGGTATCAAGAATCGTAACCTGGATGTCGGCCATGATGTGACGGGACCCCCCACCTCGTGGATAAATCCTGTTCCGCAGATCATCCTGGATGTACTATCCGGTGCGAATAAGACCGATCAGAATGCCCTAAACGCCGTTTTAGTTAAGGCCCCCATCAGCGAGTACCAGGTGACGGCAAGTGGTGGAACCGACAACATCAAATATTATATCAGTGGGGAATATCTCGATCAGCAGGGGATCGTCCTCAACAGTTATTTCAAGAGATATGGCCTGCGTGCGAATATCGACGCCAAGCTGACCCCGAGACTTTCCATCCGGTTAAACATCAATCCTGCCTTCAATACCAAGAGTGCGTTACCGGAAACGGGTAACCAGGGGGAGAATCCTCTCGGTTCGGCTATTTCAGTCAGCAATTTTTATCCGCTGGTCGATGCTTCGGGGAATTATACGGTTTTTGGCGGACTGGCCGCCCAGGCGGACTTCTGGAATCCACTTGCCGTTTCACGTTTGTACGTAGCGAATCAGAAGCAAATGCGGTTCCTCGGGAGCCTGGAAGCCAACTACCAGATACTGGACGACCTCCGGTTCAGGGTCCTTGTCGGTGGAACGACCCTATCCAATCATGCGAACACCTTTAAACCGCAGCTGCCGGTTTTTTTCAACAACCCGCCGACGGGGACGGACAGTACGTCCAACATATACAACTGGCTAACGGAGTATACCCTGACATATGATAAGCAGTTCGGCGACCATCACATTACAGCCCTAGGTGGCTTTACCGCACAGCAGGAGAGGGGGGAAACGAACTCGCTTACCAGCAACAAATTCCCTAATAACCTGGTGACAACACTTAGTGCGGCTTCCGGGCTGATCACAAATGGGACTTCACTCGCCTATCAATGGTCGCTGGAGTCATGGCTGGGTCGTATAAACTATGACTATAACAGCAAATATTATTTTACGGCTTCCATACGAACCGACGGTTCGTCAAGATTTGGAAAAAATAACAAATACGGCGTATTCCCTTCGGCGGCGGTGGCCTGGCGTATCTCGGAAGAGAAATTTCTGAAAGGTCTGGACTTTCTGAGAGAATGGAAACTGCGGGCCAGCTATGGCCAGACGGGTAATAACAATATCGGGGACTATGATCAATATGCCACGATCAGCTATAACAAATATCCGTTGGGTGGTATAGCTGCTTCGGGTTTTGGGCCGGGTACTCTGGCCGATCCGTCGCTTAGCTGGGAAAAACAGCGGTCCTTCAATTTGGGTACCGATGTGGGGCTGTTCAACAACCGCATTCGGGTTTCTGTGGATCATTTCGAATCAAAAAACTATGATCTGCTACTAAACGTCAATGTGCCCGATGTAACTGGGTTCAGCACTTCTTTAACCAATATCGGCGAAGTCCGGAACACAGGTTGGGAGTTCGTAGTAAGCTCGGTCAATATGAAAGGCAAGTTCGGGTGGACTACGGATCTCAACCTTTCCACTTTTCGGAATAAGGTCATGAGGCTGGGACCGCAGGGTGACCCCATCTTCGTGGGCAACAATGAAACGCTGATTGGACATCCGATGGGTATGTTCTATGGCTTGCTGACGGACGGGATATTCAAGACCCAGGCGGAACTGGCTAAGGGCCCGATCTTCGACCCCGGTGCGGCAGACCATAGCCGGGTAGGCGACATCCGCTTCAGGGATGTTAGCGGTCCGAACGGCAAGCCGGATGGGGTCATTAACAGCCTTGACTATACTCTAATGGGGAATCCCTATCCAAATTTCTACTATGGAATGACCAACCGGTTCAATTATGACGGCTTTAGCTTGTCAGTGAGTCTGCAAGGCAGTCAAGGAAATAAGATTTACAACAATTCCCGGGGTGCGGGCAATAGCACGCGGGCGCGGGTCCGGGTGTATGCATTCAATAATAATTATTGGAAGTCGGAACAGGACCCCGGAGATGGTAAGACACCCCGGCCTAATGATGCACCTTCAGGCGGGGTGCGGTTGCCGAGTCAGAGGTGGTTGGACGACGGGAGTTATCTGCGCATAAGTGATATTACACTGGCCTACATGTTGCCGGCTCGCCTGGTCAACAGAGCGAAAATAAGGTCAATCCGGGTGTATGCCAGCGTGACCAATGCTTTTATGTTCACCCATTATACGACATATAACCCGGATGTAAGCACCAGCGGTAACCCGCTACAGCCCGGAAATGAATCGAACGATTATCCATTACCACGGACCATTATGGGAGGGCTGAATATCGGCTTCTGATCCGGCAATTAGTCCCGCAATTTCAAAAGTATGCATATGAAAAAGATATTATGGCTATTTCTCATTCCGGCGGGGTTGGTATCCTGTAAGAAGGATTTCCTTCAACAGCCGCCTGTTTCTACTGTCGCAGTCGACGCGGTATATAAAACGGACAACGACTTCCTAAATGCAATCGTCGGTTGTTATAGCGTTTTCCAGACTCAGTACCAGTCATTCTGGATGTTTGGCGATCTGCGTTCGGACGTGTCACAACAATATGTTGTCAGCAATGTGACGCCCCAGGTGATCGATAATTTTACGATACCGAATAACACCGCGATACTGGAATCAAGCTGGTCTAATTATTACTCGATCATCAGCCGCTGCAATACCGTGTTACAGAAGATCGCACCATTGGACTCGTCGGTCATCACGCACAAGACCCGCGACGTCGGCGAGGCGGAGTTTTTGCGGGCAATGGCATATTTCGACCTGGTTCGGATCTTCGGAAATGTCCCCATCATAACTGCCCCGATCGATATTGCATCAGGGTACAAGGCCGCCCGCGACAGCGTGTCCAGGGTCTATAGCGATATCATTGTCAAAGACCTTCAAGACGCTGTTACGAAGCTGCCGGCGTCCTATACCGGCACTGATATCGGCAGGGCGACGAAGGGCGCGGCCCTGGGAATGCTGGGGAAGGTATACCTGTATCTGAAGGATTTTGCCAATGCAGAGGCGACTTTACAGCAGGTGACGACGATGGGATACGCACTTGTTACCCCTTTTAGCCGGTTATTTGATTATTCCCAAAGCCAGCATCATAGTGAGTATATCTACGATATAGAATATTTGTCCGGCGGTCTGGGTCTCGGCAGCTCGTTCACCAACAGTTTCCTCCCCAATGCTGTAGCAATGGCGAATTATTATGGCATCAATGGATCGAGGGGCGAGACGAATTCACCGACCGACACACTTTTTGCCACGTTTGAGCCCGGTGATCAGCGAAAGGATGTGACGGTTGGGGTCAAAGGAGGTTGGTATAATGGCTCGACTTTCGTCCCGCTGTTGGCGACGACCGCCCAATCCTATACCAAGAAGTATATCACGCCGGTGCCATCCGACAATGACAGCAAAGCCAACTGGATCGTGTTGCGTTATGCCGACGTTCTGCTGATGTACGCGGAGGCGCTGAATGAGAATGGTAAAACGGCGACTGCCCTGAATTACCTCAACCAGGTACGAACGCGCGCCGGTCTTGGTTCCCTGTCCGGGCTGGGCCAGGATGCGACACGAGCGGCCATCTATCACGAGCGTTGGGTGGAGCTGGCTTTCGAGGGCCAACGCTGGTTCGACCTTGTGCGGACAGGGCTGGCGTATACGACCATGCAGAAATATGGCATGCAGCCCTATATGACTGTGTTCCCGGTGCCTTTGCGCCAGGTACAGATTATCAATGACCCAAATATTTTTCCGCAGAATCCCGGATATAATTAATTGGTAACTGTTAAAACGGATAACATGCCCACCAGACGAGAGTTTATTTCTTCTAGCACGGCTTTCGGTTCAGTGCTTTTTATTGATCCTTTGTCCGCTTTTTACCCGGTAAATGCTCCAGAAACGGGCCCAGGGGCCAGGTGGTGGCAGCGGATGCGGCGATGCGCGCAGCATAACTTAAATGAATACGATCCTGTCATATTGAATATTGACAGCTGGGTCGACTATTGGGCCTCGTTGAAGGTAGATGCCGTGGTGCTTACAGCAGGAGGGTTCATAGCGATGTATCCCACGAAACTTCCGTATCATCATAAAAGTCAGTTCCTTAAAGACCGGGACTTGTTTGGAGATTATGCGAAGGCGTTAAAGAAGAGGAATATCAGAGTGATCGCCCGCATAGAGACCAATTTTCTCCACCGGGATATCTTCAGGCAGAAGCCAGAGTGGTTCGAGCGGAATGCTGACGGTAGCCCCCGTGCGCATGCGGAGACTCCCTGGGTCTATCGTACCTGTCTGTTTTCATCCTACAGGAATGAGCAGGTTCCAAAAATCATCGACGAGATCAACTCACTATATGACGTTGATGCCTTTTTTACCAACAGCTGGCCGCAGGTAGAGAACGTACCGCATTTATGTTATTGTGCCAATTGCAAGAAACTGGGCAACCTGTCGCAGCAAGAGATTGTTCGGCAATCTATGGACCGGACTCGGGAAACGATTGGCCTGATCAATGTGGCTGTTAAAAGGAAAAGCCCCAATATAGTGTACGACGTTAATATTGCCGGTGGTATCGGGGCTGTGCAGGACCTGCAACCTGTGGCCGATCTGGCTGAATGGATCACGACCGATCACCAGGGACGGGGAGGCAATACGGCCATCTGGGATTGCGCTCAGCAGGGAAAGGTGGCGTATGCGGTCATGAAAGGTAAACCCGTGACGAATGTCGTCGGTGTGAAGACGGGGCCGTGGCGACACAGCAGCAATTCGGCAGCCGAGACAACGATGTGGATGGCTCAGACGACCGCCAGCGGCATGGTCCCCTGGATCGTTTGCCTGGGCAGCGAGCTGCCTGACCCGCGTTGGCGGGCTATCGGGCAAAGCTATTATCAATGGCTGGCGAGACATGAAAAGCATTTTTTCAATCGCCGATCGATGGCGCGGGTCGGGCTGGTATTTTCGCAGCGCACGCATCAGCTGTATAAGGCTCCAGGCAAGGTGGCCGGCGGGTATTATGGCGAGCCGGCTAACCCGAATGACCATGGCAATCCGGCGGATTATTTTCAGGGTATGTACTACGCGTTGCTGGAAGGCCGGGTTACTTTCGATCTTATCCATGAGGACGATCTCGTCGGCGTGCGCCCGGGGCAATATGACCTGGTGATTTTACCGAATATCGCCGTATTAAGCGATGCTCAGGCTATGGGAATTCGACAGTTTGCTGCAAAAGGAGGTTCGGTGCTTGCAACTTTTGAAACGGGATTTTACGATGAGTCCGGTAGTCGTCGCAATACAACGGTGCTTGAGGATCTGTTTGAGGTTCGGCTGCCGGACGGATACCGGGGTCCGAAGGGGCAGGTATTTTACACGACCCTGGAACAGCCTCAGCATCCCATTTTGCAGGATTTTAAAGGACTCGAACGATTGCCGGGGGGCGAATACTATGTGCCGGTACAGGCTACAGGCGGTCATGTAATGGATATCTTTCCACCTTTCCCGAACGGCATTCCCGAGATGGTTTATTATCAGCCGCGCGCTGAAATGAGCAACGAAGGCCAGCCAAAGGGACTGCCGGCCCTGGTGGTGCGTGAAAAGGGAGACAGTCGCCTGGCCTATTTTTCGACGGATATCGACAAGAATACCTGGACGAGCGGGAGTGCCGATCTTAGCAAACTTCTGCAACGGACGGTCCAATGGCTGTTGAATGGCAAAGGCGGAATAGCAGTCGAAGGGGAAGGGGATGTCGAGATATTTGTCTGGGAGACGGAGCCGGGTTACGCAGTCCACCTATTGAACTACAATAACCCCAATATGACCAAGCCATCCACCAGGAGACTGTATTCTATCGGTGAACAAAAGATACGCCTGGAATTGCCGAAAGGGGTCAAGATCAGCCGGGCGGATCTTTTGCGAGCGGGCAAAGAGCTTCTGTTTAGACAGGAGGGAAATAAGATCGAGTGTGTAGTCCCGTCGGTGGAGGATTTGGAGGTAGTGGTTTTTTATCGAACCGAAAATGGCGCCCAATGATCTGGCGGCAGGTGACCGATCCTTTGCATTCGATCGGGTTGTCGGCGCTGGTGGCCGCTCTTCCCACAGTCTTTATTTTCTGGGCGCTGATCATCCGGAGGATGAAGGGCTATCTGGCCAGCGTCCTGACGGCGGCCATCGCTTTCCTGCTGGCAGTTATTGTATATGGAATGCCAGTGAGATTGGCGTTTCTGTCGGCCGCCCACGGGGCGGTATACGGACTATTCCCGATCTGCTGGATCATCGTGCCGGCATTGTTCCTGTTTAATGTAACGGTGGAGAGCGGTCAGTTTACGATTATCAGGAACTGCATGGGCTCGATAACGTCTGACCGCAGGTTACAACTGCTGTTGATCGCGTTCTCTTTTGGATCGTTTTTGGAGGGCACGGCTGGATTCGCGGCGCCGGTGGTGATCACGGCGGCCATGCTGTTCAGTCTGGGTTTTGATCCGTTGTATGCGGCGGGTGTTTGTCTGATTGCCAACACGGCTCCGGTAGCTTTTGGATCGGTGGGTATCCCTATCATTGTGGCATCGCATGTATCGGGGATCCCGGAGATGGCGATCTCACAGATGGTCGGCAGAACCTTACCATTTCTTTCCATGCTGCTGCCCTTCTACATGGTGACGCTTACGGTAGGTTGGAGACGGTCGGTCGAGGTGCTTCCGGCGACCCTGGTATCAGGCTTGTCATTCGCCTTCTTCCAATGGCTCTGTTCGAACTATCTGGGGCCAATGTTGCCGGATGTGATCGCAGGTATTGCTTCGATCGTCTGTTTGTTGATCTTACTCAAGTGGTGGAAACCCAGGACCATCTGGCGATTCAAAAATGAACCGCTTATGGCGGTAGAGACACGGGTTTCGTATACGGCGGGGCAGGTCGTAAAGGCGTTGTCACCATTTATTATCCTTACATTAATTGTGATCGCATGGGGAATTAAGCCGGTGAAGGACGCGCTTGACTCGGTGGGTAACGTGGACTTAGGTATTCCAGGGTTGAATGGTCATATTCTGACGGGCACCGCTGGAATTCCTCTTCCACAAGTCTTCCATCTGAATATCCTTTCAGCGGCGGGAACTGCCATTTTTTTGTCGGGTTTGATTGCGGTGCCCGTTTTGGGGATAAGCTATCGACAGGCGGCGGCAATATTCGCCCGTACGTTAGTTCAGTTGAAGCTCCCTATCCTTACGGTCAGCGCGATACTCGCTTTCACGTATATCTCCAATAATTCCGGTATGTCGGATTCTATGGCCATAGGTCTTACTGCGACAGGGGCGCTTTTTCCCTTCTTCGCCCCGGTGCTGGGATGGCTGGGCGTTTTCATTACCGGATCGGACACGTCCTCCAACGCTTTGTTCGCACGGATGCAACAGGTAACGGCAACGGCTATCGGAGTCAATCCAGTGGTCACTGTAGCGGCGAACTGTTCCGGCGGAGTGGTAGCCAAGATGATCTCGCCGCAATCTATTGCTGTAGCAGCGGCAGCCGGGGGGCTGATCGGCAGCGAGTCGAAGCTGTTTCGGTTTACCGTCCGCCATAGTTTTATCTTATTATCAGTGATCTGCTGTCTGGTCTTGCTACAGGCCTATGTGCTAAAGGGCTTGATACCAACTACGTTGCCGGCTGTTCGAGCGGCCACAACGGGGGAGTTGCCCAATGTTGGAACCGGGTATCATTATCTACTGGTTCTGGCTGCGGTCCTGGTGATATTGATCGCAACAGTTCACCTGCTTAGCCGTAAAAGAACGATCGTATGAGAATCGTAATTCTTGACGGATATACGTTGAATCCAGGAGACCTGGATTGGGAAGGCTTTCGGGCCCTGGGCGAATTAGTTGTCTATGACCGGACAGCGAAAGAAGATATCGTGAGCCGTTGCAAAGGCGCCGGGGCGGTATTTACGAACAAGGTAGTTCTGGACAAATCGACTTTGTCACAATTGCCGGAACTTGAATATATTGGAGTGTTGGCGACGGGTCACAACATTGTGGATAGTCACTATGCACTTGAAAAGGGGATCACCGTGACCAATGTGCCGGGTTACGGCACCGACTCTGTGGTGCAGTTGACCTTTGCCTTGCTGCTGGACCTTTGTTTGCATGTTCAACATCATAGCGATGCGGTTCACCAGGGAAGGTGGTCGAGTTCACCGGATTTTTGTTTTTGGGATTTTCCGTTAGCGGAACTATCTGGTAAGACGATGGGGATCGTTGGATATGGAACCATAGGCAAAAAAGTGGGAAGGGTAGCGACGGCTTTTGGAATGAAGGTATTGGCGACGGGTAGAGGAGGCGGGACATCGTTGGGCGATCTCCTTGGACAATCGGAAGTGGTCTCGATCCATTGTCCATTGACTCCGGAGACCAGGGGTTTATTCAATAGTGCCCGCCTGCGCAAGATGAGGCCGTCCTCGCTGCTGTTGAATACCTCCCGTGGTCCGATAATCGTGGAGAAGGACCTCGCCGATGCGCTGGCGAAAGGGGTGATCGCCGGTGCGGGGATTGATGTGTTGTCGGTCGAACCTCCTTTAGCAGACAACCCGCTGCTGACGGCGCCTAATTGCGTTATCACGCCACATATTGGCTGGGCCACACAGGAGGCGAGAGGTCGGCTAATGAATATTGCAGTTCAGAACCTTGCATCCTTCATGGCCGGAAAACCGGTTAACCGGATAGTTGGGTAAACTCCTTTCAATGCACATACTAATCGCACCAAACGCGTTTAAGCATAGTCTGGATGCCACAGCGGCTGCTGAAGCCATTCGGGAGGGGCTGGAACGAAGCCGTTTATCCGGTACTTACGAATGTTTTCCCATTGGCGATGGGGGAGACGGTACCGGACGCCTGATCATGGCGAAGCTGCAAGGCAGATCGATAGCATGGCCGGTGCATGATCCGCTTGGCAGAATGATAGAAGCCTCTTATGGTTGGATTGCTGAACGTCGTCTTGCGATTATCGAGATGGCGGATGCATCCGGGTTGCGGTTACTTTGTCCTGATGAGCTGGATCCATTGAGGGCGTCCAGCCGGGGCACCGGTGAACTGGTACGCGCGGCTCTGGATCAAGGCGCCCGTGAGTTTGTAATTGGGGTTGGCGGCTCGGCTACGATCGATGGCGGGGTAGGCTTGCTACAGGCGCTGGGGGTGCGATTTCTGAATGATGAAGGACGGGAGCTGAAGGAGCTTCCGAAAGACCTGGTGCATTTGCATTCGATCGATGTTTCGGGTTTGGATCAGAGAGTGTTGCAATGTCAAATCACCGTCCTTTGCGACGTAGATAATCTTTTGTTGGGTGATAGAGGAGCCGCTGCTGTTTTTGGACCACAGAAAGGTGCGACGTCTCAAATGGTCCTGAGATTAGAAGAGGGACTGCGTCAGCTCGCGTTGGTCATAGCCGGCCATTCCGGGCGACGACTGGATACGGCAGCCCATGGGGGCGCGGCCGGCGGGACGGCTGCAGGATTATATGGACTTTTGCGGGCGGAGCTGGTAAATGGGATCGAGCGTTTCCTGGATCTGACCGGTTTTGATACCGCGCTGACAACCGCCGATCGGGTCATCACAGGAGAAGGGAGCATCGATGAACAAACGCTGAATGGAAAAGGCCCATTTGGTGTGGCTGTGCGTGCGAAGCGACGAGGGATCCCGGTTATTGGTTTGGCGGGGAGGGTACCGAGGATAGGAGGCGAGGCATTGGATAATTATTTTGATGGCTTGTTTGCCATTGGCGATGGACCTGCCGACCTGGCTTCGGCTTTGGCTCATGCTGAGGAAAATTTGAACCGAATGGGAAGGCAGATTGGGAATATGCTTACAGTAAATGCGCTCGATGGCCTGGTGTAACACAAACGCGGATTCCTTCACGTAGTTCTGAGCAATGGCCTTCGCTTCGAAACGGAAAAGGAGAAATAAGGGAGGATATATGGGTGATAATGGTCTTCGTTCTGGTCAACTGGGTTGAGAACGATTCCACTTGACGGGCAGAAAGTTGTTGGGCCTGTTCATACTGACCGAGGTGGTTGGATATCGGCGCCGTCGTGGAAATAAAAAGCCTGTAAATCAATTGATTACAGGCTATAAAAGTGCGCGGGATGAGATTCGAACTCACACACCCTTTCGGGCGCTACCACCTCAAAGTAGTGCGTCTACCAATTTCGCCACCCACGCAGAAAGAAGATGTGTCAAAATTTTGAGGTGGCTGCAAAAATAGGATTTTCGGGTGGTTTTTTCAAAACCGCGTTCTATTTCTTCATCACGATACGGAAGGTCGTGCCTTTGCCGGGTTCCGACTGGCGGACGAACAGCTGCCCTTTGTGGTATTGCTCGATAATGCGTTTGGAGAGGCTAAGCCCCAGGCCCCAGCCGCGTTTTTTGGTGGTGAAGCCGGGTTTGAAAACTTTCGCGACGTTGCGCGCTGCGATGCCCTTGCCGGTATCGGTGACGTCGATCTGGATCTCTTTTTCGTGTTCGGAAAGGGTGATGGTGATGGACCCCTTGCCTTCGATGGCGTCGAGGGCGTTCTTGAGCAGATTTTCAATCACCCAGTCGAACAATGGGCCCGAGATACGGGCCATAAGGGGTGGGCGGATGGAGGAGGTTTCCAGCGCGAACTGGACTTTACCTGTCGCCCTCTTGCGGATATACTCCATCATGTTCCTGATCTGTGCGATGAGATCGCGCTCTTCGAGGTGCGGGATGCTCCCGATCTTTCCGAACCGGTCGGAAACCAGCTTGAGCCTGTCCACATCCTTTTGGATCTCCTGAACAGTACGCGGATCCGTACCGCTCTCCCTTAGCATCTCCACCCATCCTTCCAGCGAGGATACCGGTGTCCCTAACTGGTGCGCCGTCTCTTTGGCCATCCCGGCCCACAACTGGTTTTGAGTGGCTTTGTTCCGGATAGTTATCGAATACAGGGTGAAGAAGATGAACAGTGCGACGATGCACAGTTGCACCAGCGGATAGTACCGTACCTCGTCCAGCAGGGTGGTATGCCCGTAATAATAACGGTTTGCAATATACGGCGTATCGCTGAGCTTCACTTCGAGCGGCTGGTTCTCGGCCCGGAACTTTTTCAGCTCGCGGTAGAGCCAGTCTTTGTCGCGCGCGGCATGGGTGGAGTCGAGGTTGATGAACTCCATGATGCTGTCCTGTTCGTTCGTTTCGATGATGGGGATCGTCTGCTGTCCGTTGCGGATCAGGTTGGGCAGCGTCAGGTCCATGCCCGGGTTGGAGAGAATCGATTTGCTGGCGGCTACCCACAGGGATACCTTTTGCCGCTCGTCTTCAGCGATCTTCCTGGCCAGGTAGCGCGAGTAAAAGATCGTGGCCGTCACGATAGCGATGGCGACCAGCGCCAGCAGCGATCTCCAGTTAAGCAATGACCGAATCATAACCGAAAGTATAAAAATTGCCAGTAATGGTCGAAAAGACGAGGGGGACGCTTATTTTTGGACCCTGACCGGCCATGGGCCGGTTTATAATTGGATCATGACCCCCACGACAGCCATCGTCATACTCAATTTCAACGGACGCCGATATCTCGGGCAATTTCTTCCCATGGTAATGGCCAATACCTGCGATAGAGCGGAGGTGATCGTCGCCGACAATGGCTCTACCGACGACTCCGTCGCGTTCCTTCAAACAACCTTCCCAGGAGTCCGCATCATTTTGCTCGATCGCAATTATGGTTTCGCGGGAGGATACAATGCCGCCCTCAGCCAGGTCAAGACCGACTATTATGTCCTTTTGAACTCGGACGTCGAGGTGGGGCCCGGGTGGATGGAGCCCATCATCCGGCTGATGGAAAGTGATCCCCTGATTGGCGCCTGTCAGCCCAAGATACGGATGTATGCCGATCGCGGATCGTTCGAATATGCGGGTGCGGCGGGCGGATGGCTCGACTATCTCGGCTATCCCTTTGCCAGGGGCCGGGTGTTCGATGTGTGTGAAAAGGATACGGGGCAGTATGACAGAACGGAACCTGTTTTCTGGGCCAGCGGGGCTGCACTTTTTATCCGGGCTCCGCTGTATCATCGGCTGGGCGGCCTGGAAGGCTTTTTTTTCGCGCACCAGGAAGAAATCGATCTCTGCTGGCGGATACAGTTGGCCGGTTATAAGGTGTATTGCTGTCCCGAATCGGTCGTGTATCATGTCGGAGGCGGAACGCTTCCCAAGGGCAACGAAAGGAAGGTCTTCCTCAATTTCCGGAACAACCTGATCATGATGGCCAAATGCCTGCCTCTGGGACAGTCCGTCTGGAAGATGCCGCTCCGTCTCCTGCTGGACTCGATCTCGGCGTGGAAATCGCTCTTCGCCGGCGAGGCCGTTTATTTCTGGGCCATCCTCGAAGCCCATTTAGCTTTTTTCAAATGGCTGATGGTCAGCCGGAAAAAAAGCCTGTTTCCACCCAAAAGAAAGGCTCCGCTGACCGGCTGGTACAGGGGTAGCATCGTATGGCAATATTTCGTAAAGGGGAAGAAAACTTTCAACGAAATTGTAAAGCGCAATGGTTGATTTTCCCGCCAAATGCCGTAGATTTGCGGTGCGATTAAATTTGCATTACACCAGCAATTAATTCATTATGGATCAATCATTAGATCAGCCAATAGCGATTAAAGACCCCAAATTGAAGGATATTGCAAACAGCTGGGTCGACTCCTCTGCCTTTCTTTTTTATCTGCAGGTGCTGTGTATGGTAGCGCTGGTAGTCGGCGGTTCGTATGGTTTGTGGGCCAATCGTTATAAAGGCAAACCGGAGGTCAACGTGCCGGGCAATACGCTGTATACCCCGCAGTACAAATAGTCCGGGAAAGATTTCTCGGGGAAGCGTAGTTTTCCTATTTTTGCACCCCCGGTAAGGCGCCTCAGCCGCCGGTTGAAGAATATACGCGGAAGTAGCTCAGTTGGTAGAGCGCAACCTTGCCAAGGTTGAGGTCGCGGGTTCGAGCCTCGTCTTCCGCTCAGCGAAAATCCATCCGCAAATCGCAGATGGATTTTTTATTTGCGGGAATTTTGCTGCTCATTAACTGTATCTTTAAAGTGGAAAATGCCCGGGTGGCGGAACTGGTAGACGCGCAGGACTTAAAATCCTGTTGCCCGCAACGGCAGTACGGGTTCGATTCCCGTCCCGGGCACAATTTTGTTTTTAATTAGCTGGAATGTGCTAGTGTGGACGTTTCTCTATCCGGTCAATTCGGCCTGGATGTTACTTAAAGGAGGATGTACCGATGGGTTGTTCATGATCCATCAAATTTTCAGATGATCCCCGCATCGCGGCCGCGGGCGACGGCCTCCAGCTGCGAGTGAACCTGCATTTTCTGATAGATATTTTTGATATGGCTGCGCACGGTGTCGACCGAGATGAAGAGTTTGGAGGAAATGGCCTT
>Ga0070683_100002820_pt1 | contig 13903 bp, 7 predicted proteins | sample KBSC713LmetaG_FD_64662 | JGI IMG/M metagenome (GOLD analysis project Ga0070683, IMG submission 64662) | Corn rhizosphere microbial communities from Kellogg Biological Station, Michigan, USA - KBS C7.1-3L metaG | ecosystem: Host-associated > Plants > Roots > Rhizosphere ...
CGACGCAAACGTGGCGCCGGCGGCGAGACGGCCAAACGCATCCTCTTCGCGATTCCGGCGATCGTCTTCGCGATCGCGATCACGGTCGCCGGTGGGCTGGTCTTCGCGATCGCGATGATCAGCGTCGGCGTCGTCTGCCTGCGCGAGTACCTGGCGATGACCCAGGCGTCCCGACCGATCTCCCGCGCCGCCTACCTGTCGGTGGCGGCCCTGATCCTCGCCGCCTACTTCGGCACCGCCTTCAACGTCCTTCTGGTCCTCGCCGCCTCTTTCCCGGCGCTCTTCTTCTTCGGCGCCGGCCACGAGCACCGCGACGGCATCACGGTCTCGATGGGGGTGACGCTGCTCGGCATCGTCTGGATCGGCATCCCCCTGGTCCACGCCGTGCTGCTGCGTGACCTGCCGCACCACGGCGCGGCGCTGCTGATCGACGTCCTCGTCGGTACCTTCGCCGCCGACACGGGCGCCTACGCCACCGGGCGCATGTTCGGCTCGCACAAGATCGCTCCCAGCCTTTCCCCCAACAAGACGCTGGAGGGTCTGCTGGGCGGCTTTGTGATCGGCACGATGGCCTTCTGGTTTGCCGGTCTCTACCAAGACTGGCTCTCGGGGGCCGATGCGCTGATCATCGGTGCGGCGGTGGCGGCGATAGCGCCGGTCGGCGACCTCTTCGAGTCGATGCTGAAGCGCGATCTGGGCACCAAGGACACCGGCACGCTCTTCGGCCCCCACGGCGGCATTCTCGACCGCCTCGACGCCGTCTTCTTCACCGTCGTCGTCGCCTACTACCTCGCCGTCCAGCTGGTCTACTGACGGCGAGACCGCCTGGAACCGCGATATTGGCGGCTCTGTGCGGTCTCGGCAAACGCTCTCCGTATTCTCTGGTCGAATGAAGAAGATCTTGATTCTGGGCTCGACCGGGTCGATTGGCGTGCAGGCGCTGGAAATAGTCGGTTCCTCGAAAGAGCTGGAAGTCGTGGGGCTCGCTGCGGGCACCAGCTGGGAGCGGACCCTGGCCCAGGCGAGCGCGCACAGTGTGAGTGCTGTCGCTTTCGCCGACGTCGATTCCGCCCGCGCCGCCCGCGGTGCCTGGGACGGCCCGGTGCTCGCCGGCGAGGAGGGCATCCGCGAGCTGATCCTCACCGCCGAAGCCGACCTGGTGCTCAACGGCATCGTCGGCGCCGCCGGCCTGGGCCCGACGATCGTCGCCCTCGGCGAGGGCATCGACGTCGCCCTGGCCAACAAGGAGAGCCTGGTGATCGGCGGTGAGCTGACAATGGCCCTGGCCGAGGCGACCGGTGCCCGGCTGCTGCCGGTCGACTCCGAGCACTCGGCGCTCTTCCAGTTGATCGGGGCTGAGCCCACGCCGGGGACGATCGACCGCCTCGTCCTCACTGCGTCCGGCGGACCCTTCCGCGGCCGCAGCGACCTCGATGGCGTCAGCGTCGAGGAGGCGCTCGCGCATCCGACCTGGGCAATGGGCGGACGGATCACGATCGACTCGGCGACGCTGATGAACAAGGGCTTCGAGGCGATCGAGGCGCACCACCTCTTCGGCGTCCCCTTCGATCAGATCGAGGTCGTCGTCCACCCGCAGTCGATCATCCACTCGCTGATCGACCTCAACGATGGCGCGACGCTGGCCCATCTCGGCCACCCGGACATGCGCGTGCCGATCTCCTATGCCCTGCACTACCCCGAGCGTGCCGACGTCGCGGTGCCGCGGCTCGACCTGGCGACGATCGGACAGCTCAGCTTCGAGGCGCCCGACCTCGAGACCTTCGCCTGCCTGCGCCTGGCTCTGGAGGCCGGCAGGGCGGGGGGGACCGCGCCCTGCGTGCTCAACGCCGCCGACGAGGTCGCGGTCGCGGCCTTCCTCGCCGGCAAGATCGGCTTCACCGCGATCCCGGCCCTGATCGAGCGGGTCCTACTGGCGATGCCGGCGGTTCAGCCCACCCACTTCGAGGACCTCTTCGCCGTCGACGCCGAGGCCCGGCGCCGCACCGAAGAGGAGGTTGGGGGGTTGGCACGGGTATGAGTTGGCTGATCGTCTTTCTCGGCTTCTCGCTGTTGATCGTCCTCCACGAGGCTGGGCACTTCCTCGCCGCCAAGGCAACCGGAATGCGAGCGGAGAAATTCTTTCTCTTCTTCGGGCCGAAGCTGGTCTCGGTGAAACGGGGAGAGACCGAGTACGGAATCGCCTCGATCCCGCTCGGGGGCTACGTGAAAATCAGCGGCATGAACCCGGAAGAAGAGCTTCCGCCCGAGGTCGAGCCACGCGCCTACTACAGGCAGCCCGTCTGGAAGCGGATCGTGGTCACCGCCGCCGGACCGGCGGTGAACATCGCCCTGGCGTTTGTGATCTTCTTCTTCGTCAATCTCGCCTACGCGCAGCAGCCCACGCAGGTGGTCGATCAGGTGATCAAGGGAAGCGCCGCCGCCGGGGTGCTGCGACCCGGCGACAAGATCCTCGCCGTTGACGGACTGGCCTACCGAGATCGCTCCACGGTCGGGCGAAGCGAAGGGTTCATCGATGAGATCAGAGCCGACCGATGCGAGGGTGCGCAGGTCGACGGCTGCAGGGCGGCGAAACCCGTCTTGCTGAGAATCGAGCGAAACGGCCGGCCCCAGACCATTTCCGTCCGCCCCAGGTTCGACAAGGCGAGCGGCCACATGCTGATCGGCTTCGGCTTCGGCGGAGAACCGACGACGATAGGCGTCGGGACCGCCTTGAGTCGAGCTGGTAACGCGGTTTGGCTGGTCACCAGCAAGACCGCCTCGGTCTTTTCGCGGATCTTCGAATCCAGCCAGCGCAAGGAAATCTCCAGCGTGGTCGGGATCAGCGACGTCGCCCATCAGACGGTTGAAACCAGCACGGAAAGATCGCTGATCCTGCTTGCCCTGGTGAGTCTCTCGCTCGGGCTGATCAACCTGCTGCCGATCCTGCCCCTCGATGGGGGTCACATCTTCTGGAGCCTGGTCGAGAAGGTTCGCGGAAAGCCGGCCTCAATGCGGGTGATCGAACGCGCCACCGTGGTTGGCTTTGCCCTCGTCGCCGTGCTGATGTTCATCGGCCTCAGCAACGACATCGGCCGCATCACCGGCGAAGGCTTCAACACCCGCTGAGCGCGGACTACTTCTTCGCGACGACCCTGAAGCGGTAAGAGGCCGGGCTTGGGTCGAGCTTGCCCGAGTCGTCGCGGGCGCGGACCTTGAAGGTGTGGCGGCCGGGCGCCAGCGGCTTGCTCGTGAAGGGTGAGCGGCAGGATCGGAATGGCTTGCCGTCGAGCTTGCACTGGAAGGTCGAGCCGGACTCGCTCGAGGCGAAGCGGAAGGTCGGAGTGCGGTCATGGATCGTCTCGCCGGGCTTACGTCGCAGGGTCGTCTGCGGAGCCCCCTTCTTGCTCGATCCGCCTCCTGGGACGACGCCGAAGGGCGATTCGCTGCTGCCGGGACAGCGGTGCTCGCTTGGCGCTACGGAGTTCGGGCGCGGTGCCGGGAAGACGGGGGAGAAGTCGGCGGCGCTGTTGTCGCGATCGTCGGTCGGCTCGAGCAGGGTGGCGCAGCCGGGAGCGATGGTTCGGCGCAGGGCCATTCCGGGCGGGATCGCCGCCGCGGGCGTGCCCGTCGGGCTGGGCGCCGCCCCGGCGAAACCGCTGAAGGCGCCCCAGGAGACGCAGTCGAGGGTTTCCCAGCAGACCGCTCCGCCGGTTGGGTCGAGGCTTCCCGCGGCGAGGGCAGTGTCAGCCGTGACCCCGAATTCCGTTTCGGCTGCCGGCGTGGCGAGGAGGATGGTGCTCTGGTTGGCCCCGTTGGGCACGTCGGTGGCGAAGGTATTCGTGCTGGTCACCGCGCCGCCCGCACTGTAGGTCTTGAGCACGTGGCCGCCGACGAGGTTCTGTCCAGCGGCCCACATCTGCAGCTCCACGTATTGGGATTCCGGCGTGCCGGCATAGACCTCGCGGATCGACATCTCGTGAAAGGTGGCCGGCGCCGCGGCGGGCCAGGCCAGGGCTGAGAGGGACACGAGCGCAACGACCATGACCCCGCACCTGCGCATCGGGTCGGTCAGCCCTTCACGATCTTGAAGCTGAACTTGGCGGGGGTGGGATCGGTCGCTCCCTTCACCACGGCGCGCACCTGCAGGGTGTGCGATCCGTAGCTGAGCTTCTTGGTCGTCAGCGGGGAGCGGCAGCTGCGGAAGGGACCGCCGTCGAGCTTGCACTGGAAGCTCGCGCCGGCCTTGCTGGCGCCGAAGCGGAAGGTCGGGGTGCGGTCGTGGGTCCGGCTCGCCTGTTTGGCGATCGTCGTGTTCGGGGCGCCGCTCCCGCCCTTACTCCCGGCGGGGGTGGCTCCAGAGCCCGCGGGTCCGGAGCTCGCGAGGACGACGGAGAAGCTGTAGCCGGCAGGAGTCGGATCGGTGTTGTGACTCGCGTCGATTGCTCGGACCTGAAAGGTGTGCGGCCCTTCGGCCAGACCGCTGTAGGTGATGCCCGCGCTCGGGCAGCCGCTGAAGTTGCCGCCGTCGAGCTTGCACTGGAAGCTGGAGCCGGGCTCGTTGGAGCTGTAGGTGAAGGAGGCCACCGGGCTCGTGCTCGGGTCCGCCGGCCTGGAGAGGATCGCCGTTTCCGGCGGCGTTTCGTCGAGCAGCGAGTTGTCGACGGTCCAGGTGAAGGTGGTGGGTGCCGGCTGGACGTTGCCGGCGTTGTCGATGGCCAGGACTTCGAATTCGTAGTTGCCGTCGGCCAGGCCCGCGTAGACCTTGGGTTGCGTGGTGCAGGGGGTGAACGAGGTCTCCAGGGGACTCAGTCGGCATTCGAATTTCGAGCCCCCGTCGCTGGAGCCGTAACGGAATGACGCCGAGTTGCCCGGACTGGGATCGACCGGATGGCTGCTGATTTTTGCCGTCGGCGGAGTCAGGTCCACCGTCCAGCCGTAGATGGAAGGTGCGCCAACGCCATTTGCGTTGGAAGCGCGGACGCGGAAGCTGTGGGAGCCCTCGCTCAGGCCCAGGTAGGAGATCTTCCCGCCGCTGGTGCAATCTTTGTAGGAGCCGAGGTCAAGCCGGCATTCGAAGCCGCTCGCTTCGGAGCCGGCGTGGAATGCGAATTCGGCTTCGGTCGAGTTGGTGGAGCTCGGCGGCTTGCTGTCGAGCGTCACGGTGGGCGTCGGCAGCGGCGGCGTGCAGGCCGGCGTCGCCGGGACGGTCGCGTAGCTGACCGGGCTCGGGGTGGCGTCGAAGAAGTCGCTGTCGCTGTCGTTGGTGTCGTCGGCCGGTTCGAGCCAGTTGCTGCATGAGCCCGCGGTGATGCGTCGCTCGATCGCCTTGCCGTCGGGGATTCCCCCTTGGTCGACCGGAATCCCACTCGAGGGCGCCGTCTGTCCACTGAAACTGCCCCAGGAGACGCAGTCGAGGCCGTCCCAGCATGCGGCGCCCCCGGCCGCTGGGATGTTGAAGCCGGCGTCGACCAGATCGGGCGTGACGCCGAAGGCTTCCGCGACGGCGCTGTCGCCGACCAGCATCGTCTGCTGGTTGACCCCGGTGCCGGGAAGGTCGCTGGGGAAGGTGAAGGTCTGGACCGGGCTGCCGTCGGCCTGGTAGAGGGTGATCGTGTGGCCGCCGACGAAATTCTGCCCAGCGGAGTACATCTGCAGCTCGAGGAAGCTCGACTGCGGGCTCGCCGCCGAGCCGGGGTAGAGCTCGCTGATCAGCACTTCGTGGAAGGTTGCTTGTGCCGCTTGGACGGGAGCCATCAGGGCGATGCAGAAGAGGACGCCGCCCAGGAGCAAGCGGGCCGTAGATGCTCGAAATTCCCGGATTCCTCCAATAAACTTGCGCATCGGGATATATATACGCGAAGTTTGGGAGTCATGCCGTTTCCCTTTGCCGGTCTCGTCCTCATCGCGCCAGGACCTTGAAAGCAAAGGTCGCCGGAGTGGAGTCGCGAGAGCCACTGCTCACCGCGCGCACTTCGAAGCTGTGCCGACCGGGCTTCAGGAGGGCGACGGTGAACGGCGAGCGACATGCCTTGAAGGGACCTCGGTCGAGCCTGCACTGGAAGTTGGCCCCACGGCTTGGCGATCGGAAGCGAAAAGTCGGAGTGCGGTCGTGCGTCCTGACCGTGAGCTTGCCGAAGAGGGTTGTATCTGGAGCGGCCGACCTCGGCCCGGCGACTGGAGCTGCCGGCGGCGCAGGTTGAGAGGACTGCGCCGGCGGCGAGGGCGGAGCGAGCACGACGGCGAAGCTGTAGCCGGCCGGGGTCTGGTCCGTGTTGTTGCTGGGATCGGTGGCGCGCACCTGGAAGGAGTGGGGGCCGTTGCCCAGGCCGCTGTAAGAGGCGCCGCCGGGCGGGCAGCTCGTAAAGGGCGCGCCGTCGAGCGAGCACTCGAAGCTGGAACCGGGCTCGTTCGAGGCATAGGTGAAGCCGGCGCTCGAGCTTTCGCTTGGGTCGGGTGGTCCCGACTCGATCGTCGTTTCAGGTGGCGTCGTGTCCAACAGCGAGTTGTCGACGGTCCAGCTGAATTCGGTTGGGGTCAGCTGCTGGTTGCCGGCGCCGTCCGTCGCTTCGACTGCAAAGGTGTGGTCCCCGTCGGCAAGTGCGTGGTAGGTGATGCCGCTGGTCGGACAGGTGGACGCGAGGGCTCCATCGAGTGAGCACTTGAAGCTGGAGCCGGGCTCGTTCGGCGCGTGGTAGGTGAACTGGGCCGTAGCGCCGGGGCTGGGATCGGCGGGGTGGGTGTCGATCGCGGCGACCGGGGGAGTGGTGTCGACCGTCCAGGTGTAGCTCGCCGGTGTCGGATCTGGACCCGAGGCATTTACGCCCCGCACCTGAAAGGTGTGGCTGCCCTCGCCGAGGCCCGTGTATTCCTTCGGCCCGCCCGCCGGGCAGGTGCTGAAGCCCGCCGCGTCGAGCTTGCATTCGTAGCTCGTCGCGGTCGGCGCTTCGTAGGTGAATTCGGCGCTCGCGCTGTTCGAACGCAGCGGCGGCTTCTCGTCGATCGCGGTATTGGGGGCACCGGCGCAGGTGTGCTCGCTGATCGGACTCGAGTCGTTGCGCGGGGCGGGGGTGACCTCGGAGAAGTCGGTGGCACTGTCGTCGCTGTCGTCGCTTTCCTCCAGCAGGGTTGGGCAGCCCGGTTCGATCGTGCGCCGGATCGCCTTGCCGACGGTGATGCCGCCAGGTGAAACCGGCGATCCCACCGCGGTGCCCGTCGCCAACTGCAGGGTGGCGCCTCCGCTGAAGCTGCCCCAGGCGACGCAGTCGGCCGGCAGGCCGCCGGCATTCCAGCAGGCGGCGCCGCCGGCGGCGCTGATCGCGAGGCCGCTGTCGACGAGATCGGGGGCAACGCCGAATGCTTCCTGCACGCCGGTATCGCCGATCAGCACCGTCTGCTGATTTGCCGAGTTGGGGACCGAGGCAGAGAAGGTCGAGCTGTGCACCAATGAGCCCGCCGTGTTGTAGACGGTCATCGAGTGGCCGCCGAGGAAGCTTTGCCCCGCTGCGTACATCTGCAGCTCGACGTAGCTGTCATCGCTGCTGCCGGGATGAACTTCGCGCACCTTGATCAGGTGGAAGGTCGCCTGTGCCGGTGCGGCAGCGAGCAGGAGGAAGGCGCCGACAAGCACGGGTAGGCCGAGCCGTGCACGCCATCGGTGAACGGCCGCTCTCCCTTTGCCGCAGCTCTGCGTCCCCATTCGTTTCTGCATACGCGCCACCCGGGGCCAAGGTTCAATCCGCGCAACCAAGCCCCGTCGCTAGGCTCTGTGCATGGCTTCCAAGCGGCAGATATTCGTCGGTGGCGTGCCGATCGGCGGTGGCGCCCCGGTCGCGGTGCAGACGATGACCAAGACCGAGACCGCCAATCTTGCGGCGACGATGGAGCAGATCCACAAGGTCGCCGAGGCGGGCGCCGACATCGTCCGTTGCGCCGTGCCGCGCGACGAGGACGTCGAGGCGCTGAAGACGATCGTCAAGGACTCGCCGATCCCGGTGATCGCCGACATCCACTTCAACCACACGCTGGCGCTGAAGGCGATCGACGCGGGCGCTCACTGCATCCGGCTCAACCCCGGCAACATCGGCGGTCGCGACAAGGTCGCCGAGGTCGCCGAGCGCGCCAACGCGGCCGGCGTGCCGATGCGGATCGGGGTCAACTCCGGCTCGCTGCCCAAGCACCTGCACGCGCTCGAGCGCGAGAGCCCGGTCGAGGCCCTGGTCGCCGCCGCAGTCGAGTTCGTCGAGCTGATGGAGAGCCTCGACTTCGAGAACTTCAAGGTCTCGATCAAGTCGACCAACGTGCCCAACACGATCGCCGCCAACCGCCTGCTCTCGGAGAAGATTCCCTACCCGTTGCACCTCGGCATCACCGAGGCCGGTACCAAGTGGTCGGGCTCGCTCAAGTCGGCGGTCGGACTGGGCACGCTGCTCGCCGACGGGGTGGGAGACACGATCCGGATCAGCCTCTCGACCTTCCACGCCGAGGAGGAGGTCAAGGTCGCCTGGGAGATCCTCAAGGCGCTGCAGCTGCGCGAGCGCGGCCCGGTTCTGATCGCCTGTCCGACCTGCGGCCGCCTGCAGTTCGATATGGACTCGGTCGTGGCCGAGATCGAGCAGCGCCTGGAAGGCTACGCCGAGCCGATCGAGGTCGCCGTGCTCGGTTGCGCGGTCAACGGCATCGGCGAGGCCTCGCACGCGGACTTCGGCATTGCGGGCGCCAAGAACGAGGGCCTGATCTACGCCCACGGCAAGCCGCTGCGCAAGGTGCCCCAGGCGAAGCTCGTCGACACCCTCTTCGAGGAGATCGACAAATCACTCGACCGCGGCACGGTCGAGTTCGACGAGAACGAGTCGCGCGAGGGCGCCGCCTGGCTGGCCAAGATCGAGGCCGAGAACGCCGGTGACCTGACCCCGGAGAAGATCGCTCGCATGGAGCACGAAGCGGCCGAAAAGGGCGAGTCGGACAAGGTCCTGCTCGACGAGGAGGCTTCGCCAACGGCCGGACGCCGCTTCACCCGCGCCTAGTTCGATTTACATAATCAAATTCTTCACTTCCTTTTTAACTATTTTGAAAAGTTTGTGTGAGTTGCGGCGTTATCTCACTTGTCATCGATATGCACGCCGCAGGAGACACAATCCAGCGCCAGCTGAGCGAGTACCTCCAGTGCGAGCTGTACCACTTGCTGGGTGCGTACGGGGTGGCCGAGCAGCGCCTCGACGACCTGGGTGCGCACATCCGCGAGGAAGCGACGCGCCGTCAAGACGGTGAATCCAAGCCCGGCGAGGAGGGCCTGGGATCAGCCGCTCTCGCCGATCTCGTCGAACTGGCCCGAGGCTTCAACTACAAACTCGGCGAGTACCGCTACGCCTCGACCCCGTGGCAGCGGGCAAACACAGCTCCCCACGACCGGGACGAACCAGATGAGTGGCCCGCTCGAGAGCCGCTTCCGAAATCGCTTCCCCTGACGGACATCAAGCGCTTCGAGGTCGGGCCGATCGGAGCCAGCGTCAAGACCAGCCGCTCCCACCCCTGGGTCAACGAAGAGGAATGGAACCGGATTCCCCGCTTCTACAACGAGGCGATCGAGGCACTGCGGTTCTTCAAGAAGGAGAAGGAACCATCGCCCGGGGATCGAGACGAGTGCCAGGCACAGGACGAGTGGAATCAGCTTGGCTTTGCGCGCAGCCTGGTGACCCCTCGCGACGGCGCCTCCGAGCCACGCGGAAGGCGAGCCCGCGAAGAACGCCTTCACCTCAGGAAAGAGCGCTACGAAGACAGGTTCGCAACTGCCTTCCAGAAGATCGGCCCGCGCACGAGTGCCGACATCGACACCGAGCGCGCCGAGGCCCAATTTGGCCACGACGTCAGCTTCCTGAAGGAGATCGTCGGCGACGATCTCAACGACGGCGATGCGTCCCTGCCGATCTTCGTGCTGCGCGTGCACGCCGAGGCCCACCTCAGCATGCACGCGGTCGAGGCCTGGCGATCGATGTGCCTTGGCGAGCACGCCAACGTGACCGACGAGGATGCTCGGGATTGGCTGAACCGCGAGCTCGATCGCAGCGCTTCCCTCTCGACGTTCGCCTACTGCGTGAGCCGAACCGCTCCCTGGCTCTTCGCCAAAAGCGAGGAGGAGCGCAAGACCGTGTTCGCCGACGTGCGGGGCGCCTGGGAGAACCTGGTGCCGACCCGCTGCATGTGGATCGCCAGCCAGGTCTGCCTGCTATCCCTGCACCGGCGAGCCTTCGCCCATGCGCTCAAGCCCAACGGGTCCGTCGCTGCCTACAACGACTACCACAAGCTCCACCAGTTGATTCGCGATGCCGAACGCCGGGTTCGCGCAGCTCCCGTTCGGGTCGACGGCGCACTCGACTTCCTCGCCGGGCTCGACGCTGAGGCTCACCATCACATCGGTGAGCTGTACCGCTCCGAGCACGCGCACAAGCCCGCCCTCCAGCATTTCAAGGCGGCGTCGCACCGTCTCGAGATACTGCGCAAAGAGGGCAGTGCCTGTGAGGTTCTGGCCAACTCACGTTGGAACGTCGAGCTGCAGATCAGCCACGGCAAGGCCTGTTATGAGATGGGCCGCCACAAGGAGGCGCTCTCCTGGCACCTGAAGGCATGGCGAGCCTTCCTCGAGCTCCTCTCCAGCGAGACGAACACCGGCATCAACACCGGGGACATCACGGCCGCGATCGAGTGGCTCGAGAGCGTCAGGTTCGAGCCTGAGCTGCGCAAATCCGAGATCTCCGAACGGCTGCGACCAGTGGTCGACCAGCTCGACCGAATTTCGACTGTGGGCCGCCATGGCGTTCTCGCCGCCGAGATCCTGCTGCGCCTGGGTCACCTTCTCTTTGTGCTCAACCTCGGCTACTCCCCCGAAGAGGTGCACGAAGCCAAGCGGCGTGAAAAGGAGCTCGAGGTGCTCGCGGGGAAACCCGGTGCGAGCGATGAGCTCGAACGGAATCGGCGCACGGCGCGCGAGTGGGTCAGGCGGACGCTCGGCTTCGCCTGCCTGCGCAAGGCCGCCGAGTGCGACCCCTACGGCACGCTGGTCGGTGCCGACCTGCTCAAGGCTCGCTTCCGCTTCAACCGCTGGTGGGAGGGGCGCCTGCCGAAAGCCTACGACGAGTGCCTGAGCATCGACGACCTGGAGCAGATCGTCGACCAGTGGCCGCGAGGCGGCGATGATTTCGAGCGGCTCACGCGCGTCGCCGAGTACATGATGCTGAGGGTTCGCCGAGACCGTTTCTCCGCCAAGGCGGCCAGCAGCGACCCGGCCGAGAGTGAGGCGCTCCTGGCCCGTGATCTGATGCTCGACCTCTTCATGAGCACGGACAGCATCAACGTGCGCGAGTCACAGATCCACCGCTTCCTGATGAAGGAAAGGCTGCCCGAGGGAGCGCCGCTGGGCCACGACTCCCCGGCGATCGAGTTCATCTGCATGCGCCGCTACAGCTCGCCCTTCCCGCTACTGCCTCGCCCATCCGCCTTCCGTGCCTTGGGCGGCGGCTACTTCCTGCGCTTGCACCGCAACGGCCTGGCCCAGCCGGCCACTCCCTACGGGGTCGTGGTCGACCCCGGGGTCGACTTCGTCGAGAACCTCTACCGGAGCGGCTACTCGCTCGGTGACATCGACATGATCGCGATCACCCACGATCATGTGGACCACCTCGGCGGCCTCGATGCGTTGCTCTCGCTGCTGCACGTGCGTTCGCAGATCATCACCAAACAGAGCGAGGGCAAAGGCGGCGCCCAGGACAAGATTTTGGTGCTCACCAGCGCCTCGGTCACCGCGCGCTACGCGGAGGTCAAGCAGCTCAAGAGCCGGCGCAGCAACTTTCGCTTTCTCGACTTCGAGGAGCTCGCCAGCCCGAGGACTGGAGCGCTGAGCATGAGGTCCTTCGGCACGCGATTCCCGAAGGACTTCGAGATCATCGCGATGTCCTCGGCCGCTGGCGCCGAGGACGAAGAGGAGGGTGGGCACAGGGATCTGAGCGAAAATCCCTCCCACGGCCTTTGCTTCCGGACGCGTGGGGAGAACGGGCCCAGCGTGGCGATCACCAGTGATACGCCACCACCACCCGGCGCCGAGAAGAGCGAGCGCTACGCACGCTGGCGCTCCACCTGGAAGCCGGCGCTGCAGGCCGACGTCCTCGTCGCCCATCTCAGCTCTGTGCCGCTGACCGAACTTCGCATGATGGACAAAGACGTCCTTGAAGAAGAGCGAGACCAAAAGGACGCCGAGCGGCTGGGCGCGTTGCAGGACAAGCTGATGGAAGCCGACTTAAAGCTGAGGGGCCAGATCGAATACGCCCACTGGCTGCGTTCGCACGAACCGAGGGACCGCGATGGAAACCTGACCCTCGAGGTCAAGCACGCGGACCTGGTGGGCCCGGTCGAGGAGCCGTGGCTGCCGCCTCCCGAGCACAACTTCCTCAAAGGCATCCTGGGCTGGGCGCGCGAGTACGCGGGCCGCTGGCCGGATGCGCCGTCGCGAGCTCCTCAGGGTCTGTTCGTGGTCGGCGAGCTGAGCGAGGAGCTCGGGACCATGAGGGGCAAGGTGGCGACCCGCCTCAACCAGCATGTCTTCGGCGCTCGCGAAGCGCGTAAGCGTCGCCGCCGGCTCAAGCTCGAGTCGGCGGAATCCAGCGGCTTTCCCTATGCGCTCACGGCCGACATCGGCCTGCACGTCTGCGTTGCGCGAGACGACAAAGGGCACCCACGGGTCGAGGCCCTCTGCACGACCTGCAACCTCGACAGCGATCGCTCCTCGCAGGAGCGCTACCACCCTTCGCACGACGTGTACGAGGTCTGCGTCAAGGGCGAGAACGAGGGGATCTTCTACAACTGTCTCGAGCACGATCCTGCCCGGCAAGACCAGCCGACCTTCCTCGAGCGGTTGGAGCGCTTCGACATCTTCGGCCGCTGAGTGCCGGTAGGTTGCATTCACTAGGTTTCGCATCCCGCCGGGGCGGGTGCCCCTTCCATCTGTGTCCGCCAAGAAGACATCCAAGGGAATCTCCCCTTCCCGCCAAGAGGACTTTCCCGCCTGGTTTCAAAGCGTCGTCCGCGAGGCTGAGGTCGCCGAACTTGCCCACGTGCGCGGCTCGATGGTGATCAGGCCCTGGGGCTACGCGATCTGGGAGCTGATGCAGGCCGAGCTGGACCGGGAGATCAAGGCGAGCGGCGCCCAGAACGCCTACTTTCCGCTCTTCATCCCGCTCAGCTACTTCGAAGAGGAGGCCGAGCACGTCGAGGGCTTCGCCAAGGAGATGGCCGTGGTCACCCACCACCGGCTCGAAGAGGACCCCGACGATCCCGGCAAGCTGCGGCCCGGCGGCAAGCTGGCCGAGCCGCTGATCGTCCGCCCGACCTCGGAGACGATCATCGGCAAGTCGTTCGCCAAGTGGATCAACTCGTACCGCGACCTGCCGCTGATGGTCAACCAGTGGGCCAACGTGGTGCGCTGGGAGATGCGGCCGCGGGTCCTGCTGCGCACCACCGAGTTCCTCTGGCAGGAGGGCCACACCGCGCACGCCAACGAGGAGGAGGCACGGCGCGAGACCGAGCAGATGCTCGAGGTCTATCGCCGCTTCGCCGAGTCGTTCCTGGCGATGCCGGTGATAACCGGCGAGAAGCCCGAGGAAGAGCGCTTCCCGGGCGCCGTGACGAGCCTCTCGATCGAGGCGATGATGCAGGACGGCAAGGCGCTGCAGGCCGGCACCTCGCACTACCTGGGGCAGAGCTTCGCCGAGGCGGCCGAGATCGACTTCCTCGATAAGGACGGCGAACGACAGCTCGTCCACACCTCTTCCTGGGGTGTCTCCACCCGCCTGCTCGGCGCCCTGATCATGTCCCACGGCGACGACGTCGGCCTGCGCCTGCCGCCGACGGTGGCGCC
>Ga0070683_100002821_pt1 | contig 13901 bp, 14 predicted proteins | sample KBSC713LmetaG_FD_64662 | JGI IMG/M metagenome (GOLD analysis project Ga0070683, IMG submission 64662) | Corn rhizosphere microbial communities from Kellogg Biological Station, Michigan, USA - KBS C7.1-3L metaG | ecosystem: Host-associated > Plants > Roots > Rhizosphere ...
CAACAAGCCGGTCGCGTGTGCGCCTCGGTGGACGAGCGAGATCAGCCCCATGACGCGCCCGAGGAACCGGTCGGGCACCTCCTCCTGCGCTGCCGAGTTGATCAGTACCCACGACGAGCCCTGGCCGACTCCGCACACGAGCCCTGCGGTCAGCGCGACGGGCAGTGAGCCCGCGAAGGCGAACAGCGCGTACGCGGGCAGATAGAGCGCCCACGCCAGCATGCTCGCGCGCGCCTTGCGACGCACGGGAAAGCGGGCGAGCGCGGCACCGGCGCAGATCGATCCGAACGCATACGACGCGGCGACGAGCGAGAAGCTGCCCGCGCCGAGACCGAGCGTCGAGCGCACGAGCTCCGGAACGCCGACGATCCACGTCCCGGACGAGAGCGTGACCGCGAGCCCGAGGACCACCACCGCCGACGCCAGCACGGGCAGCGGCCTGAGCGCGGCGAACCCCTCCGTGATCCGGGGACGCTCGGCGTCGGGGCCGCCGACCCGCCCCTTCGTCCGGACGCCGACGAGGAAGACGGCCGAGAGGAAGAACGACGCGGCGTTGAGAGCGAAGAACGCGCTGATCGGCATGACGACGAGCAGCAGCCCGGCGAGCGCCCAGCCTCCCACCGAGAGCGCATCTGCCGTCGCCCGAACGAGCCCGTTCGCCTGCTGGACGTTTCGACGGTCGACGAGCTCGGGCAGCAACCCGCCGTACGCGGGGTCGAAGTAGCTCGTCGCGGCCGTGAGCACGAACGCGGCCACGACGAGGACCGCGAGTGGCAGGTGACCGGTCAACCCGGCGATCGCAACCGGGATGAGCACGACGCCGCGAACGAGGTCGGCCGAGATCATCACGCGCCTGCGATCCCAGCGATCGGCGACGACCCCGCCGTGCAGCCCGAAGAGGAGCGCGGGCACGCTGTCGGCGAGGCGAACCGCGATCACCCCGAGCGGCCCGGCCGCGACGAGCGCGAACCACATGAGCGCGATGTACTGGAACGCATCGCCGAGCTCGCTGATCGCGATCGCCGCGTAGGTCCTGCGAAAGTCGCCGCGCCGGAGGAGCGCCGTCGCCCGCTCCGGTCGTTCGGCCTGGTGCGGGAACAGCTCTTCCGGGGTCGCGCTCGCGGGCTCGCTCACGCGCGTGTTGTACCCCGCGGGCGCGGACTAGACTGGCTGTCGCCATGGCTCGGACGACTGCGGTCCGCCTGACTGGGGAGGACCTCACCCCGGACGACGTCTGGCACGTCGCGGTCGAGAACGGAGCCGCCGAGCTCGACGATTCGGCACGTGAGAAGCTCAGGGCGGCGCGCGCGGTCGTCGACGCTGCGCTCCGCAAGGACGAGCCGACCTACGGCGTGACGACCGGCTTCGGTCGGTTCGTTTCGACTCGCATTCCCGAGGAGCTGGCCGAGGAGCTCCAGGTGCGGCTTCTCCGCAGCCACGCCTGTGGCGTCGGCGAGCCGTATCCGCGCGAGATCGTGCGAGCGGCGATGCTCATGCGCGCGAACACGCTTGCAAAGGGCTACTCGGGGACGCGCGTCGAGGTCGCGGAGCTGCTGGTCGACTGCCTCGGCCGTGACGTCGTGCCGGAGGTGCCGAGCCGCGGATCGGTGGGTGCGAGCGGCGATCTCGCTCCGTTGGCGCATCTCGCGCTCCCGCTCATCGGCGAGGGGAGAGCCTGGTTCGAGGGCGAGCTGCTTGCGGGCGGCGATGCGCTTGCGCGGGCGGGGCTCGAGCCGCTCCGGCTCGAAGCGAAGGAGGGCCTCTCGCTCGTGAACGGCACGCAATTCATGGGTGCGTTCGCCGCGCTCGGAGTCGTGAGGGCGCGACGGCTCGCGAAGGCGGCGGACATCGCCTGCGCGCTCTCGGTCGACGCGCTCCAGGCCTCGCGCGACAGCTTCCTGCCGCGCATCCACGAGCTTCGGCCGCTCCCAGGCCAGGCGGCTGCTGCGGCGAACATCCTCGCCCTGCTCGACGGCTCGGCGATCATCGAGGCACATCGGTGGTGCGACCAGGTTCAGGACGCGTACTCGCTGCGCTGCGCGGCCCAGGTGCACGGCGCCGCGCGCGACCTCATCGACCACGTTGCGAGCACGGCGGCGGTCGAGCTCAACGCGGCGACCGACAACCCGCTCGTCTTCCCCGAGGACGGCGTCGTCCTCTCGAACGGGAACTTCCACGGGCAGCCGGTCGCGTTTGCGCTCGACGTCCTGGCGCTCGCGGTCAGCGAGCTGGCGAGCATCTCGGAACGGCGGACGGAGCGACTGGTCAATCCGGCGCTCTCCGACGGGCTGCCGGCGTTCCTCGCGTCGAACGGCGGCCTCAACTCCGGCTTCATGATCCCGCAGTACGTGGCCGCGTCGCTCGTGAGCGAGAACAAGGTGCTCAGCCATCCTGCAAGCGTCGACACGATCCCGACGAGCGCCGGCCAGGAGGATCATGTGTCGATGGGCAACGCAGCCGGGCTGAAGGCGTGGCAGGTGCTCGCCAACGCGGAGCGGGTCGTCGCCATCGAACTCCTCGCGGGGGCGCAGGCGGTGGAGTTCCACGCGCCGCTCGAGCCTGGAATCGGGCCGCGCGCAGCGCACGAGCTCGTGCGGTCGGTGTCGCCGCGGCTGGGAGACGATCGTTCGCTGTCGGACGACATCGAGGCGATCGCCGCGGCGATTCGGGACGGTTCGGCGGTCGCCGCCGTCGAGGCCGAGACGGGTGAGCTGCAATGACGCTGCCGAGGACGCCGATCCCGAAGCGGCCCTTCCGCGACAGTGCGCTCTTCTACGCGGGGGTCGCCGTCGTTTTCGTCGTCGTGGTCGCGATCAGTGGCGGGAGCCTCGAGCTCGCGATCCCCGTCGCGCTCGCCTGCTTCCTGGTCGCGACCGGATATGCCTGGTGGAAGTTCAGGCAGCGGATCCGGTTCGAGGAGGAGCAAGAGGCGCCGTGACGGCGATCGAGACGCTCGATCGGACCGTCGAGTTGCTGTGCGGCGACCTCGGCGACATTCACGCCCCGCGCGGCACCGAGCTGAACGCGAGGTCGTGGTCGACAGAGGCGCCGCTCCGGATGCTCTTGAACAACCTCGACCCGGAGGTTGCCGAGCGGCCGCAGGATCTCGTCGTCTACGGAGGCTCGGGCAAGGCCGCGCGGAACCACGACGCCCTGCGCGCGATCGTGCGCTCCCTTCTGACGCTCGGCGACGACGAGACGCTGCTCGTGCAGAGCGGAAAACCCGTCGGCGTGCTGCGGACACATTCGGGGGCCCCTCGCGTCCTGATCGCGAACGCGCTCCTCGTGCCGAAGTGGGCGACGTGGGACGAGTTCCGTCGGCTCGAGGCCGAGGGTCTGACGATGTTCGGCCAGATGACCGCCGGGAGTTGGATCTACATCGGCACCCAGGGGATCCTGCAGGGCACGTACCAGACGTTCGCGGCCGCCGGTGAACAACATTTCGGGTCGTCGGATCTGAGCGGCCGAACGATCCTGACCGCGGGCCTCGGCGGGATGGGCGGCGCTCAGCCGCTCGCGGCGACCCTGGCCGGGGGAGCGATTCTCTGCGTCGAGGTCGACCCGTCTCGGATCGAGCGCCGGCTCGAGACGGGGTACCTCGATCGTTCGACCGACTCGCTCGACGAAGCCGTGGCGCTCGTACGCGAGGCGGCCCGCGAGAGGCGGGCGCTCTCGGTCGGCCTGCCCGGCAATGCGGCCGAGGTCGTGCCGGCGCTCGCTGATCGCGGCGAGCACTTCGACCTCGTCACCGATCAGACGGCTGCCCATGATCCACTCGAGGGCTATGTGCCCACGGGGCTATCCGTCGACGAGGCTGCGTCGCTGCGCTCGAGCGACCCCGACGAGTACCTGCGCCGTGCCCGCGAGTCGATTGCTCGGCACGTGGAGGGGCTGCTCGAGTACGTCCGAATCGGGAGCTATGTTTTCGATTATGGCAACAATCTCCGAGGGGAGGCCTATGAAGCCGGTGTGACGGAGGCCTTCTCATACCCGGGCTTCGTCCCGGCCTATATCCGGCCGCTCTTCTGTCGCGGCATTGGCCCGTTCCGCTGGGCCGTGCTGTCCGGTGACGCGGAGGACATTGCGACCATCGACGCTCGGCTGAAGGAGCTGTTCCCCGACGACGACCTCCTCCAGCGCTGGCTCGAGCTCGCACCGGAGCGAGTTCACTTCCAGGGCCTGCCCGCTCGGATCTGCTGGCTCGGGCTCGGCGACCGTGCACGTGCCGGGCTCGCGATCAACGAGCTCGTGCGGACGGGCAAGGTCAAGGCGCCTGTCGTCATCGGCCGCGACCACCTCGACGCAGGCTCTGTCGCCTCGCCGTATCGGGAGACCGAGGCGATGAAGGACGGCTCCGACGCCATCGCCGACTGGCCGATCCTGAACGCGCTCGTGAACGTTGCCGCCGGTGCGACGTGGGTGAGCGTGCATCACGGCGGAGGCGTCGGAATCGGGAACGCGATCCATGCCGGCATGGTCGTCGTCGCCGACGGCACCGACGAGATGGCCGCGCGCCTCGAGCGCGTGCTCACGACCGACCCTGCGATGGGCGTCCTGCGGCACCTCGACGCCGGCTACGAGGAAGCGGCGGAAGCGGCCGCCGAGCAGGGTCTCGAGACGCCGATGCCTCCAGCGCGCGACGCGTGACCTCACCCGACGCTTCGTCGCGGCTGCTCGTGCGCGATCTCGCCCAGGCGGTGACTGCGGCCAGCCCCGATGCGCCGCTGCGTGGCGCCGATCTCGGGCGAGTCGACGTCGTCGAGGACGCGTACGTGCTCTGCGAGGGCGGCCGAATCGGCGAGGTGGGTCGGATGGCCGAACTCGGCTCGCTCGGCGGCGACGTCGAGGAGATCGACGGACGCGGGTTGTGCGCGCTTCCCGGCCTCGTCGACTGCCACACGCACGCATGCTTCGCAGGGGACCGGGCCGCCGAGTTCGAGCTGCGCGCGCGCGGCGCGGGCTACGAGGAGCTTCACGCTGCGGGCGGCGGCATCCTCTCGACCGTCGAGGCCACGCGCGCCGCCGGAGAAGATCGCCTCCGCGAAGCGGTGCGCCGGCATCGCGAGTGGATGCTTCACGCGGGCACGACGACCTTCGAGGCCAAGTCGGGCTACGGGCTGGACCGCGAGACCGAGCTCGCGTCCCTGCGGGCGATCAAGGACGAGGGCGGCTTTCCGACCTGGCTCGGCGCGCACGCGGTGCCGCCCGAATACGACGGTGCCGACGAGTACCTCGACTTCGCACTCGCCGAGGTTCTCCCGGAGGCGGCCGGGCTCGCCGAGGCGGCGGACGTCTTTCTCGAGCGCGGCGCGTTCGATCGCGACCAGGCGCGCCGGTACCTCGAGGCGTGCCGAAGCGCAGGCCTCGCGCTGCGGCTGCACGGCGACCAGTTCTCCGAGCAGGGCGCGATCCCGCTCGCGGTCGACCTCGGCGCGCGCTCCGTCGACCACCTCGAGGCGACCGGCCACGACGGCGTCCGAGCACTGGCCGAGAGCGATGTCGTCGGCGTGCTCCTGCCCGTCGCCGCGCTCGTGCTCGGGCGACCGATGCCGCCCGCCCGCGCGCTCGTCGAGGCCGGCGCGGCAGTCGCGCTTGCGACCGACTTCAACCCGGGCAGCGCCTTCTGCGAGAGCCTGCCCATCGTCAGCTCCCTCGCGTGCACGCAGCTCGGCCTCTCTCCGGGCGAGGCGCTCGGCGCAATGACCGTCAACGCAGCGCACGTGCTCGGCCGCGCAAACCGGATCGGACGGCTCGCGCCAGGGTACGACGCCGACCTCGTCCTGCTCGCCGCCACCGACTGGCGCCACCTCGCGTACCACCTTGGAGGAGAGGTCGTGGGCGCCGTCGTACGGTCGGGTCGGCTCGAGTGGCAGCGCTAGGCTAGATCTCGTGCCAACCCGCAAACAGCGCCGGCGACGCGCCAAGGAGCGCCGCCACGACTACGAGTACGTCTACGTCGACGAGGAAGGCCGCGAGGTCGAGGTCGACGAGCCCGGCAAGGCGCCGTCGAAGAGCAAGAACGGAACGGGGCCGGTCCGAACGCGTGGCGGCCGCCAGGTCAACCCGCCGTCGTGGAATCGCGTCGCGAAGCGCGGGCTCATCTTCGCGCCGCTGATGTTCATCACGATCAGGCTCCTCGAGCGGGGCGAGCCGATCGCCGCGTCCGTTTTCCGCACGGTGTTCCTCCTGCTCGTGTTCCTCCCGTTCAGCTACGTGATGGACTCGTTCCTCTACCGCTCGTACCAGCGGCGCACGCAGGCGAAGCGCTAGAGGACCGGATCGCCGCGGTAATGGCCCTCGCCGGGCCACGGCGCCAGCATGAGCAGGATCTTCGCGCCCGAGTCGCTCGCGACGACGTGCCGCTCGTCGGGATCGAACGCGACCATCGTGCCGACGCCGGCCTCGAGCGTCTCGCTGCCCGCCTCGATCTGCGCCGTTCCGTCGACGACGACGAGGAACGCATGCTCCTTGACCTGGTGATCGCCGAGCTTCTGCCCGGGCAGCAGTCCGATCAGGACGGCGCGGACCTCCTCGGAGGAGTGCAGGACGACGGGTGACCGACTCCCGTCCGGCGTCTCGATGTCCGGCAGTCGCCAGCTGCGCACGGGACGATCCTAACCGGCCCCCGAACAGGGCTGGAGGCACGGTTAGACTCGCCGTCATGAGCCTCCTCGTCGAACGGCACGAGCTCGGCCCGGTCGGGACGAACTGCTACGTGGTGCGCGGAGATGCCTCGGCCGAGGCGGCCGTTGTCGATCCGGGGGCGGACGTGGCCGAGCTCCCCGAGTCCTGCGCTGGGATTCTGATCACGCACTCGCACTGGGATCACCTCGGCGGCGTCGCGAGCTACGCGGCCCGGACCGGGGCGAGTGTGTACATGCCGCGCCTCGAGGCGCCGGTCCTGGCCAAGCCACAGGACTGGTTCCCGGAAATCGAGCTTCAGCCGTACGCGGCCGATGTGCTGCTCGACGGCGGCGAGACGCTCGAGCTGGCCGGAAGCTCGTTCGAGACGCTGAACGTCCCCGGTCACTCGCCTGGTCATCTCGCCTACTACGCGGACGGCGCGCTCTTCTCGGGCGACGTCCTCTTCGCCGGCTCGGTGGGCCGGACCGACATCCCGCACGCCGACTGGGGGATGCTCGTCGCGTCGATTCGCAGCCTGATCGAGCGCTTCCCGCCCGAGACGGTCGTCTATTCGGGCCACGGCGCCGAAACGACGCTCGGCGCCGAGCTCGAGCGCAACCCGTTCCTGGACGAGCTCCGCGTCTCGTGAAGTTCGAGGCGCCGAGAGGGACGCAGGACGTTCTGCCTGCGCAGCAGCCGCTCTGGCAGCGGGTCATCCGTGCGACCGAAGAGGTCTGCGCGGCCTACGGCTACCGCCGGATCACGACGCCGCTCTTCGAGGACACGGAGCTCTTCACGCGCACCGCGGGCGAGGGCTCCGACGTCGTCCAGAAGGAGATGTACACGTTCACCGATCGCGGCGATCGGTCGCTGACGCTGCGTCCCGAAGGCACTGCCTCGGTCGCGCGCGCGTACATCGAACACGGGCTCCATCGCGAACCGCAGCCCGTGAAGACGTTCCTCATCGGCCCGATGTACCGCTATTCCGCGCCCCAGCGCGGCAAGTTCCGCGAGTTCTGGCAGCTCAACGTCGAGGCGATGGGCTCGGATGACCCGGCGCTCGACGCGGAGGTCATTCAGCTCTACGCGGAGCTTTTGCGGCGGCTCGGAATAGAGGGCTGGTGGCTCGAGCTGAACTCGATCGGTGATCGCAAATGCCGGCCCGCGTACCTCGAGCAGCTGAACGCGTGGCTCGACGAGCACGCCGGCGAGCTCGACGAGGACACGCTCGCCAAACGGAAGACGAGCCCGCTGCGCGTGTTCGACAACCTGCCGCAGAAGCCGGAGGCGGTGCAGCAGGCGCTCGCGGGAGCGCCGAAGATTGGTGAGTCGCTGTGCGCCGAATGCCAGGCCCACTTCGAGGCGGTGCTCGACTACCTGGATGCCTGCGGCGTCGAATACCGGCTCGTGCCGACCCTCGTCCGCGGTCTCGACTACTACACGCGCACGACCTTCGAGTTCATGGCGAGCGCGCTTGGCGCCGCGCTGTCGCTCGCCGGCGGCGGGCGCTACGACTATCTGATCGAGGAGATCGGGGGCCCACCGACGCCGGCGGTCGGGATTGCGAGCGGGATCGAGCGGCTCGTCCTGTCCCTGGCCGAGCAGGGCGCCGAGCCCGGGCAGCCCGAGGTTGAGGTCTTCTTCGCGGTCGAGGACGACGGCGTGCGGCCGACCGTGCTCGCGTCGATGGCAGAGCTTCGCCGGGCCGGGCGCGCCGCTGAGACGGACTACGCGGGCCGCTCGCTCAAGGGCCAGCTCACGCAGGCCGGGCGCGTCGGCGCGAAGGCGACGGTGATCGCGCGCTCCGACGGGGCTACCCTCCGCCGCCCGCAGGAGAAGGACGTCGAGTTCGCGTCGTTGGCTGAGGCGGTTGAGTCGCTGTGAGCTGGCGCGACCTCGGTGCGGGTGAGCTCGGCTCCGGCCAGGTGGGCGAGCGGCACACGCTCGCGGGCTGGGTCGCGCGCCGACGCGACCACGGCGGGCTCGTGTTCGTCGATCTCCGCGACTCGACGGGCATCGGGCAGCTGGTCATCAACCCGGAGCGCTCGCCCGATGCGGCCAAGGCCGCGCACGCGATCCGCAACGAGTTCGTCCTCCGCGCGACGGGCGAAGTGACGGCGCGCGCGCCCGAGAACGTCAACCCGAACATTCCGACCGGCGAGGTCGAGCTCCAGGTCGACGAGCTGGAGATCCTCTCGACGAGCCCGCCGCTCCCGTTCCAGCTCGACGAGGAGGGCGTCGACGAGACGCTCCGCATCCGCTACCGCTGGCTCGACCTGCGCCGCGAGCGCCTCCAGCGCAACCTGCGCCTCCGCGCGCAGATGGTCTCGATCATCCGGCGCGTGATGGAAGGCGCCGGCTTCCTGGACATCGAGACGCCGATCCTCTTCAAGCCGACCCCCGAGGGCGCGCGCGACTTCCTCGTGCCGTCGCGGCTCCAGCGGGGCAAGTTCTTCGCGCTGCCGCAATCGCCGCAGATCCTCAAGCAGCTGCTCGTGATCGCCGGCTTCGAGCGCTACTACCAGATCGCCCGCTGCTTCCGGGACGAGGACCTGCGCGCGGACCGCTTCAACGAGCTGACGCAGCTCGACGTCGAGATGGCCTTCCCGGACGTCGAGTTCATCATGGCGCTCATGGAGGAGATGGTGCAGGCGATCTGGCGCGAGACGATCGGCGTCGAGCTCGAGATCCCGTTCCAGCGGCTGACGTACGCGGACTCGATGCTGCGCTACGGGACGGACAAGCCCGACCTGCGCTTCGGGCTCGAGATCGAGGACGCGACCGAGCTCACGCGCAGCTCGCAGTTCAAGGTGTTCGCCGATGCCCCCGCAGTTCGCTACCTGACCGTGCCGCAGGAGTACTCGCGCGCCGACCTCGAGCGGCTCGAGGAGTTCGCAAAGGAGTGGGGCGCGAAGGGGCTCGCCTACATCGTCTACGGCGAGGACGGCGAGGAGCGGTCACCGATCGCGAAGTTCCTGTCCGAGGACGAGCTCGCGACGTTCCGCGCCGATCCCGGGTCGACGGTGCTCTTCGGCGCCGACGAGGCCGATCAGGTGGCGCGTGTGCTCGGCGCGCTGCGCTCGCGCCTCGGGCACGAGCTCGGGCTCGTCGACGAGGAGGCGTTCCGCTGGGTCTGGGTCACGGACTTCCCGATGTTCCACTGGTCAGAGGAAGAGAACGGCTGGACCGCGGTGCACCACCCGTTCACGCGGCCCGATCCAGAGTCCGAGCCGATGCTCGACAAGGATCCCGGCCGCGCGCTCGCGGTGGCGTACGACCTGATCGGGAACGGCGAGGAGCTCGGAGGCGGATCGCTCAGGATCCACGAATCCGAGCTGCAGGCGAAGGTGTTCGACATCCTGCGGATCTCGCCCGAGCAGCAGAGGGCCCGCTTCGGGTTCCTGCTCGATGCGCTGCAGATGGGTGCGCCGCCCCACGGAGGGATCGCGTTCGGCATCGACCGAATGCTGATGGTCCTCGCCGGCGAGCCCAACCTGAGGGACACGGTCGCGTTCCCGAAGAACCAGGCCGGCTTCGACCCGATGAGCGGTGCGCCGAGCGAGGTCATGGTCGAACAGCTGGACGAGCTCGGGCTGCAACTGAAGCCCGAGACGAAGCCGGGCGCAGAGGATTAATCTTCCGACGATGCCGACGGCACTTGGGCCGAGATTCGTGCTCGAAGCGGGTTTCCTCGTCCTGCTGGCGCTCGCCGTCGCGCTCGCGGAGCTCGACCCGCTGGTGATCGTGCTCGTGATGCTCGTCGGCTGGATACTCGTCTCGCTGCTCGAGTACTTCGCCTGGCGACAGTCGCAGTCGGCGATCACGCGCGGTTTCGAGCCCGCCTTTGCCGGCGTCGGCGTGAGCGAGATGGCCGCCGACGACGCGCCTCCGCCTCCGCCACCTCCGCCTCCTCCACCGCCCCCGCCGCCCGCTCCGCCGCAGGACGAAGACACCGTGATCGAGCCTCCGGCCGCCGAGGAGCAGCCGGGCGAGCCGAGCAGCGAAGCGCCCGCCGAAGAACCTCCCATCGAAGAGCCTCCCGCAAAAGATCCTCCTGCCGAAGCGCCCCCCGCTCCGGCCGAGGACTCGGGAGAGATCGCGTTCGCCACTGCGGAAGAGCGGCGGATCGCGCACCGCCTCGAGCCGCTCAAACCTCGGCCGCGCCGCAAATGGATCCTCTTCGGCCCGTACCAGCGGCAGGAGGAGTCGGCTGAGGACGACAATGAGGCGTGAGGCTCACTTCTGCGGGCGCACAACGGGGGATCGCCGTCGCGGCGGGCGTGCTGCTGGCGGCGCTCATCGCCGTTGCGGTCGCCTCACACTTTCGGGACTCGCCGTCGGGCCCGGAGCTCCCGGCCCGGGTCGGTAACTGGTACCAGGCGCGCGCCGCGCCGCTGAGCGCCGACCTCGAGGGCACGACGACGGCCTGCGGAGTCGAGCTCGGCCGCCAGACGATGGGCCTGGCCGATCCCGTTCTTCCGTGCGGCGCGAAGATCTACGTCGGCTACGGCGGTGAAGACGTGCTGACGCAGGTGATCGCGACCAGCCCGGGGCCCGCGGGAACGCGCTTCGGGCTCACACCTGCGCTCGCGGCCAGCCTGGGGATCGAGCGGCCGGTCACGATCCGCTGGAGCTACGCCGGGTAGCCGCCCGTATAGTGGGGTGGTGCTCGACCCTGTGCGTGGCTTCGTCGCAATAGTTGAACCAACACCACTGCAAAGGGAGCTCGAGTCCGAGTGGGCCCCAGGTCTACGAGGCAGGGCACCCACCTGGCTTCGTCCAGGTTCGCAACGCGGCGGGGCATCATCGGCAGGGTGGGGCACTTACCTAGCTCGGCTAGCCTGACTTCGATGATCGAAGTAGCCGGAGATGCGACCCGCGGGGATGACTGGGCCTGCGTGCGCCTTGTTCTCGACGGGGACCGAATCGCCGATGCTGACGCGGACGGCCTCGATGCGTCGCTCGTCGGGCTGACGCTGCTCGAAGCAGCGGCGGTACCAGGTGAGCGTCTTGTCGTCGACGCGCTCGCGAACGCCATCGGGCCCGTCTTCACCGCCGAGGCGGATGCCGAGCGGGTCGCCGTCGCGATGAGCGGGGGCGTCGACAGCGCGGTGGCTTTGCTGCGGGCCGGTCCCGCCGCGATCGGAGTCACGCTCCGACTCTGGATCGACCCCGAGGCGCCGGCGTCGGAGCGGGCGTGTTGCTCGCCCGAGGCAGTAATCGCGGCACGTGAGGCGTGCCATCGGCTCGGCCTTCCGCACGTCACGCTCGACGCGCGTGAAGCGTTCCGCGCCGCCATCGTGCAGCCGTTCGTCGACGCGTACGCGAGCGGTGAGACGCCAAACCCGTGCACGCGCTGCAACGGGAGCTTCCGGTTTGCGCAGCTGCTGGCGTTCGCCGGCCGTGCCGGTGCCGGCCGTCTGGCCACGGGGCACTACGCGCGGATCGTCGAGCATCGGGGCCATTCGCTCCTGGCACGTGCCGCGGATGCGCAGAAGGACCAGTCGTACATGCTCGCGCGGCTCGACCCGCGTCACCTCGACCGGATCTGGTTCCCGCTCGGCGAGCAGTCGAAGGAGGAGACTCGTGCCGAAGCCGAGCGCGCCGGCCTGGCGGTGGCCCGCCGCGCCGAGAGCCAGGAGGCGTGCTTCCTCGGCGGTGGCGATTACCGCGACTTCCTGGAGCGCCACGGGCTGTCGGGCCGTCCTGGACCGGTTGTCGACGAGACAGGCAAGACGCTCGGCGCGCACGAGGGCTTCTGGCGTTTCACGCCCGGCCAGCGTCGTGGGCTCGGCGTCTCGACCGGAGCGCCTGCCTTTGCGCTCGGCAGCGATCCGGCGACGAACACCGTCGTCGTCGGCCCGAGGTCCTCGCTCGCGCGGCGCGAGGTGAGCGCGTCGGGGCGCCTCTATGCGTCGGTCACGCGCGGCGATGCGAAGCTCCGTTATCGGTCTCCGGCAGTCGCTGCGGACGTCGAAACAACCGCTGACGGGTTCCTTCTCCGGCTCGACGAGCCGGCGTTCGGCGTTGCCGCCGGCCAGACGGCGGTTCTCTATGAAGGTGACATTGTGGTCGGTGCTGGGCATATCACTGGCAGCGCCCCTTGACGCCGCCAGACGAGATCACGCTGACCATCCCGCGCGACCGCGCGTTGTACCCGGTCGCGTATCTCGTGTTGGGCGGGATCGGGATCCGCCTGAACCTCACCATCGAGCACCTCGAGGACCTCCAGCTTGCGCTCGAGACGGCGTTGGAGCGCGTCCACTCGGATCCGGTGACGGTGACGCTACGGGTCAGGGACGGTGAGTTCGAGGCGCTTGTCGGGCCGATGAGCGACGGGGTCCGGGCAGAGCTCGCCATGGACGGGGGAGAGGCCGTGGGGCTCCGTCGGATTCTCGACACGCTCGTCGACCGGGTGGAGCTCGAGTCCGACGATGGCGGCGAGTGGCTGAAGATGACGAAGGCGGCGCGGAGGACGGAGGCGTGACCGACGTCGACGACCGAGCGCTCCTGCGGCGCTACCACGAGGACGGCGACCTCGCTGCGCGCGACCAGCTGATCGAGCGGTACATGTCGCTCGTGCGTTCGCTCGCCCGGCGCTACGCGTATCGCGGCGAGCAGCTCGACGACCTCGTCCAGATCGGGGCGATCGGGTTGATCAAGGCGATCGACCGCTTCGACGTCGACCGCGGCGTCGAGCTGACGACGTACGCGACGCCGAACATCATCGGCGAGATCAAGCGCCACTTTCGCGACAAGGGTTGGTCCGTGCGTGTGCCGCGCGGGCTCCAGGAGCTGAACGTCAAGCTGTCCAAGCTGATCGAGGAGCAGACGACCACGCTCGGGCGCTCACCGACGATCCCGGAGCTCGCCAAGGCAGCGGGCGTCGAGGAGGAGCTCGTCGTCGAGGCGATCGAGAGCGGGCGGGCGTACAGCTCGGTCTCGCTGTCGAGCGGTGGCGGTCAGGACGAGGAGGGCGAGCTCGACCCGCTCGAGTCGCTCGGGGCCGAGGAGCCGCAGTACGAGGTGTCGGAGGATCGCGCGATGCTCGCGCCCGGGTTCAAGGCGCTGGACGAGCGCGAGCGTCTGATCATCCACCTGCGCTTCTTCAAGGGGCTGACGCAGTCGCAGATCGCGCAGCAGGTCGGGATCTCGCAGATGCACGTGTCGCGTTTGATTCGCCGCGCGCTGGAGCGGATCCGTGAGGAGATCGGGGACGAAGAGAGCGATGAGCCTGCGCCCTGGAAGCACGCGGCCGGCTGAACCGGCGCAATTTT
>Ga0070683_100002826_pt1 | contig 13894 bp, 8 predicted proteins | sample KBSC713LmetaG_FD_64662 | JGI IMG/M metagenome (GOLD analysis project Ga0070683, IMG submission 64662) | Corn rhizosphere microbial communities from Kellogg Biological Station, Michigan, USA - KBS C7.1-3L metaG | ecosystem: Host-associated > Plants > Roots > Rhizosphere ...
GAGAATGTCTTCAACTTTCGAACTTCCTCATGACGGAAAAGCCGCGCCTCGATCTTGCGAGTGACCTGCTCTTCGACTTGCTGCGCGCTGGCACCCGGGTATCGCGCGAGCACGAGTCCGGTGCGAATCGTGATCTTCGGATCTTCGCGCCGCGGCATCGTGAACAGGGACAGGACGCCGAGTAGCACGGCGAAGCCCGTGAGCACGAGCACGACGGAGCGATTGCGGAGGGCGGAGCGAACAGGGTTCATTGCTTTGCGCTCCCGTTGACTGCGTTCGACGGCGTCGTAATGAGCTTTACGGCCGCGCCTTCGCGAAGACGCTGCTGTCCGGCGACGACGATTCGATCGTTCTCGGTCAGCCCGGACGCGATCTCGAGCGAATCACCATGCGCGGCGCCCGTGACTACGCGGCGGGCATGGACTCGCGTGCCGTCGCGATCGACGACGTAGACGACAGTGTTGCCATTGACAGTTCCCTCGTGCGTGACCGCGGACGCCGGCACCACGATCGCCGACGTCCTCGCCTTCGACGTGATCGTCGCCTCGGCTACCATTCCGTCGCGGAGACGTCGTGCGGGATTCGGAACGGAGATCTCGACCGTGAAGCTGCGCGTCGTTGGATCCGCGGCGACGCCGATCAACGAGACGCGACCGGCGAAGCTCGTGTCGAGCGCTGGAATGCGGACCGTTGCGGCGCCGCCTTCGGTGATGCGGCCGATGTCGCTCTCGGGAACCCCGACGCGGACGCGCATCGGGTCGAGTGCAACGATCGTGAAGACTGGTTGGCCGGGTGCAACCGTCGCGCCGACCTCGACAGAACGCCGCGCGACGACACCTGACATGGGCGCGGCGAGTCGCGTGTCCGCGAGCCGTTTCTTCGCGAGATCTGCAGCGGCCGCACTCTCGCGGGCCCCGGTCTCCAGATGATCCATGTCGGCCGGCGAGATGCTTCCCGCCGTCAGCAGCGGACGGTTGCGATCGCGATCTCTCCCTGTGCGCTCGGCGCCGGCGGTCGTTTGCTCGACGGCAAAGCGGTAGGCGGTGGGATCGAGTGAGGCGATGGTCTCGCCGGCGCGAACGGGCTGTCCTTCGTCCGGACCAACGTTCGCAACTTTGCCGGCGACTTCGAACGCGACGTCGACGGTGGTGTTCGCGTGGACGATGCCGCTCGCGGCGGTCGACCAGGCTCGCGTCGAGACGGCGACCGCTTGGGCGGCGATCGGAACGGCCGTGCTCTCATCCTCGCTGGTCGCGCTCGATGCCGTACGAACACATGCAGATGGGATGGACGCGACGAGCACCAGGGCGACGCGAGCGATCTGCATGATTTGAGTTCTCTGATTGGTGGGTGCTGCCACTGCGGTGATACGCGACCTCATATGGTCCTCCCGAAGTAGTAAACAGCGGTATAACTTCTAACAGTGTTAAGTGGCGGTGAAAAAAAATGGCGGGGTGGCGGCTGACGATGAGTGTTCTGTGAATTCAGCGGGACTTGGCGCGCGCGCGAGGTCGCTCCGCCGTCGCCGGTGTTGCGGTTTTCGACGCTTCGGGCTTCACGAGACCGTTCAGTGTCGTGTCGATGAGCAGCCGCGCGGTCGTCCGCGCGTCTCGCCAATCGATCCAGGTGGCTTCGCCCTTCGTGTTGTGCAGTGCGACGACGCCGTGCGCGGCGCCCCAGCAGAGCTGCGCGACTTCTTCTCCGTCGGTGAACTCCGGTCGCAGAAGGCCGGCGGCAACCGCTTCTTCGGCAGTCTGCTTCAGGAACGCGTAGGCGTTTTGCTCCGGATCTTCCTGCGCGCCGTCTTCATCCGTCAGCGTGTACGCGTGCTGCGTCAGGAAGAGAAATCGGAAATGGCTCGGATGCTCCGTCGCGAAATCCGTGTAGACATATCCGATCTGTCGCAACCGCTCGACGGGATCGAGATTGCCGAAGGTCGCGAACGCTTTCGCGAACGCGCGAAGCTGCCGGTAGCACAGTTCTTCGATGATGGCGTCCTTGTCACGAAAGTGCGCGTAGATGACGGGCGCCGAGTATTCGATTGCGTCGGCGAGCGCGCGCATCGTGAGGCCTTCCGCGCCATCCGCGGCAAAGACCTCGAGTGCCGCGTCGAGAATTCTCTCGCGGACTTGTGTGCGTTCTCGCTCTCGCCGTTCCTTGACGCCCATGGCCTCTCCTTAACTTCGTTCCAATACTTAACGGCGTTAGGATAAATCGTCAAGAGCCGGAGTTTTTCGGTCCCTGGTACGAGTCGGCCACCACCCACGCGGCGGCCGCCAGCGCGAAGGTGACGATGAACTCTCCGCGTTGAAAATCGGTGACGTTCCCCGCGAGCACGCGAGGCACCCAGACGATGAGGCCGAAGAGTCCGAGTTGCAGCGTCGAAAGGGCGGCCGCCAATCCGCCCAGTATGTCGAAGATCATCGCGAGCCCCGCGGCGATGAACGCGGCACCGGTGACGTATGCCATGCCGACATGCCAAGGCAGCCAGTTCGGAATGAGCACCGTCGTCGCGCTGAGGTACATGAAGTGCGCGAGTCCAAACGGAATGAGCGACACTCCGTAGAGAGCTCGCGCGAGCCGCAGGCCTGTGCCTTCGAACACGAACGACGGAAAGTGATCGGTCGCAAACCAACGACAAAGCACCCACGCCGCCGCGAGCATGATCGCGGTTTTGCCGAACGCCCATCCGACGAGAACGAGAGGTTTCTCATAGAAGAGATTCGGCAACCGAAACAGCACCACCCAGAATAGCGAGAACGCAAACAACAACTGCGCCGCGAGTAGAGCCGATCGCCGCCAGAGCAACGCGAAGCCCGCTCCAATCGAGATCAGGGCCCAGAGATACACGAACGCCGTGTGCGCGGACATCGCCCATTTCGGCACGGGCATCCAGACCGCGGTGAGCTCGTGTGTCACGAGTGTGATGACGCCGAGCGCGATCGTCGCGATCGCGAATGCCGCGTGTCCTGCGCTTACGATTCGAAGTCCGCCGGCTTCCGAGCTATTCGATCGTGCCAACGGCGAGGATGAAACAGCCATGGTTCCACCAGGTCGCGGTGTCGCGATTCAATTAGCAGTCCATGGGCACCGAGCGCAAATCTGGCCGGACGCTTAGGCGACGGTTCGTCACATCGCCCATCGCCGCGATCACAGTTTACTCATTGCCTCTTCGCTCGTCACGGCGGTCACGAACCAGGCACTGCCACCCCGATCGACAACGAATCGGCTCGACCTCGCCGCTACCAAATATCGCCGACGGTGAATCCTTCGGGGAACGGGTCGTCCGGATCGACGACGTACGTCGCCATTCCGGTGATCCACGCTTGTCCGCCAAGCGTCGGAACGACTGCCGTGTACTTCCCCACTTTGGTCTCTTCGACGAGTCGTCCCGTGAACACGGTGCCGAGCACGCCCGCGTGTCGGAAATCTTGGTTGAGTCCGAGTTTTCCTTTCGCGTAAAGCGTCGCCATCTTCGCGCACGTTCCCGTCCCGCACGGCGACCGATCGATCGCGCCGGTCCACGTACTCGGCTTGTTCCAATCGAGCTCGCCGGTCGAGACGATGACCGCATTTTGCCAGTCCGCGGCGCCATTGAGCGGCGGTCCGGAAAGCTGCGCGATCGTCACGCCATCGAAGCCGGGTTGTTCCGGGTGCACGATCGGACACTGCTCTTTCGCCGCGGCTTTGATCATCTCGCCGATGCGAACGATGTCGCGTCCTTCATCGGTCGTGAGACGCAGACCGAACTTCGTCGCGTCGGCGATGACGTAGAACATGCCGCCGTAGGCGACATCGACCATGACGGTGCCGAGATGTGGGACCTCGATGTTGGTGTCGAGGTACGCGGCGAAGGCGGGGACGTTTCGGAACGTCACGCGCTTCACTTTCCCGTTCGCGCAGTCCGCACGGACTTTGATGAGTCCCGCGGGCGACTCCAGTGTCAGCTCCGTCACCGGTTCTATCATTGGCAGCATTCCCGTCTCGAGAAGCACGGTCGTCACACAGATCGTGTTCGTGCCGGACATGCCGGGATACTCGACCTGCTCCATGATGACGTATCCGGCGTCCGCGGCGGGGTTGTTCGACGGCAGGACGAGATTGCAGTTCGCTGCCGGATAGCCGCGCGGCTCTGTCAGCATTCGCTTACGGAGCGAATCCGCGTGGTCGCGGAGGTAGCACATCTTGTCGTACATCGTGTTGCCGGGAACATCGAGCACCCCGCCGACGATCACTCGGCCGGGTTCGCCGCAGGCGTGTGCGTCGACCGCCTGCACCATGCTGGAAACTCTCATGTCGATTTCTGGTGTTTGACCAACAGGAAGCTACAGCGTTCGATCATCGGGAGGCGTGAGCGCGCGTTGGTTCAGCGCCTGGTGGTTCAGCGCGTGTTTCAGTGCGTTGGTTCACGCGGAGCCGCGTGACACTATGCTTTTTCGTCCGCTCGACACCACCATCCAAGTGCCGGTCGCATCGCTATATCCCGACGAATAGCGCCCACACTGGCCAGCCCGCGAATTCAACCGTAGACTCACACACTCGAATTGCCTGCCATGCGAATCGCAAGCCGACGGGCCCGTGAGTCCAGAGCGCGATGCACACGACTGAACAACTCAACACAGCCCTCGACGGTCGCTACGTCATCGAACGACGCATCGGCGCCGGCGGGATGGCGGTCGTGTACCTCGCGCGCGACCTCCGGCACAACCGCCGAGTCGCTCTCAAGGTTCTGAATCCGGAGCTTGGCGCGGTCCTCGGCGTCGAGCGGTTCATGTCCGAGATCCAGGTGATGGCGAATCTCCATCACCCGAATCTGCTTCCGCTCTTCGACTCGGGAGAAGCCAGCGGCCTGTTGTTCTACGCGATGCCGTTCGTCGAAGGCGAAACGCTGCGTGAACGACTCGTGCGCGAACGGCAGCTCGCCGTCGACGAGTCCATCCGCATCGCGACGTCCATCGCGAGCGCGCTCGACTACGCGCATCGTCACGATGTCATTCATCGGGATTTGAAGCCCGAGAACATCTTGATGCACGAAGGGCAGCCGCTCGTGATGGATTTCGGGATCGCCCTTGCCGTGTCGAAGGCCGGAGGCGCGCGCATCACGCAGACGGGATTGTCGCTCGGCACGCCGCAGTACATGAGTCCCGAACAGGCAACCGGCGATCATGCACTCGACGCACGCACCGACATCTACTCCCTCGGCGCTGTGCTTTATGAAATGCTCGTCGGCGACCCGCCGCACACCGGGAGCACCGTTCAGGCAGTGATCGCGAAGGTCATCACCGAGACTCCGCGCAGTGTGCGCGCGACTCGGAGCACGGTGCCGGAACCCATAGAGGCGGCGGTCATGACGGCCCTCGCCAAAGTTCCTGCTGACCGCTTTGCATCAGCCGCGGAATTCGCTGGCGCGTTGACCGGCAAAAAATCAGTGAGGATGCCGAGTGGCGTCGGCAGTCCAACGTTGCTGTCCGGGACAGGCACGCCGCCGGTGGGGACTCGCCCACGAGAGGTCGTCGCATGGACCGCCACCGCCGCTGCGGCGCTGGCGGCCGTCTGGTTCGGGACAAGAAGCTCGACTCCCGCTGCAGCTGAACTCGGGCGATTCGAGATCGTACTTCCCGATTCGCTCACGCCGAGCAACCTCTCCGCGGGCAACCGAGTTGCGATCTCTCAAGACGGGTCGCTATTCGCGTTCAGCGTCAAAACGAAGACGTCGCCGCGGGCGCTCTACGTCAGAAGCTCGGACAATTCCGTGTCGTACGTTGTGACCGGAGCCGAGGGCAGCGCATACCCGACGTTCTCACCCGACAAGAAGTGGCTGCTCTACAGCGTCACGCCGCGCCTGCTGAAAATTCCCGTGACGGGCGGAACGCCCGTGCCGATCGTCGCGCGTCAGGTCGGAAGCCCAATCACGACGTCGAGCTGGGGCGATGACAACCACATCGTCTACAATACGCCCTCGGAATTGTGGATTACCAACGCCGATGGGGACACGCCGCGACGGCTTGCCGGACGCGACACCACGCGAGGCATCGAGGGCGTCGTCCACGGGGAGATTTTGCCCGGGAGCAAATACGCGCTGGCCACCATACTCCGTGGAAAGTCGACGCCTGGCGACTCCGCCGAGCTTGCGGTGGTGTCGCTCGACAATGGCTCGATCTCGCTACTCGGCGTGCGGGGCTTCGCACCGCATTTCGCGGCTCCCGGGTTCATCCTGTTTGGACGCCCGGGCGACGTCATTTACGCCGCGCCGTTTTCGTTGAGTCGTCGAACGATCACCGGTCCGCCCGTCAGAGTTCTCGACCACTTGGTCGCCGACTTGGCGACGACATCGGTGATGTCGGTGGCGAGAAATGGTTGGCTCGTGTACGCGTCGTTGATTGCCGCGCCGTCCAGCAATCTTGTTGTTGTCGACCAGCGCGGCGCCGAACACAGCCTGGCATTTCAGGAGCGTACCTACGCCGAACCGACGGTTTCGCCGGATGGCCGGCGGATAGCTCTCCGCATTTCGTCGGGCGCGTTCAACAGTGGAAATATCTGGATCTACGATCTGCAGACCGGAACTTCGAGCCGACTCACATCGGACAGCATGAGCTACCGAGCCGTATGGTCGCGTGATGGCTCGCGCATCCTGTATGTGAACGGAAAGAGCACAGACACACGTATTCTTTCTCGCCCATGGGATAACAGCGGGACCGACTCGACGCTCCTCTCGCGCGTGACCCTCGCGGAAATCGCGCCGGGACCCGCGGGAGGATTTTCGGCCATCCGGACACTCGATGGTCCACGGGACATCTACCTCGCGCCCACCGATTCCCTCACGGCACTGAAGCCGTTCGTGACCGGGCCGGCCGACGAAACCAACCCACGCATCTCACCCGACGGGAAGTGGCTGGCGTACCAGTCGAACGAAACTGGTCCCGCGGAGGTGTATGTGCGTCCGATTCCCGGTCCAGGCGCGCGTATCCCTGTGTCGGTCGGAGGGGGGACACTGCCACGCTGGTCGCCCGACGGCCGGACGCTGTACTATCGTTCGCCCACACATTTCATGGCGGCAAGGCTTGCGACAGCAGGGCCGCTCGATGTCGTCAGACGCGACGCACTCTTCCCCGACATCTATATGAAGGAGGGTGAGGGGCAAGGGTGGGACATTTTCCCGAACGGCAAAGAGTTTGTCTTCCTCAAAGGCGCGCCGTCTTCGCCGGCGAAAATCATGGTGGTCGTGAACTGGCAGCAACTCATGAAGAGCGCGGAACGAAGTAAATGACCGCGGCTGCACTGGACTCCCTCCGCGCGGCGCTCTCTGACCGATATGTCGTCGAGCGAGAGCTTGGCCAAGGCGGCATGGCCACGGTGTGGCTCGCGCGCGATCTCAAGCATGAGCGGCACGTCGCAGTGAAGGTGCTCCATCCCGATCTCGCGGCGGCACTCGGCGCCGAGCGATTCCTCGCCGAGATCAAGACGACGGCGAACCTTCAGCACCCGCACATTCTGCCGTTGCACGACTCCGGCGCCGCCGACGGGTTCCTCTTCTATGTGATGCCGTACGTCGAAGGCGAGTCGCTCCGCGGTCGGCTGCAGCGCGAGCGGCAATTGCCGATCGATGACGCGGTTCGCATCGCTCAGGAGGTGGCCAGTGCACTCGACTACGCACATCGTCGCGGCGTGATCCACCGCGACATCAAGCCTGAGAATATTCTCATTCACGAACGCTCAGCGCTCGTCGCCGATTTCGGGATCGCGCTCGCCGTCCAGAGCGCCGGCGGGCAACGAATGACCCAAACCGGACTCTCGCTCGGCACGCCGCAGTACATGAGTCCCGAACAGGCGATGGGCGAACGGCACATCGACGCGCGGAGCGACATCTACGCGCTCGGCGCCGTGACGTACGAGATGCTTGCCGGCGATCCGCCGTTCACCGGGTCGAGCGTCCAGGCGATCGTCGCAAAGGTCATCAGCGAGAAACCGACGCTGCTGACGACGGTGCGAGACACCGTATCACCGGGCGTGCAGCATGCCGTCCTCACCGCGCTAGCGAAATTGCCGGCTGACCGCTTCGCGACCGCGGCGGACTTCGCCGCGGCGCTGACCTCACCGTCGGCGGATGCGCGACCGGTATGGTCCAACGCACACGCACCGCGGACGCGAGGAAGAATTGTCGCGGCCCTCGCCGCCGGCCTCGTCGTCGCGACCGCGGCTGCAGCGTGGGGTTGGCTTCGGCCCAATTCTGCCTCGGAACGCGTGACGCGCGTCGCCATGGCACTCCGGCCGGGCCAAGAGCTTCGGCCGCAGTATTACGGGTTTGCGTTCGACCTGTCGCCCGACGGAAACCGACTTGCGTACATCGGCCCCGGGCCGAGTATCGGTACCACGCAGGTCTGGATTCGTCCGCTCGACGCGCTCGAGGCGACACCGCTTGCCAACACCACCGGCGCCATCAGCCTCCAGTGGTCTCCCGATGCGCGCGATATCCTCGTGATGCGCCAGCGGCTCACTGGTGCCGTCGTGGCGCTCGAAGGCGGGCGCGTTGTCACGATGCGAAACGCCGCCGACGCGAGCTTTGGCGCGGACGGTCGCATCTACTACGACGTACTGGATGGTCGCGCGATCGTGCGGCAATCCGTCGGCGGAGTGGCCGACACGGTCTATAAGGGCGATTCGACATTCCTCAACGCCGATCCCATAGCGTTCCCGAGCGGCGACGGCGCGTTGTTCATCCGCTCGCCCAGAGACAACGGCGAAGGGAATGTCGCATTCAAGGCGGAGATCGTCGCGATATCGTTCAAGACCGGAAAGACATCGGTGGTCGGACCGGGCGTGTATGCGCGCCTCCTTTCATCCGGCGTCCTCGTCTTCTCCGCCTCTGATGGCAACGTGTACACTGCGCCGTTCGATCGGTCGACGATGCGTATGAGCGGGTCGCCGACGTTGCTCGCGAGCGTCGCGTTGGGTGCGAACACCGGGCGATGGTATCCGCAGATCAGTTTCTCTGACGACGGCACCATCGCGTATCTCGCCGGGAATCTCCTCCGAGAGCGTCCGGTGTGGCTCGACGCGAGCGGCCGCGTGACGCAGCGGTTGGAGACGGAGGGCGACTACTGGGGTCTGTCGCTGTCGCCCGACGGTCGTCGCATCGCGTACTCGCTCCGGACCGACAACCGAACGACGGGCGCCAGTCCGCGGGGAACGGGTGATGTGTGGGTCGAAGAACTGGCGACGCACGCGAGGACGCGACTCACGACGCAGTGGTTCAACGCCCGGCCGAGCTGGTCGCCGGACGGGAAGTTCGTTCTGTTCGCCCGCGTCGGCGGTCCCGACGCGCAAGCGCTGGTCGAGCGCCGCGCCGACGCCTCCGAACCGGAGCGAACTGTCCTGTCGATGAGGCAGCTCGGTCATTCGGTCGGCGACGGCCGCTGGCTACCCGATTATAAAACGCTCATCGTGCGCACTTACCAGGATGCCGGCGCGCTCGGCAATCTGTATTGGACGACCGCCGGCGAACGGGACACCGCTCACGCGTTCGAGACGTCTTCCGCGAGCAAGATCGCGCCATGGCCCTCGCCGGACGGAACGCTCATCGCCTATGTGTCGGACGAGACCGGGACGAACGAGCTGTACGTTCAACGGTTCCCGGACGCCCGCGAACGACTTCTCGTTTCGAAGGGCGGCGCCTCCGCGGGCCACTGGTCGCGGGACGGCCGATCGCTGTACTACTGGGATCACCGCGGAAAGCTCATGACCGCATCGATCACGTCGAAGCCGGCGCTTGCGGTGACGGCGACGCGCGAGGCCGACGCGGAGATCGTACCGAGCGGCTACTCGCTCTCATCGGCAGCCACGTTCGACATCGCGGCCGATGGCCGCATCATTGCGCTCGAAGATGTGCCGAGCGCTTTCGAGCTCGTCCTCGTCCGCGGTGGACTGCAAGGACAACAGAAGGCCGCGACGGTTCGGCGCTGATGCGGTCGCGCAGCGGATATTTTACTAATCTCTAAACGCTGAGAGTTTCATGCAAATCCTTCGATCGCGTCTCATGGTACCGGCTATGGCCGCCGCGACGGTTCTGTCATCCCTACCGGAGATGCTCGGAGCGCAGAACAGCTCGGCGGCGCAATCCGCTCAGCGCTCGGCCGCGGCACTCCGCGATAGTCTGAAGGCGACGCTCCAATTCCTCGCATCGTTCGATCGCGGCGTCAACGCCGACTATGCGCACGGCGACCCGCTCATCTACTCGGCGCCGTCGTTCGCGAAACTCGGCGAGGCCGTCGGCGGCGTGGCGAGCCCGGATATCATCATCGCGAAAGGCCAGGGCCGGTACGGCGACGCGCTCGAATTTCGGAAGAAGAATACCTCAGCCCTCTTCTACAGAGCGGCGGTGAACTCGGGCTATCGTCCGCGGAACTGGAATGGAACCGTGTCGTTCTGGTTGAATCTCAGTCCCGACTCTGACCTCGACGGCTACACCGACCCCGTGCAGCTCACGGACAAGACGTACAACAACGCGGCGATCTGGGTGGACTTCACCCGCGACGACAAGCCGCGGCACTTCCGACTCGGTGTGTTCGGCGATTCCGCGGCGTGGAACAAGAACAATCTCTCGTCCGACAAGGATCCGTTCTTCAATCAACGGACGGTCGTCGTCACGGATCCGCCATTCAAGCGCGGGCAGTGGACGCATGTCGCGATCGCATTCTCGTCGATCGGCACAGACGCCGGCGGAACGGCGAAGCTCTATCTCAACGGCAAGCTCGCCGGAACTGCCGACGGGATCAAAGAGCCGTTCAACTGGGAGCCGTTCCTCGCCACCGTTCGACTCGGGGTGAACTACATCGGCTTGTTCGATGAGCTCAGCATGTACTCGCGAGCTCTGACCGATGCAGAGGTCGACGCGCTCTATCATCTCGACGGTGGCGCTGCGACGTTGATGAAATAGCGCGCGCGTGACGACGAACAACCGACGCAGGCGATGCACGATACGACTGCCTGCGTCGGTCAGATGGTCGAGCTTACGAGAAAACGTTACGGCGCTTTGTAGAAGAGATAGTCGGCCGTGTACGGTATTTGTCGCTCTTCGCCAATGACGGTGCCCGCTGCCGCTGGGGCATTACCGCCGACAGTGTGCAACCGCTGGATGAAATTGACGGGCTGAAACACGCCGGCTCCGTCGGAGACGCCCGACAGCGATAGCCACGGAATCGAAGCAGCGTCCGCGAAGCACTTCTTCAAGACCGTTCCAACGACTTTGCCGCCGCTGTTGCTCTGCCACGTCGGTCCGGCAAAATGCGTGGCGACGACCGCATTCAGCCCGGCATCGGCGTACAGCGTCGCCGACGGCGTCGCCGCGCCCCAGCTCGTTCCGTTCCAGTGATAGATCTGTACACCGACACCAAACGCGGTAACCAGGAGCTGACTGCCTTCCGGCGCTGCGAGATCTTCGCAGCCCGTAACGTCGGGTAAGCGATCTCCATTGCCGCGGCCAGCGATTCCACTCGTGCGCGGCGCTGTCGTCCCGTCCGGTGTGTCATAGCCGCACGCGGACGAGACCGCCGTGGCGACGATGAGCAACGAACGTCCAATCCACTGAGCTGTTGTGCTTCGCATGTTTCCTCTTCGAATGAATTCCCATCGTGCGTGACCTCCTGCGTCGAGGAAGACGCGGGCGCATTGCGGAAGAGGACATCGAGGATTCTTATCGCCGAAATCGTTGGGTTCAGGTCATCTATGGTATGATCGCCCGCGTTTGTGTGATGACGTGCGGCGTTCCCGAGAGATCTTGATTCACCTTCGCGATTCGTCCCGTGACGATCGCATCGAGTCGAGCCTGCGCTTGATCCGCTTCGGTTCGGAGTTCTGTCAGACGCAATAGCTCGCCCGCGGTGGGAGGCATCATCGGACGGCTCACCATTCCAGCGACCGTCTGGGCCTCTTCACGTAGTCGAGGATATTGGCGATAGCCTAAACCCGGCAGCGGACGCGCCAGCACCGAATCTTTGAAGTGGCGAAGATCTTTGATCGCCGCATCGATGTCTCCGAGGACCTGCGGAGATGGCGCTGAGCCGCCGGCGGCAGGAGCGGCGCGCAACTGCGCCTGCACCGATGTGAGCTGCGACAACAGGTTCTCCGCACCGGTGACAACGCGATTCACGCGCGCAAGGACGTCGTTGAGCTGCGTCGCAGTTTGATTCTGCGTCACGAGCTGCGCCGGCGTCATATCCGATCGGGGATCGATCTGCACCTGCACGGTCTTCTTGAGCTCTTTGCCGTTCACGGAGACCGCAACCGTGTACGTGCCGGGCAACACGTCGAGCGCCCCACCGCCTCCGCGTCCGCCTTCTTCCGGCGCATCCGCCTGCTCGGCCTGTGCTGCCGCGCGACGCGCGCGGAACGCGGCGAGCGATGTGTCGGGGGCCGCCCCACCAGTCGGCCCTTCCGACGAGCCGCCGCCGCCTCGGCCTCCTCGACCGCCTGTCGTTCCGGGAGGTGCGTCCGACTTCAGATCCCACACGACGCGATTGATTCCCGCGTCGTCCGACACTCGGCGCATACGACGAATCACGCGGCCATTGGCGTCGCTAATCGCGATGTTGACTTCACTCGCCGGCTGCGACTTTAGGAAATACGTAACGAGCGCACCGACGGGTGGATTCTCACCGGCCCATTTCTTTTGACCGAGATTGCCGTCGCGATTCCAGAGAACCCAGCGCGTCGCTGGACGGATGTCGAACAGCGTCGCGTCGGCGGTGAGAGCGGGCGCGAGATGCTGAAGCGCCGAAATGTCGTCCATGATGTATAGACCGCGGCCGTGCGTCGCGAGAATGAGATCGTTGTCGCGCGGATGGATCTGGATATCGCGCACCGGCACCACGGGGAGATCGCCGCGCAACGAGGTCCAGTGCGTGCCTTTGTCCCACGAGGCCCACACGCCCATCTCGGTCCCGATATATAGAAGGTCGCGATTCTTCGGATCTTCGCGCACGACATGCGTCCACGCGGCGGAAATCGGAAGGTCGCCGGTGATGCGCTTCCACGTCTTCCCGTAGTCGGTGGTCATGTACGCATACGGCGCGTAGTCGTCGTCCTGATGGTGGTCGGCCGCGACGTAGGCAGTGCCTGCGTCGAAGTGCGACGCTTCGACCGTCGGAATCCACGCGTTCGGCTTGAGTCCCGGAATGTTGAGGAAGACGTTCGTCCACGTCTTTCCGCCGTTGCGTGTGACTTGCACGTTGCCGTCGTCAGTGCCGACCCAGATGACGTTGGAGTCTATAGGTGAGGGCGCAATAGTGAGGATCGTGCAATGAAACTCGGCGGCCGTGTTGTCGACGACGATCGGACCACCGGAGCTTTCCTGCTTCTTCGGATCGTTCGTCGTGACGTCGGGCGAAACAACCTGCCACGACATTCCATAGTCGACGGACTTGAACAGCACGTTGCCGCCGAAGTAGACGACCTTCGGATTGATCGGCGACAGCGCGATTGGAGAATTCCAATTGAAGCGATACTTGTGGCTGATCATCGCGTCGCCGACGGACCCGACCCGATTCGGATAGGGATAGATCGTCTTCTGCGTGCCGGTGCGGATATCCGTGATGTTGAGCATTCCGCCCTGCGCGTCGGAGTAGACGAGCCACGGCTTGTCCATCACGGGAACGGTGAAAAATCCATCTCCGCCGGAGACGGTGTACCAATCGTTCTTGCGGATGCCCTGCCCAGACGTCGCTTGGCTCGGCCCGCACCAATTGCCGTTGTCCTGCAGACCGCCGCACAGCATGTACGGCTTCTGCATGTCGTAGTTGATGTGATAGAACTGCGTGAACGGGAACGTGTTCACGACCTCGAAGTTCTTTCCGGCGTCGTAGCTCACCTGCCATCCGCCATCGGATCCACTCAAGACGTA
>Ga0070683_100002827_pt1 | contig 13893 bp, 12 predicted proteins | sample KBSC713LmetaG_FD_64662 | JGI IMG/M metagenome (GOLD analysis project Ga0070683, IMG submission 64662) | Corn rhizosphere microbial communities from Kellogg Biological Station, Michigan, USA - KBS C7.1-3L metaG | ecosystem: Host-associated > Plants > Roots > Rhizosphere ...
GGTGGACTTGAAAATCGGCCTGGCAACTTCATCTCAAACATTATTTTTCGATCGCCTTGATGAAATTAAAATAATCGAATTTATGTTCTCCCGGGTCTTTTGCCGAGCTTAATCCAGCTTGTAATGGAAACAGGCAAAAAGACCCGGGCGGACTTGAAAGAGAAAATTTTTATATGCCCGTGCAAGGGCAACTTTCACCACATGGCCTCTATTTGCAGTTGTTATACTCTTCTATGATCCTTTTATATACTTCTATTCTTTTAGACTCAGGAAATACCAGGCTGGGAGCGCTGGGAATATAATAACCTTTTGTCTTTGTTTTTATTTTATCCGCAAGAGACGAGCAGTCCTTAAGTATTTCACTCATCTTGTATTCAAAATCGCGAGTGAGTTGTTTGCTGTAAATATTTATTGCCTCATATGGACCTGAAGTGGGCAGGGAGACAAAATATAATTTGCGATCTTCCCCTGTCTCGGTGCTTTTATAACGCTGCTGTAATTCATACAGCTGCATCCTGGAATTTTCACCAGTGAGCCGCTTTACAAACAATAAATGACTTACGCCATTAAGATCCATGTCGATCTCCTTTAGGAAATAATAATTATCCTTTACCTGGTAGTGATCGATCGCTCTCATCGGGATCTTTTCTGTTTGCTTTGTTTCTTTGTTAAAAAGAGTTACGGAATTCTCGTTTGTAAACTGCGTTTCGAGTTGGATAGTCAATTCGCCTTCTTTTTTCGTTCCATCATTGAGATATACTGTCGCGTGTTCTTTAGCCAGGTCATTGGGCGTTTTAAAATAAGAGGAAACACAACCTACGCAAATGAAAACGCAGCTTAAAACGCAAGTCAGAAAATATTTCATACAGTTTTTTGTCACGCGTTTAAGATAAAACCTTCTTCAGGGAAAACAGTTTCAGGCAAGAGTGCGTTTGTAAACCCTGAGTATTTAATCCTTATTTTTACTGTCACATATTTTTGAATTATGAAAAACTCCCTCCTGCTTCTTTTGCTCCTCTTCTTTGTCCTTTTCTCTTTTTGCCAGCAAATTTCTGTAAGCTATTCTAAAACTGCTTACAATAAGGCATTCTCCGGAAAAGTTTTCTTATATCTCAGTAAGGACAATCGTGAACCTAAGAGTGGAGCGGTTGGCATTCAATCTTTCCCTTGTTTTTCCATTGATGTAAAAAACGTTCAGCCCGGACAGGCAGTTGTCTTTGATGATAAGGCGATCTCCTACCCCACTGCACTGTCCGACCTTGAGCGAAATGAATATTATATACAGGCAGTTTGGGACAGGAACCTCGGCGGACGTGCAATTTCTGAAAGCCCCGGAAATATCTATTCGAAACCTATCAAAATAAAATTGACGAAGAACCTCAAAGAAGGTTTTTCGATCAAATGCACAGAAGTAATACCCGAAAAAACCTTTAAGGATACAAAATATGTAAAGGAGCTAAAGATCCAATCATCGCTTTTGTCTTCTTTTCATCATAAGGCCTATTCACTCGGCGCTGCAGTCCTGTTGCCTAAAAGTTATTATGATCAACCTCGGAGGAAATACCCGGTCGTTTTCAATGTTTTTGGATATGGCGGGGACTATCATTTTCGCTCCGGTGACACGATATCACGTGGTACACTGGATACGATCGAAACGATCATTGTCTATTTGGATGGCAACTGTCCGCTCGGCCACTCAGTGTATGCAAACAGTGACAATAACGGTCCGTGGGGCGATGCACTTGTGAAGGAGTTCATTCCCGAATTGGAAAAAAAATACCGCTGTGACGGAGCCAGGCTTTTACGCGGTCATAGCAGTGGCGGCTGGACTGTGCTGTGGTTGCAAACTCACTATCCAACTACTTTTACCGCATGCTGGTCAAGTTCGCCCGATCCGGTTGATTTCCGGGATTTTCAGAAAATTAATCTTTACGAAGGCGATAACATGTACTATAATAAGGATAGTTCATCACGCCTTGTAGCAACTGTTGCCGGAAGATTTCCATGGGCAAGTATGAAACAGGATTGTGAAATGGAATACGTTGTCTCAAGGGGTGAGCAAATGCATTCTTTTGATGCTGTGTTTAGCGGTAAAGGTGCCGATGGAAACCCTGAGACCATTTGCAACCCTCAAACCGGCGAAGTGAACAAAAATGTTTTTGAACATTGGAAGAATTATGACATCTCCCTCTATTTGCGAACAAATTGGGACAAACTTCAGAAAGATCTTTATGGTAAGATCAGGGTATCCGTTGGGGAGCAGGATAACTTCTATCTGAACAGCGCCGTGCATCTGCTGGATTCGGAAATGCAGAAACTTAACACTGATTTTGTTTTTGAATATTATCCCGGCGATCATTTTACCGTTTCAACTCCTGACTACAGAAAAGCAGCAGAACGTTTTTTAGTTGCAAAATACCTGGATTGGCAAAAGGAAAATAAGAAAGCGTTTTGATCGTCACCCCGGGGTCTTTTGCTGACCTTGATCCAACTTCGAAAGTCGTGAGGCAAAAAGACCCCGGGTGGACACGCATCATTACGGAGTTTTCAGAATGACAAAACAATTTTTAGCAAATTCCGCAACTCTTCATCTCTCATTTTGATTTTTCGCAAAATACCCAGCCATTTTCCATAAGTGCCCTCTCATTTTGCTGTTTCTGCAATTGACCAACCTACGGCCGCATTATACCGTTTTTTACCTGCGTGAGCGAATGATAGTTTTGATCTGAACAATCAAAACATCATTTATGATGACTTCTTTTACCACTATCGTACTTCTGCTCCTGGGCGTTCTCCTAATTGTTGAAGGAATTCATTCGTATAAAGAAGACAAGCACCTCTTCAAAAAAAGCGACACGCTGAGCAATTTGGCTGTCGGAGCCGGGTATATTGTATGCAACATCTCGTCGAAAGGCCTGCAGCTTTTCATTTTTGAATGCGTCTCAAAGTTCAGCCTGTTCCACATTTCGGAAAGATGGTATGTATGGGTGTTTTCCATTCTCGCGGCCGATATTGCTTATTATTGGTATCATCGCGCCTCTCATGAGGTTGGTTGGTTCTGGGCAGTTCATGTAGTTCATCATTCCTCTGAACAGTATAACCTTTCGATTGCCTTCAGAGTGCCGTGGATGAAAAATTTTACCGGGGGTATTCTTTTTTGGATATGGATGCCGTTAATTGGGTTTAACCCGGTAATAACTTTTTTCAGTATCGAGGTTTGCCTTTTATATCAAGCTTTCTTACATACAGAAGCTGTAAGAAAACTGCCGCAGTTCATTGAGTACATTTTCAATACTCCGTCACATCACCGCGTTCATCACAGCAGCAATTTCAAATACCTTGATAAGAACCATGGCGGAATATTGATTATTTGGGATAAACTCTTTGGCACATTTCAAAAAGAAGAAGAAAAACCAAGGTATGGATTGACAACAAAATTGGAATCGTACAATCCCCTAAAAATTACTTTTCACGAATGGGTGACGATGTTTAAGAAAATGATTCATAGTGGTTCATTTAGAAATGCCGTGAATTATCTTATTCAACCGCCGGGATGGAGCCACGACGGAAGCACGAAGACTCTAAAACAATTAAAAAAAGAAATTGCTGAGCACAAAGCTCTTCGGAAAAAATGCGATCGCAATTGCGCGGAATGTCCATTGAAGCAAAGAAAATTAATGCTGTTGAATACTTAACAAAAAAATTGTCACCCCCGGGTCTTTTGCGTAGCTTGATGCAGCTTCGAAAATTATCAGGCAAAAAGACCCCGGGCGGACAAAATGTCCATTGAAGCAAAGGAAATTGGATACCTAACAAAGACCGTTTCATGTCATTCGCGATCTCTTGCTGAATTTGATGCAGCTTCGAAAATTACCGGTCAAAAGATCCTCGGGTGGACATTAGATTTAATTACCGGTGGGTGCTGAAGGTTTTGAAAGAATATCATCATTGCTCACGCCTTTTTTCTTCGATACATTCTTGTTACCCCGGGGTCTTTTGCTGATTTTAATGCAGCTTCGAAAATCATCCAGCAAAAAGACCCCGGGTGGACATAAGTTACCGGGTCAAAAGATCCTCGGGTGGACATTAGATTTAATCACCGCTGGGTGCTGAAGGTTTGGAAAGAATATCGTCATTGCTAACGCCTTTTTTCTTCGATACATTCTTGTTACCCCGGGGTCTTTTGCTGATTTTAATGCAGCTTCGAAAATCATCCAGCAAAAAGACCCCGGGTGGACATAAGTTAATTTCCGCTGGGTGCTGAAGGTTTGGAAAGGATATCGTCATTGCTAACGCCTTTTTTCTTCGATACATTTTCAGTGAGCTTTCCAAAATTCCAGGTAAGTGCAAGAACGGCACCCCTTCTTATTTGTGTATTGATATTGGTGCTATAGAAATACTCATCCTTCGTTACCGTTTTATAATCGCGGTTTTTCTCAAAATAGTTCACTGCCCTTAAAGAAATGTTCACCTTATTTTTAAATACTTTGTAATTCACTGCAACGTTGTGCCAGGTATTGAAAGGATATGTTGTCTGAATAGTTGGCTGATCCTGCCATAAACCAAGATAACTGCTTACTGTGAATTTGTCGCTGAATTTATAGCTGGTAAACAAGTTAAAGTTAACTCCGAAACCACTGTTTGACTGTGCATGGTTTGTATTATTTCTTACTGTGCTATAGCGGATCGAACCGTTCACGAAGACGTTCCATTTCTGAGTGATCTTCGTGTTAAAATCGAGGTTAAGGCTGGATTGAAATTCTTCGCCGATATTCAGGCTGGTTGTACTTGTGACTCCCGTTAGCGGATCAAAAAATGAATATTGTAATATTTTGTTGTTACTATAACTTCCTTCGAGATTGATCCCTGCAAACGTATTTCCTTTTGAAAATCGCACCTGTGCTGAAAGAGCATGGATGGTTTGCGGACCAAGATTAGGATTGCCGTACGAAATATTCAGTGAATCATTATTATTAACAAACGGGTTCAAGTCCCAGATATACGGCCGCTGCAACCTCTCTGTATATCCAAATACCAGCGTTGTTACAGATGTGACCCGGTTGGTGAATTGGATATTTGGAAGGAAGTTAGCATAGTTCTGCTTCACTTTTGTGTTGGATGAAATAAAATCTCCATTCACATCGGTATATTCCACGCGAACGCCGATCCTGAAACTTGATTTCTTTAACCTGAGGCTATACATGCTGTAAAAACTTACCACATTTTGCATGTACTTGAAATAATCAGTGTTCGAAGGATTTACTTTATAGTCGGAGCCCTCATTGTATTTCTCAAGACTTTGAAAGTCGGAATTTGCCCGGCGTAAGATCGCTTTTAATCCTCCTTCGATCTTGCCCTTTTTTAACGGAATGCTGTTATCTGCCTGGAGCGTGTATTGGTCGTTCCTTGCATAACTATCGTTTATTAAATATCGATCGGTGGTGCCGGGGTTGTCCTGATAACTATTCAATTTCGAATCACTCTTACCAAATTCACCGAGAAATCGCAGACTGAATTCTCTTTCCTTATTTTTTTTGAAATGTTTTATGTAATCAGTTCCCACATTGATACCGGGGTTATTGCTCTTGTTATCTAAGTGATAAAGACTAACTGTTGACGGATCTGAAACAAAATCAGTTGTGATCGTTTGATCACTCACCGTTTTATTCGACCAGCTGTCGATGTTGCTATATAAGCTGATCGTATTAAGAGTGTCAAGTTCCCAGCTTAATTCTGCATTCCCAAAACTCCACTTTGAACTATTGTATTGATTACCTTCCAATGTTCTTTGTGAATAAGCGATAGGGTCTGTTGGTATCGTACTATTGATGTTATATTGCGCCACCGGGTCCGAATAACCTGCGCTTAGAAAAACACTGACCCCGAACTTGCCGAATTTCGCATTTCCATTGACATTATAGTTACTAAGTTTATCGCTTGTCCGGTGAAACGACGAAAGAGTGCCGTTGTATCCAACCACTCTTTTCTTTGTGATGATGTTGATGATGCCTCCCACGCCTTCTGCATCATACTTGGCGGAAGGACTAGTGATCACTTCTATTTTCGATATCAATGTGCCCGGGAATCCCCGAAGCGCTTCTTTAACATTTCTTGCGAACATGGAGGTTTCACGGCCATTCAGCAATACTTTAAAGTTTGATTTTCCATTTACTTTGATGTTGTCGTCTCCATCTACGGTTACAAAAGGAGTTCTTCGTAAAATTTCAATGGCTGTTTCTGATTTGGATGTTGGATCATCACCCACATTAAAAACAATTTTATCATCCGCCTGCTCGATCAGTGGTCTTTGTGAAGTGACCACTACTTCTTTTAAAACGCCGGTGAGTCTTGACAACTGAACCGGTTCGATCTGCATATCGCCGGCCTTAGGGCTTACTGTAATGGTCATCTTTTTTTCTGCAAAGCCCGTGTGAGTAAATGAAACGATATAATTCCCCATATCTGGTTTATCCAACTGAAAGCTTCCATTATCCTTTGACAAGGTTGTTTGCAGCGCAGTCGTGTTATTGATCTTAAAAAGACGAACTGTAACAAGGGGCAATGGTTTGCTGCTGTCGGAAACTGTTCCTGATATTTTCAATTTGGTCTGTGCGAATACATGCTCAGGCAGGACAAATAAAAATATCATCACGAGCGTGGACAGTAAAAAAATTCTCATGGCTGTTTATTGCTGGTATCTTTTGCGGTTCAGGACGTAAGGCTAGTGATTTTTCGCGTAATAGGAAGGTTTATGTGATGAGAGGTTGCCAATAAATGACGTAGGGTAAATCTTTTAACTTTTTCTGAAGGAATTGCATTCCTACTGAAATTTCATGTCACCCCGGGGTCTTATTTAGCCCAATTGGACACGGGCGTATTTGAATCGAAAAGTTCATCAAGGTAATAATCCCGTCTATACAATTTATTACACGAATCACCTATTGCGTAAACACAAGGTGTATATAAAGAAATGTCATCAGGAAACATGATACTTTTAGGATCGCCTTTAGGCATCCGGGTTGTGTCATGATCTCTTCCAAGAATGCAATGACCCATCTCATGAAAAATAAGTGTTTCCAATTGTGTGTGGTTTTGCCAGCAATGAATATTAGGGTTTATGTAAATAATTTTTTGAAAATCATTACGGGAAGAAATAACATTTGAATATGCGCAGTACGCATTGGAAATTGATGAGTCATAAGTTATGATCAGATTATTTACAACGATATTATACCCTCTTTCAGAAGCCGCGGCAACAAAACTATCAACGTATGTCTGAAACTCTGCAGGAATACTTAATACAGGAGTAAAGTCGTTTTTATGTGAACATGAATACAAAAAGAAAAGGCCCGCAACAAATATTTTCTTGATCATAACTTTTCGCAGCTGCAAATATAATTATTCGTTCATTTTATGGCATGTTGGTCAAGCGAGAAACAAAAGATTTATGGTCACCGGCAGAGTTGTTTGATCAGATCCGCATAACCAGGAAATTCCTGCAGCAGTTTGTTCTTATCGGCTAATTCAAAATCATCAAAATCAAAACCGGGAGATACCGTGCATCCAGCCAGTGAAAAAAGATCGCCTTCCAACACTTCAGCTGCAAACCAGGTGTTGGCTGGAACGATCACCTGGAATGAACCATTAGTATCGAGTTGATTTCCCAAGATCTTTTTTTGATATCCTTTTTCGGTGTCAAGTAAATGAAGAATGATATTTCCACCGGCGTAATAATGCCAAAGTTCATCGCTCTTGATGCGGTGGAAAGCCGAAAAGTCTCCTGCAGATAACAGGTAATAGATAGAAGTGCAGAATCTTCTTTTAGCATTGAAGTTTTCTGAGAGACAGTTTTCATCAACAAAATCCCCGGATTTATATATCTCTTTATAAAAACCGCCTTCAGGATGTGGTTTTAATTCCAAGTGTTGGATGATGTGGTTAGTTGTCATATTAGAAGTTCTTCGTCTTAGGCAGGCGGTCGACACATAGAAGTATGTTGGCAAACTCAGGATACATTTGAGGTTGGCTTCTTCTCTTTGTAATATCCAAAAATAAAATCTCGATTTAAGACAGTCTTTACATTGTTTTCACTGATTCCAATAAGCTTCAATAAAGTAACGTCAAATATCAACTTGCACATAAAGACATAATAATCTAAGTGCTCTAGCGGGATTAAATTCATCCCTTCAATAGAATGTTTGTGTGCATAATAATTTCGCTGATCTCTTACTTTACTAGCGAAATCATCTATGTTATCAATATATTCGCCCATCAGTTGTCTATTCAGTTCGAACAGTTCCTGGATTCTTTTTTTAAACGACATTGTATTAAAATTACTGATGCACTCATTAAACCTAGCTCTAAAAAGTTCATCCATCTGAAACAATTTCTTTTGGTTTTTAAAGGTCCTATATTCATCGTCAGTAAAATTTTTGCCGTCAAAAAAAGTGGCATGGAGAGTTTCTAAGGCGAAAACAATATTTAAAAATTTCTGAACTGAGGTTAACCCTATTGAGTAAACAAATTGTTGATATAGACTCAGGCCATAAGTGACGTATTCTTTATTGCTGACCCACCATTTAAAAGATTGTTCAAACTCACCTTCCATTTCTCTGTACTGAAGAAGTAAATCGCCCAAGCCCAATTTTTCAATATTTGCTTTATTTTCTTGAAAAAATAGCACTGCGAAAATTTCTTTGCTTTCTCGTTCCCTTATAGAAAATTTTTTTATAAATACTTTGGAAACTGAAAAAAATGAAAATAGCGCTCGAATATTTTTGGAGTAAGTTACAGCTTCCTCGAAGGGTAGCGGAGAATTAAAAGTAGAATTTAGATAAACCGTCTGCGAAAATGAAAATTCTGCTGATTTAGTATGAGAAAAGCTTGACGTATAATCAAAAAATAATGAAGCATCGAATATACCATCTCTATAAATTTCTTTGGGATGTGTGCCTTCGTGCTGCAACGTTTGAATATTTCCATTTCCATCCCTTTCTTTCCTTTTAATACGGTTATAAAGGCTCGAGAAGAAAGATTCACTACAGTTAAAATTAAGCGATACTAAATCAAACTGATCGGTCTCGATTGTTAGGAAATGAGTTGAGCTTAAACAAACATATTCTAAGATGTACCTTGATTGAATCAAACCATCTGATCCAAACTCTTGCCCGAATGCGCTTAAAGCTGTAACACACTTTCCATCTTCTGTTTTACCCCAAATGCAATCAATGACGAAGTTGTGTTTCGATTTTAAAATGTGCTCTGTTCCGGTCAAACTTCCAAAAATTTTTAATTGAAGCCCACCACTAAAAGAATATCCAAGTTCTCCAAAACAAGATTGATGTTCTTTGTAAGGGAGGAACCATTTCCCCAATATGTTGAATTCCGTTGTTAAGTCCATATAACAAAATAACTAAAAAGCGTTTGATCAGAATTTGGGAACGGCAAGTTTGCGACGCAACTGGACAAGAAAAAGCCTCCAATAAAATCGGAGGCTTTGATATTTCACGTTTGACGTTTCACGTTTCACTCCCTTCGACAAGCTCAGGGTGACAGTGACTATTTAATAGCGGTAGTGCTCCGGTTTGAATGGACCCTTCTGGGGAATGCCAAGATATTCGGCCTGATCCTGCGATAACTCTTCCAACTCAACACCAATCTTCGCGAGGTGTAGTCTTGCTACTTTCTCATCGAGATGTTTGGGCAGCACATATACTTTGTTCTCGTAGTTCTTATGATTGCTCCAGAGTTCAAGCTGTGCGAGTACCTGGTTGGTGAATGAATTGCTCATTACAAACGAAGGATGTCCTGTTGCACAACCCAGATTTACCAACCGACCTTCAGCGAGTAAAATAACTTCTTTGCCTTCGATGTTATAAAGATCAACCTGCGGTTTGATAGTGTCTTTTGTATGGCCATAATTATTATTCAACCAGGCCACATCAATTTCAATATCAAAGTGACCAATGTTGCAGACGATAGCTTTGTCCTTCATGCTGCGGAAATGTTTTTCCGTGATCAGGTCGCGGCAACCAGACGCTGTAACAACGATATCAGCCTCTTTCACCGCATCAGCCATCTTCATTACTTTGAAACCGTCCATAGCAGCTTGCAAGGCACAGATAGGATCGATCTCAGTAACGATCACACGGCAACCTGCACCCCGCAAAGAAGCAGCAGAACCCTTACCCACATCACCATAACCACCGACAACAGCCACTTTACCTGCCATCATCACATCAGTTGCACGACGGATCGCATCTACTAAACTTTCCTTACAACCATACTTATTATCAAACTTGCTCTTTGTAACAGAATCATTCACGTTGATACATGGCAAAGGCAAAGTTCCTTTTGTCATTCTTTCATACAGACGATGGACACCTGTTGTTGTTTCTTCAGAAATGCCCCTGATATGCTGAACGAGCTCAGGATATTTATCAAGCACCATGTTGGTAAGATCACCGCCATCATCGAGGATCATATTCAAAGGGCGATCAGCACCACCAAAGAAAAGAGTTTGTTCGATGCACCAATCGGCTTCTTCGAGTGTTTCACCTTTCCAGGCAAATACACCAATACCTGCGGCAGCAATGGCGGCAGCAGCATGGTCCTGCGTTGAGAAGATGTTGCAGGAGCTCCATTTAACTTCTGCGCCGAGTTCAATTAAAGTTTCAATAAGCACGGCGGTTTGAATGGTCATGTGTAAGCAACCGGCAATGCGTGCATTTTTCAAGGGTTTGCTGGCGCCGTATTCTTTACGGATGGCCATCAGGCCTGGCATTTCTGCTTCAGCCAGGCGAATTTCTTTACGCCCCCACTCTGCAAGCGAAAGGTCTTTTACTTTATAAGGTAGCTTGAAGTCAATGGCTGGTGATGTTGTTGTTGACATTTCTAATGGTTTTAGATTTTAAAATTCTTTGTGTCCTTTGTGAACCCTTTGTGTTCTTTGTGGCCTGACAAACTTTAAAATTGGTGCAATTGGGTCACGAAGTACACGAAGAATCACAACGGACACAAAGATAGAGATAATAGGTAAAACGGCTATCAAACTTGAATAATTAAGAATAAAATTGCTAATATTACGCTTTTTATAGAACAATTATCTATTAAGCTATGGCAAAAGCAATTAAAAAAGAGGATTCTCCTACACCAGTAAACCTGGACCAGAAGGACCTTGCTATATTAAGGTTGCTCCAGCAGAATGCAAGGATAACTGTAAAAGAAATTTCTGATAAGGTTCATTTGAGCACAACCCCGGTTTATGAACGTATCAAATGGATGGAAGAAACGGGTGTCATTAAACAATATGCGACATTGGTAGATCATTCAAGAGTCAGGAAAGGTTTGATGGTGATCTGTTATGTTTCATTGAAACAGCATAACAAAACAGCCGGCGCGAAATTTATTAAGGCCATCAATGAAATGAATGAAGTGGTAGAATGTTATAATATTTCTGGCGAGTTTGATTTTATGTTGAAGGTTGTTGAAGAAAACATGGATAGTTACTATGATTTTCATGTGAACCGCTTGAGTGAGATTGAAAACATCGGCAATGTACAGAGCACGTTTGTGATGGGCGTGGTAAAGCAAACTCATGTAATGGTGTAGAGAAGCCCAAGTCCCATCCTCCGACTCCTTCCACGACGGGGAAGGAGCGGCGATGTATTGCGAAGCCAGGCTTTTTGTTCTTCCACTTTTGCAGCAAGACAATGCCGGGCTTGCCTCCCAGCGTCTGGAAAGAGTTAGATCTATCTTTATATTATGTATGCATATGACACAGTAACGGTCCCGGTGAGTGGATTAAATCAAACAAGCAATAAGCAATTGCTAACTGCCAACTGCCAACTGTTTCTCCATCACATAGTCATTCATGAAAAATCCGTTACCGATATCAAAATCTTTCTCTTCAACAATTGCAAATCCCAGTTTCTCGTAAAACTTTCTTGCTTTGTTTTGACGATGTACCTGGAGCTGTAAGGCAATGGCTCCTTTTTTCTTTATCTCATCAACGACGTAGTTAACGATGAATCTCCCCGTGCCTTTTCCTTGCTGTGATTGCAGCACATAAATCTTATCGAGCTTGTAAATATTGTGGCCCTTGTGAAGATACGCTGCGTAACCAACAGGCTCATCATCCTCATATACTAGAATGAACTGACTGCCGTCGTCCATTTGTTTCTTCAATGAAGCCGCGCTGTACATGTATTCCAGCATGTAATCAATTTTATCCTGCGATAAAATGGACGTGTAAGTTTGGGGCCAAACCTTGTAACACAACTCACGGATGAGCGGAATGTCATCAGCAGTTGCCTTGCGGATCGTAAACAAGCTTTGAGAATTAAATTGACCTAATGACTTAAATGACCCTACTGACTTCGCTGACTCTACAGCTCTCTTATCCAAATATTGCGATAACTGATAGGCTCGCTCGGATCGCCGTGTGCCTGCAGTTTGATTGGGGAAGCTCCATGCTTTTTATACTCCGGTGTTCCGATATACTTGGTTACCCCTTTTAATTCAAAATTATTTTGGACTAGCACTCCATTATGCAAGGCCGTAACTCTTGCAGGTGATTTCAATGTGCCGTCATCATTAAAACGCGGTGCCGTCCAGATGATGTCATAGGTTTGCCATTCCCCGGGTTTTTTGCATGCATTCGCTAAAGGGATCGACTGTTTATAAATGCTCGCAGTTTGTCCGTTAACATAAGTTGTATTGTTATAGCAATCGAGTACCTGGATCTCGTATCCTTCATCGCCGGCACCTGTAGAGGCCAGGAATATACCGCTATTACCTCTTGCCTGGTCGGATCCGGTAATGTTCGACGGAATTTTCCATTCAATATGCAACTGGTAATCGGTAAATGATCTCTTAGTCTGAATATTTCCTTTTGATTTGTCGACGGTCATGACTCCATCTGCAACTTTCCAACCGGCAGGACTCTTTGGATCTTTTACAGAGACCCACTCATCCAGGCTTTTACCGTCAAATAGAATGATCGCATCTGAAGGCGCGTCACTATTGGTTGCCCCCGGTGTGACTATTTTTGGAACGGGTGTCCATACTTCTGTTAATTTGGGATCTCCGGCCTGGGCATTCATGGTAACCGATAAAATAAGAGTTAATGACAGTAAACAAAATGTTCTTTTCATGTGGTAGTATTTAATATCGAATAATAGAAAAGTTATAGAATGTTTGTAAAGATAATTGTTGTGTGGTTACATTGGTCACAGTTGCCTTTGGCGGACCTTTCCGGCACCAGGCGACCAATTTGTCCAATTGTTCTTTTGTTCCTGTGGCAACGATCTCGACGCTATCATCCTCGCAATTCTTTACAGTTCCTTTTATGCCGAGCTGAATCGCCTTTTCCTGTGTGCTTTGACGAAAAAAAACTCCCTGCACTTGTCCTTCGACCCTTATTTTTATTGTTTGCATCAAACGAAGTTAGTCAATGGTGAATGGTCAATGGTGAATGGTGAATGGCCAATACTGCTTGAGTTAGCAGATCACAGCGATTATTTTAAGGTCATTAATGACTCAATGACTTCAATCACCCAATGACCTCAATGACTCGACGACCTCAATGACTTCAATGACTCAATGACTTCAATGACTCAATGACTTTAATGACTCAATGACTTTATCTCCTGAGCTTCTAAATTTATTTGTCTTTTTTCCCAAAAATCTTTTGGAAAAATCCTTTTTTCTTTTTCTGTTTATCATTCTTATCCATCTCGCCGATCTTTGGAGTTTCTGTCGCTGTATCCTTCTTTACCTTTTTATTTTCATCTATTACCGGTTGGGATTCTGCAGGGATATATTCTTTATTCGGCATATCAATAAAATCATTAGGGTGTCCCACGCCTTCATCTTCACCTTGCGCACCCGGTG
>Ga0070683_100002828_pt1 | contig 13892 bp, 13 predicted proteins | sample KBSC713LmetaG_FD_64662 | JGI IMG/M metagenome (GOLD analysis project Ga0070683, IMG submission 64662) | Corn rhizosphere microbial communities from Kellogg Biological Station, Michigan, USA - KBS C7.1-3L metaG | ecosystem: Host-associated > Plants > Roots > Rhizosphere ...
GATCCCGAGCTCGTCGAGCAGCTTCGCGATCTCGAGCTTCTGCTCCGGGTCGAGGACGACGCCGACCGTCTGCTCGCCGTCGCGCAACGTCGTGTCGTACAGGCCGACGCTGCCGCCGACCGCATAGGCGTCGTTCAAACCGCCCGTCCAGATCTCGCTCATGTGCGCACCACTCCGTCGGGGAAGGCGGACAGCTTCTCCGGGCCGTCCGCGGTGAGCAGGAAATTGTCCTCGACGCGCAGCCCGCCGCCGCCCGGCCAGTACACGCCGGGCTCGACCGCGAGCACCATGCCCTCCTCGAACGTGCCGCCCGCGGCCTGGTGCGGATAGGGCGGCTCGTGCGCGCGGGCGCCGATCCCGTGGCAGATCGGGTGCGACGGCTGGCCGGGATACCCCATCCGGTCGAGGCCCTCTCGGACAGTCCTGTCCATCTCGGCCATCGACCGACCGGGTGAGACGGCCTCGAGCGCGGTCGCGTACACCTCGAGTAGGCCGGCCTCGAGCTCCGCGTACTCCGGCTTCAACTCGCCCACGACGAGATTCTTCGTGTGGTCGGCCCAGTAGCCGTCCGCGCAGACCCAGATCTCGAAGAGGACCGGCTCGCCCTCCACGACCGGCAGGTCTGCCGTCGCCGTGAACGTCTTGATCCCCTTGCCCGCCCAGACGAGCGAGAACGGCAGTGCGAGCTCGACGTCGCCGCGCGCCGTGCCCTCGCCGTGCACGTACCCCTGCCAGAGCGCCGCCGCCTGCGACTCGGTCATCCCGGGCTCGAGCCGCGCGCGGACGTGCTCCATCGCATCCGCGGCGATCGCGTTGGCGATCCGCATCCGCTCCACCTCCTGCGCGGTCTTGAGCGAGCGTGCGCGCGCGAGCAAGGGCGAGGCGTCCGCGGCGTCCGGAAACGCGTCGAACCACGCCTTCGTGTACGTCGTCGGCTCGCCGACCATGCGGTCGGAGGCCTGGGTGCCGAGCGAGAGCTCGAGCCCCACCCGCCCGTAGGGCTTCGCCGCCTCGACCGCCGCGTCGAGCGTGCGCGCGAGCGGCGGGCGCGGGTCGGACGGGTGGTAGCCACGGATGAAGCGAAGGTCCTCCGTCCACGCGGTGCGCGCCGCGTCCTCCTCCGAGGCCTCCAGGCAGATCAGCACGGGCTCGCCCTCGCGCGGGAAGACGCAGGCGTCGTAGCCCTTCATCCCCCAGAAGTTCGTCAGGTACAGGACGTCGTCCGGGGCACGGACGACGAGCGCGTCGAGCCCCTCGTCCGCCAGCAGCGCGCGGACACCATCCAGCTTCGCGTCGTCGCGCGCCCAGGTCACCGGTCGGCGTCGACCATCATCCGGATCAGCTCCCGGAACCGGACGGTCGGCTCCCAGCCCAGCGTCTCCTGCGCCTTCGACGCGTCGCCGATCAACAGGTCGACCTCCGCCGGCCGCACGTACCGGGGGTCCTCGACGACGTGGTCGTGCCAGTCGAGGCCCGCGTAGCCGAACGCCTCGTCGAGGCAGTCCCGGACGGAGTGCGTCTCACCGGTCGCGAGCACGTAGTCGTCCGGCTCCTCCTGCTGCAGCATCCGCCACGCGCCGTCCATGTAGTCGCGCGCGAAGCCCCAGTCGCGCTTCGCCTCGAGGTTCCCGAGGTGCAGCTCGTTCGTCTCGCCGCGCAGGATCGCGCCCACGCCGAGCGTGATCTTGCGCGTGACGAAGTTCTCGCCGCGGCGCGGCGACTCGTGGTTGAAGAGGATCCCGTTCGTCGTGTGCATGCCGTACGACTCGCGGTAGTTCCGCGTGATCCAGTAGCCGTACACCTTCGCGACCCCGTACGGGCTGCGCGGGTGGAACGGCGTGTCCTCGGTCTGCGGCACTTCCACGGCCTTGCCGAACATCTCGCTCGACGACGCCTGATAGAAGCGGCAGCGCAAGTCGCCCTCGCGGATCGCGTCGAGCAGCCGCAGCACGCCGGTGCCGACGACGTCAGCCGTGTACTCCGGCACGTCGAAGCTGATGTGCACCTGGCTCTGCGCGCCGAGGTTGTAGACCTCGTCCGGACGGATCGTCCGCATCAGCTGGTTGAGGACGGAGCTGTCGCCGAGGTCTCCGTAGACCAGCTCGATCTCGCCCTGCAGGTGGTCGATCCGCGAGCGGTTGAACGTGCTCGAGCGGCGCACCATGCCGTACACCTCGTAGCCCTTCTCGAGCAGGATCTCCGCGAGGTACGAGCCGTCCTGGCCGGTGATCCCGGTGATGAACGCCTTGCGCTTCACCAGCGGACGCGCGGGGGCGCCGGCTCGCCGTGCGCCTCCTGCCACGAGATCACCGGATTGCGAAGCACGCCGATCTTCTCGATCTCCGCCTCGATCACGTCCCCCGGCTTCAGGTACCAGGCGGCCGGATCCTCGCTGAAGCCGGCGACGCCGCTGACGGTGCCGAGCGAGAGGACGTCGCCGGCGCTGAAGCCGAGCGGCGAGTAGTGCGACAGCACCTCCGGGACGCTCGTCGACATGTGGTTCATGTTCGAGACCTGCCGCGACTCGCCGTTGACGCGCAGCTCCATGTTCAGGTCGTGCGGGTCGCCGATCTCGTCGGGCGTGACGATCCACGGCCCGAGCGGGCAGAACGTGTCGATCGCCTTGCAGAACGAGAAGACGCCGCTGCGCATCTCGCGGCGCTGGATGTCGCGCGCGGTGATGTCGTTGAAGATCAGGTAGCCGGCGACGTACTGCATCGCCTCCTCCGGGCCGAACCACTTCGCATCCTTGCCGATGATCACGGCGAGCTCGAGCTCGTAGTCGAGCTCCTCGGTCAGGTGCTCGGGATAGACGACGGGGTCGTCGGGCCCGACGATCGCGTCGACGTTCTGGAAGAAGACGATCCACGGCGCGATCTCGTGCGACCAGTCGACGCGCTTCGACTCGTCCTCGTGCTCGCGGAAGTTGCCGGACGTGTGGAAGAACTTCTTCGGGACGATCGGTGCGCGGAGCTTCGCGTCCGCGAGCGGCGTGCGCTCGTCGGTGTCGTCCGCGCCGCCGTGCTCGAAGTACCCGCGCATCGTCGGCACGTCGAGCCGGACGATCTCCTCGCCGTCGACGCGCCCGACCTTGCCCTCGTCGTAGGTAACCAGCCTCATGTGCTGCCTAGGCTAGTCCGCAGACGTCGATCGCCACCCGGGCATACACCTCCGCCGTCTTGACGAGCCCGTCGATCTCCAGATTCTCGCCCTTCGCGACGTCCATCAGGCCGGTCGACGTGCCGTAGTTGACGGTCGGCACGCCGTAGCGCGTCAGGGCGGACGCGTCGCTGAACCAGCGCGTGACGTCCCGCTCGGGCACGCCGCCGAAGACCTCGCCGTGCGCCTTGTCGATCGCGGCGACGATCGGATGTCCCTCCTCGATCTCCGCGCCCGGCGCGGTCACGTAGACCTCGCCCTCGACGTCCCAGTCGGGATGGGCGTCGGCGAGCGTGCGCACCCAGTCCAGCACCTCGCGCCGCGCGACGCCCATCGGCTTCGTGGGCGGCACGCGCACGTCGAGGAAGACGTCCGTGTGGTGGGGCGTCCGCGACACGCGCCAGCCGAAGCCGCCCTGGATCGCGCCGACGTTGACGATCGCCTTCGCGCCGCGGTAGCTGTTCGACTCGTCCGACTCCCAGGTCGGGATCCACTCCTGCACGGCGGCGAGCAGCTCGTTCGCGCGCAGGATCGAGTTCTGGTCGCGCTTCCCCTCGCTGAACGCCGTGTGGATGAAGTTGCCGTGCACGCGGATGCGCAGCCAGAGCGCGCCGAAGTGGCCTAGCACGACCTTCCCCTCCGTCGGCTCGCCGAGCAGGCACATGTCGGCGACCCCGCCGTGCGAGACGAGGTAGCGCGTCCCCGCCGCATAGCCCCGGTACTGGGCGCCCTGGGCGTCGCCGTGCTGCGTCTTCTCGATCTCGCCGCTCACCGCCGCGATCAGCACGTCGCCCTTCAGCCGCACGCCGGCGTCCTGCAGCGCGCGCACCGCCTCGACGTAGCAGGCGAGCGCGCCCTTCATGTTGGAGATGCCGAGCCCGTACAGGCGGCCGTCCTCCACGAAGGCCTGCGGCTGGAAGCCCGGCACGTTGCGCAACCACGGCTCGCGCCCCGAGTACGACGTGTCCATGTGCCCGTTGAACATCAGCGACGGCCCGCCGCCGGCGCCGCGCCCCACTCCAGACCACGTGCCGAGGGCGTTCGCGCGCCCGTCCTCCACCTGCTGCCACTGCGTGTGCAGCCCCATGTGCTCGTAGAGCTGCGTCATCAGCTCCGCCATGCGCTGCTCGTCGCCGGTGAAGCTGTGCACGCCGATCATCCGCGACGCGGTGTCGACGAGGCGCTCGCGGTCGATGCTCACTGATCCCGCTCCCGGCGCCGTCAACGCCGGCGCCTCCGCTCCTGGGTTAGCGACGACGAATAGCCCTGCCGGCAGACGAGGCAGAGACGCCGGCCGACGCGCTCGCCGTCGCGCCACTCCGACGTCGGGTCGGCGCGCCACTGCAGCACCGAGTACGGCACGTGTTTCGAGCCGGGGATCACGCCCGTGCGCGCGCGCTCGTCCTCCGAGCGGATGTCCACGAGCAGCAGCTCGGGATCGTTCGCCGCCTGCTCGGGCGTGTACCGCACGATCCGGGTGCGCGCCTCCGCGAGCATCTCGTCTACCCGCGACGGAATTGCGGAAGCACCTTCTCGCCGAAGAGGCGGATCTGCTCGTGCCGGTTGGCGCCCCAGAGCTCGAGCATCACGTGCGTGCAGCCGGCGTCGCGATACTCCTCGATCGCCTCGATGCACTCGGACGGAGTCCCGGCGATCGGGCGGCACTTGTCCAGCAGCGCGTCCGACACCGCCGCCTTCGCGGCGAGCCGGCCGCCCTGCTCCATCGCCTCCGCGACCGGCCGGATCTCCTCCTGCTCGATCCCGGCCAGGTCGAGCAGCGTGTCGGCGGAGCCCTGGATGTTCTGCACCTTGTTCGCGAGGTACATGCCGGCGATCTCGCGTGCGCCGTCGCGTCCCGCGTCGCGGTCGCTCTCGTGGATCGACGCGACGACCGTGCAGCCGAGGTCGATCTCGCCGCCGACGTTCTCGCGTGCGTAGCGGACGAAGGGGGGCGTCGTGATCGACGGCGTCAGACAGCCGTCGGCGATCTCACCGGCGAGCTGCTGCATCTTCGGCGCCGTCGCCGCGATGTAGACGGGCGGCACCTCGCGCGGTGAGTGCGCGTCCGGCGAGAGCGCGGGGACGTCGGCGCTGAAGAAGTCGCCGTCGTACTCGAACCGCTCACCGCCGAGCACGCCGCGGACGATGGTAACCGCGTCGCGCGTCGGGCCGATCACCTTCTTCGTCTGCGTCTTCGTGTTGTTCAGGAAGATCTTCGACGTCCCGAAGCCGAGGATGAATCGGCCGGGCCCCGCCGCGTCCTGCACGACGCGCGCGTCCATCGCCGTCTGCACCGGATGGCGCGACGTGGTGGCGATGATCCCCCAGCCGATCGTCAGCCGCTTCGTCTCGCGCGCCATCAGCGCCGCGACGCCGGTGGACGAGCGCGCCTCCATCCCGTGCTTGCGCCACCACGGGTACGCCTCGGCCAGCCAGACCGTGTCCATCCCGGCTTCGTCCATGGCGCGGGCGGACGCGAGCATCTCGTCCAGCGGCTCCATCGTGAGCTGCATGACGCCGATGCGGAAGGGCATCAGCGCCTCTCGTCGTACGGCTCGTCGGAGATCGGGCTGATCCCCTCCTCGGCACCGCTCGTGCCGGTCGGGGGCGCCGCTCCGCCGCTCGAGCCCAGCGCCTCCTGCACCTGCTGGTCGAGCGCACCGAGCACGTGCTGCACCTGCTGGTTGACGATCGGCTGCAGGACGCGCTGGCCCATCGAGCCGACCGGGCCGGCGATCTTCACGTCCGCCGCCCACTTCATCAGCGTGCCGCCCTCCGGCCCGTCGCTGAGGTCGAACTGCGTGCGCATGTTCATCATCGCGCCGACGCCCTGGCCCTTGATCTGCATGACCGCGTGCTCGGGCTCGCGCTCCTCGACCTTCTCCATGTCGACCTTCATCTTCAGCCCGCCGAGACCGAGCGGAACCTTGACGTTCGCCGTCCAGCGGCGGTCGTCGTGCACGTCGAAGCTCTCGACGCCCGGCATCGTGCGAGCCATCGCCGACGGGTCGTTCAGGACCTCCCACACCGTCGCACGCGGTGCTGCGAAGCTGCGCTCCCCTTCAACATTCACGCGTCCACCACCTCCACGATTTGCCGCGGCCGGTTCAGGTGCTCCCAGACGCGCTTGTACGGGTTCCAGCTGTCCCACACCGTCGCGCCGGTCGCGTCCTGCAGCGCCGCGCACACCGCGTGGATACCGGCGCCGCCGCCCTCGCCCATCCCCTTCGTGCCGAGCGGCGTGAAGGGAGAGGGTGTCTCGATGTAGCCGGTCTCGAGCGGCGGCATGTCGAGCGCGTGCGGCACGTGGTAGTCGTAGAAGTTCGGCGTCAGCAGGTTGCCGTCGTCGTCGTACTCGTACGCCTCGTGCTGCACGGCGCCGAGCGCCTGCGCAGTCGCGCCCATCACCTGCCCCTCGACGATCTGCGGGTTGATGCGGACGCCGCAGTCGTCGGTGGCGGCGTAGTCGACGATCTCGTAGTAACCGGTCTCCGGATCGACCTCGACGACCGCGGCGTGGATCTGCGTCGCGTACGTCAGCGTCAAGTTGCCGTACTTGCGCTCGAGGTCCGGCACCTCGAACGGCGGCCGGTAAACGTAGCGGCAGTTGAGCGTGACGTCGAGATCCTCCGGCAGCCCCGCGTTGTTCGCGTTGATGATCGCGCCGCACGCCATGAACGGCAGCGCCGCCTCCGGGTTGCCCTTGATGCGGACGGAGCCCTCGGCGAGCTCGAGCTGGTCCTCCGGCACGCCGCCGAGGATCACCGAGCCGAGCCGCTTGATCTGCTCGGCGAGCATGTCGGTCGCGCCCTTGACCGCGCCGAGGCCGGTGACGGCGAACTGACTCGCATAGGTGCCGGAGAAGCCGGCGTGCGAGTTCCAGTAGCTGTCGTGGCCGGAGCGCACGTGCACGTCGTCGACCGAGCAGCCGAGAATGTCGGCGACGACCTGCGCCGCCGTCGTCTCGTGGCCCTGGCCCTGCGGCGTCGTGCCGAGCGTGACGACGATCTCGCCGAAGATGTCGAGCTTGACCGTCGCGACCTCGTTGTTGCCGGAGAACTGCAGCTCCGGGTTGATCATGCGCGACTGCCCGAAGTTGTTCGTGCCGGAGTCGAGCGTGGAGCCGATGCCGACGCCGAGCAGCTTGCCGCGCTCCTTCGCCTCCGCCCGCCGCTGCTCGATCCCGTCCCAGCCGATCAGATCGAGCGCGACGTCGAGCATCTTCGCGTAGTCCCCGGAGTCGTAGACGCAGCCGTTGGGCGTCGTGTACGGCATCTCGTCGGCGCGCACGTAGTTGCGTTTACGCACCTCGACGGGGTCGAGCTCCAGCTCGCGCGCGACGATGTCGATCATCCGCTCCGTGAACCAGAGGTGCTGCATCCGCGAGTAGCCGCGGTTCGGCGAGCACGGTGCCTTGTTCGTCGCGACCTGCGTGAAGTCGAGGCTGATGTGCTTCCAGCGGTACATCCCGGGCGTCACCTGCGCCCAGATCACGCCGCCGAGCGGCTCGTAGCGCAGGTACGCGCCCGCGTCGTCGAGCGCCTTCGTCTTGAACCCGAGCAGTGTCCCATCGCTCTTGACGGCAATCTCGGTGTCGTGGAACCAGCGCTCGTTGCCGTGCGACATGCTCATGTGGAAGTCGGTGCGCCACTCCGTCCAGTTGATCGGGCGGTTCAGCTTGCGCGCGAGCAGGCAGCAGACGGTCAGCTGCGGGTGCGAGGTGATCTTGTTGCCGAAGCCGCCGCCGATGTCCTGCGTGACGAAGCGCAGCTTGTCGAGCCCGACGCGCATCGCCGGACCCATCATGATCTGCGCGAAGCCGGGGAACTGGTTGTTCGTGAAGATCGTCCACTGACCGACGCCGCGGTTGAACTCCACGACCGCTCCGTCGGTCTCGAGCGGCGTCGAGTTGAAGCGGTGGAAGTGCAGCTCCTCGATCTTGACGATCTTGTCCGCCTCGGCGACCGCCTCGTCCCACGAGCCCCACTCGTAGAGGCCGTTCCACATCAGGTTCGAGCCCGAGTCCTCGTGCAGCACCGGCTTCGCGTCGTCGAGCGCCACGCGCGCGTCGACGATCGCCTCGAGCGGCTCGTACTCGACCTCGACGAGCTCCGACGCGTCGCGCGCAAGCTCGCGCGTCTCCGCGACGACGGCGACGATCGGCTCGCCGACGTAGCGCACCTTGCCGACCGCGAGCGCGTAGTCCTTCACGTGCGCGCCGGGCGGCGAGGCGAGCTGGAAGAACGGATCGGTGAGCGACGCGACCTCTTCCCCGGTCAGCGTCCCGTAGACGCCCTTCAGCTTCTCGGCGGCGCTGACGTCGATCGAGGTGATGTGTGCGTGCGCGTACGGTGAGCGGACGAAGTGCAGGTAGCCCATCCCGTGGCGCTTGACGTCGTCGACGTAGACGCCCTGGCCCTGCGTCAGCCGCTTGTCCTCCTTGCGCGGGACGCTCTGGCCCTGCCATTGCTTGGTCGGGACCGCGACCTCGTGCTTCTCGGGTGCGATCGTCATTACTTCGCCACCGCCTTGACCGCCTCGAAGATGTTCCAGTAACCGGTGCAGCGGCAGATGTTGCCCTGCAACGCCTTGCGGATCTCCTCCTCGCTCGGGCTCGGGTTCGCGCGCAGCAGCGCGGTCGCGCTGATCAGCATCCCCGGCGTGCAGTAGCCGCACTGGAGCGCGTGGTGCTCGCTGAAGCTCTGCTGCAGCGGCGTCAGCTCGTCGCCGTCGGCGAGCCCCTCCACCGTTTCGACCGTGGCGCCGTCGGCCTGGACGGCAAGCATCATGCAGCTCTTCACGAGCGTCCCGTCCACGATCATCGAGCAGGCGCCGCAGTTGCCGGTGTCGCAGCCGATGTGGCTGCCGGTCAGGTCGAGGTCGTCGCGGACGAAGTGGATGAGCAGCTTCCGGGCCTCCACCTCCCGCTCGTACTCGACGCCGTTGACGGTGACCGTGATCGAGTGGTCGCTCATGCATTCTCCTGTGCCTGTCGCGCGGCGCGCACGGCGAGCACCTCGGCTAGGTGCGTCCGGTACTCGGCGCTCGCGTGGACGTCGGACGGTGGATCGAGGTTCGCCGCGTGCACCGCTGCGCGCACCGCGTCCTCCTCCGTCGAGGCCGGCTGCAGCACCACCGGGACGGCGTCGACGCAGCCGAGCGCGACGCGCAGCGAGCCGTTCAGGCTCGCAGCCGCGTTGGCGATGCAGGTGCCGTCCACGCCCAGGGTGATGGCGGCGAAGCCGTCGTGCTTGCCCGCCGGGATGGCGATCTTCGTCAGCAGCTCGCCCGGGCCGACCGCCGTCAGATAGACGCCGAGGAAGAAGTCCTCCGCGGTGACCTCGCGCTCGCCGCTCCCGCCGGCGATCGTGAAACGGGCGCCGACCGCGGCCATCAGCGGGGGCAGGTGGTTCGTCGGGTCGTTCGCGCAGACGTTGCCGCCGACGGTGCCGCGGTTCCGCACCTGGACGTCGGCGATCGTCGAGACGACCTCCGCGAGGATCGGGCGCGCCTTCGCCTCGGCGCTCTCCATCAGCTCCGAGTACGTCGTCATCGCGCCGATCGTCAGCGTCCCGTCCCCGGCGAGCTCGATCCCCTTCAGCTCCTCGAGGCCGTTCAGGTCGACGAGCACGTCCGGCGAGGCCGCGCGCGCCTTCATCACGTTGATCAGGGTCTGACCGCCGGCGAGCGCGCGCGCCCCGTCGTGTGCGGCAAGTGCGCTCAGGGCGTCGGGCAGCGACGCCGGCTTCGCGTACTCGACGTCCCGCAGCAGCACGAGATCGATCCTACGCAGCGGGCTATTGGGTTTGCAACTGGCATTTGATATTTGGTCAGTGTGTGGCGTAGCGACAATGGTTGCAAGCGGCGCGTGTCGCACCCCAGCCGGCCGCGAACAGCACGCCGAGCGGGAACGGCTCGGTCAGACCGTGGCGTGAATGCGGTGCGCGGAGTCCCTGAGGAGGCCGCCGTGGCGCTTCGCGCGGACGGCGAGCGCCTCCGCGAGCATCGAGAGCGCGGTCTCGGCGGGCGTCTCGGCGCCGATGTCGAGGCCGGACGGGCCGGAGATCCGCTCCAGCTCCTCGTCGGTCAACCCCGCCGCGCGCAGCAGCTCGCGCCGTCGCTCCTGGTTGCGCCGCGAGCCGAGCGCCCCGATGTAGAACGCGTCCGTCTTCACGGCGGCGGTGAGCAGCGGCAGGTCGAACTTGTCGTCGTGCGTCAGGACGAAGATCGCCGTCGCGGTGTCCGGCTGCACCTGCGCGAGTGCCTCGTCCGGCCAGAGCGGCAGCAGCTCGTCGGCGCTCGGGATCCGCTCGCGGGTGAGGAAGCGCGCACGGGCGTCGGCGACGACGGTGCGCCAGCCCAGCTGCCTCGCCATCCCGCAGAGCGCCTCCGCCGTGTCGACGGCGCCGTAGACGAGCAGCGTCGGCGGCGGCCCGTGCACGTCGGCGAAGACCGTGCGTCCCTCGAGCTGCAGCACGTGCCCCCGCCCCCGGCGGAGCGACTCGGTCGCGAGCGCCGCCAGCTCCGGCGGGCCGTCGCCGGCGGTCGTGCCGTCCTCGCGGACGAGCAGCTTCGCACCGAACGGCTCGCCCTGGACGACGGTGAAGACGACGGCACGCTCGCCCGGGTCGAGGTCGAAGGCGGAGCCGGCCGGCTCGACGAAGACGTCGATCTCCCCGCCGCAGGGCAGGCCGACGCCGAGGGCCATGTCGTCGGTGATGCCGTACGTGACGAGCCGCGGGAGGCCGGTGTCCATCACCTCCTGCGCCGCGAGGAAGACGTCGCTCTCCACGCACCCGCCCGAGACGGAGCCCGTGAGCTTGCCGTCGCGTGAGACCGTCAGGGTCGAGCCGACCGGCCGCGGCGCCGACTTGCGCGTCGCGACGACCGTGGCGACCGCTGCGTCGAACATGTCCGAAGCGTACCCCAGGGGATCACCCCTGTTTACAGAGCCGCGAGGCTCTCGTCACACAGCCACGGCCCTAGCGGCCGAGGTAGGCCTTGCGGAGGTCCTCGTCCTCGCGCAGCTCGGCGGCGGGGCCGGACAGGACGAGTCGGCCGGTCGAGAGCACGTAGCCCCGGTCGGCGATGGAGAGCGAGACGTTGGCGTTCTGCTCGACGACGAGCATCGCGACGCCCGCCTCGTTCACCTGCTGGATGATCTCGAACGACCGCTCGACGAGGATCGGCGCCAGGCCCATCGACGGCTCGTCCATCAGCAGCAGCTTCGGCTTCGCCATCAGCGCGCGCCCCATCGCGACCATCTGCTGCTCGCCGCCCGACAGCGTCCCCGCCAGCTGCGCGCGCCGCTCGTACAGGAGCGGGAACAGCTCGTAGACCCGGTCGAAGTCCTCCTTCGTGCCGCCCCCGTGCAGGTACGCGCCCATCTGCAGGTTCTCGAGCACGTTCATCGGCGCGAACAGCCGCCGGTTCTCCGGGACGATCGCCATCCCGCAGCGGATCCGGAACGCGGTCGACCGCGTCGTCACGTCCTGCCCCGCGAACGACACCGTCCCGTTGCGCGGCTGCACGATCCCGAGGATCGTCTTCAGCGTCGTCGACTTCCCCGACGCGTTGCCGCCCAGCAGACAGACGAGCTCCCCCGGGTGCACCTCGAGCGAGAGCCCCTGCAGGATGTGGATCGGCCCGTAGAACGTGTCGATCCCGTCGAGCTTCAGCAGTGCGTCGCTCATTTCTTCGCGGTCGCGCTCGTGCCGAGATACGCCTCGACGACGCGCGGGTCGGTCGCCACCTGCTCGAACGTCCCCTCGGAGATCTTGACGCCGTGGTCGAGCGCGACGACCCGGTCGGAGATCCCCTCGACGACGTGCATGTCGTGCTCGATCACGAGGATCGTGTAGTCGCCGTCCGTGCGCAGCCGCTCGATCAGCTCGGTGATCTCGTGTGTCTCGACCGGGTTCATCCCGGCCGCAGGCTCGTCGAGCAGCAGCAGCCGCGGCTTCGTCGCGGTCGCCCGCGCGATCTCCAACCGGCGCCGGTTCGCGTACGAGAGCGAGTACGCGGGCTGGTCCCAGCGGTAGCCCATCAGGCGCTGCCCGAAGAACGAGAGCCGCTCCTCGGCGAGCCGCTCGATCTCGCGCTCCTCGCGGCGCATGCCGGGGGTGCGGAGGATCGACCGGAAGATCCCGGCCCGCGTGTGCGACCACGCCGCGGCCATCACGTTCTCCTTCACGGTCATGTTCAGGAAGAGCCGCAGCGTCTGGAACGTCCGCGCGATCCCGCGCGCCGTGATCCGGTGCGGGTCGAGCCCGACGATCGTCTCGTTCTCGAAGCGGATGTCGCCGACGTCGGGCCGGTAGACGCCCGTGATCAGGTTGAAGAGCGTCGTCTTGCCGGCGCCGTTCGGCCCGATCACCGAGACGATCTCGCCTTCGTCAACGTGCAGGTCGAGCTCCTGGATCACGTTCAGCCCGCCGAACCGCTTCGAGACGCCGTCGAGCTCGAGCAACGGCATCAGACGATCTCCACCCTGGACGTGCCGAGCAATCCCTGCGGCCGCGCGTTCATCAGAACGATCAGGATCACGCCGATCAGGATCAGACGCGTGATGCTCGGCTCGACGACGAGGCTGTTGTCCCACACGAAGGCGGCGAGGTAGAGCGTCGGGATCATCGCGATCCAGCGCCACCACCCGGAGAGCAGCGTCAGCCCGAGCACGGCGAGGATCAGCAGGATGAACGCCACGTTGCCGATCGTGTGGCCGTTCGACGGATGGAGGCTCCAGCTGTCGAAGCCGCGACCGAGCCAGCCGCCGATGTTCGAGGCGCCGTGCACGGACCGCGGCCAGGCCGACGCGAAGATCGCGTGCGCGGCGAAGCCGAAGGCGATCGTGCCGCCCAGCACCGCGACGAGGACGCGCCAGGGCCGCAGCTTCACGAGCAGGGTCGCGAGCAGGATGATGTAGAAGATCCACGTCGCGTGGCCCGGCGTGCGCAGCACCTCGAGCGAGACGTTGACGACGAGCGCGCCGAGGATGACGCCGCCGAGGCTGCCCGCCCCGCCGAGGATGAGGATCGAGTAGACGATGATCAGCGTCGGGACGTCGAAGTCCGCGGAGAAGACCGCCGTGTTCAGCGCCGCGAACAGCGTCCCCGTCAGGCCTGCGATCGCGGCACCGAAGCCGAACGCGACGAGCTTCAGCCAGTTGACGGGCATGCCCATCATCTCGGCGGCCAGCGGATCCTCGCGCAGCGACTTCCAGGCGCGGCCGGTCCGCGACGTGTCGACCAGGTAGACGCATGCGAGCACGAGCACGAAGACGACGAGAGCGGCGTAGTAGTAGCCCTCGACGGAGCCGATCTTCAGGCCGCCGAGGTTCCAGTTGTCGACGTCGGGGATGCCGTTCGGCCCGCCGGTCACGTCGTAGCCGCGCGTGATTCCGAGGAACGAGATCCGGTTCCCGTTCTGGTAGACGGTCACGAAGAGCTGGCCGAAGAAGAGCGTCACGATCGCGAGGTAGTCGCCGACGAGCCGCCGGGACGGCAGCGCGACGAGGAAGCCGAGGAGCGCCGTCGCGACGACGACGACCGGGATGACCGCGAGCGTGTCCCAGTGCAGGCCGAACTTCGGCGATGCGAGCATCGCGTACGAGTAGGCGCCGAAGCCGTAGAACGCGACGTAGCCGAGGTCGAGCAGGCCGGCGTAGCCGACGACGATGTTCAGCCCGAGCGCGAGCAGCATGTAGAGCAGCGTGTCGAAGCCGACGCGGACGA
>Ga0070683_100002830_pt1 | contig 13887 bp, 14 predicted proteins | sample KBSC713LmetaG_FD_64662 | JGI IMG/M metagenome (GOLD analysis project Ga0070683, IMG submission 64662) | Corn rhizosphere microbial communities from Kellogg Biological Station, Michigan, USA - KBS C7.1-3L metaG | ecosystem: Host-associated > Plants > Roots > Rhizosphere ...
TCCAGCTGTACTGCGTGAAATTGTTCGATATTGTTTTTTGCTGTTACGATCGCTTGTTTTAATTCCGCGCTTAAGGATTGCTCCGCCTTATCAATTTCGTTGTCGTCCACACGCAGGTCAGTTATGCGTGCTTTATCAAATTGTAAGGTAAATTTTCTCACCGCCTCATCGCCATTTGCCTTTACGTCAGCCAGGATATTCTTCACCGTTTCCTCCAACGACGAAGAATCAAATGAAGGTCTCATGAGGAGCTCGCTCCAATCTTTCCTCGCCGGATATTTAATGATCTGCATTGTCGTCCTTTTTAATTCGTGTCATTCGCATCATTCGTGTAATTCGTGTTTACATTCGTGTAATTGGTGTTTGCATTTGTGTAATTCGTGTTTACATTCGTGTAATTCGTGTCACACAATCATCTTTTCAATCGGCACTACCAATATTCCCTGCGCTCCTGCAGCTTTCAGTTGTTCGATCTTTTCCCAAAATTCATCTTCGCTTAGCACGCTATGAACACTACTCCATCCTTCTTCAGCCAATGGCAACACTGTCGGACTCTTCATGCCCGGCAATAATTCAAATATTTTTGAAAGCTGCTCATTGGGTGCATTCAACAGTATGTATTTATTTCTTTTTGCTTTTTTTACCGAGCGGATGCGGAACAGTAATTTATCAACCCATTTCAATTGTTCCTCATTCAATTCTTTATTTCTTATAAGGACTGCCTGCGATTCTAAGATCGTTTCTACTTCTTTCAGCCCATTCATAAATAAGGTCGAGCCGCTACTTACCAGGTCACAGATCACTTCTGCCAAACCGATACCCGGTGCAATTTCAACTGAACCACTGATCTCATGTATCTCCGCCGCAATTTTATTTTCATTAAGATATTTTTGAAGTAAAACCGGATAACTGGTAGCGATCCTTTTTCCCTGCAAATAGTTTGCTACATATTCCTCGCTCTTGTTAATCGCAAGGGCCAACCTGCATTTTCCAAATCCAAGTTCTTCGACGATCTCGGCTTCTTTGCATTTTTCATTCAAAATGTTCAGGCCAACGATACCAACGTCTGCCACGCCATCTTCTACATACTGCGGAATATCGTCGTCGCGCAAAAAGAACACCTCCAAAGGAAAATTATCACTTTCCGTTTTCAGCCGGTCTTTTACATTGCGCAGATCGATGCCGCATTCCTTTAACAGAGAAATAGAATCCTCATACAGGCGTCCTGATTTTTGAATGGCGATGCGGAGCTTGCCTGCGCTCCCCAAAGGAGCATTACGATCGTTTTTCATTTTTAATTTTTCGCTTTTCTTTTTACCATTTCTTCACTTTGAACATTGAATATTGAATATTGAATATTGTGTATTTGCCGAATTCTTAAACGAGGAAATATTCAATAATCAATCCCGATAGCTATCGGGATCAATGCTCAATTTTCAAGTTTCGTTCTTCATACCAAATAAAAAGAGCTCACCAGTTGGTAAGCCCTTCACTATGTCATTACACAAAATCACCGGCTTACCGTATAGGGCAAGTATGATGGTGATGTATGTGTGTTGTTTGCATCATTGCGCGGCAAAAATAAACGGTTATATCAAGAATCAAAAATAAAATTTAAGTAACGCCCAGATTTAAAATGCTTTTTGAACTACGGAGGCGCGGGGGCACGAAGGATCACGAATTTTTGCGTCCGTGCAACTCTGTGCTCTCTTGTGTCTCCGCGGTAGATCAATTCAAACTGATGCGAGCGCTGGAGATCAGATTCGTTCTTTTAAGTAGTTGGGATTACGCCAAAGGATAAACTATATTAGCAACCATAATTATTACGAACATGTTTCTTCTTGGAAAACTTTTCCTGCTTTTATTAAAGCCGCTGACATGGATCATTATTCTGTTTTTGATCTCGATTCTTTCAAAAAACCCTAAAAGAAAAAAGAGGTTGCTTGTCACAGCATTTGTGCTGCTTGTCTTTTTCAGTAATCCATTCTTTTTTCGCATCCTCGCAAAGGGCTATGAAAAGAAAGCCGTGGTTCTCGGTTCGAATGAAAGATACCCGGCAGGCATAGTATTGGGAGGTTTTGTTTCTTATAATGTAAAAAACGATGAGGCTTATTTCAACCCTGCGTCGGACCGTTTCATTGAAACAGCCCTGTTATATAAAAAGGGAACCATCGGGAAAATAATTGTCGCTGCCGGTAATGGATATGTGGTAAAACATAATTTCCAGGAGGCGTCATTTGTAAAAGACCGGCTTGTGGAGTTGGGCATTCCACCGGGAGATATTTTTACTGATGGCCTTTCGCGGAATACTTATGAAAATGCCGTCAATTCAAAAAAGATCTGCGACTCATTGAATCTTAGCGGACCCTTCCTTCTCATTTCATCCGCCATGCATCTGCCAAGGGCTGAAAATTTATTTATAAAACAAAAGCTGGATATCCGTTCTTACCCCTGTGACTTCATGACAAAAAATATCGCTAATAATTTTTGGGAAGATTATTTACTGCCTTCTTCACTCACGCTCAACAACTGGGAGATCTTTATAAAAGAACTAAGCGGGCTTGTTATTTATAAAATCATAGGCAAGGGTTAGACTTTATCCGGCAAAGATGTTTTATTAACTTTCAGTTTTAAATTATGATTATGCGTTTGTTTTTCCTGGTTAGCTGCTGTGCTGTTCTTTGTTGTTCCCATTCGTCAACGGCAGATTCGTCAAATCCACCCTTTACTCCCCCGCCCCCACCGACTCCTCCGGGGCCTTACCAAATGGTTTGGAACGATGAGTTTGATTACACGGGTCTTCCTGATTCCAGCAAATGGAATTATGATGTCGGAGGCAATGGTTGGGGTAATAATGAACTCGAGTATTACACATCAAAGCGAATGGAAAATTCAAGGGTTGAAAATGGGAACCTTGTCATTGAAGCAAGAAAAGAGTCGTGGCAGGGTATGAATTATACTTCGACCCGATTGATTACAAAAGGTAAAATGAGCTGGCAATATGGGAAAGTTGAAGTGAGAGCGAAGCTGCCAAAGGGTCGCGGTACCTGGCCCGCCATCTGGATGCTGGGCGATACCAATCCCCTTAAATGGCCCGACGATGGCGAAGTGGATATTATGGAACATGTAGGATTTGACCAGGGAATTATTCATGGCAGTGTACACTGCAAAAAATACAATTGGGTTATCGGTAATGGAAAAACAGCGACCACGCCGGTAATGGACTGCTCGGATAGCTTTCATGTCTATAGGGTTGAGTGGGACGCGAACAACCTCAAAATATCTGTCGACAGCAATTCATACATGTCATTTTCGAATGAGCATTCAGGCTATGATGCATGGCCATTTGATAACAAGTTGTTCCTGATACTTAACATTGCTGTTGGTGGCAACTGGGGCGGACAAAAAGGTGTTGATGATTCCATCTGGCCGCAACAGATGGTGATTGATTATGTGAGAGTGTACCAGAGGAAGTGAGTGGTCAGTGGTGAGTGGTGATTGGGGAAATCAGTAATGAGTGATGAGTAATGAGTCAGAGTCTGCGGTTCGTCATTGCTGTAAAATTGCGAGGAACGTAGCGACTAAGCAATCTGCAATACCAGCTTTAGTAACTCCGATTGTACGCCTGTTGCGTCGCAATCCCTGCCTGACCGGCAGGCAGGCTTTCATCGTTCAGTAATTCTATGCACACTCATATGCGAGTACAATTAATTTTAAAATACTAGTATTCATTTTTGTCCTTACAAGTTGTGGGGTTCATTTACCTTAACTGGAAAAGTATGTGAGAGTGACAGCCTGAATTCTGCTTCCATAAAGGTCTTTGTAAGTAAAAGGTGGTATAGAGGGCAAACGTTCTCAGATTCAAACGGAAACTTTTGGCGGGCTGCACTTACCACACCCAAGAAGGCACGCTATTTTTTCATCTTTGAAAAACCGGGATTTCGCACAGACACCATAAGGAAAGAAGGCTCCGGAGGTAGAAGCCTTCTTCTGGATTGAACATTCAATGATCAGAGAATAATGTTTTTAATCTTTAGCTTACATCCGAAACAATGAAAATAAAAGCAATACTTACTGGTGCAACAGGGATGGTAGGCGAAGGCGTATTGCATGAATGCCTTCTTCATGATGACGTAGAAAAAACGTTGGTTGTTGGCAGGAGAACTTGCGGCTTAAATCATCCGAACTTAAAAGAACTCATCATTCCCGATTTCTTTGATCTCTCATCAATCCAAAATCAACTCGCCGGTTATAACGCTTGTTTCTTTTGCCTCGGAGTCTCGTCTGTTGGAATGAAAGAGCCGGAATATACTAAGCTCACCTACGAGTTAACAATGAATTTTGCCAATACCCTTGTTCCGCGTAATCCCGGAATGGTTTTTTGTTATATCAGCGGGCGTAGCACAAATGAAAATGGAAAAATGATGTGGGCGAGGGTAAAAGGAAAAACAGAAAGCGGTCTGGCGAAACTAGATTTTAAAAGAGTGTACAATTTCCGTCCCGGTGTTATGACCCCAACAAAAGGTCTGAAAAATACGTTGAGTCTATACAAGTATCTTGGGTGGCTTATGCCAGTTATAAAATTGCTCTCTCCCGGCTCAGTTTCCTCATTAAAACAAGTAGGACTTGCCATGATAAATGCGGTTGATAAAGGATATGAGAAACAGATACTGGAAGTACAGGATATTATTGCGCTCTCAAGAAAATAGGTTAGTGATGACCCAAAAGCTTTTCTATATTCTCATTGTCCGATTGTGTTTATTTATTCCTGTTCAGAGACATCGGTCAAAGAGGCTCCGCAGGATGTGATAAAAAAATATGAAAGATTTGTTCTTGAAATGAAGGCGGATTCGATCGCACAATTATTTACAACTTATGCAGAGATCGGCCACGGAGATCAGCCTCCGATCAAAGGAAGGGATTCAATTTATTCCTTTCTCTCTTCATTCAAAAATGTCCGTGTTCTCAGTAATCGTGACAACATTATTTCCAGTGCCATAAGGAACGATTCCGCGACAGTGAATGGCACCTATACTCAAACGGTGATCGTATCGGAGAAAGACACTGTAAATGTTGCTGGAAAATTTACCGCTACCATGGTCTGCGATAAAATCAAAAACTGGCTTATTGCAAAAATGAGAACCGGGTCGGACTAAAACTTCCAGCTGCCGTCAATATCGTGGATTTGTCACTTCCATCTTTCTACTATAAACCTGGTATTGAAGCCAGCGCATGCCAGTAATTCCGGGAAAGTCTTTCCTGAGATATCAATAGCTTCCTTCGATTGAGGAAAAATCGTTCTTCGAGAAAACCTTCTTTGAACCTGGAATTTGTTATCTGTCACACCTTTTTTACGTCAAACTAATAAAGAGCAAAAGAAATTATCCATTTAGTAAATCATAAAATTATTTAAAATGAAACGCGTATTATTTTTGATGGTTATTGCAACCATGTTAAGCAGTCTTTGTTTGATCTCCTGCAGAAAGGATGCCGCGTCGGCGATTGTAACTGGGCATCCAACACCAACGCCCTTAACAATTGACCTGGTCGCATCCCAATGGAGGCTTAATCCAGGTGGGATCTTTTCGGTCGCTTTTCCCAATGTGGTTCCTTTAAATTATGCCAGCAGTTCAGCAAAAGTTTACCTGGTAGGCAGCGACAAAATTGACCTGATCAACCAGCCTATTCCTTTTAGAAATGGGGAACTGTGGGCAACGTATTCTCAAACCGACGTGAGTGTTAACTACCGGGGTGAACCAAAAAATCTGACGTATGTGACCATCAGAGTTGTGATTGAATAAGCAACGCGCATCTTCAGACAGCCCTCAGGTAGTCCTGCAGCATAATGGTCGCTGCGATCTCATCTATCAACGCCTTGTTTTGGCGTTGTTTTTTCTTTAACCCCATTTCGATCATTGCACGACTTGCCATTTTAGAGGTGAAACGTTCATCGACTGGCTCAACGGGTATCAAGGGAAAATTCTTTTCCAGTTCCTTTATGATCTTTTGAACGAAAGGCGTTGCATGTGTGTCCGAGTCATCCAGGTTCTTTGGTTCGCCGATAATGATCAGTTCAACTTCTTCCTTGCTAAAGTAATTTTTTAGAAATGGAATTAGTTGCTTCGATTCTATCGTTGTCAGCCCAGTGGCAATAATTTTTAAGGGGTCTGTTACCGCAAGACCGGTACGTTTAAGACCATAATCTATTGCAAGGATGCGAGGCACTTGATGATTAAGATTATTAGTTATCTACTGAAGACCATTGTAGACTTTGTGTAACCTTTGTGCCCTTCGTGACCAGCCACTCCTTGCTGAAAGATTAGGTCACAAAGTCCACGAAGAATCACAAAGAACACAAAGAAGGTCAAACGACAATAAATTTATTTCGAATCAATTATGAACAAAAAGATCAGCGATCACAAAACACGCAAAAACAACGCTGGCAATTCCGTTGGCCGTCATAAAGGCCAGGTTTACTCTTTTCAGATCGGTGGGATTAACGATTGAATGCTGGTAGATCAGCATTCCGCAAAATATCATTACTCCTATCCAATACAACCATCCGAAATGTGCAAGCAGCCCGGCAGTTATGATACAACCTGCACTCAACACATGCAACAACTCCGAAACTCTCAGCGCTTTTTCCTTCCCAAGCCATGCGGGAATTGAATATAATCTTTGAGACTTGTCAAACTCTTCATCCTGCAAAGCGTAAATGATGTCGAACCCGCTGACCCAAAAAATGACAGACAAGGAAAAAAGTATCGGCAACAACGAGAAATGCCCTGTTACTGCAAGGTAAGCCCCAATCGGTGCTAACGATAATCCCAGGCCCAGGATCAAATGACAAAGAGGAGTAAATCTTTTTGTATAGCTATAACCCAATACAACTATTAAAGCCACTGGTGAAAGAAAAAAACAAATCCTGTTTATAAAATAACAGATGATAATAAAAAGAAAAGAAGACGTGACAGTAAATGCCAATGCGCTGTTTGCTGAAATGATCCCTGAAGGAATTTCTCTTATGGCTGTTCTCGGGTTTTTTGCATCGAAGCTTCTATCCAGATAGCGATTGAAAGCCATGGCAGCACTCCGTGCAAGGATCATACAGAGAATGATAAGAATAAAAATCTTCAAGACAAAGTCCAGGTTGGCACTTACCATCTCGCCTCGCCAATGGGTTGGTAACCCTAACGGATCAAATATGGGATCGAATCCATCATAGAGATGGTCAAGTCCGATAAAAAAACCAATCAATGCAAAAGGCATTGCAAAAATGGTGTGCGAAAATTTTATAAGAGAGAGATAATTTTTTACTGTTAACATATTGTTTCACGCAAATCCCGATACTAATCGGGAGCAAAGGCGCAAAGGAACGCAAAGAAGCCAAGCTATCCCAATATTTCCTTCTAATCCTTCCAAATCCATTAGATCCTGGTTCATTACTCCCCTTTAGGGGCCGGGGGTATCCTGGTTCTAACAAACTCCCAAAGCACCACTCCCACTGCTGTTGCAATATTCAATGAGTGCTTCATTCCCAGCTGAGGAATTTCAATACAGCCATCAGTCAATTCAATGGTCGATTGTTCAACTCCCGTCACCTCATTTCCAAAGATCACGGCAATCTTTTCATCTTTTTCAATAGTCATCTCCTGTAGCGGATGGCTATTTACTGCCTGCTCGATGGAAAAGACCCTATAATTTTCTTTTCTCAATTCTTCGATCGCCTCACTCGTTTTTTTGAAATATTTCCATGCCACCGTGTCTTCAGCGCCCAATGCTGTTTTTTTTATTTCCTTATGAGGAGGATGAGCCGTATACCCACAGATATAAATTGACTCCAATAAAAAAGCATCCGATGTCCGAAAAATGCTGCCTACGTTATAGGCACTCCGGACATTTTCGAGGACGATAACAATGGGAATTTTTTCTGACAGTTTAAACTCATCTACCGATTTCCTGTTCAGTTCTTCCATGCTTAATTTTCGCATGGCGCAAAAGTAATTCACATTCGCCAGTTGAATAAAATAACAGCAATGAAAGCGATTATATTTGCTGTTTGATTAAACCGCAGATGGCAAAGCTAAAAGTAGACGAAACTCCTTTGATGCAACAGCATAAGGCGATCAAACAAAAGTACCCTGATGCCGTGTTGCTTTTTCGCGTCGGAGATTTTTATGAAACTTTTGGCCAGGACGCCATCATTGCTTCACAGGTATTGGGGATTACTTTGACCAAAAGGAATAATGGCGCAGCCGCTTCTTCTGATCTCGCCGGTTTTCCCCACCATGCACTCGATACTTATTTGCACAAGTTGGTAAAGGCGGGTTATCGTGTGGCCATTTGTGACCAGCTTGAAGATCCAAAACTTGCAAAAGGAATTGTGAAAAGAGGTGTTACTGAAATGGTAACTCCCGGCACGGCTGTCAATGATAAAATTCTTGAACACCGAAGCAATAATTTTTTGGCTGGAATCTATTTTGCCGAAAACGGTCAATACGGTTTGGCCTTCCTCGATATATCAACCGGTGAGTTTTTTATGGCAGAAGGCGACCGCGAATATGCTGATAAATTATTGCAAAGTTTTAAACCCGCCGAAGTTGTATTTCAACGTCACCAGCAAAAAAAATTCAAAGAATATTTTGGCGGCAAGATGTATATCTACACGCTGGATGAATGGATATTCGATCCAACGTATGCAGAAGATGTTTTATTGAAGCATTTCCAGACGCATTCATTGAAAGGTTTCGGAGTAGATGACCTCCATAAAGGATCGATCGCCGCAGGAGCAATTCTTCATTATTTAAGAGAAACAGAACATCCAAACCTGCAACACATCACAAACATTCAGCGAATCGATCGCGATGACTTTTTGTGGATGGACCGGTTTACCATCCGGAATTTAGAATTGGTTGTACGAAATCATGAAGGCAGCCAAACTCTTCTCGAGGTATTGGACAACACCGTTTCACCAATGGGTGCAAGGTTATTAAGGCGATGGATTGTTTTTCCATTGAAAGATATTCAAAAGATCAACGAACGCCTGGACCTCGTTGAATTTTTCATCCTGCAAAGCGAGTTACGCAACAAGATCACTCACGCTATCAAACAATGTGGCGACGTAGAGCGACTGGTCTCCAAAATTCCATTAAAGAAGATCAACCCGAGAGAATTACTCCATTTGGCAAAAGGACTGAAACAGGTGCAGGAAATTAAACAGACCTGTGCAACAACGACAAATGAATATCTAAAACGATTGGGCGATGCATTAAATCCCTGCCATTATATTGCTGATAAAATTTTTAAGGAGATCGTAGAAAACCCTCCTGCCCTGGCCAGTAAAGGAGGGATGATCAATAGCGGTGTGAGCGCTGAACTGGATGAATTACGAAACATTGCTCACAGTGGTAAAAATTATCTTGCACAGTTACAACAAAAAGAGGCCGAGACCACCGGTATTTCTTCTCTTCGCATTGGCTTTAATAATGTGTTTGGTTATTATCTTGAAGTAACGAACTCGCATAAAAATAAAGTTCCTTCCGCCTGGATGCGTAAGCAAACCCTGGCCAATGCCGAACGATACATCACGCCTGAATTGAAAGACTATGAAGAGAAGATAACAGGTGCCGAGGAAAAGATCTTGCAGATCGAATGGCAGATCTATGAAGCGTTGATGAATGAGCTGATGGATTATCTCGCTCCGATCCAAACCAATGGAAATATCCTCGCTATCCTGGATTGTGTGAGTTGCTTTGCTTACAATGCGATTCAATATCAATATAAAAAGCCACAGTTACATGAAGGTGAGGAATTGATCATAAAGGATGGGCGTCATCCTGTGATCGAAAGAAATTTACCCATTGGTGAGACGTATATTTCAAATGATCTTGAGCTGAACAAAACCGAACAACAGATCATCATTCTTACCGGGCCAAACATGAGCGGTAAATCTGCTCTGCTCCGACAGACGGCATTGATCGCCCTAATGGCCCATGCGGGCAGTTTTATTCCGGCAAACGAAGCGAAAATTTCATTGACAGATAAGATCTTCACGAGGGTTGGTGCCTCTGATAATTTAAGCGGGGGCGAATCAACATTTATGGTTGAGATGAACGAAACGGCATCGATCATCAATAATATGACGGCTCGCAGCCTCATACTGCTCGATGAGATCGGGAGAGGAACATCAACGTATGATGGTATCTCTATCGCATGGAGTATTGCCGAATACCTACACTCGTCACCACACCAGCCAAAGACTTTATTCGCTACGCATTATCACGAACTAAATGAACTGGAAGAGAAATTTCCCGGAGTCAAGAACTACCACATCACGAATAAACAAGCGGGCAACAAAATTATCTTTCTTAGAAAACTGGCCAGGGGCGGAAGCACTCATAGTTTTGGGATCCATGTAGCAAAGATGGCGGGCATGCCGGTGGCACTGGTGGAAAGAGCTAACGAGATCCTGAGACATCTTGAAACGCAACACGTGGATGAAGAAGCCGGAAATCCCGCAGCCGGACAAGACCAAAAAGAAAAAATAAAAAACATTTCACTACCTCAACTACAACTCTCCATTTTCGATGCGCATACCGAAACTTTTGACGAGATAAGGAAAATGCTGGAAGGAATTGATATCAACCGCCTCACTCCCGTGGAAGCCTTATTAAAATTGCAGGAAATAAAAAATCTGCTTCACTAAGATTTTGGATTCGCTTTTTTATTAAATTGATTGAGTAATTCTTGCTCATGGTACGTTTCCGATATGTAGTAAAAGATTTCGAAAAATTTATTGAGGATTGGGGACGGTTTTTAAAAACCAGGCCCGATAACCATTTTCTCTCACTGCCTCCCAGTCTCGGCACCGGTTATTTTTATGGAAAGGTGATCAATGATGCCATGTCCTTTCTGGTAATGAACGTTAAGTTCAACGACGATGTTACTTTGGACAGGGCAGCTGTTGATGAAACCAGTCTGCTTTTATACTTCATCCAGGTTGACAGCACCGGTCTGTACCAGGTTACAACTGATGTTGATAAGGTCGAATACAATGGCAACGTTAAGCGAAGAAATGTATTTATTTCTTCTACCAACTACCCCATCCAGGTCCATTATTCAAAGGACACAGAACTGAAATTGATCGGCATTTACTTCAAACATTCGCTTCTCCGCAAATTCCTAAAACAGGATGTTTTTCATTACCTGCAGGAATATTCTCAATCACGATTAAAAAACCGTGACAAGAGGGCCATAGCAAAAGAAGAGGCCATCCTCCTGCGTGAAATTTTTGAAGCGGATATCCGGGATGAGTTGGGGAAAATTGTTTTATACAACCGCATTTTACTACTGGTGGAGAAAGTCCTCAACCGTCTCCTGGTCATGGAAATGCCCCTCGCGAAAACGAAGAAACTGAAGGAAGAAGATATGGACGGATTAAAGGAAGTGGAGTCGATCTTATCGGAAAAAGAGTTGGAGAAATTCCCTTCCGTCAACAAACTTTCACGCGTTGCCCTGATGAGCAGCAGCAAATTAAAAAAACGGTTTAAAGAGGTTTATGGAATGAAACTCTACGAATTTTATAACCACAATCGTTTGTCTAAGGCAAAAAAATGGATCGAAAGCGGTGAAACCAATATCAAAGAAGCTGCTTACCGCATAGGATTTTCTAACCTCAGTAATTTTTCAAAGGCATTCAAGAAGGAATTCGGGTATTTGCCAAGCCAACTCGTAGCATAACTGTCCTCCAGCACTACTATTTGGACTCTTTGGAGTACCAATGTGTACTAAGTACAAATTACCTTTGCACTCCGAAATCAATAAGGACATTGGAAATGGTTTATACAGTCGAAAATGGGAGGATCAAAATAAAGAATTTTGATTCGTCTGCGGACCAGCAGGAGTTCATAAAGGTTTATGACAATCGTTTGCCTGACATAAGTTTTCTGACTTTGAAGGGGAGCCTTCAGAATAAAACTTCCACGGTTTTTGATCCTGCGCAAGAGCGGGGTATCATCCTGTCTGTTCAGACGGTTTTGCGGAACAACAAATATGAATTTGAATCAGCTAACAATATCAGCGTAAATTATTCTCCTGTAATGGAGAGCATACAATTGATGGTGGCGAATGTCCCCTTCGCACACCGCTATGAAAACCCAGGTTCGGTAAACAGGCTCGATGTTTACATCCCAGCCGATAAAGTGAAGACATTAATTCCAGAACGGTTATTAAACCAGGTTTACAGGAAGCAGGTGGTAAACTTAAGCACTGCAACAAATAAATTCCTGTCTTCACTTAACGATTTCCTAAACATGCTAACAAAGGAATTAGGAAAAAGTGAGAGCAAATCATTAAGTACTTATTTCGAAAACTTCATTCAGTGTATTACCCTGTGAATGGTTGAACTTTTGGTTCACTCCAACCTATGAAACCTAAGTGCACCGTCCCGATCAATCGGGGCGGTTTTTTTTTGTCATTACAAGTAGCTAACCCACCATTGCCGATGCGTACTCTTGTACCGGTCATATTTCCTGCATACGGGATACAATACAAGAAAGACAAACAGCCAGACAGCATATACTCCCACCAATCCAAATCCGAACCCGGGAGGTTTAAAAAGAAATGGATTATTCTTTGTAACGATCTCGCTTGTTGAAAAACCTTGCGCAAAGAAAACAATAACAGCTACGGCATGAATAATGTAAAGGTGAAGAATGTAATAGAGCATGGGCACACGTCCATATATCCGGAAAAAATCGGTCACGTTGTTCCGTATGTTCTCCAGGAACATCAATAATAACATCGCTGCTCCAAGTGTCATTGACAAAAATGCAAGTGACGGCGGGTATTTATTTACATTAAAGAAAGATAATACAGTGAATACAGTTCCTCTTGGCTGTTGTGACATGGGAAACGGATCGCCATAGCCTTTCAACAAACGAATAATAATAAATAAAAAGATTAAACCAGTACCCATCATTAGTAACATCTTTCGGCGCCGCATCGCATCGAATGTTTTTCCATATAATTTTCCAAAGCAATAACCCAACATCATCACTCCCCACCAGGGAAGAAAAGCATATACGATCAGGAAGAGATGGTTTTTGCTAATGGTGTAGACCGAAAAATTACTGAAGTATACAAGGTCCGCCAGCCATCCGCCTTTCAAATTTTTGTTGATGCCAGGATAATCGAGCAGGTTATGTCCGAAGACGATCACAAATCCGAGGAAAAAGATAAACCAGAACGGCAACTGAATGATGAGGCCAAAAAGGATCATACTGATTCCAATCGCCCAAATGACTTGCAAAATGAAAAGATTGTAGAAAGGGTTAAAGGTCCAGGCAAGCGTTATGATGAATAGTTCAACGAGTACCAGCCAAAAACCTCTTTTGATAAGAAACAAGCTGAGTTCTGATTTTGTTTTTGTTTGTCCCATCAGGAACACGGATGTGCCTGAAAGAAAAAGAAATGTTGGCGCACAAAAATGTGTGATCCATCTTGTGAAAAACAGGGCCGGCGTTGTAGTTGCAAGATTGGTTGGATCAAGTGCGACTGATGCGCCCCCTCCTGATACATCTGCTTTGAAGAAAAAATCACGGACATGATCAAGCGCCATGATCACCATCACGATCCCCCTCAGCACATCAATGGATTGAATGCGGTTGCGTGAGATAGTCAGTTGGTTCATAACAAAGTGGTTAATCGAATATGAATGCCTGCCGGTAGGCAAGGTATGAAAATGACTCAATGACCCAATTACCTCTATGGCCAATTATTTCGCGTCAAACCAGACCCGCTTTGTATCATTCCAGTTCCCGTTATAGTTGATAAATAACTCTTCTCCCGCTCTTATAAACTGTACAGTTTTTATAACGATCATTCTCT
>Ga0070683_100002832_pt1 | contig 13883 bp, 11 predicted proteins | sample KBSC713LmetaG_FD_64662 | JGI IMG/M metagenome (GOLD analysis project Ga0070683, IMG submission 64662) | Corn rhizosphere microbial communities from Kellogg Biological Station, Michigan, USA - KBS C7.1-3L metaG | ecosystem: Host-associated > Plants > Roots > Rhizosphere ...
GAGATCAAGACGCTGGTCGAGGGCCGCCTCGCGCAGATCATGGCCGACGTCGGCGCGCCGCCGCCCAAGATCGCGGCGCACTAGAACAGGTTCCAGCCGAGGAGGATCGTGGCGCCGCGGACGCCGCTCTCGGGCGCGATCTCGGCGCGTGCGAGCAGGTGCATCGACAGGCCGTTGTCGCCGGGCGTGTCGTCGTGCGCGAACTTCACGCCCAGCTCGGGCGACAGGTTCGGACCGACGCCGTCGATGCCGGCACCGGCGCCCGCGAACAGGTAGCGGCGCGCGTAGCGGTACCCGAGACGGCCGCGCAGCGACACGCCTTCTGTGCTGGGAAGCAGGTCGAGCTCCGGGACGATCCGATGGCGCCCGGGGTGGCGGTCCAGCGCACCCCCGGTGAGCGGGATCTGCCACGACCAGCCGATGACCAGCCGAGCGGACGACGCGTCGGCGACGGGCCATGCGACGCCGACGTCCGCGGGCGTCAATACCGTCCCGATCGCGATGAGCGCGAGCGTGCGCTCGTCGATGCAGGCCTCCGCGCGCGCGGCGGGCGCGAGGACAGCGGCCAGGACGGTCGCGGCGGCGATACCGGTTCCGATCCGGTGCATTTGCATGACACCAGGCTCGGCGCGCGCGGTGACCCGCGAACGACCGCCAAGGGAACAGCCGACGGACAACCCGTGGCGAAGCCGTGGCAGCGGTCGAGCTGTTCGGGCGAACCCCGGCGCGCCTCTGGATCTCGGCCGTTTCGGATTTAGGTTTTCCGCGTTGTTGGGGTGGTTGACCTGTGAACCGACGCTTAGGAATCACGGTGGGGTTGGTGACGGCGCTGGGATTGGGCGGCGCCTGGATGGCGTTCGACGCCGCGCGCGCGTCGTCGCACAAGTCGCCCTACAAGCTGGAGAAGGCGCGCGTCGAGCGCGGTGATGTCACCGGGCGCGTGACCGCGACGGGCACGCTGTCGGCGCTGGTGACCGTGCAGGTCGGCAGCCAGGTGTCGGGCCGGATCGCCGAGCTGTATGCGGACTTCGGCCAGCGCGTGAAGAAGGGCCAGGTGATCGCCAAGCTGGACCGGCGGATGTTCCAGGCCCAGGCCGAGCAGGGGCGCGCGAACCAGGAGGCGGCGGTCGGCGATCTCGCGAAGGCACGGGCGCAGGCGGAGGAGGCCGAGCGCAAGCTGGAGCGCGCGCAGGCGCTGGCGGCGCAGAACCTGATCTCGAAGGCAGAGCTGGACACAGCGGTCACGGGCGACAAGGCGGCCCGCGCGGCGGTCGCGGCGGCGACGGGAAACCGCTCGCAGGCGGCGGCCGGGTACCACCAGGCCCAGGTGAACCTCGGCTACACGACGATCGTGTCGCCGATCAACGGGATCGTCATCTCGCGCAACGTCGACGTCGGGCAGACGGTCGCGGCGTCGCTGCAGGCGCCGACGCTGTTCACCATCGCAGAGGACCTGAGCAAGATGCAGGTGCACGCGGCTGTCTCCGAGGCCGACGTGGGCCGGCTGGAGCCGGGGATGACGGCGACGTTCATGGTCGACGCTTACCCGGAGCGAAAGTTCAAGGGCGTGATCCGGCAGATCCGCGACGCGCCGCAGACCTTGCAGAACGTGGTCACGTACGACGCCGTCGTCGACGTCGACAACGGGGACGCCCGGCTGAAGCCGGGCATGACCGCGAACGTCACGTTCGTCTACGCCGAGCGCAAGAGCGTGCTGCGCATCCCCACCGCGGCGCTGCGCTTCCGGCCGCCCGAGGACCTGGTGGCAGGCGCGGCGCGCGGCGACGCGATCGGCGGGAAGAAGAAAAAGAAGCACAAGGCGGAGAAGGAAGCGGGGGCCGCGACGCTATCGGCGGCGCCCCCGTCCGCGTCCCCGTCAGCGCCCACGACGGCGACGAAGAGCGTCTGGATCCTCGACGGGGACAAGCTGAAGGAGGTCCAGGTCGAGATCGGCGTTTCGGACGGCAGCAAGGTCGAGGTGCGCAACGGAGCGCTCGGCGAAGGCGACACGCTGGTCACCGACGCGGTCGCCAAGGGAGAAGGCGGCGGCAAGAAGAAGGGCCTGTTCTAGCGGCACGGCGGACGACATGGCCACCAGCGCGCCGCTCATCGCGATCACCGACGTCACCAAGACCTACCGTATGGGCGAGGTCGAGGTGGAGGCGTTGCGCGGCGTCAGCGTCGACGTCGACCCGGGCGAGTTCGTCGCCGTGATGGGCCCGTCGGGCTCGGGCAAGTCGACGCTGCTGAACATCCTGGGCTGCTTCGATCGCCCGACGCGCGGCCACTATCGCCTGGCGGGCGAGGACGTCTCGGAGCTGGGCTCCGACGCGCTCGCGGAGACGCGCAACCGGACGCTGGGCTTCGTGTTCCAGAGCTTCAACCTGCTGGCGCGCACCACCGCGCTGGAGAACGTCGAGCTGCCCCTGGTCTACGCGGGCGTGCACCCGCGCACGCGCCGCGACCGCGCGACGGCGGCGCTCGAACGCGTCGGCCTGGCGGAGCGCCTGCACCACCACCCGAGCCAGCTGTCCGGCGGCCAGCAACAGCGCGTCGCGATCGCCCGCGCGCTGGTCAATGACCCGCGCCTCGTGCTGGCCGACGAACCGACGGGGAACCTCGATTCACGCGCAAGCGACGAGATGATGGCGCTGCTGGGCGCGCTGGCCGATGACGGCATCACGATCGTCATCGTCACGCACGAGCCGGACGTCGCCGCCCGCGCCCGCCGCGTGATCGTCGTGCGCGACGGCCTGATCCAGGAGGATCGCGCCGGAGTCGCCGACCGGGCGGTCGGAACGCCATGAGGCCGGGCGACATCGTCCGCGTCGCGCTGCGCGCGCTCATGCGCAACAAGCTGCGCTCGCTGCTGACCGCGCTGGGGATCATCATCGGCGTCGCGGCCGTGATCGCGATGGTCGCGATCGGCGAGGGCGCACGCGCCCGCGTCGAGCAGGCGTTCTCCGCGATGGGCACGAACGTGCTGATCGTGTCGTCGGGCGCGAAGACCTCGGGCGGCGCCAAGGCGGGCGCTGGGTCGCTCCCCACGCTGACCTGGGACGATCTGCGCGCGATCCGCAGCGACGTGAACGGGGTCCGCTTCGTCGCGCCGCGCGTGCACACGACCTCGCAGGTCGTGGCCGAGGACCGCAACTGGTCGACGGTCGTCACCGGGACGACGCCCGAGTTCTTCGAGATCCGCAACTGGCCCGCGCGCATCGGCGCCGTGCTGTCGCAGGACGAAGTGGACTCCGGCGCCAAGACCGTCGTGCTCGGCCAGACCGTCGCCACCAACCTGTTCGGCGCCAGCTCCGATCCGATCGGCCAGGTCGTGCGCATCGCGAACGTGCCTTTCCAGGTCATCGGCGTCGCGACGGCGAAGGGACAGTCCGCGAGCGGCAACGACTACGACGACGTGGTCTACGTCCCGGTGACCACCTTCCTCGCGAAGATCCAGGGCAGCCTGCAGAAGTTCATCCCCGGGACGATCCTGATCGAGGTGACGTCCGACGACGTTACGACCGAGGTCGCCGAGCACGTGTCGGCCCTCCTGCGCGATCGCCACGGCGTCGCCATCGGCGAGGACGACGACTTCACGGTCAAGAACCTGACCGAGACCGCCTCGCGCAAGCAGGAGAGCAGCGAGGCGCTGACCCTGCTGCTGGCGAGCATCGCCGCGGTGTCGCTGCTGGTCGGCGGCATCGGGATCATGAACATCATGCTCGTCAGCGTCAGCGAGCGGACGCGGGAGATCGGCGTGCGCATGGCGGTGGGCGCGAAGGCCCGCCACGTCCGCCTGCAGTTCCTCGCCGAGGCGCTGGCGCTCGCGCTCGCGGGCGGCGTCATCGGCGTCGCGGTCGGCGTCGTGACGGCGGGCCGGCTGGCGACGCGCTTCGGCTGGCCGATGCTGATCCGTCCCGAGATCGTCGCGCTCGCGGTCGGCTTCTCTGCCGCCGTGGGCATCGGCTTCGGCCTTTACCCCGCGCACAAGGCGTCGCGTCTCGACCCGATCCAGGCCCTGCGATACGAATGATGACCGCGGCGCCCATCCTTTTGTTCGCGACGCTGTCCGCGCGCACCGTGACGCTGGCCGAGGCGGAGCGCGCGGCCGAGGCGCAGAAGCCCGAGGTTCGCGCCGCGCACGGCGCCGCGGCAGCCGGCGTCGCGCGCACCGAGCAAGCACGGGCGCCCTTGCTGCCGCAGATCAAGGCGGAGGGCGAGTACGACCGCACGACCGGCAACCGGCGCCAGCGGCCGAACCGCACCACGCCCGTCAGCAACAGCTGGAACTTCTACAACTGGTGGGCGGGCCAGGTGACCGGCACGCAGCTGATCTGGGACTTCGGGCGATCGTTCTACGGCTGGCGCGCGGCGGAGATGCGAGCCGTCGCGCTCAGCGACACCGAACGCGCCGCGCGTCTGGAAGCGGTGGCCGCCGCCCGCGAGGCGTACTTCCGCGCCCGCGCCGCCAAGTCGCTGATCGGCGTCGCGCAGCAGACCTACACGAACATGGAACGCCACCTGGAACAGATCACCGGGTTCGTGAAGGTGGGAACGCGGCCCGAGATCGATCTCGCGCAGGCGCGCGCCGGCGCCGCGAACGCGCGCGTCGGCGTGATCAGGACCGAGAACGATTACATCGTTGCGCGCGCGGAGCTGAACCAGGCGATGGGCATCGGCGCCGACACGGACTACGACGTCACCGACGACAGTTTCCCGGCCGTCCCCGGCGAGAGCGGACCGATCGCCCCGCTGATCGACGAGGCGGTGGGGGCGCGCCCCGACGTCGCCGCGCTGCAGGCGCAGGTGCGCGCGCAGGAGCTGACCGCGCGCTCTGCCCGCGGCGGCTACTGGCCGATCCTGAACGCGATCGCCGGCGTCACCGAGGAAGGACAGAGCTTCAAGCAGACGCCGTCGGTGGACTACCTGGGCAATCCGATCCTGAACGGCGGCATGGCCTGGAACGTCTGGGGCGGCTTCCAGATCGTGTGGCCGCTGTTCCAGGGGCTGCAAACGCGCGGGGTGGTGCGCGAGGCGGACGCGCAGCTCGACGTCGTGCGCGCGGAGCGCGACGGAACGGTCAACCAGGTGTGGGTCGCGGTCCAGCGGGCCGCCGCCACCGTGCGCGCCGCGCAGGAGGCGGTGACCGCCGCGGAAGAAGCGCTGAACGCCGCGCGCGAGCGCCTCCGCCTCGCGGACGGACGCTACGCAGCCGGCGTCGGAAGCATCATCGAGCTGTCCGACGCCGAGGTCGCGGCCGCCAATGCCGGCGCGCAGCGCGTGGGCGCCGATTACGCGCTCGCCGCGGCGCGCGCCGCGCTCTGTCTCGCGCTCGGCCGCAAGTGATCGCGCGCCGATAGCGCGGATCGAACCCGATCTAACCCGTCATTGTTTCGCGCGGGTTTCATACCGGACGGGATCTCATTTCTAAAATACACAGCAATTTCAACATTTTAGACGTTGCTGACCCGATGGCCGATCGATCATCGTTGAAGTCAGATGTCGGCGCCCGCGAACAGCTTGTTGGTGAGCGAGCTCCTGCTGAGACAGCGGGACATGACCGCGGTGGAGCGCTTCGCCAAGCGCCACGACGCGGGTGAGACCCCGCCTTCGGGGTGCTACGAGGCGCTGATCCCGCTCGGGAAGCCGAAACCCGGCGAGCAGTACGGCTTCCGCGTCGACCTGGACTCGTGCACCGGCTGCAAGGCGTGCGTCGCCGCGTGCAACAGCCTGAACGGCCTGGATGACGACGAGGCATGGCGCAGCGTGGGCCTGCTGCACGGCGGGTCCAGCCACGCGCCCGTGCAGCAGACGGTCACCACGGCGTGCCACCACTGCATGGACCCGGCGTGCATGAACGGCTGCCCGGTCCGCGCGTACGAGAAGGACCCGACGACCGGGATCGTGCGCCACCTGGACGACCAGTGCATCGGCTGCCAGTACTGCGTGCTCACCTGCCCGTACGAGGTGCCGCAGTTCAACAGTAAGCGCGGCATCGTCCGCAAGTGCGACATGTGCAGCGACCGGCTCGCCGCGAGCGAGGCGCCCGCCTGCGTGCAGTCGTGCCCGAACCAGGCGATCACCATCCAGATCGTCGACAAGACGCGCACGCTGGAGGACGCGCAGGCGGGGACGTTCCTGCCCGGCGCGCCGTCGCCCGCGATCACGGTGCCGACGACGGAGTACGTCACCAAGCGCGCCTTCCCGCGCAACCTGTTGCCGGCGGACTTCTACCAGGTGCGCACGGGGCACCCGCACCTGCCGCTGGTGTTCATGCTGGTGCTGACGCAGCTGTCGGTGGGCGCCTTCGCGGTCGAGTTCTTTCTGCGGCGGTTGTTCCCGCAGCTCGCGACGGCGCGCGCGTACCACGCGGTGATCGCGCTGGCCGCCGGGTTGCTGGCGCTGGGCGCGAGCGTGTTCCACCTCGGGCGGCCGAAGTACGCGTTCCGCGCGGTCATCGGCCTGCGGACGTCGTGGCTGTCCCGCGAGATCCTCGCGTTCGGCGCGTTCGCGGGCGCGGCGGCGGCGTACGCAGCGTGCGTCTGGCGCGGAGCCCTGACCGCGCTCCTTCATCTACCGACCCTGCCTGGTTGGCTGGCGGCGCCGACAGCCAGCGACGCGCTGGGGACGCTGGTCGTCGTCAGCGGACTGGCCGGGGTCGGCTGCTCGGTGATGCTGTACGTGAAGACGGCGCGCGAGTGGTGGAGCGGCGCGCGCACCGCGTTCCGCTTCTTCGCGACCGCGGCGGTGCTGGGTCTGGCGACGACGCTGGTGAGCCTGCTGGCGTTCGGCTGCGGCCCGAGCGGGCGCGTCTGCGTCGGCGTGACGCTGGCCGCGCGCCTGCTGGCCATCGCGACGGGCGTCAAGCTGGCGTGGGAAGCGTCGATCCTGCTGCACCTGCGCGACAAGCAATGGGGATCGCTGCGGCGAACGGCGTCGCTGCTGCTGGGCGAGCTGCGACGCGAGGCGGGCGCGCGGCTCGCGCTGGGCCTGGCGGGCGGCGTGCTGGCGCCCCTGCTCGTCGTGTACCTGGCGAACATCGGCGACGATTCGAAGGCCGCGCTGGTCTTCGCGATCATCGGCTGGGCGGCGCTTGTCGGCGCCGAGCTGCTCGAGCGGGCCCTGTTCTTCCGCGCGGCCAGCCCGCCGCGCATGCCGGGTGGGGTGTGATGGGGAACGTGGGAAGGTTGCCCGAAAAAGTCGCGTCGCTGCTGCATGCGCGCACCGGACCGCTGACGCAAGAGCTGGTGCGCCGGCCGGGCGGCTTCGGCCTGGGCCAGGTGCCGGCGCGCCTCGCGCCCGACGCGACGACCACGGCGGTGTGCGGCTTCTGCTCGACGGGCTGCGGCCTGGAGATCCACCTGAAGAACGGCGAGGCGATCAACCTGTCGCCCGCGCGCGACTACCCGGTCAACCGCGGCACCGCCTGCCCGAAGGGGTGGGAGGCGCTGACGCCGCTGGCCGCGCCCGATCGCGCGACGCACCCGTTGCTGCGCAACGCGGGCGGCAAGCTTCAACCCGTGTCGTGGGGCGTCGCGATCGACGCGATGGTGCGGCGCTTCCGGGCGATTGGCGACATGCACGGTCCGCAGTCGGTCGCGTTCCTGGGAACGGGACAGCTGCCCAGCGAGGAGCTGGCCTTTCTGGGATCGCTCGCGAAGTTCGGGATGGGGATGGTCCACGGCGATGGCAACACGCGCCAGTGCATGGCGACCGCGGTCGTCGCGTACAAGCAGGCGTTCGGGTTCGACGCCCCGCCCTACAGCTACGCCGACTTCGAGGAGTCGGACGCGCTGATCTTCGTCGGAGCGAACCCGTGCATCGCGCACCCGATCATGTGGGAGCGCGTCTGCAAGAACACGCGCAAGCCCGAGATCGTCGTCGTCGATCCGCGCAAGACCGAGACGGCGGTCGCGGCGACGCAGCACCTGGCGGTGCGCCCGAAGTCGGACCTGAAGCTGTTCTATGGCCTCGCGAACCTGCTGATTCAACGCGGCTGGATCGACCGCGGCTTCATCGAACGGCACACCAGCGGCTTCGACGCGTTCGCGGCGGCGGTCGAACCGTACACGCTCGAGGCGACCGCCGAGGCGACGGGGTTGCCGGCGGCGGCGATCGAGAAGCTGGCGACCACGATCCACGAGCGCGAGCGCGTGTCGTTCTGGTGGACGATGGGCGTGAACCAGAGCCACGAAGGCGTGCGGCTGGCCCAGGCGATCGTCGCGATCGCGCTGATGACGGGGAACATCGGGCGGCCGGGGACGGGCGCGAACTCGATCACCGGGCAGTGCAACGCGATGGGCTCGCGGCTGTTCAGCAACACGACCAACCTGCTGGGTGGTCACGACTTCACCAGGCCGGAGCACCGCGCGAAGGTCGCGGGCGCGCTGCGGATCGACGAGGCGCGCATCCCGCGCGAGGGCAGCTGGGCCTACGACCAGATCATGGAGGGGATCCTCGCCGGGAAGATCAAGGGCCTGTGGATCGTCGCGACGAACACCGCGCACTCGTGGATCAACCAGGCGGACGCGAAGGAGGTGCTGGGGCGGCTGGACACGCTGGTCGTCCAGGACATGTACGCGACGACCGAGACGGTCGCGCACGCCCACATCGTGCTGCCGGCGGCCGGCTGGGGCGAGAAGGAAGGCACGTTCATCAATTCAGAACGGCGCTTCGGCCTGCTCAAGAAGGTGTCGCGCGCGCCGGGCGAGGCGCTGGCGGACTTCCACATCTTCCAGCTGATCGCGGAGGCGTGGGGCTGCGGCGAGATGTTCGCGCGCTGGAAGACGCCCGAGGACGTGTTCGCGCTGCTGAAAGAGGTGACGCGCGGGCAGCCCTGCGACATCACGGGGATCACCGACTACGCGATGCTGGAGGAGCGGCGCGGCATCCAGTGGCCGCTGCGCGAGGGCGAGGACGTCGCCCCCAGCAGCGAGCGGCGGCTGTTCGCGGACGGCCGGTTCTTCCACGAGGACGGGCGCGCGCGCTTCATCTACGAGGCGCCGCGCGCCGTGCCCGAGCCGACGGACACGCGCTATCCGTTCGCGCTGCTCACGGGACGCGGCAGCTCCAGCCAGTGGCACACGCAGACCCGCACGGCCAAGTCGGCGCTGCTGCGCAAGCTGTACCCGTCGCAGCCGTACGTCGAGATCAACCCCGGCGACGCGCGCAGTCTGGGCCTCGGGCCGAACGAATGGATCGTCGTCGAGTCGCGCCGCGGGACGATGCGCGCCCGCGCCCACCCGACGTACGTGGTGCAGCCCGGGCACCTGTTCATCCCGATGCACTACGTCGACACGAACCTGCTGACGCTGGCGATCTTCGATCCGTACTCCCGCCAGCCCGCCTACAAGCACTGCGCGGTCCGCGTCCGCCGCGAGAACGACACGCCCGCCTGAACCAGGAGGAAAACGCCAAGACGCCAAGCCACTCGGTGAGAGAAGGTCGGGGCCGGATCATTGACCCTCTCAGGGGTCCGGTCTCGGCGTTCTTTGTGGTTTGGCGTCTTGGCGTTTCTCTTCTGGTTCCGGGCGCGCGCCGCTCGCATCGCGCAGACCCCTCACCCCGACCCCCCGCTTCGCGGGGCGAGGGAGAATGCTTTCGGATCGTCGGCGGAGCGCGAGTCAACGCAGCCGTTTGCCCTCGCCCCGCGCAGCGGGGAGAGGGTCAGGGTGAGGGCCCCGCCTAACCGTGGCCCGGCTTCTTGTCGCCGTGCTTGCGCAGCTCGGCTTCCAGCTCTGCCTGCTGCTCGCGCAGGTTCCAGGGCATGTCCGCGTAGACATCCTGGAACAGGCTGGCGATCGGCGGCTTCGCCGGGACACGCTCGGCCTCGGCGATCGCCTCCCGGATCTCCTGCGTGACCTCCGCCTTGATCTTCTCTTCCCAGCCGTCGGGCAGCTCGCCCCGCGCCTTCATGTACGCGCGCAGCCGGTCCAGCGGGTCGCGGCTCTCCCACTCGCGCGGCTCGGCGGGGTCGCGGTAGACCGACGGATCATCCGAGGTGCTGTGCGCGCCGCGCCGGTAGGTGCGCGCCTCGATCAGCGTGGCGCCTTCGCCGCGCCGCGCGCGCGCCGCCGCCTCGCCGATGACGTGGATCATCGCCAGGATGTCGTTGCCGTCGACCAGCACGCCGGGCATCCCGTAGGCGATCGCCTTCTGCGCGAAGGTCGGCGACGCCGTCTGCACCGACCGCGGCACCGAGATCGCCCAGCCGTTGTTCCGGCAGATCAAGATGACGGGGATCTTGAAGACGGCGGCGAAGTTCGCGCTGACGTGGAAGGTCGGCGTCGACGTCGCCCCCTCGCCGAAGAAGCCGACCGCGACGTCGTCCTTCTTCTGCAGCTTGGCCGCCCACGCCGCCCCAACCGCGTTCGGGATCTGCGACCCGACCGGCGAGCTGATCGACACGAAATTCAAGCTGCGGGCCGTGTGGTGGACGGGCATCTGCCGGCCCTTCACCGGATCCTGGGCGTTCCCGTACATCTGGCACATGAACGTGCGCAGCGGATAGCCGCGATACAGCGCCACGCCGGTCTCGCGGTAGGCGGTGAAGATCCAGTCGCTCGGGCGCAGCGCGTGCGCGGTCCCGTACACGGCCGCCTCCTCGCCGATGCACGACAGGTAGAAGCCCAGCTTCCCGCCGCGCTGCATGAGGATCATGCGGTCATCCAGGATCCGTTGCAGCGTGATGGCGCGGAACAGCCGGCGCAGCTCGTCGCCAGTCAGTTTGGGCTCGCGCTCGGGGTGGACGACGCGCCCTTCATCGTCCATGACGCGGATGACTTCGAGCTTCATTGGCCCTGCGGACCGCGACCCGTATAATCGCCCGACGCTCGGGCGTCAAGCCAGCCCGGCGTCTCACGGAACGCCAGACCAGAATACAGGACAGGGACAGAGACCCCCATGCGAATCAATCCCAAGGACGTCGTCAGCTTCGCCGGCCGCGACTACATCGTCGAAGGCACGGCCACCTACCACCTCGGCGGCAAGACGTTCGTGCTGGCCCGCGCCGTCGACGGCGAGATCGTCTTCTGGATCGAGGCCCTGCGCGACGACGCGGATGACCGTCTGCTCGTGCTGCGCGAGATCCGCGACCTGGAGATCGCCGTCCCGCCGCCCGAAAGCATCAGCTACCACGACCTCATGTACGTGCAGCGCATGTCCGGTCGCGCCGCCATCGAGATCGCGGGGCGGGTGCCGGAGCGGTCGTCGGGCAACGCCGACGTGTGGCGGTACCGCGCGGCGGGTGACCTGTACCTGCAGATCGAGGAAGGCGCCGGACGCGTGTTCATGCTCGCGGGCGAATCCGTCCACCGCGGCATGATCGACGTGCTGCCGGGTCGCTAGATGCCCGGAAACAGCTTCGGCGACGCCTTTCGCATCACGACGTTCGGGGAGTCGCACGGTCCCGGCGTGGGCGTGATCATCGACGGCTGCCCGCCCCGCCTGCCGCTGGCGGTCGAGGAAATCCAGCGCGAGCTGGACCGCCGCCGGCCCGGGCAGAGCGCGATCACGACGCAGCGCCGCGAGGCCGACCAGGTCGAGATCCTCTCCGGGATGCACGAGGGCCTGACGCTGGGGACGCCGCTCGCGATGCTGGTCCGCAACCAGGACATGCGCTCCGGGGACTATGAGGAGATGAAGACGAAGTTCCGTCCCTCGCATGCGGACTACACGTACAAGGCCAAGTACGGCATCCGGGCGTGGCAGGGCGGCGGCCGCGCGAGCGCGCGCGAGACGATCGGCCGGGTGGCGGCGGGGGTGGTCGCGCGCAAGGTGCTGGCCGGCGTCGACGTCGTCGCGTGGGTCGAGCGCGTGGCCGACATCGAGGCGGCCGTCGACGCGACCAAGGTGACGCGCGACGCGGTCGACGCGAACATCGCGCGCTGCCCCGACGCGCCGACCGCCGAAAAAATGATCGCGCGCATCGACGAGGCGCGGAAGGCGGGCGACTCGCTGGGCGGCGTCGTCGCGGCGGTGGCGCGCGGCGTGCCGGCCGGCCTGGGCGAGCCCGTGTTCGACAAGCTGGAGGCCGACCTCGCGAAGGCGATGCTGTCGCTGCCGGCGGCGAAGGGCTTCGAGATTGGCAGCGGCTTCGGCGGGACGTTCCTGACGGGCAGCCAGCACAACGATCCGTTCTATGACGGCGGCGGGCGCGTCCGCACGCGCAGCAACCGATCGGGCGGCGTGCAGGGCGGCATCTCGAACGGCGAGGACATCACCGTGCGGGTCGCGTTCAAGCCGACGGCAACGATCTTGAAGGAACAGGAGACCGTCGACGAGGATGGTCACGACACGACCATCAAGGGCCGCGGCCGCCACGATCCGTGCGTGCTGCCGCGCGCGATCCCGATCGTGGAGGCAATGCTGGCGCTGGTGCTCGCCGATCATTTCATCCGGCAGCGCGGCCAGTGCGGCGTGTAGCTTCGATAGCGGCCGCGCTCGCGATCGCCGCTGCCGTTGCCGGCTGCAAGGGCCGGACGGCCGGCGTGCTGGCGCCGCCCGCCGACGCCGGAATGACGCCGCCCCCGCCCATCCGGACCGAGGAGCCGCGCCAGGTCCACTTCACGTTCACGGCGCCCGACGCGGTCACGTTCGACTGGCGGGGCAGCGACCCGACGCTGCGCGTGTGGGCGAAGAACGTCCCGCCCCGCATCATCGAGGCGCAGCACCCGACACCCGCGCCCTTCTCCTCGGCGGGCCCCTGGCAGGAAGCCGTCGTGGACGGGCTGCTTCCGGGGACGGACTATCAATACGAGGTCGGGCACCCGGTGCGTCCGACGATGCTGTCGTTTCGTACGCCTCCCGCGCCCGGCGCCACGGGCTTCAAGTTCATCGCCGTCGGCGATATCGGCGCGGCGGCGACCTGGCCAGCGGCGACGGTCGTCCACCGCGTGATCTCGCTGGCCGATCCGGCCTTCGTGCTCGGGCTGGGCGATCTGACGTACGCGAACGAGAGCGGGCAGGCGGACGCCGACAAGCACTTCGACGACGTGATGGTCTGGTCGCGGCGCGCCGCCTACATGCCCGTGTGGGGCAACCACGAATGGGTCGACAAGAAGGACGACCTGCGCAACTACAAGGGGCGCTTCGCGCTGCCGCACGCGTCGGCGTCACCGGGCGCGCCGGAGGCGGGCTGCTGCGGCGAGGACTGGTACTGGTTCGACTACGGCGCGGTCCGCTTCATCACGTACCCGGAGCCGTACAGCGCAGAGACGTGGCCCGACTGGGCGCGCAAGGTCGAGCCGGTGTTCGCGGAGGCACAGGCCGATCGCGCGATCCGCTTCATCGTGACCGCCGGCCATCGGCCCGCGTACACCTCGGGCCACTACGGCATCGAACCGCAGCTGCGCGCGATGCTGGACGGTCTCGGCAAGCGCTTCGGCAAGTACGTGCTGAACCTGAACGGACACGCGCACAACTACGAGCGAACGAAACCGCTGTCGCGCGTCGTCCACGTCACCGCCGGGATGGGCGGCAAGTCGCTGGAGCACGCGGCGACGTCCTGCCTGTGGCCCGACTGCAAGCAACCGCCGTGGGTCGCGTTCCGCGCCATCCACCACGGCTTCGTGAAGCTCACCGTCCGCGACGACGGCATCGCGCTGGAGGCCGTCTGCGCCGCCGCCGCGCCGAAAGAAGATTCGATCCGCTGCGGCGACGGCGAGATCATGGACGAAGCCCTCATCGCCCCCGGCCCGTCGCCCGCCGGCCCCCGCGTCAGCACCGCGCGCCCGTAACGCGCGCGCAGGGCTCGTAACGCAAAGCTCGTCCTGACCGCGCAGCCCGAGCCGCCGCAACCGTTTGTCCTCGCCCCGCGAAGCGGGGAGAGGATAAAGGTGAGGGGTCCGCGCGCACGCAGCGCACGAGCGCGGAATCAAGATGGC